>Ga0070740_10003390_pt1 | contig 16988 bp, 9 predicted proteins | sample Coa_R2_FD_67286 | JGI IMG/M metagenome (GOLD analysis project Ga0070740, IMG submission 67286) | Surface soil microbial communities from Centralia Pennsylvania, which are recovering from an underground coalmine fire - Coalmine... | ecosystem: Environmental > Terrestrial > Soil > Unclassified ... | reverse complement strand
CAACGCGCTGTGTTACGGCACCGCGGCGCATCTGTGCGAGCGCGCCTTCGGTTTCTGGGCCGACGGCAGCGCGGCCGGTCCGTTCGAGGGCCCGCGCTGGGCGCTGCCGCCGGCGGATCGGCTCGCCATCGATTCCACGCGCGTCGATCCGGAGCTCGGGCTCATCGGCAGCCAGGGTTTGTTCGGCGTCATCACGCGCCTCAGCCTGCGGCTGCATCCGCTGCCCGCGGCGCGCGAGGGCGTGCTGCTGCCCGTGCCGGACATGCCCGCGGCGATGCGCCTCTTGGACGCGGCGCTGGCCGAGTTCCCCGGCGGGGTCGAGGAATTCGAGTTCATCGGCCGCGGTGCGCTCGCGCGCGTGTGCGCGCATCTGGGCGGCAATCCGCTGCCCTTCGATGCCGCGCGCGTGAAGCCCTGGTGCGTGTTGCTCCAGGTGAAAGCCGACGACGCGGCGGCGGGCGAGCGGCTCGCCGAACGGCTGTACGCCTTCCTCGCCGCGCAGGGCATCGCCGACGAGGACATCGGCTATGCGCCGCTGCCGCGGCTCAAGCGCATCCGCCACTCCATCACCGAGGCGAGCAATGCGCGGATGCGCCAACTCGGCGGCGGGCGGCTGGCTTTCGACACGGCGGTGCCGCGCGCGCGCTTCGGCGCATATCTCGACCGGCTGGCCGCAGCGCTCGCCCGCGCCGCGCCGGATACGGAGCTGATCGCCTTCGGTCACGCCGGCGTCGGCGGCGCACACCTGCACCTGCTCGGCACGCGCGAGCAGCCGCTCGAGGCGCGGGCGGAAGCGCTGATCCGACTCGTGTTCGACGTCACCGCCGACCACGGCGGCACGTTCTCCGCCGAGCATGGCGTGGGCCCCAAGTGGGCGGCGGAGTTCCGGCGCCGCGCTCCGCCCGCGCGGGTCGCGCGCCTGCGCGAGGAGAAACGCCGGCGCGATCCGGCCGGGATTCTCCATCCGCGCAGTTTCGGCTTATTCGAGGATCCGGCCGTATAGATCGTGCGTGTCCGCGCGCTGGATGAGGGCGCGCGCTCGCTGGCCGGCTCGCCAGGACGAGCCGCCGCGCAGGTAGACCTTGCCGTCGATTTCCGGCGCATCCGCGAAGCTGCGCCCGACGATCCCCTCGGGAGTGATTTCGTCGATCAGCACCTCGAGGGTCTTGCCGACTTTGGCTTGCAGTTTGTTGGCGCTGATCGCGGCCTGTTTTTCCATGAAGCGCGCGTAGCGTTCTTCCTTGATTTCCTCGGGGACGGGGTCGGGAAGGGCGTTGGCGGCGGCGCCTTCCACCGGCGAATACTTGAAGCAGCCGACCCGGTCGAGCTGGGCGGCGTCCAGCCAGTCCAGCAGTTGCTGGAACTCGGCTTCGGTCTCGCCGGGAAAGCCGACGATGAAAGTGCTGCGCACGCTGATGTCGGGGCAGAGCGCGCGCCAGCGCTCCAGGCGCTTGAGCGTGTCTTCGGCCGCGGCCGGCCGGCGCATGCGCTGGAGCACCGCCGGGGAGCCGTGCTGGAAAGGCACGTCGAGATAGGGCAGCAGCCGGCCTTCGGCCATCAGCTCGAGGAGCGCGTCCACGTGCGGGTAGGGATAGACGTAGTGCAAGCGGATCCACGGTTGCCGGCCGTCGCGTGTGGACAGCTCGGACAGCGCCCGGCACAGGTCGAGCAGGCGCGTCTGGTATTCGCGCCCGCGCCAGCTACGGCGCGCATACTTGAGATCGGCGCCGTAGGCGCTGGTGTCCTGGGCGATGATCAGCAACTCCTGCACGCCGGCGCGCACCAGCTTCTCCGCTTCGCCCATGACTTCGTCGAGCGGACGCGAGGCGAGCCGGCCACGCATCGAGGGGATGATGCAGAAGCGGCATTGGTGGTTGCAGCCCTCGGCGATCTTGAGATAGGCGTAGTGCCGCGGGGTGAGCTTGATGCCTTGCGGTGGGATGAGATCGAGAAACGGATCGTGTGCCGGCGGCACCGCGCGATGCACCGCCTCCATCACGGAGGCGTAGTCCTGGGGGCCGCTGATGGAAAGCAGTTGCGGGAAGCGTTCGCGGACGACGTGGCTCTTGGGGCCGGCGCCGAGGCAGCCGGTGACGATGACCTTGCCGTTTTCGGCGAGCGCCTCGCCGATGGCCGCGAGCGATTCCTCCACCGCCGCGTCGATGAAGCCGCAGGTGTTCACCACCACCGCGTCGGCTTGTTCGTAGCTCGGCACGGTTTCATAGCCCTCCGCGCGCAGTTGCGTGAGGATGCGTTCGGAGTCGACCAGCGCCTTGGGGCAGCCGAGGCTCACGAAGCCGATCTTGGGATTGGCGCGGGGCGCGGCGGCGACCTTCCGGGGGCGTGCGGTGGCTTGCGGCTTGGACATGGAGACGGCGCGGGCGGGGCGCGGATTTTATCGCACCGGGGGCGTCCCGGGCGCCGCCCGCCAAGCTGAACGGGTTGGTGAAATTCATGTGAAAAACTGCTAGCCTCGCGCCATCGAATCGATGCGACCAGGGATGGTGGCGCCCCGCCGCCGTCCCTGCTTCGTTTGGGGAGGAAAAAATGACAAAGAGTTTCGCCTTCGCTGCGCCGGGCACCCAGGCTGTGGCGATCGTCCTGGCCGCGCTTTGCGTGTTATTCGCTGGACCCGCCCGGGCGGCCACGCCGTCCAGCGGAACGCTCACCGATTCCTCCGGGCCCCTGACTTATTCGGCGGGCCCGTTTTTCGTGGCCAATCCCACGCCGATCCCGGCGGTGGACAGCGGGCCGCGGTGCAACGATCCGGTACAGGCCTGCGACAACTTCGCCCTGACCATCGCGCTTTCGGACGCCTATCTCGCGGCGCATCCCAACGACCAGGTCAAGATCTCCATCGCCTGGAAGGACTCCGGCGCCGGCGTATCCGACTACGATCTCTACGTCTTCAAAGGCACGGTCGCGACCACCGACGGCAGCCAGACCGCCGACTATTCCTCGGCCAGCAGCGCCAACCCCGAGGTGGTCTATATCCCGGTGTCGGTGGCCAACGGCACCTACAGCGTCAAGATCGTGCCTTACACGCCCACCGGCGAGACGGTCAACGCCACCATCGAGCTGGTGTCCGGCGCGAGCTCGGGCGGCCCGCCGCCGCCTCCGCCGACCGGGGGGCCGGGCGTTCCGCGGTATCAGATCTTCGTGCCGCAGGACGGCTTGGGACAGGACAGCCAGGGCGAGTTCAACATCGGCTTCAACCCCAAGACCGGCAACATCATGACGCTGGCGGATGTCACCACCTACCGCGTGACGCCGCCGGAAAAACTCAATCCGCCGCTGCCGGAAGCCGCGCCCGCGCTGTGGACCGATGTCACGCCTTCGATCGCCAACACCACGACGCTCGATCCGATCCTGATCACCGACCAGGCGACCGGACGCACCTTCACGGCCAACCAGACCACCGGCGCGAACATCCTGTTCGCCTTCACGGACGACGATGGCGCGAACTGGACGCAGCTATCCGCCAGTCCGCCCAACGGCGGCGCCGATCACGAAACCATCGGCGCCGGGCCTTATCCCGCCGGTTCGCCGTTCGCGCAGGTGGCGCAGGCCGCAGGTTATCCGAACGCCGTGTATTACTGCTCGCAGGGCGAAGTCCCGGCGTTCTGTCAGCGCAGCGACACCGGCGGTCTGTCCTTCGGACCGGGCGTGCCGATCTACAACGGCGTCACCACCCAATGCAGCGGCATCCACGGCCACGTCAAGGTCGCGCCGGACGGCACCGTGTACGTGCCCAACAAGGCCTGCGGCGCGCAGCAGGGCGGCGCCCTGTCCACCGACGCGGGCGTGACCTGGAACGAGTTCCTCATTCCGAATAGCGCCGCGTCCAACGGCTTCGATCCCTCGATCGGCATCGCCTCCGACAACACCGCGTATTTCTGTTACGTCAACGGCGACGGCCATCCGCATGTGGCGGTGAGCCACGACGACGGCAAGACCTGGGGCGACGATTTCGACATCGGCGCCCAGCAGGGGATACAGAACGCGGTGTTCGTCGAGGCGGTGGCCGGCGATCCCGACCGCGCCGCCTGCGGCTTCGTCGGGACCACCACCGCGGGCAACTGGCAGTCGCTGGATTTCACCGGCGTGTGGTATCTGTACATCGCGCATACCTACGACGGCGGCAAGACCTGGACCACGGTCAACGCCACGCCCAACGATCCGGTGCAAGGCATGGGCGGCATCTGCGCGGCCGGCATTTCGTGCAGCTCCACGCCTAACAATCGCAACCTGCTGGACTTCGACGAGGTCACGCACGACGACAAGGGCTATGTGTTGTTCGGCTACGACGACGGTTGCGTCAGCGACAACTGTATCGCCAGCGGCGGACAGAACAACGATTTCGTCGCCGACATGCGCGTGGCGCGGCAAAGCGGCGGCAAGCCGCTGTTCGCGGCCAACGATCCCGCCGAGCCCACGGTGCCCAAGCGGCCCTATCTGCAGGGCACGCGCACCGCGGCGGGCAGCATGCTGAGCTGGAATGCGCCGGACAGCGGCGGCGCGGCGATCACCGACTACCAGGTTTATCGCGGCAACGCCTCCGGCGCGGAAACCCTGCTCGCGGACCTCGGCAGCGCCAAGACAAGCTACGAGGACAAGACCGCCGACCCGACGGTGAGCGATTACTTCTACACCGTCAAGGCGGTCAACAGCCAGGGCGCGAGCGCCGCCAGCAACGAGATCGACCTCAAGGTCACCACGCCGCCGCCGCAGGAATCGCCCTGCGTGATCCCGGGCGTGACGGTGGCCACCGATTCCGCTGGAGACGAAACCGACATGCTGCCGCAGCACGACGTGCTGTCGGTGCAGATCGCCGAGCCCTACGACCAGGCCAATCCGCCCGGCGACGATCTGGTCTTCAGCTTGAACCTGTCCAGCGCGAGCCTGATCCCGCCGAACTCGATCTATTACGTGCGCTTCAATCTGCCCGACAACGTGCAGTACTTCGTGTCCTACGACACCAGCACCCTGCCTGCGCCCACGTTCAACTACGGTCACGTGAGCCAAGGCGCCGGCGGCGTGTCGCAGGACAACACCGACGGTGCCCTGGATCCCAGCAGCGGCGTGGACACGACCAATAACCGCATCGTCTTCGTGTTGCCGAAGAAGGACATCGCGGCGCTGGCGAACAACGCGACGCTGAGCGCGGTGATCGGCGAGAGCCGCCTCCTGGTCGGTGCCGCGGGGACCGGTTTGATCGAGCAACTGGATGCCACCGGCAACGGCACCTATCACCAAATCGGCAACGCCGCCTGCGCGCCCAACCGCCCGCCGCTGGCGGCGCTGACCGCCAGTCCCACCAGCGGCACCGCGCCGTTGACGGTGAGCTTCGATGCCAGCGGCTCGTCCGATCCCGATCCGGGTGACGGCATCGCGAGCTACACCTTCGACTTCAACGACGGCAGTCCCAAGCAGACGCTGTCCACGCCCACCACCACGCACGTTTACCAGAACGATACCGGCAACCCGGTGAACTACAACCCCAGCGTGTCGGTGACCGACCATCACGGCGCGGTGAGCCAGAACGCCGCGGCGGTCGTCATCACGGTGGCGCCATCCAGTGGCGGCGGCTCCTCTTCGGGTGGTTCGACTTCCGGCGGGAGCACCTCTGGCGGTTCCACTTCGGGCGGGTCCACCAGCGGCGGTTCTACCTCTGGAGGATCGACGTCGGGCGGTTCCACTTCGGGTGGAAGCTCCTCTGGCGGCTCCACGTCGGGCGGCTCTACCGGCGGCGGCTCGACCTCCGGTGGCAGCACCTCCGGCGGGTCCACTTCGGGCGGATCCACCAGCGGCGGATCCACCTCGGGAGGATCGACTTCCGGCGGAACCTCCTCGGGCGGAACTTCATCCGGCGGTACTTCCTCGGGCGGTTCCAGCACGGGAGGCAGCACGTCCTCCGGCGGTTCTTCCAGCGGCGGCATTCCGGTCGGTGCGCCGGGCGGCGGCTGCTGCAGCAGCGGTGGCGCGTTCGACTTCGTCGACTTGCTGGTGCTGAGCGCGTTCGCCGCCTTGCCCATCCGCCGCCGGAAAGTCGCACGAAACTGAAATAGGGAGTGAAGCGATACGGCCGGGATCTCCCGGCCGTTTTTTTGAGCGCGGTTTTTACATTGGGTTGAAGCGGCTTGGCCGTTACACTAGGCGGTGAGCACTCACCGGTAAGCACGCCATGGCCAAGTGGATCAAGATCGTTCTGGGCGCGCTCGGCGTCATACTGCTGGTATGCGTGCTCGCCCTTGCGGCGGCGGCGCTGCTGTTCGATCCCAACGATTTCCGCAACCAGATCGCTGCTGCGGTCAAGAAAGCGACGGGCCGCGAACTGACCCTCAAGGACATCCATCTCGGCGTATTCCCCACGCTGGAGGCGCGCGTGCAAGGCGCCACGCTGGGCAACGCCGCGGGTTTCGGCACGGCGCCGTTCGCGCAGGTCGGCGAGGCGCAAGTCGGCGTGCGCCTCCTGCCGCTGCTGTTGCACCGCCAGCTTCAGGTGGGCAGCGTGAGTTTGAAAAACGTGCAACTGCAACTGGTGCGCCGCGCTGACGGCAAAACCAACTGGGAAGACCTCGCCGGCGGCAAGGCGGCCAAGACCGCGGCGCCTGCCGCGCCCGAGGGCGGCGCGGGTCCTGGCCTCGCGTCGATCGAGATCGGCGGCGTGGACGTCGACAACGCCACCCTCCGCTACGAGGACCAGCAGGCGAAGAAGTCCTACACCGTTTCCGGCCTAAAGCTGCATGTGGGGGCGATCCACCCGCCGCATCCCTTCGCCTTCGAGCTGTCCTTTACCACCCAGCTCGCCCAGCCCGCAATGCAGGCTCTGGTCGATCTCAAGGCTCAGCTTTCCGTCGATCCCGCCGCCAAGCTCGCACAGGCGCGCGACCTGCAGCTCGACGTGCTCGCCAGCGGCAAGGGCGTGCCCGGCGGGCGTTTGCCGCTCAAGCTCACCGGCAATGCCCGCTATGATGGCGGCAAAGGCACCTTCAAGCTTGCCGATGCCCGGCTGCAGGCCGCGAGCCTGAACGTGGCGGCCAATCTCGATGGCAGCGGTTTGAACGGTGGCGCGATCCAGTTCAGCGGTCCGCTCACCGTGCAGCCTTTCGATCCGCGCGAGGTGTTCAAGGCGCTGGCGCTACCCGCGCCGCAGACCGCGGACAGCAACGTGCTCAAGCAAGCCAGCCTCAGCGCCCAACTCGCCGGCACGACCAACAGCCTGCGGCTTGCCGATCTCAAGCTTCAGCTCGACCAGAGCCATCTCGCCGGCACGCTGAGCGTGACTCGCTTCAGCCCGCTCGCGGTGCAGTTCGCGCTCGCGCTCGATGAGCTGGACGCCGACCGTTACCTGCCGCCGGTCTCGAAAGCCGCGGCCGCCAAGTCGGGCGGGGCCGCGGCCGCCGCCGGCGACAACCGTCCCCTGCCGACCGACCTGCTCGACACGCTCGGCGCCGAGGGCACGCTGACCGTCGGCAAGCTCAAGGTCCAGAACCTGAGCCTGTCCCAAGTGCAGTTGCGCGTGAACGCGGCCAAGGGCGGCGACAAGCGCGCCCAGCTTTCCGCCGCGCTTTACGGCGGCACACTCGAGTCCAGCACGCGCCTCGGCGCGGGCGACCGCCCGGCCTGGGCCGAGACCGCCGCGCTGACCTCGATCAACGCCGGCCCGCTGCTCAAGGATTATCTCGGCAAGGACGCGCTCACCGGTCTGGGCAATTTCAAACTCGACGTGACGAGCAGCGGGCGCACCGTGGCCGAGCTCAAGCGCGCGCTCAACGGCACGCTCGCCTTCGATTTCCGCAACGGCGCGATCAAGGGCTTCAACCTCGCGCAGATCATCCGCCAGGGCCAGGCCCTGGTCAGCGGACAAGCCGCGGGACTGGCCAACGACCAGACGCAGCAGACCGATTTCAGCGCGCTGTCCGGCAGCGGGCGCATCACCAACGGGGTGTTGTATTCGGACGACTTGAGCGCGCAAAGCCCGCTGTTCCGGCTCACCGGCGCGGGCCGCATCGATCTGGTCGGCAACACCATCGACTACGTGGCCAAACCCATGCTGGTCAACACCGCCACCGGCCAGGGCGGCAAGGAGCTTGCGAACTTGAACGGCGTGGTGATTCCGGTGCACTTCACCGGTCCGCTCACCGCGCCGCGCTACCAGCTCGACGTGCAAAGCGCCCTCCAGCAAAAGGCGGTGCAAAAGCTCGGCGAGAAGCTCGGCACCAAATTGCAAAACAATCCCCAAGCCGGGGAACTGCTCAACCAGCTCAAGGGCCTGTTCGGCAACAAGCCGCCGAGCGATCCGGGCGCTCAATCGCCACCCCCTTGATGCGGCGTGCCTGCGGCCTGGCGTTGTTGGCCTGCGCGTGCGCCGCCGCGGCGGCCGAGCTGGACTCCGTGCAGGTGGCGCGCGCGGGCGACACGCTGCGCGTCGCGCTGCGCGCGACGCTGGACGCGCCCGCGCAGGCGAGCTTCGCGGTGTTCGCCGATCCCGCCCGGCTGCCGGCGATCAATCCCGCCGTCGAACGCGTGCAGCGGCTGCCGGCTGGCCGTGACGGTGCGCCACGCTTTTACACCGAGTTGCACCTGTGCGTGCTGTTCTACTGCCGCACCTTGCACCAGTTCCAGGAAGTGACAAGCCAACCGCGGCCGGACGGCGGCGCGCTGCACGCCGTGCTGCTGCCGGGCGGCGATTTCCGCTCGGGCCACGCCGAGTGGAACTTCGCCGCGGACGGCGCCAGGACCCGCCTGCAATTCAGCGCGGAGCTGGAACCCGCGTTCTGGCTGCCGCCGCTGGTCGGTCCCTGGCTGATCGAGCGCATGCTGCGTGACGAGGCGATGCGCACCGGCGCGGGCATCGAGCGGCTGGCGCGTGCCTCGGACTCCGCCGGCGTCGAGCGATGAGCGCCACCTTCGCCGCGCGGGTGCTCGCCTGGTACGATCGCCACGGCCGGCGCGATCTGCCTTGGCAGCATCCGCGCACCGCCTACCGCGTGTGGATCGCCGAGGTCATGCTGCAGCAGACCCAGGTCGCCACCGTCATCCCGTACTACCGGCGTTTTCTGAGGCGCTTTCCCGACGTGCGCGCGCTGGCCGCCGCCGATCTGGATGAGGTCTTGCGCCTGTGGGCGGGGCTGGGCTATTACGCCCGCGCGCGCCATCTGCATCGCGCGGCGCGCGAGATCGTCACGCGCCATGGCGGCCAGTTTCCGCGCAGCTTCGAGGCGGCTTGCGCGCTGCCGGGGCTGGGCCGTTCCACCGCCGGCGCCATCCTCGCGCAGGCGTACGGCGCGCGGCACGCCATCCTCGACGGCAACGTGCGCCGCCTGCTGGCGCGCTACCGCGCGATCCCCGGCTGGCCCGGCGAGACGGCGGTGAACAAGAAATTATGGGCGCTGGCCGAAGCGCTGCTGCCGCGGCGACGATTGGCCGATTACACCCAGGCTTTGATGGACCTCGGCGCCACGGTGTGCACGGCCCGCGCTCCGGCCTGCGTGCGCTGTCCTTTGCGCAGGGACTGCGCGGCGCGGCGCGCCAACCGCGTCGCCGATTTTCCGGCTCCGCGTCCGTCCCGCGTGCGGCCGCTGCGACACGCCCGACTGCTGCTGGTAGAAAACGCCCGCGGCGCGCTACTCTTCGAGCGGCGCCCGCCGGTCGGTCTGTGGGGCGGGCTGTGGTCCTTGCCCATGATCGAGGACGGCCAGATGCAGGCCGAGGAGTTCCTGCGCGCGCGCTACGGCCTGCACGCGCGCCTCGGCGAATCGCTGCCCGCGCTGCGTCACGCGTTCACGCATTTCGAGCTGGAACTGCAGCCCGTGCGGCTGCGCACCAACGGCGCCGAGCCGCGGCTGCGCGAGCGCGAGGCGCTGCGCTGGATTAGCATAAGCGCAGGTCGGCGACCGGGTCTGCCCAGGCCGATCGCCGCGCTGCTGCGCCAACTGCGAGATTCGCCAAACTCATGACCCGCATGGTCCACTGCGTCAAGCTCGGCATCGAGGCCGAAGGCCTGCCGCGTCCGCCGCTGCCCGGCGCGCTCGGTCGCCGCATCTACGAACAGGTGTCCAAGCAGGCCTGGCAGCAGTGGCTCGCGCACCAGACCCGGCTGATCAACGAATACCACCTGGTGCTGGCCGATCCGCAGGCGCGCAAGTTCCTCGCCGAGGAGATGGAAAAATATTTCTTCGGCGGCGGCGAGCTGGCCGCCACTCACTACGTGCCGCCCAAGACCTAGCCCGCGACTCGTGTAAAATGCGCTCGCGCCGGCGCGGCGAGCTTGGGCCCTCCGGCGCTTTCGTTGCGTTTCCTCCCACGGAAGGCCAGGTAGCTCAGTCGGTAGAGCAGGGGACTGAAAATCCCCGTGTCGGCGGTTCGATTCCGTCCCTGGCCACCACACCACATGCCGCGCGCACGACTTCCAATATCGGTAAGTCCGCGTCGATGCGGGTTTTATTGCTCGCTGTCCCATGGCCGGGAATCTCGTGACTCTCGAGGCACCCGATTTAGGCGGGGACTGAGACGCCAAGCCGGAGCAGGACGGGCAGTCGTGGTGAAAGCTTATGACGCTCATGCCGCCCCAATGAGCGGTCCATGGCGGCGCGGCAAAGGTGAATATTTCCTTTAGAGGTGGGCTGTGAGAAAGCGCCAGTCTGTGTTAGTTTGCGCACGCGCCGAAGGGCACTTTTTCGACCACTTTTTCCGATCACTTAGAAGGAGAGCAAAGATGTTGCGTTCGAAACTTGCGTTTGTCGCCTTGTTGACGGCTAGCGCCGCACTCGTTGCATGCGGCAAGAAGGAAGAGTCTTCCGCAGCCGCTTCGGAGGCTGCTCAACCGGCGGCGTCTGCTCCGGCCGAGACCACCCCTGCCCCCAGCCAGACCGCGCCTGAGAGCAAGCCGGCCGAGCAGGCTGCGCCGGCTGGGCAGGCCGCGCCCCAGGGGACGGAGACCCAGCAGAAACCCGAGGAGAAGGACAAGACTCCGCAAGGCCAGCAGTAAGCCACTAGCTCATCCTGCGCGCGCGATCGCGGCGTTTGCGGCGGTCGCGCGCGCAGACTTTTGTTGAGTCCGCCTCCCCGGGACAGGACAGAGCAACCGCTTGCGCGAGGGCAGGTGTGAGCGCCCGGGGTTTCCGAGCTTGCACGATGCGCGCTTGGCGCCAGTCGTCGGCAGCGCTTGGGCAACAGCGGCTGGGCAATCCGTCCACGCGCTCCGGGTCGGAGACGGTGAACATGGCTCTTGGCGTGGTTTTTTCGCAGCGTCTGGGCACGGCGACTTTCGTGGCGGGCTTGCTCCTAGGTGCGCATCAGACCGCCCGGGCCCAGAACTCGCCCGCGACGAGCGAGCGAGGGGCCGATCTCCTGCGCATAGCGGAAGACCGTCTTGCCCTGCATGGGCAGGTCACTTTGGTCTGGCAAGGACACGGCAGGTTTCGCTCGCCCTACCAGGGGCCCAACAGCCTCGCTCCCTCGACGCAGGCGCGCGAAACCTTGGACGCGACGCTCTATCTCGGCACGCGGACGTGGTCGGGAGCCGAAGTCTGGATCAATCCGGAGATCGATCAGGGATTCGGCTTGAGCGACACGCTGGGCGTCGCCGGCTTTCCGAGCGGCGAGGCTTACAAAGTCGGCAGGGCCTATCCTTATCTTCGCTTGCAGCGCGCCTTCGTGCGCCAGACGATCGATCTGGGCGGTGCACGCCAGACCCTCGATGCCGGTCTCAACCAGTTCTCCGGTTCGCGCAGCGCCGATCGGGTCGTGGTGACCTTCGGCAAGTTCTCGGTGGGCGACGTCTTCGATACCAATGCCTACGCGCACGATCCGCGGGCCGACTTTCTCAACTGGACGATCATCGATGCGGGGTCGTTCGACTATGCCGCCGATGCTTGGGGCTATAGCGCCGGCACCGCCGTGGAGTGGTACCAGGGGGCTTGGGCGGCTCGCCTCGGCGCTTTTGTCCTCTCCGACGTGCCCAACAGCACGCAACTGGATACGCGCTTTGAGCAATTTCAGCTCGTGGGCGAGCTCGAGGAGCGGCACACGCTCGGGGCGCGTCCAGGCAAGCTGCGGTTGACCGGCTACCTGAGCCGCGCACGCATGGCCAAGCTCGACGATGCCAGCGCGCTCGCCGTCGCCACGGGGCAGCCCGCCGACGCGGCGCTGGTGCGGCGCTACGCCGGCCGTCCGGGGGCGAGTGTGAATCTCGAACAGGAGGTGACGGGGGATCTGGGAGTGTTCGCGCGCGCCGGCTGGGCGGACGGTCGCTATGAAGCCTACGAGTTCACCGACGTCGATCGTTCGGTGTCGGCAGGCTTGTCGCTCTCGGGCGCGCGCTTCGGACGGGCGGGCGACCGAGTCGGTCTGGCCGGGGTGGTCAACATGCCATCGGCAGCGCGCGAGCGCTTTCTCAACGCCGGCGGCCTTGGCATTCTGGTCGGCGATGGGCGGCTGCCGCATCCCGGCGCGGAGTGGATCGTGGAGTCCTACTACGATTGGGCCGTTCGCGCAGGGGTCCACCTCGCCTTCGATTATCAGCATGTCACCCACCCGGCTTACAACCGCGACCGGGGGCCGGTCGACGTCGTCGGGCTGCGGCTCCACGCAGAATATTGATTCAGCCCTGGCGGGCGTCGCCGTTGGGCGTGCCGCGCAAGCCACGAGCCGTTCTGCCCGCGACCGACCACCGCCGAGCGCCCATTCGTTGGCCGCGTTGGCGCGGTGCGTGTATCCGAGGCGTTAACCCGCGCGCGGCCGCGGTGGCTGGTTGACACGCGCGAAGGCGACCGGAATCAGCAGCAAGGTCAGCAAAGTGGTCGAGAGCATGCCGCCGAAGACCACCAAGGCGAGCGGGCGTTGGGCTTGCGACCCGATAGCGTGGGAAAACGCGGCTGGCGCTAGCCCGAGCGCGGCGAGCAGGGCGGTCATGACCACCGAGCGGAAGCGTCGCGTCGCGCCTTCGATCACCGCCTGGTACAGCCCGAAGCGGGATTCGGCTTCGAGTTGGCGGATGCTGGTGATGAGGATCACCACGTTCTGCACCGCGATGCCGAACAGGGACAGAAAGCCGATCCCGGCGGAGATGCTCAAGTCTTCGTGCGCCAAAAACAGCGCGACGATGCCGCCGATGGCGGCGTAGGGCGTGTTGATCAGCACCAGCGCCGCGTCGCGCAGGCGGTCGAAGGCAATCCACAGCAACAGGAAGATCGCCATGAGCGCAATGGGGATGATCACGGCGAGCTTGCGCTGCGCCACTTTCATCTCGTTGAACTGACCGTCCCAGCGGACCGTGTAGCCGCGCGGCAGGGAGACGTTCTTGGCAACCCGTCTTTGCGCCTCGGCCACCGCGCTGCCGAGATCGCGCCCGCGCACGCCGAATTTGATCGCGATGTAGCGCCGCGCGCCTTCGCGGTAGATGAAGAACGGCCCGTCAGTGAGCTCGATGGCGGCGACCGCGGACAGCGGGACGCGGCTGCCATCCGGCGCCTCGAGCAATAGACGGCCGATCTGCTGCGGGTCGGCGCGCACAGCGGGCGGCAGGCGCAAGAACAGATCGAACACGCGCTCGCCTTCCAGGATCTGGGTCTGGGCATTGCCGCCGATGGCGTTGAGCACCAGATTCTCCACGTCGCCGACGTTGAGGCCATAGCGTTGCGCGGCGACGCGATCCACCCTCACGTTGAGCGTGGGCTGCCCGAGTTCTTTGAAGATCCCCACGTCGACGAGGCCCGGCACCCGTTCGAGCTCGGCCTGCACTTGCCAGGCCTTGGTTTGGAGCAGGACGAGATCGTCGCCGAAGAGCTTGACCGAGTTCTCGCCTTTGACGCCAGAGAGCGCTTCGTCGACGTTGTCCTGGATGTATTGCGAAAAGTTGACTTCGATCCCCGGGATGCCGTCGAAGAATTCCTGCAAACGCGCGATCACGGCGCTGCGCTGCACGGCGTGGCCGAGTTGCGACGGGGTTTTGAAGTACACCCCATATTCTTGGTTGAACACCCCGGTGGCATCGGTGCCGTCGTCGGGCCGGCCGATCTGCACCGCGACGTCGCGCACCTCGGGCAGCGCAGCGATTCGCGCGCGGATGCGATCGGCGATCCGGGCGGAATAGGCTAAGTCCACGGTATTGGGCAGCGTGACGCGGATCCACAGATTGTTTTCCTCTAGCGTCGGCAAAAAGCTTGTTCCCAGGTGCTGCGCCAGCCCCAGACTGCCGACCAGGATGACCAGCGAGGCCAGCCCCAGGCGCAGGGGATAACGGATCAGAAAGCTTAGGGCTTGGCGGTAGCGCTGCTCCAGCCACAGCATGAAACGCGGAGTGCGCGCGCTCAAGCCGGCGTGCAACAGCGTGGCCGCCGAGGCGGGGATGAAGCTGCTGGCCAGAAGGATGGAGCCGAGCAGTGCCAACCCCATGGTGAAAGCCATCGGCGCAAAGATCTTGCCTTCCACGCCGCCGAGGAGGAACAGCGGCGCATAGGCCACGACGATGATGGCGGTGGAGAAGACCATCGCGCGCTGCACCTGGGCGGTGGCCGTACGCAACACGCTCAGCACCTGGTTCGGCGCACGCTCGAACTGCTGTAGGATGTTTTCGATCACGATCACCGCGGCGTTGACGATCAGGCCGAAGTCGATGGCTCCCAAGGAGATCAAATTGGCCGGCACGCCGAGTGCGCACATGCCGCTGAAGGACACGCACAGGCCGAGCGGGATGACCGCCGCGACGATCAAGGCCACGCGCAGCTCGCCGAGGAACAGCCACAGCACCGCCAGCACCAGGCTCATCCCCAACAGCAGGGTGTGCGCCACGGTGTGCACAGTCAGATCGAGCAGCTCTTGGCGATCATAATACGGCGCGATCTGCACTCCGGCCGGCAGCCGGCCGCTGGCGTTGATCCGCGCGATGCGCTCGCGCACTCGCGCCAGCACCTCGCTCGCGTCCTGGCCGCGGCGCATGACGACGATGCCTTCGACCACGTCGCGGTCTTGGTTGTATTGCACCTGGCCCAGCCGCGGAGCGTGACCGTAGCGGACTTCGGCCAGGTCGCAGACGCGCACCGGCACGCCGTTGCGACTGGCCACCACGATGCGGCGAATGTCGTCGAGCGTCTGCACCAGGCCCACGCCGCGCACCACGAGCTGTTGCTCGCCGCTGGCCAGCAAACCGCCGCCGACGTTGGCGTTGCCGGCGCCGAGCGCCTGCTCGAGCTGGTTGAGGCTGATGTCGTAGCGCAGAAGCTTGTTCGGGTCCGGCAGCACCTGGTACTGCTTGACCAGGCCGCCGAAGCCGCTGACGTTGGCCACGCCGGGCACGCCCATCAGCTCGCGGAACACCACCCAGTCCTGCAGGCTTTTGAGTTCGGCGAGATCCACGGCCGGGTTGCGGTTGGCCAGGCGGTAGCGCAGGATCTCGCCGGTGGCGTCGGCGTCGGGACTCAAACTCGGTTGTACGCCGGGCGGTAGATTCGCCTGGCTCAAGTACAGCTGGACGTTGTGGCGCGCCTTGAAGTCGTCGGCACCCTCGCGGAACTGCACCGTCACCACCGACAGGCCGAACAACGACACCGAGCGCACGGTGAGCGCGTCGGGCACGCCGGATACCGCCGTTTCGATCGGCACGGTGAGCTGGCGTTCGATCTCCAGTGCGCTGCGTCCCGGCCACTGCGTGATGACCTGGACATTGAGCGGCGCGATATTGGGATAGGCTTCGATCGGCAGCCGCCGGAAAGAATCCGCGCCCAGCACGAGCAGCAGCGCGCAGGACAGGAAGACCAGCGCGCGCCGGTCGATCATCGCCTGGATCCAGCGTTCGCTGGCGCTCATCGCGGCGCGGGCCCGCTATCCGCCCAAGGCCTGATTGAGCAGCACCGCGCCGTCCACCACCACCGGTTGCGCGTGAGTAAGGCCCGAGGTGATCGCGTAGCGGTCGGGTTCCAGGACCTGTCCCTGCACCGCGATGCGCCGATAGCGCCGCTCCCCTTCCTGCAGGAACACATAGTCCTGATCGTGAATGCGCAGCACCGCCGTGCGCGGCACGACCCAGGCCGTTTGTTGGCCCACTTCGAGTTCGCCGCTGATGAACATCTCCGGTTTGAGGCGCAGGGTCGGGTTGGGAATATCGCAGCGCACCGGCAAGGTGTGGGTGAGGGGATCGATGCTCGGCGCAATGAAAGCCACGCGCCCGACGAAGGTCTCGCCGGGCAGGCTGCCGGTGTGGAAGCGCAGCGTCTGACCGAGGCGCACGCGGGGGTAATCCGCGTCGTAGACATTGAAATACAGCCACAGCGTGCGCAGGTCGGCAAGCGACATCAACGGATCGCCGAGGTTGAGGTAGCCGCCGGGGTCCACGTTGCGCTGGATCACGTTGCCCGTGATCGGCGCGCGCACGCGTAGCCAGGAATCGGCTTGGCCGCTGCGTTCGATGGCGGCGAGATCTTGCGGCGTGGCGCCGAGCACCTTCAGCCGGTTGACTGCGGCTTGGTAGGTTTCGATCGCGTCCTGGCGCAGTTGGGCGTCGGCACCCGCGCCGAGGGTCTGGCGAAAACGGCGCGCCAGCAGCAGTTCATTTTCTGCCGCGAGGTAGTCGGGGCTGTAGATCTCGGCCAACGGCTCGCCCTCATGGATCGTCTGGCCTTCGAATACGAAGATGCGGCCCAGCCGCCCGGCGACGCGTGCGGCCGCGATGCGCAGCTTTTGTTGGTTGAGGGCGAGCTTGCCGGTGACGGGCAGCGTCTGCGGCACGGTTTCCTGCGTCGGCAGCGCGGTTTTGACGAACTCGGGACTGTACGGCCGCGCAGCGATAAGCTCATCGGAGTCAGCGCGGGCCGTCGCCACGCGGGCTTCGGACACGGCGAAGGCGGCTTGCGCCGGCGACGCATCCAGCAGGGCAGGCCGTGCGAGCCGGCCGAGCACGTATCCCGCGCCCAGGGCGCCGATGACGAGGACGGGGATGATCGCGCGCGAGTTCATGGCGTCATTGCGGGTCGTACCCGACGGCCGCG
>Ga0070740_10003389_pt1 | contig 16993 bp, 21 predicted proteins | sample Coa_R2_FD_67286 | JGI IMG/M metagenome (GOLD analysis project Ga0070740, IMG submission 67286) | Surface soil microbial communities from Centralia Pennsylvania, which are recovering from an underground coalmine fire - Coalmine... | ecosystem: Environmental > Terrestrial > Soil > Unclassified ... | reverse complement strand
CGCGTCGGCCGCACCCCGCTCGGTGATGTCGCAGACGAAGCTGTCGAGGCGTGCGTCCGCGACCTCGCCGCGGATGCGCCCTGCGGCCGCGTCGAGCGCCGCCGCGTCGCGATCGACCAGCAGCACGCGCGCGCCCTCGGCGCAAAACAGTGCCCCGGTCGCGCTGCCGATGCCGCCAGCGCCGCCGGTGATGAGGGCGGTCTTGCCAGCCAGTCGCGGTGCCATGGGTCCTCCTCGCTTGCCTGCCGGTGCTAACACGCGCGGGGGGTCATGGCCAATGCCAGCCGAGGAACGCGCCCCAGGCGGGCGGCAGCGGCAGCGCCTCGACGCTCGCCGACAGCACGATCACGCCAAGGAACGACACCACCGTGGCGACCAGCACCTGCGGGTCGAACACCTCGTGCCGCGGATTGAGCCAGCGCGACAGGTAGACGCGGAACACGTTGCTGAGCGCGGCGACCGGCGCGACGATCGTCACCGGCGCGAGCGTGATCGCCACGAAGTAGAAGATCTGCGAGACATAGACCATGACGGCGGAGAACAGGAACCATCCCGCCGCCTGCGGCGTCACGCTCCGCAGCTCGCGCCATCGCCCAGGCGCCAACAGCATGACGAGCGTCGCGACCGTTGCCGTCAGCGAGGCGATCACCCCGCCGGCGAGCCCGGCGGCGGCGCTCATGCCGTGGGCCGCAAAGCGCAGCAGCACCGGCGTCGCGCCATAGCAGAGGGCGGCGAGCACGGCGAAGGCGTATCCCTCCGCAAGCCGCGGCGTGAAGGCGAGCGTCGGGGCTCGGGCCGCGTGCCTCGCATCGCGCCGCGTGATGCCCGCGCCGGCGAAGATCAGCAGGATGCCGAGAATGCGCGGCGGCGTGAGCGTCTCGCCGAGGAACGCGATCGCGAGCACCAGCGACACGACGAGATTGAACTGCACCACCGGCCCCGCGAGGTTGGTGCCGATCGCGCCGAGCGCACGGTAATTGGCATAGCGGCCGATGATGAAGTGGCTGATGCCGGTGGTTGCGAAGGCGAGGGCCGATGCGGCCGGAAGCGCGGCGAAGATGCCGGGCCTGCCGACCAGCAGGAGCGCCGCGAAGAACATGGGCGCGCCGATCGGAATCGAGATCGCCGTCGCCTGCACGGCGGAGCCGGTCACGACCCCGCGGCGCACCGCGGCGTTTCCACACGCGAACGTCCCCGCGCACAGCAACGCCAACACCGCACCCAGCACCGCCGCTTCCCCGCGTTTTACGACAAACTATCCGAATCGGCGCGGGCGCGAAACCGCCCCCGCCCGCCCGGTCACCGATCGTTATGATGTCCGGCCGGACTATGGCCGCCGCTCCACGCCGCCCCTGGAGGCCCGCACGATGGTCGCCGAATTCTCGCTCGCCCTGCGCGATACCCTGGCGCCGCGGCAGCGGCGCACGCTGCTCTTGAGCCTCGCCCTCGCGCTGGCGCTCGTGGCCGCGCTCTGGATCGCGGCGACCCTGCTGATCGCGTCGGTCCACATCGCCGCAGTGCCGTGGATCGACGCGGCCTTTCACCTGCTCGGCAGCCTCGGCGCGATGATCGTCGCGTGGATGCTGTTCCCGGCCATGTCGATGCTGCTGCTCGGCCTGTTCCTCGACGGCGTGGTCGCGGCGATCGAGAGCGAGCACTATCCGGACCTGCCTCCGGCGCGGCGCATCGGCACGGGCGAGGCAGTCGCCAGCGCGCTGCGCATTGCGGTCCTGGCACTGGTGCTCAATCTCGTGGCGCTACCCCTCTATCTCTTTCCCGGCGTCAATCTCGCGGTCTATTACGGGCTCAACGGCTATCTGGTCGGGCGGGAGTATTTCGAGCTCATTGCGCTGCGCCGGGTCGCGCTGCGCGAGGCGCGCGCACTCTGGCGCTGGTCGCGTGGCACGTTGCTGCTCGCCGGCGCGGCGATCGCGTTCCTGCTGTCGCTGCCGCTCGTGGGCCTCGCCGCGCCGCTCATCGGCGCGGCCTTCATGCTGCACCTGTTCGAGCGCTTGCGTCGGCGCGGGACGGGCGCTTTCTAGCACACGCCCGATGCGATAGGGTCCCTGGCGAACGATCGGCCAGGGAGGGCAGAGATGCGGGCTTGCGGACGATGGGGGCGCGCGGCGGGGCTTGCCGCGGCGCTGGTACTGGCGGCGGGCGCGAGGCTGGCGGCGGCGCAAACCATCATCGACGATTGGGCGAAGGTCGAGCCACCGCCCGCGCCGGCGCTGAAGCCGGCGGTGGTGCCGGCCAAGACCACCGCGCTCCTGGTGATGGATCTCCTGAAGCAATCCTGTTCGGCCGAACGTCGTCCGCGGTGTGTCGCCTCGATCCCCAAGGTGAAGGCGCTGATTGCGGCGGCCGAGGCCAAGGGGGGCACCGTGATCTGGACCGTGTTCCCCGGCGCCAAGCGCGAGGATTTCCTGCCCGAGGTCGCACCGCCCGCGGGCGCCCCGCTGCTGACGGCGCCGGCCGACAAGTTCGTCCGCACCGATCTCGAGCAGCAGCTCAAGGCGAAGCGGATCACCACCGTGATCGCTACCGGCACCGCGGCGCACGGCGCGGTCCTCTACACCGCGAGCGAGGCCGCGCTCCGCGGCTTCAAGGTGGTGGTGCCGGTCGATGGCCTGTCGTCGGAGACGCTCTATCAGGAGCAGGCCGCCGTCTATCTCCTGGCGACGGCGCCCACCATAGCGGGCAACACGACGCTCACCAGCGTCGACCGCATCGACTACCGCTAGCTCAGAACCCGGCCGACAGGCCGAAGCCGAAATGCAGGCCGGAGCCGGCGTCTCGCGCCAGGCTCTCGCGCTGCAGGCAGGCGGCGAAGTCGGGCGTGCCCGGCGCGAAGCCGTAGCTCGAACATTGCGCCCGATCCTGCTGCGCCTGCGCCTCGGGCGAGGCGCAGGCGGCAACGCCCAGCAGCGCGAGCGCCGCGAGCGCGGGGGAGATGCGAGGGATTGGCATGGGATTCGGCCGCCACCGCGACTATTTGATCCACAGGATAGACGATCCTGCGCCGACGCCAAAGCGCGCGGCCGGCGGAATGTGACCGCTGGCGAGTGGCGGCGGGCCATATCGTCGCAGGCGAAGGACGGAGGGTTCGATGCTGAACCGGATCGGGCTGGCGCTCCTGACGCTCGTTGCGCTGGGCGTGGCCGGCTGCGTCACGCCGGAGGAGATGCGCCAGGTCGACATGGCGCAGTGCCAGGGCTACGGCTTCGCGCCGGGCACGCCCGACTTCGCCGCTTGTCTGCAGCGCGAGAGCCTGGCGCGGCGCTATCCGCCGCCGCCCTATTGGGGGCCGGATTGGTGGCCCGCCCGACCGCCCGGCTTCTGGCGCTAGCGGCGCAAAAAAAAGCCCCGCCGGAGGCGGGGCTGCATTTTTGCGATTGGTCCCGGCGTTATAGCGCGCTGGCGACGCTGCTGAACGTGCTGTTCAGGTTGCTGCCGACGGTTCCCACGGCCGTGATGATGGCGACGGCGATGAGCGCCGCGATCAGACCGTATTCGATCGCGGTGGCGCCGTGCTCGTCCCGCAACAGGCGCTTGATGATGCTGCGCATGGCTGAGGCTCCCAAGAAGATGACGCCCCAACCATAGCCAAGCCGGATGAAGCGAACGTGAAGGGTTGCTGGCATTTGAGGCGAATGCGCGGCGATCGCCGGGATGGCGCGGGGTCGCTTTACGCTGGGCCGGGCGATGCTACGATCCGCCGCGCCTGGGGCGACGTCGGAGGGGGTCGATGAGCGCGTTCTTCATCTTTCTCATCGTGCTTGCGCTGCTGGTGCTGGCGACGATCGCGGCGGGGGTGAAGACGGTACCGCAGGGCAGCCAATGGACGGTCGAGCGCTTCGGCCGCTATCGCGCGACCCTCTTTCCCGGGTTGAATCTCATCATCCCCTATGTCGATCGCATCGGCCACAAGCTCAACGTGCAGGAGACGGTGCTCGAGATTCCGAGCCAGTCGGTGATCACCAAGGACAACGCCTCGGTCACGGTCGACGGCATCGTGTTCTATCAGGTGCTCGATGCCGGCAAGGCCGCTTACGAGGTGCAGAATCTCGAGCGCGCGATCTCCAACCTCACCATGACCAACATCCGCACCGCGATCGGTGCGCTCGACCTCGACGAGACCCTGTCGAAGCGCGACGAGATCAACGACCGGCTGCTGCGGGTGCTCGACACCGCCTCGGAGCCTTGGGGCACCAAGATCACCCGCGTCGAGCTCAAGGACGTGCGCCCGCCCGAGGACGTGGTCTCGTCGATGTCGAAGCAGCTGACCGCCGAGCGCGAGAAGCGCGCCGCCATCCTCCAGGCCGAGGGGGTGAAGCAGTCGGCGATCCTCAAGGCCGAGGGCGACAAGCAGTCGCAGATCCTGGCCGCGGAGGGGCGGCTTGCCGCGGCCAACCGCGACGCCGAGGCGCGCGAGCGGCTGGCGCAGGCCGAGGCGGTGGCGACGCAATCAGTGTCGAAGGCGGTGACGGAGGGCAACGTGCAGGCGCTCAACTATTTCGTGGCGCAGCGCTACGTCGACGCGATGCTGCAGATCGGCCGGTCGGAGAATGCGCGCATCGTGCTGATGCCGATGGAGACGAGCGGGCTCATCGGGTCGATCGCCGGGATCGCCGAGATCGCGCGCGCGAGCTTCGGTCCGACGCGGCCGGGCGGCGCGGCGCCGTGACGCTTCACTGGGCCTGGGCGATCGGCGCGCTCGTCCTCGCCCTCTTCGAGCTGCACGCGCCCGGCTTCTACCTGATCTGGCTGGCGCTCGGCGCGGGGACCGTGGCGCTCGCGACGTTCGCGTTCGGCTTCGGGGTCGAGGCACAGCTCCTCACCTTCGCGGCGGCCTCGCTCGTGAGCTGCGTGATGGGGTTCTTCGTCTATCGCCGCGTGCTCCGGGACGAGCCCGCGGCGCTGGCGCGCAACGCGCGCGACCGGCAGATGGTCGGCGCGCACGCCGTCGTCGCCGAGCCGATCCGCAACGGGCGCGGCAAGATCCGCCTCGGCGACACGGTGTGGCTCGCCGAAGGCCCCGACCTTCCCGAAGGCGCCGCGGTCGTGGTGACGGCGGTGCGCGGCACCACGGCGGTCGTCGCGGCGGCGTGAGGCGAGGCTCAGGCGGTGACGGGCGCGCGCGCCGGCGCGAGGCCCAGAATGTCGCGCGCCTCTCCCGGGGTCGCGGGCTCGGCGCCCAAGAGGCGGATGATCTTCACCGCCTTCTCGACGAGCGCGGGGTTGTCGGCGAACACGCCGCGCTCGAGATAGTGGTTGTCCTCGAGCCCGACGCGGCAATGCCCGCCCAGCAGCACCGCCTGCGCCACCATCGGGAATTGCTGGCGCGAGATGCCGAACGCCGCCCATTGCGAGCCCGCCGGCAGCAGGTCGCGCATGTGCAGCATGGATTCCGGCGTCGCCGGCGCGCCGTAGCTGATGCCGAGCACGAGCTGGAACAGCGCCGGCGCCTCGAGCACGCCGCTCGCGAGGAACTCCTTGGCGAGGCTGATGTCGCCGGTGTCGAAGCATTCGAGCTCCGGCTTCACCCCCGCGCCACGGACGAGCCGCGCCATCTCGGCGAGGATCTCCGGCACGTTCATGAAGGCGCGCGTCCGGCTCCACATGGTGCAGAGGTCGAGCGAGCAGATGTCCGGCTTGAGCGCGAGCACGTGCCGCACCCGCACCTCGGCCGTGCACATGTTGGTGCCCGGCCCGGCGACGGCGGGATCCTCCCTGCTCGGCACGAACATCGCGCCGGGGCCGGTGGTGAGGTTGATGAGCACGTCGACGCCGCTCGCGCGGATGCGCTCCACCACCTCGCGGTAATAAGCGAGCTCCATGCTGCCTTGGCCGGTCTTGGGCTCGCGCACGTGGATGTGCACGATGCTGGCGCCGGCCCGGGCGGCGCCGATCGCCGCGTCGGCGATCTCCTTGGGGGTAACGGGGATGGCGGGGTGGCGCCCGATCGGGCCGCCGCCGGTGACGGCGCAGGTGAGCAGCGTCTTGGCCATGGGATGGGTCCTCCCTGCACCCATCCTATCAGACGCCGCCCGCCCGACAATGCGCTGCCCCGCCGCGACGGAGCGGCGGTGTTGGGCGGAGAGCGGGCGGTGTCGGAACTCTTTACGCTAGCGGAGGGCCGTCCGCTGCGCGCGCGGTCCTGCCGACCCGTTCCGTCACGAATCGAGCTTCCGCGTCTCGTCGAGCTCCTCGGCCTCGGCCTCATAGCGCGCGGCGAGGGAACGGAGCTGCCGCGCCAAGGTGGGCGCCGCCCGTCCGGCCTCGAGCTCGATCCGCCGCGCCTTGCGGCGCAGCCGCACCATCGTTTCGTATCGCTCTCGCTCAAGCATGGCGTCACTCCAGTCCGAAATCATCCTCGGAACGCCGCCGCGGCCCTGTCGGTCCCATGCGCCGTGCCGGTCCCTGCCGTGATCGCCATGCACGAAACGTGCCGGGAACGCCCTCCCGGCACATGTGTTCGCGCTCAGACCCCGCACGAGGATGTCCGTGCCCTTTAACGGCAGGTTGCGCGCTTCCGCCGCCCAGCTCCGTAAGGCCATCGCCAGCCCTACGAGCAGCGTGCTCGCCTACACCTGCTTTTGCCTGCTGTCGCTCATTTACGCACTCTGCCTCGTAGCGATGCCGGATCGCATCATCGAGCGGGTGGCGGTGCTCTCGCGCTACCTCTGATCAGCGGCCGCGCAGCAGGTATCCGACGAGGACGCCGACCAGCCCGACGAGCACCAGCGCCACGACCGGCTGGTCCTCAAGCCGATGGCCGAGCTGCTGCGCGGTCTGCTGCCCCTGGCGGAACACGCGGCCGGCGATGTCCCCGGCCTGATCGCGCGCGCGTTCGGCAAACTTCCAGGCGCTGTCGCGCGCGCCGTCCATGCCCTGCCGCGCGTTGTCGGACAGGCCATAGAGCGCCTGCTTCGCTTTTTCGGCCAGCGCGTCGATGCTCTCCGCCGCGAGCTCGATGGTTTTGTCCCGGGCCATGGTCGCCATTCTCCGCTCCTGCAAAAGGATCCGCCGTCTGCTTAAACGCCGGCGCGCGCCGGTCGGTGCCGCGAACGCCGGGCCGCGCTACGATCGCCCGAACCCGAGCGCGCCGAGGCAAGCCATGCCGAAGCCTGGCAACGGAAACGCGAGCGAGACTCTTCCCGACCTGCTGCGCGGCGGGCTCGAAGTGGTATTCGTCGGCATCAACCCGTCGCTCTATTCGGTGGCGCGCGGGCATTACTTCGCGCGTCGCGCCAACCGGTTCTGGCCTTGCTTTTCGCGCTCGCGGCTCAGCGCCGGCGTGCGCGCGGCGCTGGGCGTCGAGCGGCTCGAGCCGGAGCACGACCGGATGCTGCCGGCGCACGGCTTCGGCTTCACCGATCTCGTGAAGCGGCCGACCGCCAACGCGAATGCGCTGCTGCCGGGCGAGCTCGAGGCGGGCGTGGCGGACCTGCTGGCGAAGCTCGAACGCTGGGCACCGGGGATCGCGTGCTTTCACGGCATGACGATCCTGCGGCGGGTCCATCCCGTGCTCACCGGCCGGCGCGGCACGCCCAGCCTCGGCCCGCAGGCGGTGCGGGTCGGCGCCACGCGCCTCTTCGCCGTGCCGAACCCGAGCCCGGCGAACGCGCACTTCACGCCCGCCGACCAGGTCGCGTGGTACGATCGCCTGGACGATGCGCTGCGCGAATTGCGATCGCGGCCGGCTTGATCCGGCGGGGTCGCTCGTGCTTTCTGTCTCCCGGACGGCCGGTGCGGGCGCCCATGACGAGTTCATCACCAGAGAGGAAGAGTCTTCATGGTATCTGCCTCAGATCGGATTGCCGGCGCCCTCGCGGTCCTGATGCTGGGCGCGGCGCTTTTCGTGCTGCCGCCCGCGGCGACGGCGCAGCAAGCGTCCCCGTCCGGCCAGGCGGCACCCACCGAGGCGGCGCCCGCGACGCCGGCTCCCGGGAGCACCGCCGCGACCCGGCCGCGCCGGCGCGTCGACCGCCTCGAAGCGCACATCAAGACGCTGCACGACCAGCTCAAGATCACCCCCGAGCAGGAGCCGAAATGGGAGGCGGTGGCGCGCACCATGCGCGAGAACGCGCGCACGATTCGCCGGCTCTCGCGCGAGCGCGCCGCCAAGCGCGGCAAGATGAACGCGGTCGAAGACCTCAAATCCTACGAGGCGATCGCCGACGCGCATGCCGACAATCTGAAGCAGCTCGTTCCCGCCTTCACGGCGCTTTATGATTCCATGTCGGACGCACAGAAGAAGAACGCCGACAGCGTGTTCAGCCATCGATCGCGCACGCCACGGCACCGGCACGCCGCGGCGCACCACGGCTGACGCTCGCGCTATCGCGACGCGGTCTCAGTCTTGTAGCGCTTGGCGGCGCGCTCGACGAAGCTCAGGTCGGCGTATTTCTTCACGTCGATGCTGTGCTTCAGGAAGCCGAACTTTACCTGCGTGTCGATGTTGCGCTGCAGCGCTTGGAGGTCGGGCATGCCGTTGGGGTCGCGGTACTCGTCCTTGCCGGTGAGGAAATAGGGGGCGAACTGTGCCTCCGGCTGCTTCGCGACGCGCGCCACGAACTTGAGCGCCGCCGGCCGGTTCGCCGGATCGAGCATCCAGTGGATGCCGCGCACGAGGTCGTCGAAATAGTCGTCGAGCGCCGCGCGATGCGCCCTGAGGAAGCTCTCGCGCGCCACCATGACGATCATCTGCGACGTGCCCATGCCATCGCGCATCGTGAAGAGCGTGTGCGCGCCCTGCTCAACTTGCGGCGCGTAGTTGAAGGGCGGCACCATCGACACCACGTCCGCCTTGCCCTGCAGCAGCATCGCGCCGATCGCCGGAAACGGCGATTCGATGATGGAATAGTCGCCCGGATATTGGAGCCCGTGCTTGGCGAGCACCGAGCGCGCGCCAATATCGACCGCGGCGCCGATCACGTTGATGCCGACGATCTTGTGCTTCAGGTCCTCGACCTTGCTGATGCCGCCGCCGTTCCTGACCATGTACTCGATCGAGGTGTAGCCGGGATGGCCGTCCTGGAACCCGTCGGCCACGACGCGCAGATCGTCGAGATGCGCGTTCTCGACGGCGAGCGCGAAGCTCGAATAGGCGAGCCCGGCGATGTCGAGCTGGCCCGAGGCGAGGGCGGTGATCTGCGGCGACGTGCCTTTGAAATGGATCGGCTCGACCGTATAGGTCTCGCCATATTTCTTGAGGTGGGTGAGCTTGGGGTCTTCGAAGACCAGCGGCGCCATGTCGCCGGAGATCACCACCCAGCCATTGCGAATCACCAGCGGTTCGGCTGCCCGGGCGGTCCAGGCCGGACCAAGCGCCCCGACGCAAAGCGCGGCAAGCGCCGCGAACGCATAGCGTGTCACGCGCATCGTCACCTCCCTGTCGAACAAGCCTGCGAGGTCGTTCGCCGCCCCGCATGGCCTGGATGGAACCCAGCGTGGCACGGCACGATGGTTGTGTCCAGCCTACTTTCCGGCGCTCAGGCGGTGTCGAGGAGCAGCACCATCGCGAACACCGACATGCCGATTGCGACCGCCGCGATCGGCAGCAGAACCTCGATCGCCGCGTCCTTGGCCCTGATGCGCCCCGGCCAGGTGTCGAAGTCGCCGCCCAGCCAATCCGCCAGCGAGCCCGGGCGCTCCGGCGGTCGGCGGCCGCGCGCCTTCGCCCCGATGCGCCATAGCTTGTAGGGGAGGCCGACCGCGACCATGACGAACAGGCTCACCACCATGAGCGCCAGCCCGGTATAGCCGTGCCCGCCGAAGAAGCCCCACACCGACAGCACCAGCCAGACCGCGAGCAGCACCATCACGACATAGATCGTGCGGTGCAGGTGCGCGGCCGGGACGTCATCAGTTGCCGGACGGCTGCTCATGCGCGTTACCGAACGGCAAACGCCACGGCGCCGCGGCGCGTTCGGCAGAGCCGGATTAAACCTCTGTAACCGCCGCGGCCTGCCGGATCCGTGCTGCCGCAAGACTCTAGCCCCGCGCCGCCGGAACGCTATGATGGCGGCTCGTTCACGCAGGGAGGACCCGGGTAATGAAGCAATATTGCGACGGCGGCGAGGCCATCCTCGAGGCGTTCCGCACTGCCGGATGCGACTTTATCATCTCGTCGCCGGGCTCCGAATGGTCGCCCGTGTGGGAGGCGGTGGCGCGCCAGAAGGTCAACCAGAAGCCAGGCCCGAGCTACATCGATTGCTGGCACGAGACCTTGGCCGTCGACATGGCGATCGGGTACACGCAGATCACGGGAAAGCCGCTGCCGGTGCTGCTGCACGCGGGCGCGGGGCTTCTGCAAGGCTCGGCCGGCATGCATTCCGCCGTGCTCGGCGAGGTGCCGATGGTGATCCTCTCGGGCGAGTCTCTGACCTTCGGCGAGAACCCGAACCTCAACATCGAGCCGCAATGGTATCGCAGCCTGTCGATCGTCGGCGGCACGCAGCGCCTGGTCGAGCCGGTGACGAAGTGGGCGACCCAGGTCGGCAGCATCCACACGCTCTATGAAAGCGTGATCCGCGCGCTCGAGATGGCGCAGCGCACGCCGATGGGTCCGGTCTATCTCAACGTGCCGCTCGAGACGATGCTGCAGGAATGGACCCCTCCCGAGCACAAGCGCAAGATCCCCGCGCCGCCCAAGACGCAGCCCGCCCCGTCCGACGTCGAGCGCGTGCTCAAGCTCGTCATCGACGCGAAGCGGCCGGTGATCCTCACCGACACGGTCGGGCGCGATCCCGCCGCCTACGCCGCGATCGTCGAGTTTGCTGAGCTGTTCGGCATTCCCGTCGGCAGCGGCCGCAGCACCGCCTTCGCCAATTTCCCGAAGAACAACCCGCTGTTCCTCGGCGCTAGGATCGACCCGCATGTGAAGGATGCGGACCTGGTGCTGCTGGTGAACTGCAAGGCGCCCTGGTATCCGCCGAGCAAGAAGCCCACCACCGGCACGATCGTCGCGATCGATTCCTATCCGCTGAAGCACCAGATGGTCTATCAGAGCCTGCAGGCGGATCACTACCTCGAGGGCAATGTCGCGGCCTCGCTGCGCCTCCTGATCGATGCCGCGAAGGCGGCCGGCGTCGGCGCGCAGAAATACGCCGACCGCCGCGCCGGCTGGAAGCGCGAGCACGACAAGATGGCGGCCGAAGAGCTCGCGGCGGAAGCGAAGGCGCGCGGCAATGGCGGGCTCGTCGAGCCGCTCGCGCTCGTCGACGCGCTGCGCCAGGCGATGCCGGGCGATTCCGTCTATGTCGAAGAGACGATCATGCACTCGCCGATGCTGCAGCAGCATCTGCCCTGGACCGAGCCGCAGAGCTATTTCCGCGTCGGCGGCGGGCTGGGGCAGGGGCTCGGCATGGCGCTGGGCGTGAAGCTTGCGGCGCCGAAGCGGCCGGTCTGCGCCATCCTCGGCGACGGCTCGTTCCTCTACAACCCGGTGGTGCAGGCGCTGGGCGCGTCGAAGGGCAGCAACCTGCCGATCATGATGATCGTGATGAACAACCGCAAATACGCGGCGATGCAGAAGGGCCACATCCATCACTACAATGACGGCGTGGCGCAGGGCTCGGACATCTGGCACGGCGTGCATATCGACGGGCCGGACTATGCCGAGCTCGGGAAGGCCTTCGGCATGCACGGCGCGAAGGTCTCCTCCGCCGCGCAGCTCAAGGGCGCGATCGATGGCTCGCTCCGCGCCATGAAGGACGGCAAGAGCGCCATCCTCAATGTCGAGCTGACGAACTGATCGCCGGTCCCCGCCTTCCCTGCCGCGCGGGGAAGGCGGGGGCGGCCGCCTAAGGCTTGGCCGGCACGAACGCGGTCGTGAAGAGCTGGTCGTCCTTCGGCTTCTCCGGCAACAGCGCCATCTGCACCAGCGAATCCTTGATCGTCTTGACCGCCTCGGGGTCGAACGTCCCGTTGTCCGAGAACATCGAGATCTCGTAGTCGTAGACGCGGCCCATCGTCGCCTTGTCCTGGCTCAGCACCTTGCTCGTGATGTCAATGGTCTTGTCGCGGTTCTTCTTCATGAAGGCGATGGTGGCGAAGAACCCGTTGACGAAGTCACGGACCACCGCCGGCTTCTGCTGCACCAGCTCCTTGCGCGCGAAGATGACGTGCGTGATGAAGTGCGGCGCGTACTTGCCCATGTCGGTGATGACGCGCCCCTCGTGCTTCTCTTCGAGCTGGTAGCCCGATTCGAGCGCCGTCATCATGCCGTCGACCTGGTGCGTGCGCATCGCCGCGAGCGAGCTTTCGAACGCGCCGAGCGCCACGTCCTCGATGCCGTCTGGCCCCCAGCCCTCGGCGACCGAAAGCCGCTTCACCAGCCATTCCGTGAGCGAGCCCTTGGTGGTGACCGAGATCTTCTTGCCCTTCAGCTCCTGCACCGTCTTGATCGGCGAATCCGCGTTGACCACCACCGCGAGGTTGCGCGGCGGGCCGGCGAAGGCGGCGACCGCGATCACCGGCGAGCCCTTTACCGCGAACGCCATCGAGGGGCCGCTGCCCAGCGCGAAATCGAGGCTGCCGCTGGCGAGGCCCTGCTGCAGCTTCGCGTCTCCGGCGAGCGCCACGATCTCGAGCTTCAGCCCGTGCTTGGCGAAGATGCCGGCCTGTTGGCCCACATCGAGCGTGGTGAACGTCCAGGCATTGGCCGCGGCCTTGCCGACACGCACCGTTTCCTCGGCTCGCCCCGGGCTCCCGCCGCCGAACACGATCGCCAGCGCCAAACCGATGGCCGCCACGCACCGCCATTCGCCACGCGCCATTGCCACCTCCCTGCCTGCCTTCCGTCGCATCGATTGCCCGCAGTTTACGGTCCGCGCGATGGTGGCGGCAATTGCCTTGCGGCCCGGGCGGGCCTACCATTCCCGCCGAGGATCGGACGATGGACGGGATCTACGACCATCTCGACGCCGCCGCGCACGACGCCATGAACCGCTGCACCGGCTGCGGCCGGTGCGTCGAGGCCTGTCCCGCCGCGGGCGAAGCGGGGATCGACAAGACCGATGCGCCGGGCATCGTCGCCGAGCTGAAGCGGCTGACGCAGGGCCTCGACGCGGCGCCGCGCGCGGCGCGGTGGGCGGAGGCCTGCAACGGTGGCGGCGAATGCGTCGCCGTCTGCCCCGAGGCGATCAATGTGCGGCAGTGGGTCTCGATCGAGCGCATGCGGCAGCGCATGGCGGCGAAGGACGAGCGCGCGCGCACCGAGCTGGCGAGCCGCCGCTTCCGCAACATGTCGCATTCGGTGCGGCTCATGGCGAGCATGCAGGTGCCGTCGCCCGACCTCGCGCGCATCCTGACGCGCCGGCGCGAGCGGCCCGCGGAGTTCGTGTTCTATACCGGCTGCAATGTGCTGCGCACGCCGCACATGATCTTCAACGTGATGGACATCCTGGACGCGCTCGGCCTCTCCTTCGAGGTGATGGGTGGCCCCGGCCATTGCTGCGGCGTCTATCAGTTCCACGAAGGCGACCTTGCGACCTATCAGCGCGTCGCCGGCAACACCTACGACGCCTTCGCCAAGGTCGGCGCCAAGCGCGTCCTCTCCTGGTGTCCGAGCTGCACCAAGCAGTTCGACGAGATGTATCACGACTACGCGCAGCCCGCGTTCGATTTCGGCCATATCACGCTGTTCCTCGTCGAGCAGCTCGATCGCCTCAAGGCGCGGTTCCGCGCCGACCTGCCGCGCCAGCGCGTGGCGCTCCACGAGCATGACGGCATCGCCGGCGTGAGCCGCAGCGTGCGCGCGCTGCTCGCCGCGATCCCCAACCTCGAGCTCGTGGAGATCCCGCAGGACAAGTCCTTCGCCTATGTCTGCGGCGGCCCCGCCGCGCGCTATCCCGAGCGCGAGCGGGAGACGCACCGCATCGCGGCGGACAACGCCGCCGCGGCCGGGGTCGACGTGCTGGTGACGATCTTCCATGCCTGCCATCGCCAACTCTCCGGCGCCGAGGCGCACTACCCCTTCGCGGTGAAGAACTTCACCGACCTGCTCGCGGAGGCGATGGGCGGCGGCGGGCGGCACGACTACTACAAGCAGTACAAGCGCGGCGGCGAGATGGACGAGGCGCTCGAGGCCGCACGCACCTATCTCGAGATGAACGGCGTCGCGCTCGACGCGGCCACGGTGAAGGCGCTGACCGCCGAGATCTTCGGCGAGATCGGCATCGCCGGCAGCGGCGCGCGCTTCGAGACGGGCCTCGCCGCGATCGCCGCCGCATCGCGGAGCGCGTGAGCACGATCCTCACGCTGCACGATCCCGCGACCGCCCGGCAGTACTACGCCGCGGGCGTCTGGCAGGCGGACACGCTCTATTCCCTGCTGGCGCGCCACGCCGCCGTGCGGCCCGGCGCCTTCGCGCTGCGTGACGGCGCGCTTCGCCTCAGCTGGGCGCGGCTCCTGCGCTGGGTCGATGCGGTGGCAGGCGAGCTCCATGCCGCGGGCCTGCGGCGCGGTGACCGGGTCTCGGTGTGGCTCCCGAACCGCGCCGAGACCGTGGTCGTGCTGCTCGCTTGCGCGCGCAACGGCTATGTCTGCAATCCCTCGCTGCACCGGAGCTACGCCGCGCCGGAGATCGCCGAGCTGATCGCGGGCATCCAGGCGGCGTCGCTCATCGCCCAGCCCGGTTACGGCGCCCCGTCGCCGGGGCCGGACATCTTCGCCGCGGCCCAAGCCGTGCCCTCGCTCCGCCGCGTCTATCGCGTGGCGCCGCGCGGCGGCGCGGACGCGGCGGAGGGCACGGCGCATCCCTTTCCCGGCCCGGACGCGGCCGCGCCCCAACCGCCGCCACCCGACGACAATCCCGACAAGGTCGTGTACCTCGCCTTCACCTCGGGCACGACCGGCGCGCCCAAGGGCGTGCTCCATTCCGACAACACGCTGCTCGCCAACGGCCGCGCGATGGTCGCGGACTGGGGGCATGATCCGCGCACCATCCTGTTGAGCCTGTCGCCGCTCAGCCACCACATCGCCACCGTCGCGGTGGAGCAGATGCTGGTCGCAGGGCTGGAGCTCGTGACCAACGACCCGCCGGACGGGATGAGCGCGCTCGACTGGCTGATCGAGACCGGCGCCACCTACGTGATGGGCGTGCCGACGCATGCGATGGACATGCTGGAGGCGATGCGCCGGCGCGGGCTTGCGCGCTTGGGCGCGGTGAAGATCTTCTACATGGCGGGCGCGCCCATCCCGCGCGAGACGGCGCAGGCCTTTCTCGATCTCGGCATCACGCCGCAGAACATCTACGGCATGACCGAGAACGGCTCGCACCAGTACACGCTGCCCACCGACGACGCGCGCACCATCGTCGAGACCTGCGGCCGCGCCGGGCTCGGCTACGAGGTGCGCATCTTCAAGGCCGAGGACCCCGACACCGAGGCCGCGCCGGGCGAGGTCGGCGAGATCGGCGGCCGCGGCGGCATGCTGACCTTGGGGTATTTCGGCAACCAGGCCGCGACCGAGGCGTCGTTCAACCGGCACGGCTGGTTCATGAGCGGCGATCTCGGCCGGCTCGACGAGAACGGCTGCCTCGAGATCCTGGGCCGCAAGAAGGAGCTCATCATCCGCGGCGGCCACAACGTTTACCCCGCGCGGATCGAGGACCTGGCGCTGCGGCACCCGGGGGTGGCGCGGGTCGCCGCCTTCGCCGTGCCCGACCGGCGGCTCGGCGAGAAGGTCTGTCTCGCGATCGTGCCGCGCGACGGCGCGGCGCCCGCGCCGATGGCGGTGCTCGCGCATCTCCGCGCCGAGGGCTTGTCGATCTACGACATGCCAGAATATTTCGTGGCCCTCGACGAGTTCCCGCTCACCGCCAGCGGCAAGGTCCTGAAGCGCGCGCTGGTGGAATGGGCGCGGACCGAGCGCATCCGCCTCATGCCGGTGCAATGGAGCGAGAAGAGGGGAGCCTGACATGGCCGTGACGCTCACCCGCCGCGACGAGATCGCGCTCCTCACGCTGGACCGGCCCGAGGCGCTCAACGCGCTCTCCTTCACCATCCTGCGCGAGTTGGCGCAGGCGTTCGACGACGCGGCGGCGAGCGGGGCGCGGGCACTCCTCGTCACCGGCGCGGGCGACAAGGCGTTCTGCGCCGGCGCCGACATCAAGGAGCTCACCGGCCGCACCCTCGCCCAGCAGAAGGAGGGCGCGGAGTTCGGCCAGTCGGTGTTCGCGAAGCTCGACCGGCTGCCGATCGTCTCGATTGCCCTGGTGAACGGCTATGCGTTCGGCGGCGGGCTCGAGCTCGCGCTCGCCTGCACGTTCCGGCTGGCGGCACGCAACGCGCGGCTCGGCCTGCCAGAGATCAAGCTCGGGCTCATTCCCGGCTATGGCGGGACGCAGCGCCTGCCGCGCCTCATCGGCGCGGCGCGCGCGCTCGAGCTCATCCTCAGCGGCCGCGCGGTCGATGCCGCGGAGGCGGAGCGCATCGGCCTCGTCAACCGTGTGATCGACGGCGATCTTGTCGAAGCGGGATTTGCCTTCGCGCGGGCCATCACCGGCTACAGCCTGCCCGTCATCGGGTTTGCGCGCGCGGCGGTGACGAGCGCCGCCGAGGTGCCGCTTGCCGAAGGGCTAAAGATCGAGGCGCAGCTCTCGACCCTCGCCTACCGCACCGAGGACGCCGCGGAGGGCATGGCCGCGTTCATCGCCAAGCGCAAGCCTGCCTTCCGGGACCGCTGACATGGCGGAGACGGTGCTGCAGCGGCTCGACCGGTCGATCCCGCTCGGCGCGGAAGAGGCGATGCTGCTCGAGAGCGTGCGCGCCTTGGCCCGCGACCGCATCGCGCCCGCGGCCGCCGAGCACGACCGCACCGGCACGTTCCCGCGCGACAATATCGACGCGATCAACGCGCTCGGGCTCAACGCGATGTTCGTGCCCGAGGCCTATGGCGGTGCGCCGCTCTCCTATGTCGCCTATCTCGCCGCGGTGCGCGAGCTGAGCAAGGCGTGCGCCGCGACCGGCATCATCTGGGCCAC
>Ga0070740_10003385_pt1 | contig 17000 bp, 15 predicted proteins | sample Coa_R2_FD_67286 | JGI IMG/M metagenome (GOLD analysis project Ga0070740, IMG submission 67286) | Surface soil microbial communities from Centralia Pennsylvania, which are recovering from an underground coalmine fire - Coalmine... | ecosystem: Environmental > Terrestrial > Soil > Unclassified ... | reverse complement strand
CTCCAGACTCAACTGGTACTGGGTGCGGCTGACCCGGTCCTCGACGGTCAGGTCCTGGACCGGCTGCAGGAACAGCTCGATGCCGGGCACGTCGGCGGCGGCGGCCTGGAGCCGGCGAATCACCGTGCTTACGCTCACGCGCCGGCGCTCCAGCGGCTTTAGGTTGATCAGCAGCCGGCCGCTGTTCATGGTTACGTTGGTGCCGTCGATACCCACGAACGAGGACAGGCTTTCCACCGCCGCATCCTTCAGGATGACAGCGGCCAGTTGCTGCTGGCGCGCCGCCATCGCCTGGAAGGACACCGTGGCGGGCGCCTGCGTCACGCCCTGGATCACGCCAGTGTCCTGCACCGGGAAGAAACCTTTGGGCACAAAAATGTACATCACGATGGTGAGGACCAGCGTGCCGAGCGCCACCATCAGCGTGGCGAACTGATGGTGCAGCACCCGCTCAAGCGTGCGGGCGTAATAGTCGATGGCGGCATCGAACAGCCGCTCGGTGGCGCGGTTGAAGGTGTTGTGCTCCGCTGACGGCTTGTGGCGCAGCAGTTTGGCGCACATCATCGGCGTCAGCGTCAGCGACACGACCGCCGAGACCAGGATGGTGACGGCCAGCGTGACGGCGAACTCGCGGAACAGGCGGCCCACCACGTCGCCCATGAACAGCAGCGGAATCAGCACCGCGATCAACGAAATGGTCAGCGACACGATGGTAAACCCGATCTGCTCGGAGCCCTTGAGCGCGGCCGCCAGCGGCGCTTCGCCCTGTTCGATGAAGCGCGCGATGTTCTCGATCATCACGATCGCGTCGTCGACCACGAAGCCGGTCGAGATGGTCAACGCCATCAGGGTCAGGTTGTTGAGGCTGTAGCCCAGCAGGTACATCGCGCCGAAGGTTCCCACCAGCGACAGCGGCACGGCGACGCTGGGGATGACGGTGGCGGAGAGGTTGCGCAGGAACAGGAAGATCACCATCACCACCAGCGCCACGGTCAACATCAACTCGAACTGCACGTCGGCCACCGACGCCCGAATGGTGGTGGTGCGGTCGGTCAGCACCGAAACCTGCACCGAGTCGGGCAGCGCGGCGGCCAGCCGCGGCATCAGGCGCTTGATGCGGTCGACCACCGCGATGATATTGGCGCCGGGCTGGCGCTGGATGTTGAGAATCACCGCCGGGGTGTGGTTCATCCACGCCATTTGCTTGACGTTCTCCGCGCCGTCGCTGACCTGGGCCACATCCGACAGCAACACCGGCGCACCGTTGCGGTAGGCCACGATCAGGGGCCGATACTCCTTGGCGCTGAGCAACTGATCGTTGGCGTCAATCGTGTAGCCCTGGCGTGCGCCGTCGAAATTGCCCTTCGCCTGGTTGACGTTGGCCAGCGCAACCGCCGAGCGCAGGTCCTCCAGGGTCAGCCCGTAGGAGGCCAGCGCGGTGGGATTGGCCTGGATGCGCACGGCCGGCTTCTGCCCGCCGCCGATGCTGACCAGGCCTACGCCGGGCAACTGCGAGATGCGCTGGGCCAGACGCGTGTCGGCCAAGTCCTCGACCTGCGCCAGCGAAAGCCGCGTGGAGGTCAGCGCCAGCGTCAGGATCGGCGCGTCGGCGGGATTGACCTTGCTGTAGATCGGCGGACTGGGCAAATCCCTGGGCAGATAGGTCGAGGCGGCGTTGATCGCCGCCTGCACTTCCTGCTCGGCCACATCGATGTTGAGATTGAGCACGAACTGCAGGGTGATGACCGAGCTGCCAAAGGAGCTGCTCGAGGTCATCTGGTTGAGCCCCGGCACCTGGCCGAACTGCCGCTCCAGCGGCGCGGTCACCGACGACGCCATCACGTCGGGACTGGCGCCGGGATAAAAGGTCAGCACCTCGATGGTGGGGTAATCGACCTCGGGCAGTGCTGAGACCGGCAGTTGGCGGTAGGCGACTGCGCCCGCCAACATGATGGCGACCATCAGCAGCGAAGTTGCCACCGGCCGCACAATAAAGGTGCGCGACAAGTTCACGGCGACGCGCTCTGAGCCGCCTGGTTGGCGGCGGGACTGACGATCTCGTTATTGGCCGCCATCCGAACTCTCACTTTGCTGCCCTGCGCCAGCCGGTCGGCGCCCTCGACCACCAGCCGCTCGCCCGCCTGGACGCCGCTTTTGACCGCGGTGAGCTCGCCTTCGGTGGCACCGATTTCCACCTTGCGCACCTCCGCCGTGTCGTCCGGCTTGACCACATAAACGAAGGTGCCCAGCGCGCTGCGCTGCACCGCCGCAGTCGGAATCAGGATCGCGTTGCGCTCGGTATCGACCAGCATCCGCACGTTCACGAACTGATTGGGAAACAGCGAATAATCGTCGTTGGGAAACGACGCCTTAAGCCGCACCGTACCGGTGGCGGGATCGATCTGATTGTCGTAGGTCAGCAGCGTGCCGGTGGCCAGTTTGGTCTTGAGCGTGCGGTCGAAAGCCTCGACCAGAAGCGGCGCGCCGGAGCGCACGTCCTGGCGCACCCGCGGCAAGTCGTCCTCAGGGATGTTGAACAGCACCGCAATCGGGCGCAGTTGGGTAATCACCGCCAGCCCCTGGGTGTCGGTGGCGTGGACAATGTTGCCCGGATCGACCAGCCGCAACCCGATCCGGCCCGTGATCGGCGCGGTAATCCGGCTGTAGGTCAGTTGCAGCTTGGCGTTGTCGATCGCCGCCTGATCGGCGACCAGCGTGCCCTCGTACTGTCCGACTACCGCGGCCTGGTTGTCGTAGTCCTGCGCGGCGATGACCTTTTCGGCCAGCAGCGTCTTGTCGCGCGCCAGGGTGATTTTGGCGTTGGTCAGGTTGGCCCTGTCGCGCGCCAGTTGTCCCTGCGCCTGTTCGAGCTGGACCTGGAATGGACGCGGATCGATTTGCAGCAGCAGGTCGCCCTGATGGACGATTTGTCCCTCGCGAAACGCCACGCTTATGATTTGCCCGTCAACCCGGCTCTTGACCGTGACAGTGTTGAACGGGGTGACCGTGCCCAGCGCGCTCAGGTAGCGGTTGAAATCACCCAGCCGCGCCTGCACCGCCGCCACCGGGATACCCGGACGCGGCGTGACCGGAGAAGCCTCGGCACTGGGCACGCGCGGCTTGCCCATTCGGCTGACCGTCAAATAGGCGCCGCCCGCCAGCGCGGCCGCGATTAGCACCCATAGCCGCCAACGCCCGCCTGCCGCCGCACTGTCTGGGTTGGCTTGCCGCGCCTGATTGGCCTTTGGTCCGGTTGATGGAGTCGAATTCATTAGCCCACCCGGTCCGCTCGGTTCCTACCGGCCCGCACAGCCATCAGGCCGGACCACGACCGCTTGACGGCCGCGGCAGTGAAGCATTATTCCAATTATGGACGCAGGAGTCCATAATAGCATTCAAGCGCGAGCCGGAAGGGCCGCGCTTGCGGCACGAACAGTTGTGGCAAATGACAGCGGCAATGGACGGCTGATAAGGTTGGGACCGCGGCGTTCCCCGCGTGCGGGCGAACCGCGCCTGGGGCGCCGTCCGATCCCGATGTTGCGGGCGCGCATCCTGAGCAGCGCGATGGAGCTGTTTGGCGAAAAGGGCTTCGAGGAGGTGCCGATCGACCAGGTCGCGGCGCGCGCCGGGGTCGGCAAGGGCAGCGTGTACCGCCAATTCGGTTCCAAGGAACAGCTTTACGCCGCGTCGGTTATCGAAGGCTTTGTCCAGCTCCGCCGACGCATCGAGAACGCGCTGGAGCAAACTGCCTCAATCCCCGAACGCATCGAAGCGATCGTCCACCACACGATGGCCTACTTCTGGAGCCGGCGCCAATTTTTTATCCTGCTGCGCGACCCGACCAAACTGCCGCGCGCGCAGGAGGTTCGCTATCGCCGCGAGCGCGGACATCTGTCCGCCCTGGTGCGTGAAGTGCTGCGCGAAGGCGCGCGCGCCGGCTTGCTGCGCGCCGATCTGGACTTCGACCTGATGGCCGAAGCGCTGCTGGGAATGATCCGCGGCGTGCAACGCTACAAGAGCGAGCACGTGAGGCTGGAAGATGCGGTCCGTACGGTGGTGGCCACCTTTCTAAACGGCAGCCTGACGCGTAGGAGTACTCAGTAACACAACAAAGACCGCGGACCTTATCCATTTTCCTCGAATACTGCGTCCTGCGAAGATTGGCAAACTATAAACTATATGGGACGCCGGTAGGACGGAGCTGATACTCATTTCCGCCCTGCATATAGCCAATAGCTACACGATCCGCCCAAGTGTGTCGCTCGGCGACGCCTTGAGCTTGACCCTCACCTTTATAGCCTGCCTATTCGAGCAACCACCTCTGGCATACATAATGCTCAGCTTAGTGTGCGAAGGGTTGCAGTATGCCATCAGGCGAACCGCTCGATCCGCAGGTGCTGGCGGAATTACGCAGCCACTTCGAGGGCCAGAAATCGGTTACCTTCGATGACTTACTGGCGCTGTTTGTCGAGCAGTTGGAGCCGCGTGTGAGCGCCATCCGCGCCGCGATAGAACGGGGCGATGGAGGCGGAGCCAACGCCGCCGCTCACGTGCTGCGCGGCAGCAGCCTGGTGGTCGGGGCGCGGCCGTTGGCCGAACTGTGTTGGCAGCTTGAGTTGGCGGCCAGGAGCGGGGCGATGGCCCAAGCGCAAGCAGTAATGACACGGCTGGAGGTGGAGGCGGCGCGGGTTCGCCGGGCGCTGGAGGAAGCGATGCAGAGGAAGACGCGCGGATAGCAGGCGCGCCGGTCAGCGTTTGGCGGCCGATGCGCAGCAGGAAAAGCAATGACGGTGGATAGCTACATCGGGTCCGATTCCGGAGTTGTGCAGCATGGAATCGAGCATGGGGTCGAGGCGAGCAAATTTCTCGCGCATGCCGCCTATGCGATCCGCTCCCCGGTCAACATTATCCTGGGTTACAGCGAGCTGATTGCGCAACGCCTGAGCGCGCTGGGCGACGACAGCCAGCGTCCCTACCTGGAGGGGATCCGGCGTTCGGGCCGCCAGATCCTGGAAACCATCAACCGCATCCTGGACTACTCGCGCATCGAGCAGGGAACCCTGCCGGTGGTTCCCGAGCGCATCGACCTGGCCGGCCTGCTGGAGAAACTCACCCAGGACTATCGGGTCCTGGCCGCGGCCAAGAATCTGGCGCTGATCTGCGAGATCGAGGAACCCAGCGCCGGGGTGGTTTGTGATGCCTACTGTTTGATCGGAGTTTTATCCAATCTGATCGACAATGCGATCAAGTTCACGCACACCGGCGGGGCCGTGATCAAGCTGTGCCGCGACTCCCAGGAGCGCTTGTGCATCGAGGTCAGAGACAGCGGGGTGGGCTTCGACGCCGAGCGGATGCAGCGGGTGCTGGCCGGCACCTGCGACGGTAACGCGCAGCGCTACGAGCAATCGGGCCTGGGACTGATGCTGACGCGCAAGTACCTCAACCTGATCGGTGCCTCGATGACGATCTCGAGCACACCGGGCAAAGGTTCGGTGTTCACCGTCATCTTCCCGCCCTCGATGGAGGTGCATTGGGAACCGCGGCGCGCCGCCCAGGCCGCGGCCTCCGCAGCGCCGCCGGCGCCGCCGGCGGAAGCGGCGGAGCCAATGCGTGCTGGCACGCCGCGCCCGACCGTGCTGGTGGTCGAAGACCAGCCCGATCAAGCCCTGTTCATGCGCGCGCTGCTGGAAGGTAAGTACCACGTGGAGATCGCGGCCAACGCGCGGGAGGCGATGGCGCTGCTGGAGCAACTGGATAAAACGAACCTCCTGATCCTGATGGATCTCTCGCTCAGCGGCGGGGAGGACGGACTGAGCCTGACCCGGCGCATCCGGGCTGATGCCCGGCTGCGCCATATCCCGATTGTGGTCGCCACCGCGCATGCCTTCGAACAGGACCGCGAACGCGCGCTCAGCGCCGGATGCAGCGCCTATCTGGTCAAGCCGCTGGACGCCGGTCAGTTGCTGACCACGCTCCAAGAGCTGGCCGGTCAAGCTCATCAGGTCAGCGGTTAGCGCGATGCCGGGGAGCAGGACAATGAGAATGAGCGAAAACTTCGTGGCAGCGTGGGCTGTGGCCGCAGGCCTGATGCTGGCCGGATGCGCGCCGGTTGCCACCAACGAGGGCGCCGAGCAATGGCGGCCGGTCTCCGCCATGGCGGGCACCAGTCCGCAACTGGCGCAAAGCGAAGGCCGCCTGGCAAGGCAATGCGGCGGCGCGAATGGCGCGCGCGAGTACACCAACGCCACGCTCGGCGAAGAGCGCACCGTCTACCGCATCCAGCGCGGCGACAAGCTGCATTTGACTTTCTACCGCAACGGCGAGTTGGACCGTTACGTCGTGGTGCGCCCCGACGGCCGCTTTACGATTGAGCCGTTCGGCGACGTTTTGGCGGCCGGGCTTACGCCGGCGCAACTGGCGCAAAAGCTCGACGCCATCTTCTCCGAGGCGCTGTATGAGCCGAGCGCGGCAGTCAGCGTCATCGACAGTCCCTTCCGCAAGGTCTTTGTCGGCGGGCAGGTCAATTACCCCGGAGCGGTCAATCTGCGGCCGGGCATGACCGCCACGCAGGCGATTATCTCTACCGGATGGTTTCGCGATGATGCGCGCTACGACCAGATCGTGCTGATCCGGCGCGACGCCTGCGGAGAGGCCTACGGCACCTTTATTCAGGTGGCCAAGGCGGTGGCGCAGGCATCGGACAATCACCTGCAGGACGTGGCGCTGCTGCCCAACGACATCATCGTGGTGCCGCGCACCACGATCGGCAACCTCAACCTGTTCGTCAAGCAATACATCCGGGGCATGCTGCCGATGGAGCCCTATCTGAGCCTGGGGCCGCCGCTGTAAGCGCTGCGCTGACAAGGGGGGAACATGAAACATCACGAGCCCGCGGTTTGGCTGGAGACGATTTGGCGCCGGCGCCGCCCCGCCGCCTGGACGGCGGCGGGGCTGTTCGCGCTGATCGCGGCCGGCACCTTTGCATATCCGCCGATTTATGAATCCAGCGCGCGGGTTCTGGTCTCGCCCAACCGCGCCCACTATATCGTATCGCCCGCCCTGCAATCGGCCAGCGACCCTAACGCGCCGGTGGTCAACGACCGCGAGATCGGCGAGCAGGACCTCAACTCCGAAATGGAGCTGATCACCCAGCGCCGCCTGATCGAGCAGGCTCTGGCGGATATGGCGGGGCGCGAGCCGGCGCCCAGCCTGCTCGGCCGCGCGCTCAACGCGCTGGCCGGCCTGCCGGTCGAGCTCAGCGCGATGCTGCACGGCGCGCCGCGGCCGACCGCGCTGCAGCGCCGGGCGCGGGCGGCGGAACGGCGCCTGTCGGCCAGCGTGATTCGCAAGTCCGATCTGCTGGAAGTCTCCTTCCGCTCGCGCCATCCGCAGTGGAGCCGCGAGTTCCTGTCCGCGCTGCTCAAGCGCTACTTCGAACTGCACGCGCAAATCGTGCACGACGCGCGCTCCGAGCGCTTCTTCGAGCAGCAGATCCTGCGCCGCCGCCAGGCCCTGCACGCCGCCGAAGACCATCTGCGCGCCGTGCGCGAGCAGACCGGCATCCTGAGTCTTGCCGATCAGAGTGAAGCGATTGTCTACCAATTGTCGGGGTTTCAGGCCGAGTATCGCAAAAATCACAGCCGCCTGGACGGCGTCAACCGCCAAATCGCGGCGCTGGAGGAAGGACTCAAGCAGTCGCCGATGCGTCTGCTCAAGGAGGTCAAGAGCGCGCCCAACCCGGCTTATGAGGCGCTCAAACCCAAGGTGCTGGCGCTCCAACTCAATCGCGACGACGTGCTGCGGCGCTATCGCCCCTCCAGCAAGCTGGCGCGCGAGGTAACCCAACAGACTGCCAACGCCCAGAGTGTGCTGGAGCAGGAAGATTATCCCAAGGTGATCGAGCGGCTGAGCGACCTCAGTCCGATATGGCTGGGGCTCGCCTCCAATCTGGCGCAGGCGCGCGTGACCGCGGCGGCGCTGGCGCAAAGCCAGCGCACGCTGGCGGCCGAAATACAGACCTATCAAGCCGAACTGCAGCGTCTGACCAATGACGGAGTGGAAGTGGAGCGGGCTGTGCGCGAGGTGGAGGCGGGCAATGAGGCGTATCTCTCCTACCTGCGCAAGGGCGAGCAGGCGCGCGCCGAGCTGCAATTGAACGAAAGCCGAATCATGAACGTGGTGTTGGCGATGCCGCCCACCGAACCCATCGAACCGCGGTTTCCCCGTGCCGACCTCAACCTCGCCGCCGGCCTGGTGTTGGCGCTGTTTGCGGGTCTGGCCGCGGCGTGGTGGGAGGAGCGCCGCGATCCCACCATTTACTCGGCCGCGGCCATTGCAGAATCCGCGCCGGCGCCGGTTGTCGCGGTGCTGCGCGCGTGCGCGAAACCGGGCGCCGCCGGCGCCTGAGAAGCAAGGAGATGAAAGTGCCCGACACTGCACAGGTAGCAGGCGCGCCGCAACCCGCACCGACGGCCGCCGCCATCCAGGGGGCGCCGGTCGCTGAACCGGCAATGCTCATGGTGCGCAGCGCAGGAATCCGGATGCTGACCGAACCGATCGCGGCGGCGGCCCGCCTGACGGGCCATACACGGGTCCTGATCGCCGCCTGCCGCCCCGGCGACGGCGCATCGACGGTAGCCGGCGCCCTGGCCCTGGACCTGGCGAGCCGACTCGGCATCGACACGCTGCTGGTTACCGCCGACGGCGCCGGTGCTGAAAGCCCGGCCGCCGGCAATGGCCGTCCGGTGCGGACCAACCAAACCGGTGTGCCGCATCTGTGGCTCGCGCGCTGTACCAGATCCGGCGAGCCGGCGCGCGGCGGCGCGGCTGACGGCGAGCGTGCCGAGCGCGACGCCGTCGTCGAGGAGCTGCGTGCGATCATCGGGCGTTATCGCGCCGCAATCATCGACCTCGGCGTGGTGCGCCTGGATGCACGCATGCTGGCGCTGGCGCGTCCCGAAGATCCGGTACTGGTGGTGGCGCGCTACGGATGCACGCAGCGCGAGGAACTGGCCGCCACACTGGCCGTAATCAACGTGGCCAACGCCAAAAGCGCCGGCGTGATTCTCAACGGCTACGAAAGTCCGGCCGCCGATCGGCTGCCGTGGATTTCGCATCCGGAGCACGAAGGGCGATGAATCGGTCCGACATCGGCGGCGATGGCCCGCCGGTCACAGCGCGCCGGCTGCGCGGAGTAGCAGTGGTGGGACTTGGTTACTGGGGACCCAACTGGGTGCGCAATCTGCAAGCCAGCGGGGTTTGCGATCGGATCGTAGCCTGCGACCTCGACGCCGCGCGCCGCCGCCACGTGGAACGGCTTTACCCGGGGGTGCGCACCTTCTCCAGTATCGATCCGATCCTGGCCGACCCCGAAATCGAAGCGGTTATCATCGCCACTCCGGTGCACACCCATTGGGAGCTGGGGCGCCGATGCCTTGGGGCGGACAAATCGCTGCTGGTGGAAAAGCCACTGGCCTCCTCGGTCAAGCAGTGTGCGGAGCTGATCGAGATGGCGGCGGCGCGTGGTCTGGTGCTGATGGTCGGCCACACCTTCGAGTACAGCGCCTCGGTCATCAAGCTGTGCGAAATCGTCAATGCCGGCGAACTGGGCGAGATTTTCTACATCAGCTCCATCCGCACCAACCTGGGTCTGCTCCAGCAGGACATCAACGTGGTGTGGGACCTGGCGCCGCACGACATCTCGATCATCCTGGCGATTTTGGGCCGCGCCCCCGAATCGGTGAACTGCCAGGGGCGCAGCCACTACAACCCCGGCATCGAGGACGTCGCGATGCTGACCATGAGCTTTTCGGGCAACGTGATCGCCTTTGTGCATGTCAGTTGGCTGGATCCCAACAAGATTCGCCGCATCACCGTGGTCGGTTCGCGCAAGATGCTGATCTACGACGACATCGCCTACCAGGAGCCGATCCGCATTTATGACAAGGGCGTCAGCGTGCTGCCCTACTACGACACCTTCGGCGAGTTCCGCTTCACCTACCGCTACGGCGACATTCTGGCGCCGCGGGTGGCGGAGGCCGAACCGCTCAAGGCCGAAACCGAGCACTTTATCGATTGCGTGCTGAACAAGCGCCGGCCGCGCAGCGACGGATTAAGCGGCCTGCGCGTGGTCAGCGTGCTGGAGGGGGCCGACGCCTCGCTGCGCCGCGACGGCGCGCTGGTGCCGGTCAAATACGCGGTGGCGAAATGAGCAATTCCTCTCTGCCGCCCAATGTCGTGGTGGCGCCCGATGTCAAGCTGGGCCGCGGCGTCAGGCTGTCGCCCTTCGTCAACCTCTACGGCTGCTCGATCGGCGAGGAGACCACCATCGGGGCGTTTGTCGAAATCCAGCGCGGCGCCAGGATCGGGCGGCGCTGCAAGATCTCCAGCCATAGCTTTGTGTGCGACGGCGTGGAAATCGAGGACGAAGTCTTCGTCGGCCACGGCGTGGTTTTCATCAACGATCGCTATCCGCGCGCCACCAACCCGGACGGCTCGCTCAAAAGCGCGGGGGACTGGGCGATGGAACGGACCGTGGTGCGCCGGCGCGCGGCGATCGGCAGCGGCGCCGTGATCATGTGCGGAGTTGAAATCGGCGAGGGCGCGTTGGTGGGAGCGGGCGCGCTGGTCACGCGCAACGTCGCGCCCGGAGCGCTGGTGGCGGGAAATGCCAGCCGTCACTACGCCGGTGTGGCACCCCGGGATTAGGTCGGCATATGAGTATCAAATTTCTGGATCTGGCGGCGCAAAATCGCGAAATCGCCCAGCGTGCCGCCCGCGAGTTGGAGGCGCTGCACGCCGCGACCAGTTACGTGGGCGGTCCGGCGCTGGCCGCGTTCGAGCGGGAGTTCGCCGCCTACCTCGGGGTCAAGTACGTCGTCGGCGTCGGCAGCGGCAGCGACGCCCTGCGCCTGGCGCTGCTCGCACTGGGTATCGGCCCGGGCGATGGCGTGATCACGGTGCCGATGACCTTCATTGCCACCGCGGCGGCCATCGTGCAGGCGGGCGCGGTGCCCGAATTCGTCGACGTCGATCCCTCGACCTGCAACCTCAGTCCCGACCATCTGTGCCGCTACCTGGAGGCGGGGCGCTTCCGGTCGCCCAACGGACCACGCGCCGTAATCCCGGTGGACCTCTACGGGCTGCCCTGCGCGATGGACCAGGTCGCCGCGATCGCGCACCAGTATAAACTGCTGGTAGTCGAAGATGCCTGTCAGGCGCATGGTGCGCGGCTGTCAGTAGGGGGCCGATGGGTCCGGGCGGGCACGCTCGCCGACGCCGGCTGCTTCAGCTTCTATCCGGCCAAGAACCTGGGCTGCTGGGGCCAGGGCGGTGCGCTTGCCACCAACGACGAACGGCTGGCCGCGGTCGCGGCGCGGCTGGCCGACCACGGCCGCACGTCCCATTATGGACACGAGGCTTACGGCTACAACGCCCGGCTCGACACGCTCCAGGCGGCGGTGCTGCGCGCCAAGCTGGAGCATCTGGAGGACTGGAACCGGCGCCGGCGCGCGATTGCCGCGCGCTACCGCGAACTGCTCAACGGCTGCGGCGCGCTGCTGCCCGAGGAACCGGCAGGATTGGAATCCTGCTACCATCTGTTCACCATCCGCAGCGCCCGGCGCGACGCCATCCGCGCGGCGCTCAACGCGGCCGCAATCGGCAACGGCATCCATTATCCGCTCCCGCTCCACCTGCAGCCGGCCTGCGCCGCGCTGGGTTATCGGCCGGGCGATTTTCCCGCCAGCGAACGCATCGCCGAAACCACCCTGTCGCTGCCGATGCATCCGCATCTGACCGACGACGAGGTCGCAACCGTCGCCGCAGTGGTACGCGGCGCGTTGTAGGAGGGGCGGCGATGGCGGCTAGCGCGACGCGCTCGGACCTGCGCGCCTTTAATCCAGTGCGCAAGCGGGTTCTGGACCTGGTGCTGCTGGTCCCAATCCTGCTGGTGGCCGGGCCGCTGATGGCGCTGGTGGCGCTGGCGATTTGGCTGTGCGACGGCCGCCCGATTCTGTTTCGCCAGGTGCGCCTGGGAATGGGTGGACGGCCGTTTGAAATGCTCAAGTTCCGCACCATGCGTCCGGCCAGCGACGCGGCCCATCGCGAGTACGCCGCCCGATGGATCGAACAAGGCCGCCCATTCAGCGACGGAGATGGCGCGGTCTACAAAATGGCGGACGATCCGCGCATCACACGCCTGGGCGCCATCCTGCGCCGCTTCAGCCTGGACGAACTGCCCCAGCTCATCAACGTCGTGCGCGGCGAGATGAGTCTCATCGGGCCGCGGCCGGCGATTCCTTACGAAGTCGAGCATTACCAGCCCTGGCATCGCCGCCGCCTGGAGGCGCCGCCGGGGCTGACCGGGCTGTGGCAGGTAAGCGGACGCAACCGGCTGTCGTTCGACGAGATGGTACGCCTGGACATCGACTACATCGATCACTGGTCGGTGGCGCGCGACCTGGCCATCCTGGCGCGAACGCCACGCGCGGTTCTTGCGGGAGAAGGGCGATGAAACGGGAGGCCGCGCATGCTCCTCGCGCCCAGGCCGACGACCGCCGGCTGTGGCGGGCATTCGCCCGCAGCGTGCTGTTCAACGTGCAGGCCGAGTTGGTTGCCAACCTGATTCGGGTGGGCGGCGTGATTTTTCTGGCGCGCGCCCTGGAGCCGCGCGACTTCGGCCTGCTGCGCATCCTGATCGTGCTCGGCGCGATCGCCGCGCTGATCGGCACCGCCGGGTTTCCCGAAGCGGTCATCCAGCGCAAGGAACTGTCGGGCGAGCATCAGACCACCGCCTGCTACCTGACCGCGGCGTGCGCCGGCGCGGTCGCCGCGATGCTGTTCGCCGCTGCGCCGCTGATTGAACGGCTGATGGCGATGGGGCATCTGGGTGCGATGATTCGCCTGCTGTGCGTGCCGATCTTTGTCGAAGGCACCTCGGCAATCCCCAACGCCATCCTGCAACGCGCGCTTCGCTACGACGCGCTGGCCGCCGCCGACATCATCGCGGAGGGCGGTTTCGTCGCCGCCGCCGTCGCGTTGATTTACCTGGGGTTGCCCCGCCTCAGCCTGCCCGGCGGTCTGGGTGCACGCGCCCTGCTGCGCGGCGTCGCGATCTGGGCCGCGGCACGATTTGTTCCACGCGGCGCGCCCAGCCTGGGCGCCGCGCGCGAGCTATGGCCGTTTGCGGTCAGTGTGCTGGGCGGACAGACCCTGGTGATCCTGTCGCAAAACGCGGACTACGTGATGGTTGGACGGCTGCTGGGCGGCCGCGCGCTGGGCTTCTACGGCATGGCCTGGGACCTGCTGCGTTTCATCCCCGAACGCCTGTACCGGGTGGTAGGCCGCGTCACACTGCCCGCCTTCAGCGCCATCTAGGAGCGGCAAAGCGAGCTGGCGCGCAGCTATCGCGCACTGATCGCGATGGTCGGGCGGATGCTGCTGCCGGCGATGGCGCTGCTGGCGATCGCGGCTCCCAAACTGATTGTTACGATCTACGGGACAAAGTGGATGCCCGCCGCGCTGCCGCTGCGGCTGCTCACACCCGGACTGGCGCTGATCGGACTGCGCCTGGCGATCGGCTCCATCTACTATGCGCGCGGCTTTCCCGCCACCGACATTTTCGTCCACGGCCTGCGGTTGATCGCAATCGTGGCGGCGGTGGGGCTGACGGCGCCGCTGGGATTGGCGGCGGTGTGCGCCGCGATGAGCGCGGTGGAAGGCGCCGTGAGCGTGGCCGGGCAGTGGATCGTCTGCCGCATGATCAGGCTGGGTGCGTTGACCTTGGCCGCCGCCACCCTGCCGGGATTGTACAGCGCGGTGCTGTGTTCGGTGGTTGCGCTGGCCGGTGCGGCGCTGGCGGCGTGGCTGGCGGTGGCGGCGTGGCTGGCGCTGCTGGTGATGCTGGCGCCGGCGGGAGCCGCGTGGTGCTGGCGCGAACGCGCCACCGTGCGCGTGCTGTTGGGCGGCACGGACTTGCTCTCCAGCGCCGCCGAAGCGATGGGAGGATAACGCGTGACGCCACGCTATCTTGCCATCACTCCGGCGCGCGATGAGCAACGCTTCCTGCCCGGACTGATCGCCAGCATGCGCGCGCAAACCATCGCACCGCAGCGCTGGATCATCATCGACGACGCCTCCACCGATTGCACCGGCGCCATCATCGACGAGGCCGCCCGCACAACGCCGTGGATTGAGCCGCATCATCTGAAATCGGATCGCCCGCGCCAGGCCGGCGGCGAATCGGTAATCATGCGCTTTCTTACCCGCGATCGATGGCAGGACATGGACTTCATCTTCCGCCTCGACGCCGACTTGAGTTTCGGTCCCGACCTGGTCGCGTTGCTGCTTGCCGAATTTGAGCGCGACCCGCGCCTGGGCATCGCCAGCCCGATCCTGGCCGAGCCGGCCGGTGGCGGAAGATGGAAGGATGTTGCGCTGCGTCCGATGCACACCCGAGGGGCGGCCAAGATGTACTCGCGCGCGTGCTTTGAAGTGGTGGGAAAGCTCGAACCCGAGCTGGGTTGGGACGTGATTGACGGGGTGCGAGCCCAGATGGCGGGGTTCAGGACGCGCACCTTTTCTCATATCCGCTGCTTTCACCATCGGCCGCAAGGCTCCGCCGGCGGCCGGCTGCGCGGGCACTACGCGCTGGGCCGCTCCGCCTGGTACGTGGGCTATTCGCCGCTGTTCCTGCTGGCCGCAGCCCTGCGGCGCATCGCTGAGCCGCCCTTCGCGTTGGGCTCGCTGATGATTATCGCCGGATACCTGGAGGGTCTGGTGAAACGCCGTCCGCGCGTGGACGATCCCGACCTGATCAGGTTTGTACGCCGCCAACAGCGCCGGCGCCTGCTGCTGATGGACTCGCTGTGGAGCTGAGCTTGTGCTGGGGGGACACGAACAGAGCGCCGCACCGGTCAGCGCGCCTCAACCCGTAGCGCGCAGCGCGGCGATGCCGGCGCAAAAGCGCGCCATGATGCTGGGGTACCTGACCTACAGCATCGACGCGCGGGTCAAGCGCCAGGTCAAGACGCTGGCCGCGGCCGGCTACGCCGTGGACGTGATTTGCCTGGCGGACGACATCGGCCAGGCGCGCGACGCCAATCTGATCGGTATCAAGGTGCCGCATTACCGGGGCCTCAGCCGCTGGCGCTATGTCCGCGCCTACGCAACGTTTTTCATCAAAGCCGCCTGGACCGCGGCGTGCCTGGCGATACGCCATCGCTACGACGTCGCGATCGTCTGCAGCATGCCCGACTTCATCGTCGCCTGCGCGCTGGGACCCAAGCTGCGCGGCGCGACCATCGTGCTCGACGTGCACGATCCGATGCCGGAACTCTACCGCGTCAAATTCGGGCGGCCGGCCGGATGTCTGGGCGAACGGTTGCTGATGCTGGAGGAGCGGGTCAGCGCCTGGATGGCGGACCGGGTCCTGGCCACCCACGACCTGCATCTCAGCCGGCTGGTGCAAGCGGGCATTCCGCGCAGCAAGCTGCGCGTCGTGCTCAACGCGCCCAATCCCGAGTTGTTTCCTTACAGCGACCGCCCGCTGCGGCGCGGCGGCGGTCTGCGCCTGGTCTATCAGGGCACGATGTCGGCGCGGCTGGGGATCGATGTGGCGATCCGCGCAATGCGCCTGCTGCGGGCACGCATCCCGGGAATCGAACTGCTGCTGATCGGGAACGGCGAAGCGCTGGAGGATTACAAGCGGCTGGCTGGCGCGCTGGAGGTGGCGGACATCGTGCGCTTCGAGCCGCCCATCCCCGTGGAGCGCATCGCGCCGGTCCTGCATTCGTGTTCGATTGGCGTGGTCCCCAATCGCGACAATGCCGCCACCCGCCTGATGCTGCCGGTCAAGCTGATGGAATACGCGATGCTCGGGGTTCCGATCGCGGCGGCGCGGCTTGCGCCAATCCTGCAGTATTTCGACGCGCGTGCGGTGGAATTCTTCGAGCCGGAGAATCCGGCTGATCTGGCCGCCGCAATCGTGCGGCTTTATGAAAATCCCGACCGCCTTGCGCAAATGGCGGCCGCCGCCAATCGCGTCGCGCTGCGGCTGAGCTGCGGGTGGAGCGAAAACTACCTGGAGGCGATCGCATCGTGAGCGCACCCACCATTGAGTTCCGCCCCTGGCCGGGCGAGCCGCATTACACATCGCTCACCGCTGCCGCGCTCTTCATCGCGGCCCTTTCGATTTGGGCGCTGGCCGTGATGTTGTTCGCACCCGCCGCGATTACGACCCTGGCCCTGTTCGCCATCGCGCTGCTGTTGGTGTCGGCCGGCCTTGCCTACCAGCGCTCGGACTGGCGCATGCTCGCGTTGCTGCTGGTGGTCGAGGCGCTGCCGTCGGCCAATCTGCTGCCGATCACCGAAGATCAGCGCCCGCTGGTGCGCTATCCGCTGTACCTGTTCTTCTGCGTTCCAATGCTGCCCAAAGTATGGCGTTCGGGAATTCTCTCGCACGGCGGTTTCCGTCTGTATTCGATCTACTTCGCTTGGGCACTGTTGAGCGCTACGTGGTCGCTGGTGCCGATATTCTCCTTCGGCCGCGCCCTGGCCTCGACCCTGCTGTTCGTGGCGCTGTGCTCGATCGCCCTCGACATCGCCGACAACGACGCGCTGCTGCGCGTCATCCGCTATGTGTTGGCGGCCTGCGCGATCCTCACCGCAATCATCGCGGTTACCGCCTTCATCCCCGGACTGGAATCCGCCTGGATGTTCGACGCCGAGTTGGGCGCCTATCGCCTGCAAGGCATCTTCGACTCGCCCAACCAGGTCGGCGAGGTGAACATGATAGCGATCGGCGCGGCGCTGGCCAGTTGGCAGTCCCTGCGTACCCGCACCTACAAGCTCGGTGCTGCGTTGCTGATCGTGGTCTCGGTGCTGATGATGGTCGCGGCGGACTCGCGCTCGGCGGCGGTTGCGATGATCGTGAGCATGGCGGCGCTGGCGATCTGGCGCTTTGGATGGCGCGGCGTGTTCGGGGTGATGGTGGGCGTAGC
>Ga0070740_10003384_pt1 | contig 17014 bp, 15 predicted proteins | sample Coa_R2_FD_67286 | JGI IMG/M metagenome (GOLD analysis project Ga0070740, IMG submission 67286) | Surface soil microbial communities from Centralia Pennsylvania, which are recovering from an underground coalmine fire - Coalmine... | ecosystem: Environmental > Terrestrial > Soil > Unclassified ... | reverse complement strand
CACCTTGCCGACGAGCACGCTGACCCGAAAGCGTCTCCCGGTGTCTCAATAGAGATTCGGGTCGAAGAGCAAAAAGCGGGAGAATGGCCCGTGACCCTTCAGCAGGATCTCAGCGGGATCATCCAGATCGATCCGGCTACAGAAAAGACCTCCATCATTCTCCGTGCAAGCTGCGCCTGGAATGAAGCCACCCAAAGTTTTGAGCCGTCGTGGACATTCCTCAACGCGGGCCGGCAGCCGCTTGTCGGCGATTCGGCCCGGCGCATCAATCTCGAACGCTTTTGGCAGTATCTCCCGTTCTTCTATCTCGGCGCGTTGCGCGACGTGGACGACGAGTTTTCGCCGCGCTCTCAATTTTGGGGCCGGTTGCTCAAGGCCATGGAGATTCCGCCCGCGTTGGAATTCAAAGTCCAACGCGTCCTCGATCTTCTGAACAAGAAGTTGGCGCAAGCCGATCCTCGGCTTGCAAAGATCGCGGAGACTCTCTCCGGCACGACGCGAGTGGCGGCCCGCGACCGCGACGGCAGGGTCGATTTACGGCTCGTTCCCCTCAAATCATGGGACCTGCTTTCCAGAGCCGAGATCATCCTTCGTGATGAGCCGGACTGGCCGTGGCTTCCGCTGCAACGTCATGGCCAGGGCGTGCAGAGTCTTTCCATCATCTTCCTGTTCAAGGCCTTCGTTGAACACCTACTCACTGAGCTCTACGAGGCGGACAGCGCGCCTGTGCTAGCGCTTGAAGAACCAGAAACGCATCTGCATCCACAAGCCGCACGAACGCTGTGGACGCATATCAAAGATCTGCCCGGTCAGAAGATCATCACTACGCACTCCCCCTATTTTGTGCAGCACGTCCCATTTCGCGACCTGCGCGTGGTTCGCCTCACCGAAAAGGGGACGGAGGTCTATTCGTTGCCCGCGAACTTCTCCGCACGTATCCCGCACGTGGCGAAGCTCGATGACGTTGTTGCTGGAAGTGGCAGGTTGCTCGAATACGATCGCGCGGCCGAGACGCTAACCGTTCACGGTAAGCTGGATAAGCAGTGTTATCAGGATCTGCTGACCTGCTACGTCAACCACGCCGACAGAGCCGTTATCCACGGTGTCTTGCGCGACCTGCATGACCGTGCGTTATTGTTCATCGGCGACGACGAATTGAAGGCGCTGGAAACCTTCGCGCGGCGGATTCGGGGTGAAATCTTCTTTGCGCGCCGTTGGTTCATCGTGGAGGGGCAGGCCGAATACCTGCTCGTTCACGCGATGGCGCGCGAGCTTGAATACGACCTAGACGAGCACGGCGTCGCAGTGATCGACGCCCAGAACAATGGCAACCCCGGCATCTTCGCCGCCCTCGCACGGGCGCTCGCCATACCGTGGCTTGCAGTGTTCGACGGTGATGACACAGGGCGTGGCTATTGCCAAAGCATCGAGAAGCGCGGCTTCGCGCCAGCGTTCGTCGCGACCCGGTGCCGGACGCTCACCGCCAGGGACCTTGAAGCGCAATTGGTCGCCGACGGACTCGAGGAGGAACTGAGAACGGCGCTGATCCGTATTGGGGTCACCGGAGCGACGGCGGCTGACCAACCGACGCTGCTGTGTCTGTTGCGCGGCCATAAGGTGGCCTATGCGGCCGAACTGGCCGCCATGATGCGCGGGAATGCACCACTGGCCGCCAGAATGCCTCAAGCCTTTCGCGATGCGATTGCGGACCTTAGGGGGTTGGCATGACCGACAATCCGCTTGAGCAGGCCCTCACCAAACTGACGGACATCCAGCGCGAAGCAGTAGCGTGGAACGATGGTGCTATGCTGGTCCTCGCCGGTCCTGGCTCGGGGAAGACGCTGGTGCTCACGTGTCGAATCGCCCGCTTGCTTGACGAGGGCCGCAACAAGTCCTTCCGCGTTCTCGCGCTGACGTTCACGAACAAGGCCGCTGACGAGATGAAGGAGCGCGTTGCTAATTTCGTCCCCGGCCTTGAGGAACGCGCGAACATCGGCACGTTCCACAGCTTCTGCGGACAAGTTCTGCGCCAACATGGCATCCACCTCGGCATCAAGCCGGACTTCGCCATCTACTCACAGGACGATGATCGTAAAGCCGTTCTGAAAGACGCGCTGAAACGCGCAGGCATGGACACGCAGGCCGTCCGGTATCTCAGTTTGATCGACCGAATGAAGACCGGGTTGATCGAACCGAAGGACGCGGTGTCATGTCTAGCGGGAACCACCGACGCCTACGAGTTCTCCCAAGCCTATCTGGCTTACGAAGATCAATTGCGCCGCCTCAATGTTTTGGATTTCAATTCCTTGATATTCAAGGCGCATAGGCTGTTTTCAAATTTCCCTGCGATCGCGGGCTGGTACCGCCGCTTCTATCCTTATTGGCTGCTCGACGAGTTTCAGGATACCAATGAAGCCCAATATCGCCTTCTTCGCGCGATGGCGGGTCAAGACTTCAAGAATGTCTTCGCCGTAGCGGACGACGACCAGATTATCTACCAATGGAATGGTGCTAGCTTCCGACAGATTCAGCGTTTCCGTGCTGACTTCACTCCACAATTGATTCAGTTGCCGACGAACTACCGTTGTCCGCCTGCCATAGTGGCTGCGGCCAATAGGCTCGTATCCTATAATGTCCAGCGGACAGAGGCGAAGAAGCCTCTTATCGCTGGCAAGAAGGAACTCAAGCTTCCCGAACATGAACATATCCAGCTTCGCAATTTTGATTCCGACCAGATGGAAGCGGAGGAGATCGCAAAGGAGATTGCAGCGCGTGGAAAGAGCCAGTGGGGGCAGACCACGGTCCTTGCGCGAACCCGCGCCCTGCTGGAGCGGATGCAAAAGGCGCTTCAGGCTCAGCAGGTGCCCGCCGTCATCGCACAACGTCGGGACAATTTTCTTTCCGCCGAAATCCGGTGGCTGGTCGCTTGTTTAGTCGAGATCGTGCGGCCGTTGGACCGCCGAAACTTAGCCGTCCTAGTGGACGCCTTCAATAGATTTGCCGAGATTCAAGTGTCGGTAGATCAGGTCCTGTCGGACGCAGAAGCAAGCGGCGTCGCCTATCTCAGAGCATGGGTCGAAGCGGCTAAGCGAGAGGTGGGAGACGGGTCGGCGCGGCTGGAGCTAATCGAAGCTGCCAGTCGCCTCGAACCGGCGTCAGCGATGAAGATCGCCGACGAAATTCTCAAGGAGTTTGCAAGCCAGGCCACTGGAAATGACTCGGACCTCGCCGAGGACCTTGCGGCATGGAGTGAGATTTCCAACGATATCTGCAAGCACTTTGGACGCAACATTTCGCTGGATGCGTTCCTACAGCAGCTTCAGTTGCGATCGAAGGCACCATCGTCGCAGCCTGACACCGTTACCCTTATGACGGTGCATGGGGCGAAGGGCCGTGAGTTTGATTTCGTTTATCTGATCGGGCTGGCCGAAGACGTGCTGCCGTCATTTCAAAGCTGTAAGAAAGGTGACGGTAGCCCGGAGATGGAAGAGGAACGGCGCAACTGCTTCGTTGCCATCACGCGAGCTAAGGAATCGCTCATCCTTAGTCGTGCAGAGAGCTACCGTGGTTGGAGGAAAAAGCCTTCACGGTTCCTCGTCGAGATGGGGTTTTGTCAGCCGCAGACAGATGCGTGAGGTGGGACGACCTAATCTCGGACACATCGGAGCATGACGGGCAGAACGATCTCCATCAAACGCACTTTACGGTGATCGATAATCTTCAATTCAACGAAATACATTTTGGCAGTTCCAGGTAGCGGCAGAAGGCGTTCGCCAATTAAAATTAAATCTGCCCTGGCGTCCGATATTCCGCTTCGAGATGCTGCGGCGAACCCACGAGGATCGAAATGCACCTCGCGCGCGAGGTCGCGACACTGCGCTGGTTTAGGCTGTAGAGAAACTTTGTTCCGCGTGGTGCATCCGCGTCACGTGACGTCGCGGTCGAATAGATGGCGATCGATGCTTCCCAGCCTAGAATTTGTCAACGGTGCCTATACATGCGCCCGGCGGATGCTGGATCTCGGAGATCTGGGCGTTGTAGGGCGTGGTAATGACGATGTCGTTGAGCGTGATCGGCTTCTCTCGCACCTCGCCGGCAAGGCGGCCACTTCTTCCCGGCGATCCGCAAGGGCGGCTTCTCGGGCAAACGTATGGATTTGCCCGCCAGCCACCGGGAACGAGCCGCCGGAAGCGGGCGTCCGGGCTCGGTTCGGTTTGCCGTCGCTCAACGCGGTCCGCGCCGCTCGGTGTCCTGGTATCTTCACCATTCTCCAATCCATCGTCAGGAATAGAGAGAGTCAAAGCGCATACCGATATGTTTGGAGATTTACGCGAAAGGTCACGAGCGATACTACGCGCGCCTCTCCGACGTACAACTGCAAAAACACGACCAAACATCAACCGTAAGAGCGGCCGTTGTTAGCGTCATCGAAATGTCTTGCGCGCATCATCATACTGAAAAGCTGAGCCGCTAAACCCGAAGCGCATTTCGGCAACCCGGTTCCTCCCGGTTTTTTCCGCACTTGCGCGAGGGTGTGAGGTCATGACGTTTTTCTCTTGTCTGGGCGTTAGAGCGCTGCGTGGCGTGAGTTTCCTGGCGTTGACGGTGCCGCTCATGCTCGCGGACGGAAAAGCGGAGCAGGCGCAGCCGGGCCCGCTTGCCCATATCTCGCCGGTCAGCGACTCTGCACTCGAGCACCCTGCGCCCGGGGACTGGTTGATGCGCCGGGGAAATTACGCCGGTTGGGGATACAGCAAACTCGACCAAATCCGCGCGGACAATGTCGCCCGGCTTCGGCTTGCCTGGGCCTGGACGATGGAGCCGGGATACCAGCAGGAGGCGCCTTTAGCCCATGACGGCGTCGTGTTCCTCGGCAATCCGCGTAATGTTGTGCAAGCGTTGGACGGCCGCACGGGAGAGCTGCTGTGGCAATATCGGCGCGAACTGCCGCCCGTAGAGGGACGCTATCACCAAGACCTTTTCGATCGTCAGCGCGCCAGTATCGCGCTTTATGAAGACAAAGTGTTTTTGACGACCGCGGATGCGCATGTGATTGCACTGGACAGCAAAACCGGGAAAGTGGTGTGGGACACCGCCGTTGCGGACTACCGCCAAGGCTATACCTTCACCGGCGGGCCGATCGTTGTCAAAGGCAAAGTCATTGCGGGGATGTCAGGCTGTACCATGCCGACAACCCATGGTGGGTGTTTTATTGTTGCACTTGACGCGCATAACGGACGGGAGCTTTGGCGGACGCACACAGTTGCTCAGCCGGGATCGGCGGGTGACGCGACATGGAACGGCCTGCCGCTCGCACGGCGGAACGGCGGATCGGCATGGAATACCGGGAGCTACGATCCAACGTCAAATCTCCTGTTTTGGGGCGTCGATGGGCCAACCCCACACTCGCAAGTGGCGCGTGGCACGGGAAACGGTGCGGTGCTGTATACAGAGTCGACCTTGGCGATGGATGCCGATACCGGACAAATAAAATGGTACCATCAATTTCTCCCCGACGATAACTGGAACTTGGATCATACGTTCGAGCAGGTTCTTGCGGATGTCTCGATTGAGGGGAGAGCTCGAGAGGCTCTCCTCGCCATCGGCAAACCCGGAATACTTTGGGCGCTTGACCGGCGCAACGGTGCCTTTTTATGGGCGCGTGAGACGACCTATGAGAATGTCGAGCATGTCAATCCTGTGAGCGGAGACATCAGCGTTAATCAAACACTGATCCCGCAACAATTAGACCAGACGGTTTTCGTTTGTCCGTCGATGTACGGTGGCAAACTCTGGATGGCGAGCGCCTTTGACCCGGTAGCCAAAGCCCATTTCTTGCCTCTTAACAACCTCTGTATGGATTATAAGGCTGTGGCCCAAGAGGAGCTGCCGGGAGAGGATTATGGGCGTGGCCGCATGCAGTTCCGCTTTGCTCCGGGTCGCAACGGCAAGGTTGGGAGGGTGGAAGCTATCGACATATCCAGCCGCAAAACCTTATGGATTCATGAGCGGCGCCCGTTTTGGTCGAGTTCTTTGTTGGTTACGGCGGGCGGTCTGGTAATCGGGGGTGATGCAAATCGCCACGTCGTGGCACTGGAGGCGCGAAGCGGCAGGGTCCTTTGGGAGCTCGCGTTGAGTAATCAACCGGGTGGCTTTCCGATGACTTACCTCGCCGGCGGCAAGCAGTTTCTCGCCATACCTGCAGGCTATAGCTTGATCGGCAATCGCGTCACGTCGAGCCTGACGCCGGAAATCCCGGTGCCGGCCCGCGGATCGACCCTCTGGGTCTTCGCGCTGCCGGAAACGGAACAGCAATAAGCGCGTTTCAGCTCTTGCAACAAAAAGAGCGCGCGCGGGCCGGCAAGATCCCTAACAGCCCGCCGCTGAATTGCGGTTTCTGATCAACTTTCCTCGGGAGCGATGGGCCGGCGGTTTGGGCATGAATGAGGCGAGGCAACGCGGGCGAGTTGTGGCTGCTCGTCTCGCCGGGCGCCAGCAGCGAAGGCCACCCGCCCCGGATTTTTTAATAACGGCAGTCAACCCTGACGCCCTTTTAGCCAAGAATCATGCGCTATCCCAATGCCGTGCCGCGCACAACGCGCACGCTGCGGCAGGGGCATGCCGACGAAGCCGTGATATCAACGAGGATACTTAAACTGTTCCGGCGGGACCCATTCGTGAATATCGATCTTTGGCAACTTATTCCGCGTAACGGAAATAGAACTCTGGCGTCTCTTATAGTGTTCTAGAAGGGAACTTTTGGCGGGGGACTGGGGCTCGAGGCCAAAGCGCGCGTTGGTAGCGCAAGCCAACAGGATGTCTGCCATTTGGATGAGATCATCTTGCTTGGAATCGAGAGAACGTATCTTCCGGATAATGCGGCTCGACTTTGAGCCGAACGCTTTCTTGAATGTTCGGTTGAAGAGAAATTCCACACGATTCATAACGCGGTCTCGTGAAAAGTAACCTGCGTCGGGAAAAACCCACCATCTCTTCGAATCGGATAGGCGGCCAAAAGTAACGCGGAGGAATTGATAATAAACCGACGCGAGCAACTCATCATGATTCGGGCTGCGCCGTTTGCAAGAGCGGAACTTTTGCCAGGCGGCACTGGAACGATCAACAATAAGCATTGAGTAACGCACATCGGGTGTATCAAAGAATGTATCGATCCATTCCTTATAGGCGGAAAGGTATCTGGCAGAAATTTTTCCCCAACGGACTTCTCCATCCAATTTGTTCGAGGCGCGGACTTGCTTCAAAGCAGAATAAAGTTGTTCTCTGCATCGTTCCGGGCAGACAAGTCCGCCAAGGATGAGAGAACTTTTAGGCGTGTCCTTGCGTTCATCCGAATAAAGGTGATATTCCGTAACTATCTCGTTGCTCCCTATGCCCTGCTGGATCGGAAAAAGGTTTCCGCGTCACGCGTGCTTTATGGCCTCTTAGCGAGAGGCCCGCCGCAGGCGGAGTATAGCACAAGCCACTCGTTTCTTCCACGGCGTTAGCCGTTATCCCTCTTCCGCACCGCACCCTCATCCGCGATAGTGCTGCAAGTAGCGCCACTCAAAGGCACGCTTGGCGACATGCCAGAGGGGATTGGGTAAAACGAAGGAGCGTTCCAGCGTCCGATACACCATCACGCCGCTGTTCAGCGTATCGACGATGCAAACGAGTTCGGCTTTGAACGTCGCGCCGCCAGGTTTGCCCTCAAGAAAGGCGATGGCGTTTTCCACCGCCGCCTTCGCTTGCAAATCGGCCGTGTGCCCCTGTTTGGGGAGCCAATCGGGGACCCCGGCATAGGAGCCGGCATCGCCCGCCAAGACCGCCGATACCGCCCGTTCCCGCAGGTCATTGGATAAAGCTCGGGTCATCTTCGCCGGCCTCGTCCCTAGCCGGTACTTTGGATCACACAATTCCTCCCCAAACCGAATCCTCCCTCGGTCACTCAAGTCGTGAACCGCTCCGGCGCGACATCAATCGTGTCCGCGCGGCGGCCAGTATCCGGTCGGACAATTCCGGATCATCAACGCTGCGTGCCAAAGTCAGCGCGCCGACCATCGTCGCGACAATAGCCAGTGCCTCGTCTTGCGACTTGCGATGGCCTGGCAACAGGCTGGCGATCTGGTTCGCGGCCGCCCGCACGGCATCCGTGAAGGTACGCCGGATCGCGCCGCCCTGACGAGGGATTTCGCCCGCCAGGGCCGCCATGACGCAGCCATCACCACGCCGTTCCCGATGATCCGCAGAGAGGTAGCGGGAGATGTAGTCGTCGAGGGTCCTGACGTTGCTCATGCGTGCCGAATTCTCTCTTTGAGCGTGACTGAGTGCCTCGGCGGCCAGTCGTTCCTTGGAGCCGAACTGGCTGTACAAGCTGCCGTGGGTCAGGCCGGCGGCCTCGGTCAGGGCATCGACGCCAACGCCCGACAGCCCATGCTCCCGGAATAACCGGGCAGCCTCGGTCAGAATACGCTTTCGGTTTTCAGCCGCTTTTTCCTTTGAAACCCGCATGGTTCTCACCTTCCCGGCCGCGTGAAAACGGGCCTTGACATTATTAATGGCGATCGCCACTAATATACTAATCATGACGATCGTCATCAATACGATTGTCCCAAACGAGCGGAGATCCACGATGTCGAAGACAAACACCGCGCTCGTCACCGGCACCACCCGCACCGAGATCCGGGGCAGGACCGGTATCGATGTCGCGGTCATACCGGCGGACAACCTGATGGACGTCGGCGACATGGTCGACGCAGCGCTCGTCGGTCTGGATATCGGCGAGGCGGTGACAATTCCGTCCTTGCCGGACACGTCCGTGTGGTTGCGGTTGAGTGATGCGCGTCTTGCGATGGGGCCGAATTTGTCGCTGGCGCAGGCGGCTCAGCGATACCATCGGGCGGGAGCAGCGGCGTGACCGCGGCAATGAAGCCGGGTCAGGTCCTGGCCATCGTTTGCGCCGGCATCGTTCTCGCCAGTCTGGACCTGTTCATCGTCAATGTGGCGCTGCCGGATATCTCGCAGGACTTCAACGATGCGAATCTCGGGAATCTGTCCTGGATTCTGAACGGCTATGCCATCGTCTATGCAGCGCTGCTGGTATTTTGCGGCAGGCTGGCTGAACGCTTCCCTCGAAATTACAGTTTCCTTGCGGGCATAGCCGTGTTTACCGTCGCTTCGGCGGCCTGCGCCCTTGCGAAGAGTGTCGAAACGCTGGTCGCATTCCGACTAGTGCAGGCGGCGGGGGCGGCGCTGCTCACCCCGACGTCATTGGGGCTGATCCTGGCCACTTTCCCGCCTGAACGCCGCGGGGGCGCGGTCCGCGTCTGGGCTGCCGTCGGCGGGTTTGCCGCCGCTCTGGGACCCTTGGCGGGCGGATTGCTGGTCACTGCCAGCTGGCGGTGGATTTTTCTAATCAACGTGCCGATTGGTCTGCTCGCGTTGGTGATCGGCTGGGTCAAACTCCCAAGGATTCCCGGCCACGACGTTCCTGCACCGCATGTCTCGGCAGCCGCGCTGATCACCATCGGCATCGCCCTGCTGACCTTCGGAATCGTCAAGCTGAATGATTGGGGTTGGAACTCGTATGGCGTCGCGCTGAGTTTCGCTGCTGCTGCGGCGATGTTGGCGTTGTTTGCCGCTCATTGTCTGCGATCGGAAAATCCATTCGTCGATCCGGACTTGTTCCGAATCCGGAATTTTGCCGGCGCGTTTGGCGATGATGCCCTTCTCCGTCGCGTTCGGGGGCTTCCTGCTTGCGCTTGTGCTGTGGGAGCAAGGCGTATGGCACTGGTCCGCCATGAAGATCGGTCTTGCCATAGCGCCGGGCCCTTTCATGGTTCCCTTAACGTCGCTGTTGCTGGCGGGACGGTTGATTGCCCGTTTCGGCGCCGCAGCGGTTGCTGCAGCCGGACTGTTTATCCTCGCCGCGGACGAAATCATGTGGGCCGAGATGGCCGGATCGCACGCCGACGCGGGGCTCGCTGTGCTTTGCATGGTTCCGTCGGGCATCGGCGTCGGGCTGACGCTGCCGACGCTGATGGGGGTCGGCACGTCTGCGCTTCCCGCATCGTCATTCGCAACCGGGTCCGGCGTAATCAACATGCTTCGCCAACTCGGCTTGGCCATCGGCGTCGCCATTTTGGTCGCGATCGTCGGATCCCCCGACCTGCCGGAGGCATACATGGCGGCGTTTCGGCTCGCTTGGCAGGCAATGGCGGCGATCACCGTGCTTGGCATGTTCCCGTTGCTTCTGTTGCGCGGCCGTACGCAAGCGCGGTCCCCAGCCGGTCACGTTGGCGTTAGCACGGGCAGCATCCCGAAACCGGCGTTCAGTGAACCGGCGGAAAGTTAGCCGTCGTGCCGATCGCCCACATTTCCGCAACCTTTTTCAGAAGGAAACCAGAGTAATGGAACACCAAGATCTCGATGTCCGGATCATCTCCGTCGAACATCTCACGATCCGCTCAAAGAAGGCATTCGAGGAGGTCAAAAGCAAGTTGGAAGCGCTCGTGCCTCGGATCGATGACGGCCTCTTCACGCTCCTGAGATACGGCGAAGTCGAGCGCGCGTTGCGCGAATTGGAAGCTTCGCCGCCGTTGATGATTTTCGGTTCCCGGAACCATGGCGCCTTGCTTGCCGTAGCGGGTTTGCAGCGGCGGTCCGTGCAGTATGACATCGGCAACCCGTTGACCGCGTCGAAGATGACCCGGCACCAAATCTCGGCAGGCCTCTATGCGCCCGTCCGCGTGCTTCTCCGCGAAGCTGCCGAAGGGGATGTCGCTTTCGAGTTTGACCGGCCGCTCTCCCTATTCGGACAGTTTCAGGACGGCGATGTCGACCCGGTTGCGCGTCAGCTCGATGAGAATCTGCGATCGGTATTGCAGCAAGCCGCGTCCTGAGAAACCTCGACTTCGTGGCCCCCGGGGCGAGCGTCGGCGTGCCGAGGAACGCCGCCGCCGGCCGGCGCCGTTCCGGGATTGACGCGCTGCTCCTCCGGCGCGCGGTGATCGAACGCGGCCGGAAGCGGCCCCGGCAGGCTACACCGTTTGCTTGCGACGCGAATTATTGCGCCGGGGCGTCGGGCCCACGCCGATTGTTCCAAAGACTATCCGCCATGCCGACAAACGTTGCGACCCAGGCAACCACCGCGAGCACCATGAAGGCTTTCGACAGGCGCATCAGAAACGACACGCCGGTGTCCGTCGCAAGCCGGCCGGTGGCGACGGAATACATCCCCAGCGGAAACACACCGCCCCAATAGAGCGGGTCATAGGCGAAGGCAACGCCCCGAACCAGATAACGCCATACCCCCAGCACCAGAAGCATCGGAATCCACCAGCTGCCGATGGCCCAAAAGAACAACGTTAGGCCCTCGACAAAGGGAACGAGCGCGGCGATGGCCGGCGAAAGCGCTTTCAATTCGAGCAAATCTGCCCCGGCCAATGTCGAAATCGCCACCGCGCCCATGTTGATCCAATAAGACGGTGTCAAATCCTCGGGCGCCATCGGCAGAAACATGTAGCGAAAGAAAATCAGCGTTATCAGCCACAAATAAAGCGCGCCAGCGCTAAGCCAGAGGATGAGCGCAGCGAAGATCAGCGGCTGGCGCAAGCCGGGCGTGGCACCCGCGCCGAGCATTTCCAGCGTTAATATGGCGAGAGATTGGGTGGCAACAACACTCACAAGCCAGCCGCCGTTGATCCCGACCTGAAGGCCGGGCTTTTCAGGCTTGATCGTCAGCAGTGCGAAAATGCCGTAAAGCACAATGATCCATAAAAGCCCGGTAACGGCCCACAAGCAGGCGGCGGCCAATACCGCATGGCGTTGGATCACGAGTTCGCTGCCGAATACACCGAAAGCGGCAACGACCGTGAAAAACCCAACCCCGCGGCTGTGGCTCTTGAGATCGGCGGCGAACGCACGAGGATAGCACCGAATGCGCATCGCCGTTGCTGCGATCAGGACGATCAGAAACCCCGCATTAAGCCAGAATAACACGCCGGGCAACAGCGGCACGTCGTGCAGCCGCGCGGCAAGCGCGACAATCCCGGTTGCCATCACCAAGGCGAAGTAGCCCGGATCCAACCGCTCCAGCCGATCGCGCGGCCCGCGGGCAAAGCGCAGCACCAGCAGCTTCATGGCGCCGACGGAGAGCTCGCCATTACCGGGTAGGCCCGGTTGCGCTCGGTCGTGCCGGCGAAAACGGCAATATGCCCACCGATGGCCTGCCGCGCACCGCTTCGCCGCACCTTCATCCGTGGTAGTGCTGCAAATAACGCCACTCAAAGGCGCGCTTGGCGAGGTGCCAGAGGGGGTTGGGCAGAACGAAGGAGCGTTCCGGCGTCCGATACACCATCACGCCGCTGTTCAGAGTATCGACAATGCAAACGAGTTCGGCCTTGAACGTCGCGCTCGCTGGTTTGCCGGCAAGAAAGGCAATAGCGTTTTCCACCGCTGTCTTCGCTTGCAGATCCGCCACGTGCCCCTGTTTGGGAAGCCAATCGGGCGCCCCGGCATAGGAGCCGGCATCCCCTGCCACAAACACCCCCGGAAAGCCCTGCACCTGGCAGGTGAGATCCGATTGGATAAACCCGCCGGGCGAAAGCGGCAAACCGCTGGCGCCTGCCCAATCAGGCCCGGTCATGCCCGGGACGAAGACAATCAGATCCGCCGCAATCTCGCCTCCCTCGGTTTTCACCACGCCGGCCTCGAAGCCTTGGATGCGATGTCCGAGATGCGTGCGGATACCGCGCTTTTCCATTTCCAAAAGCAGCCGCGCCACGGCTTTTGCGCCCAAGCGGTTGCCGGGCTCGCGCATCGGGTTGAAAAAGACCAAGTCGAACTGCGCGCGCCGGCCGGTGCGGCGCAAATAGCTGTCAATCCCGAACAAGACTTCAAACACCGGCCCGCCGCGCACTGCCGGCGGCTCCTTCGGGTTGCCGGCAAAACCGAAGGCGAGCGTACCGCCGTTAAGGCTGTGGAGGCGGTCGCGGATTGCCTCCGCCGCGTCCAGCCCGTCGCAGATCGCCCACGTATGCTCGATGCCGGGGAGCGCCCTCAACCCCCGCCCGCCGCTGGCGATGATCAGCGCCTCGTTCGCCACCTCCCCGGCAGTGGTGACGACCACGCGCCCGCCTTCCTTCAGCCCCATCGCCCGGGCTTGATGGAAATTCACCCGTGCACGCCGCAAAAACGGTCCGAGAGGGATCAGGAGATCTTTAGCCGTGCGCAATCCGGTCGGAATCCAAATCAGGCTCGGATAATAGAGGAAGGTGTCTTGCGGCGCGATGAGCGTGATATCCGCTTGCGGCAGTTTGCGGCGGAGCTCTCGAATGGCAGTGAGGCCCGCGAACCCGGCGCCGATGATGGTAATGCTTGCCATCGCCTCGGTTCTCCTGCGCAGCTTTGCTTTACGGTGCGGGCGCATCGCACCCTTTTGCATGCCAAACCCCACCTTTAGGCTATGTCGAAATGGGGTGTCTGTCCACCGCGATCGGCGGCATTTCCCGAACGATCAGCCAGGCTCGGGGGTTCGTTGTTCGATCTTCAGCGCAGGCGCGGACCGCTCTGCCGCGCGGGTGCAAAACGCCATCTTCGAGACATTCCGCACATCATGCGTCCACGGTCTCATCGCGCTGCCGTCCTTTTCCGGAACATCATCTCGCTTTTTTCGAAGGGCATGGCGGTACGACGCTTCGGTTCGCCCAAAAGCGAATTGGCGCACCTGACGCTACGCCCGCTTTGCATATTTTCTTTCCCAACGATAACTGAGTTGCGGGCGGGTGAGCCCAAGAAGACGCGCGGCAGCAGAGAGATTGCCGCGCGAGCGCCGCACGGCCTCCTCGAGAAGTTTGCGCTCGAGGGCTTCGAGCGTCAGACCGCTGGCCAGCAATTCATCCACCAACGAGGATGGCGGCGCGGAGGATTCCTCTGAAGAGAGCAGGCCGTGGCTGGTGACAACGGCGCCGTTCTCGGAAAGCACAAGATCCGGGAAAAGATCGCCGGCATCAATCGCCATGCCGTCCGGCGTGGTAATCACCAACCGTTCGATCAGGTTTTCGAGCTCACGCACATTACCGGGCCAGTCATATTGCAGAAGGGCTTGATAGGCGCGGTCGGTCAGGCTCGGGACCGGGCGGTTATAGAGGTTTGCAAAACGTTGGAGAAGGCTGAGTGCCAGCGCATGGATGTCTTCCCCGCGTTCACGCAACGGGGGGATGCGAATGGGCACCACGTTCAGGCGGTAAAAAAGATCGGCGCGGAAACGGCTTTCGCGAACAGCACTCTCAAGGTCGCGGTTGGTGGCGGCGACGATGCGGACATCAATCTTGCGGCAGCGTCCGCCGCCGAGCCGCTCGATTTCGCTTTCTTGGAGAACGCGGAGCAGCTTGGCTTGCGCGGGCAGCGGCAGCTCGCCGATTTCATCAAGAAAAAGCGTGCCGCCATGAGCGAGCTCGAAACGCCCGGCCCGAGAGGCGTGTGCACCGGTATAGGCGCCGCGTTCGACGCCGAAAAGCTCCGCCTCGATCAGTTCAAACGGAAGGCCTGCGCAGTTTACGGCGATAAAGGGGTTGTCCGCGCGCGGGCTGAGTTTGTGCAAAAGCCGCGCAAAGCGTTCCTTGCCGACGCCGGTCTCCCCGGTCAACAGCACGGTGGCGCGGGTCGGCGCAACACTCCGGAGCAGCTCAAGGGCAGCTCGGAAGGCAGGTGAGCGGCCGACGAGCTCGGACGGCGGGCTTGGCGCGGCCGCCGGCAAAGCGGGCGGGATATTGATGTGGGAAGGTATGTTCGCGCTCTCAAAGAGGATCGCGCCGTCTTCCTCCTCCTCGCCCCATTCTTCCAGCGGTTTGCCGACAATATGGCAAAAATCGTGGCCGCAGCCGACGCAGGCGGTTTCGCGGTAGAGAATGCGCCGCCCCATGAAAGCGCTGGTGTAGCCGCTGGCATAGCCGAGCAGCATCCAACACACGGGGTCCGAGGAAAGACCGAAATCGCGCCGATGCATTTCGGCTTCCCAGGAATGGTCCCAGCGCACCTCGGTATAGAAACGCCCGGAGATTTCATCGGCGGCGAAACTGAGGATGCGGACCCGGACGGCGCCTTCGAGCATATGCAGCTGCGGGCCGACCATGAATTTTTCGAAAAAACTTGCGTCATGGCGGACCGTTTTGGCCAGCGCCGCATCGGAGCGGCCGGCGGTGAAGCCAACCCGCAGGAAATATTGGCGTGCGTAGCGGGCTCCCAAGCTAGCGATCAATTCCCGGCGTAGGGCGGCGAGCGCAGCGGCGTGGACGAGGAGCATACGTTGGCCGGCAAGCCAAATTCGGCCATCATCAACCGAGAAGCGGATCAGGCGTCGGAGATCTTCATCCGAGGGGGGTGTATAAGGGGCAAGATCGGACATCGGCGTTTCCTCGCATTCTCGCTCAATCCTGACAGCGTTTCATCAAATGGTCAAGAAAAAAATCGATATTCCATTATATGGTGAAAAATCATACCCATAATCGGGCCAGACGTATATGATCTCGATAATCAAAGCTCATGGTGATGGCGATATAACTAGAGATTCATAGAAAAAACAGATATATAAAAAATTCTCGAAATTTTCTTGGCAGGTTGGCACGGTTCTTGTAAGAAAGGCGGTCAAGCCGGTGCGCTCGTGCCCCGGCCATCTCATGAACGAGGCAACGGATAACGGGGGAGATGTCTTCATGGCCTCAGAAGCGAGAGACACGACATTCGATCCGAGCCGGCGGTTCGTCCGCTTCCATCGGATCAACCCTCAGGGTTTTGTGGAATTCGCGTTCGCGATCGGCGCTCCGGAACTCTCGGTCGAACTCATGTTGCGCCCTGAGGATTTCGAAGCCTTCTGTCAGATCCAGCGCGCCGAGCGCCTCGATCTCGTTTCCCCTTGTTCCCCTGACGCCTGACCCCATCCCGAGGAGGATAACGTGAGCATTGACCTTAAAACGAGAGAAATCAAACCGCTCAGACACACCTACACGCATGTCGCGAGGCTGATCGGCGGCGATAAACCGGCAACGCGCTACCAGGAAACGCTCGGAGCGCAGCCGTCTGCCAATTTCCATTATCGGCCGACCTGGGATCTCGAGCATGATCTTTTTGATCCGTCGCGTTCGAAAATTCGCATGGATCAATGGGACGATCTTCGCGACCCGCGGCAATTCTACTACGCGACCTGGACGATGGCACGCGCCCGCCAGTTTGAGGCGGTGGAAACAAACTTTGCCTTCGTCGAAAGCCATGGCATGCTCGCCGCCCTCCCCGAAAAGATCCGCGAGGAAGCGCTCGTGGTGCTCACCCCGCTGCGCCATGTGGCCTGGGGCGACAACATGAACAATTCGCAGATTTGTGCGACGGCTTATGGCGCCGCTTTCACCGCGCCGGCCATGCTCTATGCCATGGATCAGCTCGGCATTGCCCAGCTTCTCACCCGTTTTGCGCTGACGCTCGGCGAGGCCGCCGAGCTGGAGCGCGGTCGCGATGCCTGGTTGCGCGATCCCACCTGGCAGCCGCTCCGGCGCCTGCTCGAAGACAGTTTCGTCATCACCGATCCGCTTGAACTTTTCGTGGTTCAGGACGTGGCGCTCGACGGCCTTCTTTATCCGTTGATCTATGAGGGGTTCGTGCAGGACAAGCTGGTGCCGGCGGGCGGGGCCGCGGTAGGTCTGCTCACCGCCTTCATGAGCGAATGGCACGAAGAGACGGTTCGCTGGATCGACGCCGTCTTGCGCAAACTCGCTTCATTTTCCTCCGAGAACGCAACGACGCTGAGCGGTTGGGCGCAGGCTTCTATCGCGCGGGCGAAGGAAGCGCTTGCCCCCGTTGCCGCGCGCGCACTCGGCGAAAAGGCGCCCGCGGTGCTCGGGGATGCGGCTGAGAGCTTGCAACGCCGGCTGGCCAAAGCCGGGCTTTCGGTGTGAGGAGGGGCAAGATGTCAAACGTTTTTATCGCGTTGCAAGACACCGACGAGGCTCGGCCGATCATTGAGGCA
>Ga0070740_10003383_pt1 | contig 17015 bp, 13 predicted proteins | sample Coa_R2_FD_67286 | JGI IMG/M metagenome (GOLD analysis project Ga0070740, IMG submission 67286) | Surface soil microbial communities from Centralia Pennsylvania, which are recovering from an underground coalmine fire - Coalmine... | ecosystem: Environmental > Terrestrial > Soil > Unclassified ... | reverse complement strand
ATTATTTTCGGCGGCGTTCATTTTCACCGGACTGGTTTTTTATTTCTTGGCTTCCGCCTTGGTTTTGGCCTCGGCGCCTTTGCGCTTCATCGGCGCCTCACTCACCGGCGGTTTCCAGCCTTTGGGACGTTTCTTGGATTCGCGGATGATCAGATAATCCCCTTCGGCACCGGGGCAGGAGCCTTTAATGAGCAGTAAATTTTCCGCCTCGCGCACCTGGATGACTTCGAGGTTTTGAACCGTCCGGCGCACCTGGCCCATGTGACCGGGCATTTTGAATCCGCGCATGACGGTGCCAGGGAACAGACGCTGGCCGATGGCCCCGACACGACGGTGCCACCCCTTGTGGCCATGAGTGGCCGGTCCGCCGCCATGACCGTGCCGCTTCATCACGCCTTCAAAGCCGCGGCCTTTGGTAATGCCGATCACGTCCACAAAATCGCCCGGCGCAAACAAATTGACTCCCACCACCTCACCGGGCTTGACGTCCTTCGAAAAATTCCGGAATTCCTTGATGCGTTTGACCGGCGCGCCATTGTGTTTTTTGATGTGGCCCAGCAACGGTTTGGTCAGGCGCTGCTCTTTCTGGTCGTCAAAGCCCAACTGCACGGCGTTATAGCCATCCTTGCCCGCCTGAGTTTTGACCTGCAACACACGGTTCGGCCCGGCCAACACCACGGTGACGGGCGTGATGACCCCCTGCGCGTTATAGACGCGCGTGTGACCCAGTTTTTTTCCCAAAAGTCCCACTGGCATAAAATTCTGGATTTAGCGGTTCAACAGTTTGGCGACAAAAGTCGTCAGATTTTGATCGTGATGTCCACGCCGGCCGGCAAATTCAATTTCTTCAATTCATCCACCGTCTTGGCCGTCGGCTCAATGATGTCAATCAGCCGCTTGTGCGTGCGTTGCTCGAACGTTTCCTGTGATTTTTTGTCCGCGTGCGGCGAACGGAGGACGGTGAAGCGCTCAATGCGGGTGGGCAACGGGATCGGCCCGGCCACGCGCGCGCCGGTGCGCTTGACGGTGTCCGCAATCTCGCGCGCGGACTGGTCTATGACACGGTGGTCATAGGCCTTCAGACGGATGCGAATGCGTTGGGCAGCCATACAAAGAACAATTGTCTGTCAATGGTTCAAATTCATCCCGCCCCGAAACGTTCGAAGCGGGCGCGCATCATAGCAGTTGTCCGCCGGCATGCAACCTTTTTTTGAAAAAATTTTGGCTGTCTCCAGCCAAAACGCCAGAACCGGAACGGCCGTTCCGGTTCTGGCAGATCAGGTTTTGCAAACCGGGAAAGACGCGGCTATGTTCGCGCCGCCGGTTTTTTGGCTGCTGCGTCCAAAATGGTTGTCAGGATGCTTTGCGGCACCTGCTCAAACGTCAGCGGCTCCATCGAATAACTCGCCCGGCCTTTGGAAAGCGACCGAATGGCCGTGGCGTAACCGAACATTTCCGCCAACGGCACCTGCGCGTTCAAAATCGTCTGCCCCTGCCGGGTCTCAATCCCGGTAATGATGCCCCGCCGCCGGTTGATGTCCCCCAGCAAATCGCCCTGATACTCGTCGGGCGTGGTCACTTCAACCTTCATGATCGGTTCCAGCAAAATCGGATTCGCCTTCTTAAAAGCATCCTTCAACGCAAAAATGCCCGCCATCTTGAAGGCCAGTTCGCTGGAGTCCACTTCGTGAAACGTGCCGTCCACAATGCGCACGATGATGTCAATGACCTGGTAGCCGGCATAAACACCACCCTTGATGGCCTCCTCGATGCCGTCAATGACCGCCGGAATGTATTCCTTGGGTATCGCGCCGCCGACAATTTCGTTTTCGATCTGAACCCCCTTGCCGCGTTCGTTCGGCTCGACTTTGATGATGGCATGACCGTATTGACCGCGGCCGCCGGACTGGCGGATGAATTTGCCTTCGCCATCGGCCGGTTTGGTGATCGTCTCGCGATAGGCAATCTGCGGCGCGCCGGTATTGGCGTCCACTTTGAATTCCCGCTTGAGGCGGTCAATGATGATTTCCAGGTGCAGTTCCCCCATGCCGGCGATGATGAGCTGGCCGGTTTCCTCGTTGGTAAAACAACGGAAGGTGGGGTCTTCCTCCGCCAGACGCTGCAGGCCTTCAGATAATTTTTCGCGGTCGGCCTTGGTCTTCGGCTCAACGGCCATGCTGATGACCGGCTCGGGGAAGGTAGGCGGTTCCAGCGTCACGTCAAACGATTCGTCGCAGAGCGTATCGCCGGTGGTGATGTTTTTCAAACCGACCAGCGCGGCGATGTCACCGGCAAACACCTGCTCAATGTCTTTGCGCTCGCTGCCCTGAATGATCATCAGGCGGCTGACGCGCTCGCGTTTGCGCGTGCGCGGATTGTAAATGGTGTCGCCCTTCTTTAACTGGCCGGAATAGACGCGGAAGAACACCAGCTTGCCGGCGTAGGGATCGGTCCACAACTTGAACGCGAGCGAACAAAACTTGTGGTGATCGCTGGTTTCGACCAGTACTTTCTCGCCGGTGCCCGGCACCGTGCCCTCGGCGGGCGGGATGTCCAGCGGGCTGGGCAAATAATCCACCACCGCGTCAATCAACGGCTGCACGCCTTTCTTCTTGAATGCCGAGCCGCAAAGAACCGGCACGAATTCAATCTTGCACGTCAGGCGGCGGATGGCCGCCTTCAACGCCTCCGGAGTGACGGGTTTTTCCTCCAGAACCAGTTCGGCAATCGCATCGTCTTTGTTTGAGACCGCGTCAATCAATTCCGCCAGCGCGGCCCGGGCGCGCTCCTTCAGACTGTCTCGGATTTCCCGGACTTCATAATTGAGGCCTTCGTTGAGCACGTCGCCGGCGCCCCAGACGATTTCCTTTTGGTTGACCACGTCAATGACACCTTCAAATTTGTCTTCCGCCCCGATGGGGAGGAAGACCGGATAAGCATACGCGTTCAATTTTTTGCGCATGTCCTGAAGGGCGTTTTCGAAATTGGCGCCGGTGCGGTCCATTTTGTTGACAAAGGCGATGCGGGGCACTTTGTATTTGGTGGCCTGTCGCCAGACGGTTTCCGATTGCGGCTGAACGCCGGCTACGCCGCAAAAGACGGCAATGGCGCCGTCCAGCACGCGCATGGAGCGCTCTACTTCGGCGGTGAAATCCACGTGACCGGGGGTGTCAATGATATTGATGCGGTGGGGGATGCCGTTGAACGCCTTGTAAATTTGCTCCTCGCCGGGTTTGGTCTGTTTTTGAGTCCAAAAGCAGGTCACCGCGGCGCTGGTGATCGTAATGCCACGCTCGCGTTCCTGCTCCATCCAGTCGGTCACGGTGTTGCCGTCATCCACATCGCCGATTTTGTGAATCAGGCCGGTGTAAAAGAGGATGCGCTCGGTCGTGGTCGTCTTGCCCGCGTCAATGTGCGCGGCGATGCCGATGTTGCGGGTGCGTTCCAGCGTATATTCGCGTTTGGGCGAATTGACGGCCTTGTTTTTTTCCTGTTCAAGCACTGCGCTCATGGTCGGTTGAAGCGTTCAATGGTTCCAGCGTCGGTCAAGGCGGGGGAATGCAACGCCCCGCGTCGCCGCCGGCGGTTTTACCAGCGGAAATGCGCAAACGCCTTGTTCGCCTGCGCCATTTTGTGGACTTCGTCGCGTTTGCGAATGGCGTTGCCCTGCCCCTGGTAGGCCTCCAGGATTTCGGCGGCCAGGGCATCGCGCATGGGCTGGCCTTTGCGCGCGTCGGCAAAGGTCACAATCCAGCGCAACGCCAGCGAGGTCTGCCGGTCGGCAGGCACTTCCATGGGCACCTGATAGGTGGCGCCGCCCACCCGGCGCGCTTTGGTTTCGATGCGCGGTTTGGCGTTGTCCACAGCCCGTTGCAGAATTTCCACCGGGTTGCTGGCGGGATTTCTTTGCGAGATGGCGTCAAACGCGCCATACACAATCCGCTGGGCGGTGCTTTTTTTGCCGCACCGCATCACTGTGTTGATCAGGCGCGACACAAGCGGACTGTGGAACTTGGTGTCGGGGGCAATCGGACGTTTTTCTGCTTGTCGTCTGCGGGACATGGAGAGGTGGAATCGTTAAACAGGTTGAGCCGTTGGAACGCAAACCATCAGGCGGCCGGCGCAGCAGCCGCCGCGGGTTTGGCACCTTCTTTCGGGCGTTTGACACCGTATTTGGAGCGGCTGACGCGGCGTTTTTCCACGCCGGCGGCATCCAGCCGCCCCCGGACGATGTGGTAACGCACACCGGGCAAATCCTTCACGCGGCCGCCACGAATCATCACGATGGAATGTTCCTGCAGATTGTGGCCTTCATCCGGGATGTAAGCGATGACTTCATAGCCGTTGGTCAAACGGACCTTGGCCACTTTCCGCATCGCCGAATTTGGTTTTTTCGGCGTGCGCGTCATCACCTGAATGCACACACCGCGACGGAAGGGCGCGCCTTCCAACGCGGGCGATTTGCTCTTGTATTTGACTTTGCGGCGGCCCTTGCGGACCAGTTGGTTGATCGTCGGCATTTTCTTAAAAAGGAGCGCGGATGTTACCAAATAATGCCCGGGTGGCAATACGTTTTTTAAGGCGCAGGGGCTTCAAGCCAGCAGGGGATTTCCCGCCGCGGCCGCTTCCGCCGCTTCTTCGGCCGGGGGTTCCTCGGCGATTTCGACGAGCGGTTTGACGCGGATTTTTCGATGCCGCTCAAAACCGGTGCCGGCGGGAATAATGTGACCCATGATGACATTTTCCTTGAAGCCGCGCAGGTAGTCCACCTTGGAACGCGTGGCGGCCTCAGTCAACACGCGGGTAGTGTCCTGGAAGGAGGCGGCGCTCAGGAAACTGTCGGTTTCCAACGAGGCCTTGGTGATGCCCAGCAGGACGGGCGCGGCTTCGGCAGGTTTGCCGCCTTTTTTCTCCACACGCTCGTTTTCCTCGTCGAATTCCAGCTTGTCCACCTGTTCGCCCCAGAGGAACTGGGTGTCGCCCGGCTCGGTAATGCGAACCTTGCGCAGCATCTGGCGCACGATAATTTCAATGTGTTTGTCGTTGATGGTGACACCCTGCAGGCGATAGACTTCCTGAACCTCGTTGACCAGATGCTCCTGCAACTCCTGCGGGCCGAGCACTTCGAGAATTTCGTGCGGATCCATCGGCCCCTCGGTCAGTTGCTGACCCTTCCTGACCAGGTCGCCTTTGAAGACAATAACATGTTTGCCGATGGGGATCAGATGCTCTTCCTCGGCCCCGGTCTGAGGATCGCGAATAATGATGCACCGCTTGCCGCGGACGCTGGGGCCAAAGTCCACAATGCCGTCAATGCGGGAAATCTCCGCGGCGTCCTTGGGCCGGCGCGCTTCAAACAATTCGGCCACGCGCGGCAAACCGCCGGTGATGTCCTTGGTCTTGGCGCTCTTGCGGGGAGTCTTGGCCAGCAGCGTCCCGGGCACAATCCGGTCGCCTTCGCCAACGACAATGTGCGCCCCGGAGGGAATCGGATAATTAGCCACCGCCTCCCCGCTGTCGTCGGAAATGATGATTTGCGGATGCAAATCTTCCTTGTGCTCGATGACGACCATGGCTTCCTGCCCGGTCGTTTCATCGGTTTCCTGTTTCATGGTCACGCCTTCGATGATGTCGTGGAACTTCACCCGCCCCGCCTTCTCGGAAAGAATCGGGACGTTGTAAGGATCCCATTGCACGAAGGTATCGCCCTTCTTGACCTTGCCTCCGTCCTTGACGGAGATGACCGCGCCGATGACGATGTTGTGGGTTTCCAGCTCGCGACCGTTCTCGCCGAGGACGGAGACGGAACCGTTTTTGTTCAACACAATGTTGTTGCCGTCCTCCAGTTCCACGTAGCGCAAATCATTGTAACGGATCGTGCCGTCGTGCTTGGCCTTGATCTGAGGCACCTTGAAGACCTGGGCCGCCGTGCCGCCGATGTGGAAGGTGCGCATGGTTAATTGCGTGCCCGGCTCGCCGATGGATTGGGCGGCGATGATGCCGACCGCTTCGCCGAGTTTGACCAGGGCGCCGGTTGCCAGATTGCGGCCGTAGCACCGCACGCACACCCCGTGCTTGCTCTCGCAGGTGAGCACCGAGCGAATGCGAACCCGCTCAATGCCCGCCGCGTCAATCGCCCGTGCCTTGACCTCGTCAATCTCCTCGTTGGCGCGGATGAGAAATTCCTTCGGATTGGTCGGGTTGACGATGTCGTCGCAGGCAAAGCGGCCCACGATGCGGTCAGCCAGTTTGACGACTTCGTCTTCGCCCTCATAAACCGCCGAGACCCAGATGCCGTTGCCGGTACCGCAATCTTCCTCCTGAATAATCACATCCTGGGCCACGTCCACCAGCTTGCGCGTCATGTAGCCCGAATCCGCCGTCTTGAGGGCGGTGTCGGCCAGGCCTTTGCGCGCACCGTGCGTGGAGATGAAGTATTCCAGCACCGACAACCCTTCGCGGAAATTGGAGAGAATGGGTTTTTCAATGATGTCGCCGCTGGGTTTGGCCATCAGGCCGCGCAGACCGGCCAACTGGCGCACCTGCTGTTTGTTGCCGCGGGCGCCGGAGTCCACCATCAGATAGACGGGGTTGTATTCGCGTTTGCCCTGGTTCTGCTCCAGCGTGCGGAACATGACGTTGGAAATCTGGTCGGTGCAATGCGTCCAGATGTCCACGATCTTGTTGTAGCGTTCACCGGGGGTGATCACGCCTTTGCGATATTGTTTTTCGACTTCCTTGATCTGTTTCTGAGCCGCCTCAATCTGCTCGTCGCGTTCCCGGGGAACAATCATGTCGTCAATCCCGATGGAGCAGCCGGATTTGGTGGCCTCGCGGAAACCGAGTTCCTTTAATTTGTCGAGCATGGCCACCGTCCGGTCGTGACCGGCGATTTTGTAGCATTTCCAGATCAAATCTCCCAGTTCAGCCTTTTTGACCGGCTTGTTGGGGAAACCCAGTTCCGGGGGCCAGATTTCGCTGAAGCGCACGCGCCCCACGGTGGTGACAATAATTTTGCTGTGGGCGTCGCCAAACGGTGTCTGGCGACCGTAGTCGGGATTGGCCAACCGCACGCGATCATGGGTCTTTAACGCGCCGTCATCGTAGGCAAAAATCACCTCTTCCTTGGAAGCAAACAACGGCAGCGATTTCGGGTCGGCGGGCATCGGCGTGCGCGGCTCGGCCGTAAGGTAATAGCAACCCAGGCAGATGTCCTGCGTGGGCGTGATAATGGGCTTGCCGGAGGAGGGCGAGAAGATGTTGTTGGGCGCCATCATCAACAGCCGCGCCTCCATCTGCGCTTCCACCGACAACGGCACGTGCACCGCCATCTGGTCGCCGTCAAAGTCGGCGTTGTAGGCCGTGCAGACCAGCGGGTGAATGCGAATGGCTTCGCCTTCGATGAGCTGCGGCTCGAAAGCCTGAATGGAAAGGCGGTGCAGCGTCGGCGCCCGGTTCAAAAGAACGGGATGACCCTTGGTGACTTCTTCCAGAACATCCCAAACCTCCCTGGTCTGGCGCTCAATCATTTTCTTGGCGCTGCGGACCGTATGCACGTAGCCCAGCTCCTTCAATCGCCGAATGATAAACGGCTCGAACAACACCAGCGCCATTTTCTTGGGCAAACCGCACTGGTGCAGTTTCAATTCCGGGCCGATCACAATGACCGAGCGGCCTGAATAATCCACCCGTTTGCCCAGCAGATTCTGGCGGAAGCGACCGCTCTTGCCCTTGAGCATGTCGGAAAGGGATTTCAACGGCCGGTTGCCGGCGCCCGTCACGGGACGGCCGTGGCGGCCATTGTCAAACAGCGCGTCCACCGCCTCCTGCAACATGCGTTTCTCGTTGCGGATGATGACCTCCGGCGTTTTCAGTTGCAGCAGGGTCTTGAGGCGGTTGTTCCGGTTGATGACGCGACGATACAAATCGTTCAAATCGCTGGTGGCAAACCGGCCGCCTTCCAACGGCACCAGCGGGCGCAGATCCGGCGGAATCACCGGCAGCACGGTGAGAATCATCCATTCGGGCCGGCTCTTGGAGGCCATCAGACCCTGAAGCAACTTGATGCGCTTGGCGAGCTTCTTGCGGATTTGTTTGCTCTTGGTCTCGGTCATGGCCTGCTGCAATTGCTCGACGCTCTTGGCCAAATCCACTTTGGCCAGGGCGTCGCGCACGGCCTCGGCCCCCATTTTGGCAACGAAGGCGTCGGCGCCGTAGGTTTCGCGGGCTTCGCGGTATTCATTTTCGGTGAGCAATTGATTTTGCTTGAGCGGGGTGTTGCCCGGATCCACCACCATGTAATCCTCGTAGTAAATGACGCGCTCCAACTGCCGCGCCGTCATGTCCAGCGCCAATCCGATGCGCGAAGGCATGCATTTGAAAAACCAGATGTGGCAGACGGGCACGGCCAGCTCGATGTGGCCCATGCGTTCGCGGCGCACGCGCGCCAGCGTCACCTCCACGCCGCAACGGTCGCACACAATGCCCCGGTGTTTGATACGCTTGTATTTGCCGCAGGAGCATTCCCAGTCCTTCACCGGACCGAAGATGCGTTCGCAGAACAAGCCGCCTTTTTCCGGCTTGAAGGTGCGGTAATTGATGGTTTCGGGATTTTTGACTTCTCCCTTGCTCCAGGAACGAATGGCCTCCGGGGAGGCGACGGAAATCGCCACGTACTCCACCTGGTTGACCTTGTCCAGTCCCAGCAATTCACGAGCGCTTTCTTTGGTGCTGATCATAATAAACAGAAACGTTGTAATCCGCGGGCATCAGGCGGTGGTCAAAGCGGCGGCGGCGGTTTCCCCGTTGCCGCTGGCCGGATGTTCAATGGGGTTGGAATAGCCGACCTTCACATCCAGGCCGAGCGATTGCATTTCCTTCACGAGCACGTTGAACGATTCGGGAATGCCCGCCTCCAGCGAATTATCGCCCTTGACGATGCTTTCGTAAATCCGCGTGCGACCCTGCACGTCGTCGGATTTGACGGTAAGCAATTCCTGCAGTGTGTAAGCCGCGCCGTAGGCTTCCATCGCCCACACTTCCATTTCGCCGAAACGCTGGCCGCCGTATTGCGCCTTGCCACCCAGCGGCTGCTGGGTGACCAGCGAATACGGCCCGACGGCGCGGGCGTGAATCTTGTCCGCCACCAGATGCCCCAGTTTCATCATGTAAATGTAGCCGACGACAATTTCCTGGTCGAACGGCTCGCCGGTGCGACCGTCGTAAAGGATCGTCTTGCCGTGTTCGGGCAAACCGGCCTGTTTCAGGTAAGCGCGAATGTCTTTTTCCTTGATGCCGTCGAACACGGGGGTGGCGAATTTCAAGCCCAGCATCTTGGCCGCCCAGCCCAGGTGCGTTTCGAGCACCTGGCCGACGTTCATGCGCGAAGGCACGCCCAGCGGGTTGAGCACAATGTCCACCGGCGTTCCGTCCGCAAGGAACGGCATGTCCTCCTCCTTCACGATCCTGGCCACGACACCTTTGTTGCCGTGGCGGCCGGCCATTTTGTCGCCCACCGACAGCTTGCGTTTGGAGGCAATATAAACCTTGACCGATTTGACGACGCCGCTTTCGCCGCCCTCGCCGGCCTCGGCGCGCTCCATTTCCTCGTCGTACTGCATCTGCACGTCGTCAAACTTCTTTTTGAACTGGCCGATGATTTCGTTGATCTTGTTGCGAATGGGCGAGGGATCAATCTCGATGCGGTCATAGACCATGGCGAGCTTGCGCAACAGCGTTTTGGTGATCTTGCGATTGGCGGGAATGATGATCTCGCCGGTTTCGCTGTTGACCACGTCCAACGGAATTTTTTCGCCCAGCAGAATGTTGCTCAACGCCTCGGTCAACTGATCCTGCAGCTCGCTGATCTTTTTCCGGTGCTCGTCTTCAATCTGCTTGACGTGGCGCTTTTCTTCACTGGCCTCGGAGCGGCCGGTCTTTTCCGTTTCCTTTTTGGCGGACACCTTCACATCCATGACAATGCCGTACGTGCCGGAGGGCACCTTGAGCGAAGTATCCTTCACATCGGCGGCCTTCTCGCCGAAAATGGCGCGAAGCAGGCGTTCTTCCGGCGCCAGTTCGGTCTCGGATTTGGGCGTGATTTTGCCGACCAGGATGTCGCCGGGTTTGACTTCGGCGCCCACGCGGATGACGCCGTCGGGGCCGAGGTTTTTCAGGGCCTCGTCGCCCAGATTGGGGATATCGCGCGTGATTTCCTCCGGGCCGAGCTTGGTGTCGCGCGCAGCCACTTCAAATTCCTCGATGTGAATCGAGGTGAAAATGTCCTCCTTGACGATCCGTTCGCTGATGAGGATGGCATCCTCGAAGTTGTACCCGTTCCAAGGCATGAAGGCGACCAGCACGTTGCGGCCCAGCGCCAGTTCGCCATCCCGCGTGCAGGGGCCGTCGGCGATGACCTGGCCTTTTTTGACGTGCTCGCCTTTGTGGACGAGGATTTTCTGGTTGATGCAGGTGGCGGCGTTGGAACGCATGAATTTGCGGATGGGATAAATCCACACGCCGTTTTCGGGATCGTGTTTGATTTTCTTTTTGCCTTCGGGCAGCTTGCCGTCGCGGGTGATGATAATCTGGTTGCCGGTGACGGAGGCCACCCGGCCGCTTTCCTCGGCAATGACGACCGCCCGCGAGTCGCGAGCCACCCGTTCCTCCAATCCGGTGGCCACCAGGGGCGCCTCGGTCACCAGCAGCGGCACGGCCTGGCGCTGCATGTTGGAGCCCATCAACGCCCGGTTCGCGTCATCATGTTCCAGGAAGGGAATCAGACTGGCCGCCACCGAGACCAGTTGCTTGGGCGAAATGTCCATGTAATGGACTTTCTCCGGTTCCACGTCCACGAATTCCCCGCGGGCGCGGCAAACCACGCGGTCGGTCAAAAAACGGCCCTTGTCGTCCAGCAACGAATTGGCCTGCGCGATGATGAATTGTTCCTCGCGGTCGGCGGTGAGGTATTCGACGTCTTCGGTGACGCGGCCGTCCTTGACCTTGCGATAGGGTGTTTCGAGAAAGCCGAATTCGTTGATGCGTGCAAAGGTTGCCAGCGACGCAATCAGGCCGATGTTGGGACCTTCGGGCGTTTCAATGGGGCAGATGCGGCCGTAGTGCGAGGGATGCACGTCGCGGACTTCAAAGCCCGCGCGGTCCCGGCTCAAACCGCCCGGTCCCAGCGCAGAGAGGCGGCGCTTGTGCGTCAGTTCAGCCAGCGGATTGATCTGGTCCATGAACTGGCTCAATTGGGAGCGCCCGAAGAAATCGCGGATGACCGCCGAAAGCGCCTTGGGATTGATGAGTTTTTGCGGCGTCATTTGCTCCACCGTCTGGTCAAACAACGTCATGCGTTCCTTGACCAGCCGTTCGGTGCGCGCCAGCCCCACGCGGCACTGGTTGGCCAGCAGCTCGCCGACGGTGCGAACACGGCGGCTACCCAGGTGATCAATGTCATCCACGCTGCCCTCGCCTTTGCGCAGGCGGAGGAGATATTTTGTGGCCGCCACCAGATCGTCCTTGGTCAGCAGACGCGATTCCTCCTTGTCCTTGAGGCCGAGTTTTTGATTGATTTTGTAACGCCCCACCCGCCCCAGGTCGTAGCGTTTGGGATCGAAGAACAACCGCTTGAGCAGGGCGCGCGCGTTGGCGGCCGTGGGGGGGTCGCCGGGACGCAGACGGCGGTAAATGTCCTTCAACGCCTCGTCTTCATTTTTGGCCGGGTCTTTCTTGAGGCATTTGATGATGATGCCTTCGTCCACCGAGGTATCCACGACCTTGATCCTGGTCACGCCCAGTTCAGCAATCTGCTTGACAACGGCCCTGGACAGCGGCTCGAAGGCGCGCGCCACCACCAGCCCCTTCTCCGCATCCACCGCGTCCTGAATCAGAACGTAATTCGGCAGATTTTCAAGTTTTTCGGCTTCCTTGACCGAGAGCTCCTCGATTTCGTAAAAGAGCTTGAGGATTTCCTCATCGGTGCCGCGGGTCGTGCCGCCGTTATCCCTGGCCTTGCCGCTTTTTTCCTTTTCCTCATGATCGAGGAAGCTCAAGGCGCGGAAGAAGGTGGTGGTCAGGAATTTCCGGCGGCGTTTTTTGCGGTCCAGATAAACGTAAAGCAAATCGCTGGTGTCGAATTGCGCCTCGTACCACGAGCCGCGATCCGGAATGACGCGGAAGCTGTGCAGCACTTTGCCGTTGGGATGCTGGGTGGCCTCGAAGGCAATGCCGGGGGAGCGGTGCAGTTGGGAGACGACCACGCGCTCGGCGCCGTTAATCACGAACGTGCCCTGCGGCGTCATCAGGGGCAATTCGCCCATGAAAACCTTTTCTTCCTTGGCGCCCTTGCCCTCTTCCTTGAGCAGAAAGGTGACATAAAGCGGCGCGCCATAGGTCAAGCCTTCACGTAAACACTCCAGCCAGGTGACCTTCGGCTCACCGATCTCGTAGGAATCGTAGTCGAGCACCACCTTGCCGTCGTAGCTCTCAATGGGAAACACTTCACGAAACACGGCCTCCAACCCCGTGTTCCGGTCGCGTTTCCTGGGCGGAACGTCGGCTTGCAGAAATTCCTTGTAGGAATTGGTCTGCAATTCGATCATGTTCGGCGGCGCAATCACTTCCTTGATCTTGCCGAAGTTGATTCGTTCAGTGCCTCGCGATGACATTTTGACCTTTGTTTTCAGCAGGCCCAGGCGTTCCGCCCGTCGTTTCAGGCGGAATCCTGGGCCGCGTTGTTGGTTTAACGACAATAAACAAGCCCGCCGCGTTCAGCGGCCAGCCTGTTCAAAGCTGATTCCACAGTTATCCGGTTCGTAGCTGGAAATTTCCGAAAGACGTTTCCGCGGGACAGGCGCCGCGCCGCCGGCAGGCTGGCGCGCTGTCCCGCAATGATCTTGTTACTTGACTTCCACTTTGGCGCCGGCTTCTTCCAGTTTCTTTTTGGCATTGTCGGCGTCGGCCTTGTTGACGCCTTCCAGGACCGGCTTGGGCGCGCCTTCAACCAGGGCCTTGGCCTCCGCCAATCCCAGACCGGCTTTCACTTCGCGCACCGCCTTGATCACGGCAATTTTCTTGTCTGCCGGAACACTCGCCAAAATCACGTCAAACGTGTCTTTGGCCGCCGCCGCCGGCGCGGCAGCACCGCCAGCCGCCGGCGCTCCGGCCGCCGCCACCGCCACGGGTGCCGCGGCGGAAACGCCCCATTTTTCTTCCAACTTTTTGACCAGCTCGGCGGCCTCCAGGACCGTCAGCTTGCTCAATTCCTCCACCAGATTTGCAATCTCTGCCATGTTGTCTCTCTGCCTTTCTGTTCGTCTCGTCGCCTGCCGAAGCCTCGGCAATTTTGAGTTCGCGGCCGCGAACCGACGATTTACGTTGTTGTTTCCTTGTTGGTTCCTCCAACCGCCATTCGGGCGGCTGGAAATTGTTTTTTATTCCTTTTATCTGCTCCGCATCACGTCCGGCACCATCGCCAAACGGGATAGAAGTCCTTAACCTTGAGCCGACTCCCCCTTTTCCACCTTGGCCTTGACGGCCCGTACCAGTTGGGTTGCCGGCGTGTTCAGCAATCGGGCCAGTCCGGCGGCTGGCGCAGCCAGCAAACCCAGCAGTTTGGCGCGCAATACCTCCAGTCCCGGCAAATCGGCCAGCGCCAGCAGCGCCGCCGCGTCCAGCCGCTGGTTGTTCAGGTAGCCAAACTGAAACCTGGGTTTGTCAAACTCGGCGCTGAAATTCTTCAACGCCTTGGCGGCAGCCGAAATATCCTTCTGCCCGGTCACCACGGCCAACTGCCCTGCCAGGGTGCCGTTCAAATCGCCGATGCCGGCTTCACGGGCGGCAATGCGGAAGACAGAGTTTTTGACGACGTGAATTTCCGCTCCCGCCTGAGCCAGGCGTTTGCGCAACTCACTCAAATGGGCCACCTTCAGCCCCTGGTAATTCACCACAATGAAGAACGGCGAGGCGTTAAGCCGCGCGACATATTCTTTTGTCAAATACTGCTTTTCTGCGCGCATGGTCGTGATTGGTTAAAATGTTCCATCAGTTTCGTTCACGCGGCGAGGGCAAACTCGCGTAAATCCACACGCACCGGCGGGCTCATCGTGGCCGACAGGGTGCAACTGTGGATGTAGCGGCCTTTGACACTCGGCGGACGGGCCTTGGTGACTGCTTCAATGACTGCCCGGGCGTTTTCTTCGATCTGCTCCGGTTTGAACGAGGCTTTGCCCACGACAACGTGCACGTTCCCGGCTTTATCCGTTTTGAATTCGACGCGTCCGGCCTTGACTTCCCTGACCGCCTTGGCGGTGTCGTCAGTCACCGTGCCGGTCTTGGGATTGGGCATCAGGCCGCGCGGCCCGAGCACTTTGCCCAGTTTACGGACTTCCGCCATCGCTTCGGTGGTGGCAATCGCCACATCGAACTCCGCCCAGCCTTCCTGACATTTCTTGATCAAGTCTTCAAACCCCACATACTCGGCCCCGGCCGCCTTGGCGGCGTCCGCCGCCGAGCCAGCCTTGGCAAAGACCAGCACGCGCACCGTCTTGCCGCTGCCGTGCGGCAATGGCACCGTGCCGCGAACCATCTGATCCGACTGCTTCGGATCAATACCCAGCCGGAATGCCAGGTCAATCGTCTCGTTGAATTTCGCCCTGGGGAATTTGGCCAGAAGACTGATCGCTTCCTTGAGTGGATAGGTCTTTTGGACATCCACCAATTCAAGGGCTTTTCGATATCGTTTGCTGTGTTTGTGCGCCATTTTATCGAGTGCGGTTCAAACGAGGTTTCCACTCTCCCGCGATTTGGTTGGTTGGTGTTGTCGAGTTCAGCCCACGACTTCAATCCCCATACTGCGCGCCGTGCCGGCAATGACCCGGAACGCCGCTTCTTCCGAAGTGGCGTTCAAATCCTTTTGTTTCATCCTGACGATGTCCAGGACCTGTTTGCGGGTGACTTTGCCGACTTTTTCCTTGTTGGGCGCCTTGGAGCCGGCAGTGATGCCCGCCGCCTTTTTCAGCAGCACCGATGCCGGCGGTGATTTGGTCACGAAGGTGAATGATTTGTCCTGATAGACCGTAATCACCACCGGAATCACCAGCCCGGCGTCGTTCTTGGTGGCCGCATTGAATTCCTTGCAGAAGGCCATGATGTTCACGCCGTGCTGGCCAAGCGCCGGGCCGACCGGCGGCGCGGGGTTGGCCTGTCCGGCCGGGATTTGCAATTTGATAATGCCTGTGACTTTCTTTGCCATGTGTTTAGTTGATTCGTTGCGTCGTTCAATCGCGACCCGGTTTTGAGGCCTTAAAGCCATTCAACCATTCCCGGATGCCGACTGAGCGTTATTATGCCTTCTCCACCTGCCAGTATTCGAGTTCCACCGGGGTGTTGCGGCCGAAGATGTTCACCGTCACCTTCAGTTTGCCGCGCGCCGGATCAATTTCCTCAATCACGCCGCTGAAATTCAGGAACGGCCCGTTGTTGATTTTCACCGTTTCACCCACCTCAAAATTAACCTTGGGCTTTTCCGTTTCCTCGGACGCTGAAATTTGAGCCTTGATTGCCTCGACTTCCTCGGTGGGTGTGGGCACCGGCGGCTCGCTCAAAAACCCGATCACCCCCTGCGTTTCCTTGATGAAATACCACGGTTTTTCGATGACCTTGCCATTTTCGTCCAGCAACGCCATGTCCACAAATACATACCCCGGCCACAACTTGCGGCTGGTCACCGTCTTCTTGCCCCCGCGCACGTCCACGACCTTCTCCATCGGGACCATGACTTCCCGAATGTATTCCTGCATCTCGTCGGTTTTGATGCGCTTTTCAATGCTTTCCTTGACCTTTTGTTCCTGGCCCGAAAGCGTATGAATGATAAACCACTGGCTGCGCATGTCGTGTCAAATCAATAGACTATCCGGTGGAAGAACAGGTTCAACACCACATCCACCACCACCGTAAATCCCCCCAATAAGATGATGGAAATGACAATGACCGCCGTGGAGCCTTTCAATTCCTCCCACGAAGGCCACGAACATTTTTTCAACTCTTCCCATGTTTGCTGGCAATAAACCACCATCCGGCGCACCTGTCCCCGCCACCAAAGATACCCAAACAGGGCGAGGATGATGACCGCCCAAATCAATATACTGGTCAGACTCATCGCAAATTTTCAAGATTCCCCCGCGCCACAGTTTCCATTCGCGAAACTGGCGGAGAGGGAGGGATTCGAACCCCCGTCGGGAGTTATCCCGAAGCGGTTTTCAAGACCGCCGCAATAGACCACTCTGCCACCTCTCCAACCGCGGGTGCCAGGTGTCCGCTGCCCTGCCTTGGTTTTCCCGTGCCGAACAAGGCCAAGCTGGCACGGCAGGCAGGACTCGAACCTGCAACCAACGGTTTTGGAGACCGCTACTCTACCAATTGAGCTACTGCCGTGTCCGCAAGGCCGGAGGAGATGGGCGACGCCGTTTCCTGGGCCGAATCCTCTCCACTTGCGAGGCTGCCGCGACCGCATGATGCCCCGCGGCGGCAGGTTCACGCGATAATCTCCGTCACGCGTCCGGCGCCGATGGTTCGGCCCCCTTCGCGGATGGCAAAGCGCTGCCCTTTTTCCATGGCTACCGGCGCAATGACCTTCACCTCGACGGAGACGTTATCGCCCGGCATGACCATTTCCACGCCTTGCGGCAGCGTGATCGTGCCCGTCACGTCGGTCGTGCGGAAATAGAATTGCGGCCGGTAATTGGTAAAGAACGGCGTATGCCGGCCGCCTTCTTCCTTGGACAACACATAGACCTCCGCCTTGAAATGCGTGTGCGGGGTGATGGTGCCCGGCTTGGCCAACACCATGCCGCGCTCTACTTCCTCTTTCTTGGTGCCGCGCAACAACACCCCCACGTTGTCGCCCGCCGTCGCCTTGTCCAGCAGTTTACGAAACATTTCGATGTCCGTCGCGACCGTCTTTCGCGTCTCGCGCAAACCGACGATTTCCACTTCGTCCATGCGATTGAGCACGC
>Ga0070740_10003382_pt1 | contig 17018 bp, 31 predicted proteins | sample Coa_R2_FD_67286 | JGI IMG/M metagenome (GOLD analysis project Ga0070740, IMG submission 67286) | Surface soil microbial communities from Centralia Pennsylvania, which are recovering from an underground coalmine fire - Coalmine... | ecosystem: Environmental > Terrestrial > Soil > Unclassified ... | reverse complement strand
ATGCGCGAATCGAGGGAGAAATTCCGTGCAGACCAAGTACAACCTTAACGAGTTGTATCCAGACGATCCGCCGCGACGGGAAACCGTTCGGCTTGAAATAGTTCCCGGCGGGACAGTCAAAAATAATATAGGACGCCTTGCGGGACCACCGCAGGGATCTACTGCGAGGGTAGAGTCCCGCTCCAGACTTTCTGCTGCCTGGTTGGCATTACGCATGATGCTGATGGTGCTGGGCGGCGTGGTATCGATCGCCTACTGCGCTGCCCTGCCGCGGATCCTGCAATTCGCGGCCGTCGGCGTCGCGGTGCTGACCTGGTTTCTGCTCTACACCATGATCCGTGAGAGTTTTCGCGTCGGCAAAAACAAGGCCGGCCGCCTGCTCGACGGGCGCGAATGGAACCAATATCCGGGAGTGGAAATTAAATGAAACGCGGCCCGGATGATCCCCACGTTACCGATGCGGCCATGACTTGGCAGGAGATTGGCGACGCGCTGGGAATCAGCGCCAAGGCGGCGTTTATGCGGTATCGCCAAGCGATGAAGAAACTCCGTGCGCATCCCAAACAACTTCGCAAGCTACTCGAATTGGCCCAGGCCAAGCGCCGGCCATCACTTTAAATTGCCGAAAGGAAGCAAGGTGAGCGAACAACAAACACCAGACGAACCGTGGATCCGCGATCTGACCGCCGTGGATATGCAAGTGGAAATAGGCAATCACGAAGCGGCGGCCCGCGCTTGCGAAGGGTTTTTCTGCTACTGCCAATACTGCGGTGAGAAATTCGCGTTGTGGCCGCCGAAAGAGCTGATGGGCCACTGCCAGGTCGATCACGCACGCGATCTGACGCTGCAGCAACTGAACGCCTGCGCCGCGCTCTGCGATGCGGAATGGAACGTGGCGCATGTGCAGTATTTCACCGCGTTCGTGCTCACCTATGTGCCGCTGCGCCGACGACTGCGCGATCTCGGCCTGGTGACGTTTACCGGACCAAAAGAGATGCTGAGCTTGGTCGATTCCCGCGGGAGGCGATTGCAGTAATGGGAATCTATAACTTCAAGGCTCGTTTTGTGCCGTTTATTCTTGATGGCCGCAAAACGCACACGATTCGCTCGATTCGCGCCAATCCTGACAAACCTGGCAACACCCTGCACCTTTACACCGGACTGCGTACAAAAAAAGCAAAGCTGCTTATGCGTGTGCCCTGCGTAAGAGTGGAGGAAATCTGCATCCACGAAACGATCAGAACGGAGGGCGTCACAGAATATCGCTCGTGCCTGATTACGATTGATGGTGATCAGTTAAGCGATTCGGAAATGGAGGCGCTGGCGCGGCGTGACGGTTTCATGGATTTTCCAGAAATGCTGGCTTATTGGAATGAACTGCACCGGCTTCCCTTCCGTGGTCACATTATCCACTGGCGGAAATCCTGATGGGCATACTGCTCGGATTCGAGATACCCACCGGGGCGCGCGTGGAAGTGCCCGTCGAAGGGCACTACGCCGTATTCGGCCAGACGCAGCTTTCCGGAAAGACCACGGCGATCGAGGGACTTGTTTATCGCGCCGATTTCAGAGCCGTCGCGTTCATCACCAAACGCGGTGAAGGATCCTTCCTTACCGCGCGAGTGATTCCGCCTTTTTTCTCGGAACCCACCAACGACCCTGAACAGCCGTTGTGGCGCTGGGTGACTTCGATCCTCGAGGCCAGCCAAAAGCGCCGCCTGCGTTTCGAAGAGTCCTGGATCATTCGCGCCTGCGAAGAACCTCGCCACGCGAAAACTCTGGCCGACGTGCACAGCAACATCAATTCGCTGCTGGCCGGCGAGAAGAGTTCTACAACAAAGCGGGGCAAGGTGAAATGGTCGCTCAAGCCCGTCACCGGGATCAATGCCGGCGTCTATACCAGCCTGAAAGCTTACTTCGATATCGTCATGCCCCAACTCGCACGGCTGCCCTACACCACAAAGCTCAAGCTTGAGCCGGGACTTTCCGTGATGGATCTGCGCGAGTACTCGGTAGAGATGCAGGCGCTGGTGATTCGCGCGGTGATGGAACACGTCTATCTGCACGAACGTAACGTGCGCGTGATCGTCCCGGAAGCCTGGCAATTCGTTCCCGAGCACAAAGGCAACCCGGTAAAGATGGCCTGCGAAAATCTGGTGCGCATGGGCGCCGCGGACAAAAATTTCCTGTGGCTCGATTCGCAGGATATGGCCGCCGTGGACAAAACCATGCTGCGCGCCTGCAGCGTGGTGCTGTGCGGGGTGCAGCGCGAGCTGCACGAGATCGATCGCACCATGGGGTCGCTGTTCGGCGCCGGCGGGATATCGGCGCGCGACGTGGCCAGCCTAAAGATCGGGCAATTCTTTCTGGCGCTGCCGGGCGGCGAAGTCCGCAAGGTCTACACCCAGCCGGCGTGGATGGATTCGGAGCTGCACGCCGCGGCGATCGCCCGCGGCGAAGAGACCATCGGCTCGGCAAAGCCCATGTTGAAAGCTTTCGAACGCGAGAGAGAGTCGGAGGCGCACGACGCGCTCGCCGAACGGGTTCGCCAACTGGAATCACAAGGCATTTCTGCTGCTGCGTCCCCTGCGCAGAGGCAGGATACCGCTGCCACCGGGGCAGCGGGCGGTAACGGGACGGCTGCGACATCAAGTCAGCAAGCACGTGCGAATGCTGACGGGGGCAGTGCAGCCGTCCCTGCCATTTTCCACCCAGCGCATCTCAACGGGCACGATCTGGACAACATTTACGAATACATCAGAGATCGCGCCGCAAAGGATCCGGGGGTGCTCGAACTGCTGCTAAACCGTCCGGAGCTGCAGATCCACGTCATTCGCCAGAAAATCTCTACCAACGGCGACACCCTGCGCGGCCAGCTCGCCCTGCTGATCTCAAAAAAGTTTTTCGACAAACCGCAAAACGGCAACGCCGCCTTCAACGAACTAAAACGGCTGGGATTCCCTTGCGCGAAGCCAAACGTCTATCGCGAGCTGGATAAGCTCGCGCAGCTCGGCTTCGTCACCAAAGAGGATTCCGGTTACCAGGCCGTGGTCGGCATGCACGTCCACATCGAAGAGGCGTAGATGGCGAGATTGCATACCAAAGCGTGCGCGGAGTCACGATGAATTCACTGGACGCGCTCGGAGTGTTGGCCGTCATCCTGGCGATGCCCTGGCTGCTGACCGGCTTCGCTATCTGGAACCGCTGGGGCTGGTGCGGAGTGCGCTGGATCTGGCGCCGGCGCTTCCAGATCGATCAGCACGTGGAGAATGATCTTAGCCGTGGCTGAAGAGCGCATCACCGTAAAACCGGAAGCGAAATCATCGTCCGCGGGGGGGGACATAAGCTCACGGGCATTTGCCAGTGCGGTCACCCCAAATCGTTTCACTGCCGCGCTACCGTGGGTACACCTCGAGGGCTCCGCGTATTTTAGTCGGTGCAGATGCGATCACTACGTTGACGCTTATCCGGATCTCCGGCCCTGGTGGAAACGTCTGCTGGGGTTTGGCGAATGAGCGAACGCGGACGCCTGGCGCCACCGTGCCCCGGCTGCGGCCAGACCGGACGTCGTAACCAGTCCGGGCGTGCCGACAAAAAATACCGTTGCGTGAATATGTCCTGCGACTGGCTTTTCTATTCGTGGGTGGAATCGGTCGACGCCGAACGCGCCCGTCTGGGCGTGGCCGAGATCCCGCAGCCGAGTTCCAGAAAATCGCAGCAGAAAGAATTGCCACTCGAGGCGCTGGATAACTTCCGCCGCGGGTTAGAACAGATGGTTGGCACAGACAGCACCCCAAAGGGCAGTACAGCTAGAAACGATGGGGCTACGGGCAGCGCCGTTGCGTTAAACGAAGGGGGCAAGGGGTCCGATGGCCAAAAAGAAGTTGCGTAGCCCTAAGCGGCTGGAAACGCCAAAAACGGCCATTCCCAAGACGCCCGAAAAGGACGGTTCTGTGGACATAGCCGAACTTCGGGGCGCCCTGCGCGATCTGCTGGCTTATTACGATCGGCTGCTCGAGGGGCGAGACTTCGGGGGTTGGTCGCATGCCGACGGCGCCCGCATCGCCGAGATCCGCGACCTGGCCAAGTGACGTTCATTGATATGTACGACGGCAGGACAGTCAAACGAGGAGACGTGGTTTATAGCAACGTCGGCGATCGGCGTGAGCGGACTTGGCTTGTGCTTTGTGCTTTGCCGTCCAGAAATCGGCCGAAGGGCGTACCGCGCTATCGTGTTTGGATGGCGCGCTGGTGGGAACTAGAACCGGACATGCGCATGCGTTTGTTTCGCAGCGCTGAGCGCAACGGTGGCCAGAATGTGATCCACTTTCGGCGTTATCCCGCTAAATCCCGCCGAGTGACAAGTGCGAAATGATTCGCGTTTTCCTGTACCGCAATAGGTTCACTCCCGATGATGAATTAGCCTTTGTTGGCCCCCCGCCTTTATTGAGGCGTCCTTCGGATCGCAAAATTCCCGTACACGTGAGTGTCGTTTTTTACGTGGGACCGTCCAGAAGCCGAGCGCCTGGCGCGTGCCTGGTCTGCGCACTATGACGATGTGAGAATCGGCGGGCCGGCTTATGGGGATCTAGGCGACGAATTCACTCCGGGACGATATCTAAAACTAGGTTCGCTCGGGACAAGGGCGGCTATTGGACGGCAGAGAATGGAACGAGTTCCCGAGCTAACGAATATCGCGGCAGTCGGCAGGGCATGCCTCGGCAGCTAGCGGTCGGAAGCCGCGATGTGCTGAACCAGGGCGACGGCTGCCGCGAGAGAACTTTATGCTGACGCATGGGAGTCTGTTTGCGGGTATTGGAGGCTTCGACCTTGGCTTTGAGCGCGCGGGAATTAGAACTATATGGCAGGTTGAGATTGACGCCTACTGTCGCCGATTGCTGGCAAAAAACTTTCCTCTCGCAGTGCGATTCGATGACATCCGGACGGTATGTGGAATCCAACACGCCCATCCGTGCCCCGGAAGAATGCGACACCTTACCTGGGTTGACATCATCAGCGGAGGATTCCCCTGTCAGGACATCTCCAATGCCGGGAAGCGAGCCGGAATCGACGGGGAACGCTCGGGACTGTGGAGCGAGTTTGCCCGCATCATTCGCGAGCTACGACCCCGCTACGTCGTCGTGGAGAACGTCGCAGCTTTGCTTGGACGGGGAATGGAGCGTGTTCTCGGAGACCTGGCCGCGTGCGGGTATGACGCGGAGTGGCAGAGCATTCGAGCTTCCGACGTTGGTGCACCCCACAGAAGAGAGCGAATCTGGATTGTGGCCTACCCCAGCGGGATCAGTAGCGAATCTCGGAGAAGGGTTGGAGACATGGGAAGCGCGGAGGCAGAGGGAATTGGAGAAGCATCGCAACGGGAACGGATTTGGAACGCCGCTGACGATTGCGGTTCAGATGTTCCCGACACCGCGCACGCCGAAGTACGGACAGGACATGAAGAAATTCGAGCGCGAACCGGGACGGCAATTCCCATCGGACCTGGAAACATTCGTCCATCTCTGGCGTACGCCCAGCAGTCGCGATTGGAAAGATACTCCGGGGATGGCGCTCAAAGGGCCGAACGGCCGCAACCGCAACGACCAATTAGCGCGCCGCGTGTTTTCCACACCACGGACGACTCCGAGAACAGCGATGGAATACGACGGGGAGACAGCGCTGGGCAATGGCGGGCTGAACCCGACGTGGGTCGAGTGGCTCATGGGATTTCCTCTCGGGTGGACCGCCTTAGAGGACTCGGCAACGCCGTCGTCCCGCAAATCACGGAATGGATCGGGCGAAGGATCGTAGAGGCCAAGTAAAAAAGCGCCGGGAGACTCCGGCGCCTTAGATTCGGGTTTATTAGATTGGAGCTTCATCCTGTCAGAAATCAGGCCAAAAGCGCAATCGGGGAATGTAGGTAGGTTGGTGCCGTGTGGCTAAGTGGCACTTCCTTTTCCGCGACAGATCCCTGACCGCACACGAAAAGCTAGTGGGAGCTGCTTACGCGGGACGGCAGAACAAAAATAATTGGGTCGCCATAGACAAAAACGTCATCGCGGCCGATTGCTCGATTTCTGTAAGGCAAGTCGAACGCTGCAAGAAGAATCTTGAACACTTAGGAATCCTGCTTCGAAAGGTTGAGCGCACCACGTCAGGCGCCATGGTAACCCTTTACAGGATCGTCCAAAGACAGGGGTTATTGTTCGAGAAGAAAGACGAGAAGCCACCCGGTCACGCGACTATTAGTCGCATATATCCGGAAAGGCAAAATCGTAAAAAACAAAAACCCGCTGCGCGGAAGTGTGCTCAGAAGGAATTAGAGGACAGGAAGAAAATCGAAAGGCGCGACCGACGCGAGAGGTTTGAGGCTGTGGCAAGGGTTAAAGGCGACTTGGTGCAAATTGAGGTGAGCGCCGGCGAAAACCCATATCGGCCTTCGCGCGAGTTCCAGGAGCGCCATCAAGGAGCATCCGATTGAGCAAACTTCCAGCATTACCGGTCCACGCGCCAGAAGTTCAACAGCCAGCCGATAGCGCGATATTTGTCACCCGCCAAATTGCAGATGACACCGCAATGGCGCTATTGGCTTTTGGTATCGACACAGAATCCTACCGCGATGGCCGTTACTGGCGGCTGAGGAATAGGCTCGTGCGGCCCGGCAGTTAGAGATTCGAGAGGATCGAAAGGAGCGTTGAAGGTGAATCCGGCTCTACATAGTCACGAAACTGGTAACTGGCGAACGCCGCTCCATCTCTATAGGCAGCTTGACGAGGAGTTATCGTTCAATTGCGATCCATGTCCGTTTCAAGGAAAAGTCGGACCGCTATTCGGAGAGGATGGACTACATGGCACATGGAAGGGGAAGCGCGTGTTTTGCAACCCGCCTTATGGTCCGAAGATTCGAGATTTTCTTGCGAAGGCGTCGGAGGCAACGCTCGCCGTGTTCCTAATTCCGGCACGTACTGACACAAGGTGGTTCCATGAAATCGTGCTTCCGAAGGCCAAAGAGATTCGTTTCATATGTGGCAGGCTGAAATTCGGAGACGCCAAGAACTCTGCGCCATTTCCAAGCATGATCGTGATATTCGGGCAATCGGGGCATCGATGAGTGAGCGGGTTCGCGTATTCCGAGTAATGCGTCCTGACATGGGCAACGTGTCGTGGATAAGTCGTGATTGGGAAACCATAGCGGACGCCGAATTTGACGGAGCTGAAGCCGGAGATCGTATTACCGTTGAAGTGGCCTACATGACAGAGCAGGAACTTGAAAAGCTACCAGAGTTCGAAGGTTGGTAAGGGCGGAAGCGTACGGCAACGCTCCGAGGTAATGGCTAGCAAGGCTGAGTGACAAACGGGTGTTGCATAAATCAGTAGAAATGAGGGGCGATGAACGAAATCAGTAAAGCCGACCCTGCGGATATTTGCAAATGCAATCACAGCCGATTGAATCACGACCCGGAGTGTGGTTGGGACGACTGTGAGTGTAGGGCATTCAAGGCGAGAGCCAGAGAACTTAAGAGTGAGAGGGTGGAATCAGCTCAATGACGATCCGCGGCTACAAGTACGGCTGGTGGAAATGGAGAACAGCCATCTGCTTTTTAATCTGGCACGTTCCGGCCAAGGGCTACGAGCACAATTTTTGTTTACGGTGCTGGAAGCGTCTGGAGGGGCGATGAACGAAATCAGTAAAGCGCCACGGGGCGCGCTAATGTCGCCAGCAGAAGAGATCATCAAGTTTTACGCTCAACATCGCTCCGATTGCTCGGGGGCTGAAATAGCGTGCGCGTGTGGTCTTTCGCAATTAAGGCATAAAGCATGCTACTGGTGCCCCGAAAGAAACCGACCGCTCCGCGAGCTGCCCATATCCGCCGGCTGGATCGTGCAAGACAGCAATTTGCTAGCGTGTAGCGAAAAGCACGTCCGCGCCGTCTTTGAAATGCTGGCCCAGCAAAAGCGTGCGATCTACTTCAATGGAGGACTAGACAAGGATTTTCTTCGACCGTGGCATCGCGATCTCTTTGATTCGATCGATATCGGTGAGTTGTGGTTTGCTTGTGATCTTCCCGGAGGATTGCCATCGCTCGAAAGGGCCGCTCATATCCTTGAGGGAATTCCACTGAGAAAGCGCCGCTGCTACACGATGATCGGACACCCTGCTGGCATTCCCGGATTTCGGGACGCAGAAACTGTGGAACAGGCGCAGCAGAGAATAGAGCGGGTATTTGAGTTGGGATTTATGCCCTTCGCACAGCTATACCGTCCAGACGATGGGCCGAAGGTTTATTTTGATGAATGGAAAAATCTGCAGCGCAAGTGGTGCCGCCCTGCCGCCTATATGCCGCCTAAAGACAGGTAAACCCGTTCGATAAAAACAGGCAGGAAGTGGAAGGCGTGCGCGTATTCGCAAATCGCAACCGAGGCCGCTCCGGCGATGCCTACGATCAGCACGGCCACCAGGCACCACAGCAGCGATTCTCCGAACGCGAGGAAAAGTTTGGCCATCGCGCTATACATTTGCCTTGAGCGCCTGCAGATCTTCCCAGAGCTGGTCGCGATCGAAATGCGAAGGCGAAATTCCGGTGTGCGTGTCGAACCAATCTTCCCAGATCAGCCCATAGCCTTCGTCGGCGTATTGTGTAAACCAGGAGATACCGCACGGCTGGCGTCGCGCCCAAGTGATGCAGGTTTCGCCCTGGCGGCCGTAGCCGAGATAAGGAACGTCGTGGCCGTCCTGGCCGGGATCCGGAGGGGACACGAGATCCCAGTTCTGGCCGGCGTCAAATTGCCGTTCGGCCGAATCCGGCAGCAGCACGCCCGTATCGCACGCGCCGAATAGCTCTACACACTGCTCGAAATGCACGCGGCTGGTGTGATCGATTTTCACCCAGCCCAGCAGTTTGCGACCGGCCAATCCGTTTTTCAGCAGGTAATCGTTGACATCGGTCATGGCCGCGCCGTTATCGTTGGCGCCGGTTTTGGGGTCGTATCCGGTGATGGCCGAATACAGGGAGATCACTTCGTCCAGCGTGGGGATGATGATGCCGCCGATGCCGTACGTATTTGCCGTGACGGCCATCAGGATGTGCGCTTTCGACACCACCGTGCAGTTTCCGATCGTATCGTTGCCGAGCATGCCCCACGCATCGTCGCGGATCACGTATTCCCACGCGCGCACCGGAGAAGGTTTCGGCAGATCCACGCCGAGATATTTTTCGAAGGGCAGGTTACAGCGATGCGGCTTCGGCGGAAGCTTCCCGCGCTTCCCGTGACGCGACGGCTGCGGCGGAGGAAAAACCGTGCTCATTTGTGGACTCTGGCCAAAGTCAAAGCGTGTTCCACCAGGCCGGAGATCGCCTCAGGATCGTCCTTCACCTGCAGCGCGCCTCCGGTTTCCAGGATTACGCGCGTCACGCGATTAGGCGAATCGATATCGACATACGCGGCTACAATCGATTCCGCCCTGACGAAGCAGGCCGCATCATCCAGAGAATTTAGACTGAGGCGAATCATGCGCGCACACCCGACTGAGACTAAACCGGGATGCCCAGCAGGTGCAGCCGCGGGACAGAAACCGTGGCCGCGGGGAAATTCTTTTCGACGCCGGCGTTGTAGCTCTTTGCCAGGTGCCGCGGCGAAGGAACCGTTGCCTTAATCGCTCCGAGGGTGCGGCCTCGAGCGGAAAGCGCTTTGGCGCTCGCCGGAAATTTGTTCACCACGGACGCCGGCACAAGTGACTCGAGTCCCAGCAACACGCCATCGATGCCCGTAATCCAGACCGAGACGGCGCGCTGCGTTGTCAGGTCATAGACGTGCGTGGCGTTCAGGATTGCGGTGAGGTTCGAATTGATCGTGGCGATTGCAGTGTCGAATTCGCTGATGATTCCGGCGGGGGCACTCGCCAGCCCGGACTGATATTGCGTAAGCAGCGACTGCGAAAGCTTCAAATCCTCGGCGATCTGCCCGCCCCAATTCGTTATTTCGGTGACGGTGTTGGTATTGCTCACGCCGGCGCCGCTGATGATGGTGGCGATCGCTTCGGCGATGTTAATGGCCGTGGGCAGATCATTGAGCACCGTTCTTATGTCGGCCTGAACCTGCGCGGCGTTGCATCCGCTGCCGGCAACGACGGCCAGGGCTGCGGGAGCCGCTACCGGAGCCATCGCCAGGCACGACATCAGGATCCCGAGAAACGCTGCCTTCGCAGCAGCCAGCGTGTATTCAGTCGCCATTTTCAGCTTTCGCATCGTTCCTCCGCGTAAATTAAAATCGGGTCTCCGCGCGAAAATGAAATCGGGGCAGGGTAATTCCCTGCCCCGATCCGGCGACCGTACATCTACACATCATCGGTCGCCTTCTTTTTAAGTTTTCCCGCCGGGATGGCGAATGATCCTATTGTGCCTCTCACCTTCAGCACTTCCCCTTGGGCCTGCCCGGCCAGCCCTGGTCCGCCCACGCTTCCAGGCTTCGGTACTGAAAGCGTGAATGCTGCGGGTGTCTGGGATCGCGGTTTGTCGCTTCCGTCTACGGCCAGAAGCAACGCAGGCTTACTGCTGTTTGGCCATGAAGCAATCGAGGACAGCATCACCGCCATACCCGGCGGCACTGCTCGCTTTGGTTTATGGGATGGGGTTCCCGTGCGGAAAATCATTGCGGCAAGTTGGGGACGCGGTTCGCTTATAACTTCTCGATCGCTTGCCGCGCATGCCGCAAATTCGTTCATCCTTTCACTGCCCTTCGCAGCAGGCCGTCGAGCACCGATGGATCCGCGTTTTTCCGGTAGTGATCAACAAGCTGGAATTTAATTTCGTCCACCAGCTTATCGGCGCAACTGGTATTCACCGCCGCGACAGTGATCGGACCGAATGCGCCGTCGACGGTGATGTGCTGCCCCAGCCAAACCAGCGCCCGCTGCAGGATGCGAATGGCGATCGCCGGCGGCTCGTTCACGTAGATATCCAGCATCTTTGTGGCGACGCGCTGTGAAATGAATCCGCCAAAAGCCCAAAAATCCCGCTCGTAGATGGCAACGGCTTCGTCGCGCGTGAGGGTTTTTACGTCGATTTGCGCGTACGGCCCGGCCTGGCGGATGCCGAAATTCGAAGGCGCGCCATTGTCGTTGGGGTTATAGCCGCCTTCGTTGGCCAGAACGTATTCGATCGCCGTCGCGAAATCAGCCATGGAGTACCCGGCGGTAGGACATGATTTGGATCTGGCGTTTTTTTCTGACGCGTCCCTGTGTGGAGCCGTTGCTGTAGTGAAATTGCCTGATGCGCGGCGGGAGAGTTTCGCGGATGATGGCGACGCTACACGGCCTGCAGATGCCGATCCTGCAATCGCTCCAGGCATCCACTTGCTCGGTCACGTCCTTGTCGCACTCGATGCAGAAAAAGGTGACATACGCGGCACCCTACAGCACTACCCCTAGTACGTCAAGAATTATCTACGCTGAATGCTGTATAGCTGTGGATTAAGAAAAAAGCCACAAAAGCGCCAGGCCGCCGATCGCGATCGCCAGTATCCACGGCGAAGGCGCTGTGGTGGGCACCCCTGCGGCCGTCACGCCGGTCGATGGCGCCGATCCGCTCGCCGCGGGTTCCGGGATCCCCAAATTGAAGTTGATGGCGTACTGCGTATTCAGATTACTAAAAATCGAACTGACATAGCTTTGCGTGCTCGAGGGTATCCCGTGAAACCACGCCGGGTATCCGCTGCTGGCATCGCGGCCGTAGGAGCCGATCGCGTTCTGCACGGTTCCCGACCCGGCGTTATATGCGGCGACGGCCGCAACGGGATCTCCGAATTGCGTGAGCAGCATCGCCAGGTACCGGCAGCCGCCCTGAATGTTTTGTGCGGGATCGGTAGGATCGACGCCGAGCATTACCGCCGTCGACGGCAAAAGCTGAAAGATTCCGATCTCGCCGGCTGCGCCGCGGGCGTTTTGATTCAGACCGGATTCCTGTATGGCCACCTCAAGCGCGAGCTGCGGCGGATTGATCCCCGCCGCTTGTGCCGCACTCAGTATCTGATCGCTAACAGCCATCAGGGTGAAGGATCCAGACTATTTCGCTTCGGCTCGGGCCTGGCTTTTCGGGCTTGTGAGGTGATACATGCCGATCAACCCGGCCAGAATCGAAAGCACCGTGGCTTGCGGATGCTTGGCAGCCAACGCTTCGACCATTTGCAGTATCCCCGGCTGCAGGTAGGTCCACGCGAAGATGATCGCCGCGCTGATGTGTGGCCAATACTTTTTCATATTGCCTCCGTTTTATTTTTTGACCGTGAGATCCAAACCCACGACGGCCAGCTTCACTCCCGCGCCGCAGTTCAAAACCACGACCGGATACGTCACCGTGGATCCTTCGGCCTGGCGCGTCTCCTGGTCCTGCTCGCACTCAATGACGCCGGCGCCGTCAATTTTTCCCTCTTCGACGCGAAAGGCTACGAGCGCCGGCGTGACAGGTTCGCCGACCGCTTCCCCATCGTCATTCGCGGTGAGGATGTGGATCACGGCATGCCCGCGCGCCGCGACATCCATTCGCGGTGGAGCTGGCGTCTGCTGCGCCATCGCCAGGAGGGTGCCGATCGCTGCAACCGGAAGCAGGAAGCGAAACATCAGTCCCCTGCCCTGGCTTTTACGAATACCCGCACGATTCCCTTCGCCTCGAGCGTGCCGGTCTGCTCTTTGTGATCGTGAAGAGATCGCATGAGCCTTCCGATCAGCTTCCACACACGCCAGCAGGTGGGCAGGACCGCACCCGACGAAATAATCGCCGAGATGAGTTCGGCCCAATGCGCGGCGTGGTCGATATCGATCATTGCAGTCCGATGTCGATGCCGCTGGGCGTGCCGATGGCCACGTTTACGGCGGTACCCTGATCGCTCGAGCTCGATACGGAATTCCCGTTGTTATCCACGCCGCTGGCGATGATGTAGGGAACGATGCTGCCGATGCCCACTGTGGCGTTGGTGGTATCGGTGCAGCTTTCCGGCTGCGTCGTTCCGGCGCATACCGAAACCGCCGAGGTTTTTAGCGGAATTGGCGTTGTGCCCTGCAGGTATCCCCATGTAAACGAGCTTATGCAGCCTTTGGTTACGGTGGCCGAACAAGGTACGTAATTCGTGAAGTTGTAATTCCAGGTAGCAGTGATCGTCCAATCTTTCAACGGCTGCGGTACCGGCGCGGGAACGTGGGCCCCGCATCCCGCAACCAGCAAAACCGCGATCAGTAAGCCTGTGCGTCTCATTGAGGTTTCCCTTTCTCGTCCGCCACGGGTTTGGGTTTCGGCACGTAGCAGCGGCAGTCCTGGCGGAATTCGTAATCGTTGGGAGATAGCTTCAGCGCGGCCATGTCGGAGTTGATCTCCTGCTGCACGCGATTGGTCATTCCCTGAAGTTCGTCGATTTCCCGTTGAAAGCCGGAATTCTTGAACTGTTCGGTCACTTTCTGCTGGAAGAGTTCCTGCGCGGCGACATCACGCGCCACCGCGGCCGAGGCGGGTATAGCGTTCAGCGGCGCGAGAGTGGCGTTCATGGACGCGGCCACTGGCGTCCCGCGACGCCCCATCAGAATTAATCCGTGAGAAATTCCAACGATCAAACCAACTGCCGACAGCGCGTAGCCAATTCGAAAAGCGAGTTTCATTCGTTGTCCTTTCATGGATTCATAAACCCAAATCGCACGCCTGTTACCGGCGGTGGAGGAATAGGCGCGCCCGTTGCTGAGATATTTGGGGCCGGGATCGGCTGGGTCGAAAGGATCCAGTTTGCATAGCGCTTATTCGCCGCCGGCGCGACCACGTTTCCCTGCCCCGTGTCGTACGGCGTGAATTCCACCGTGTTCCACAGATCGCCGTGGCCGTTATTGAAGGCCATGTTGTAGTGATTCATGTTGATGTACTGCAACATGGGACCGCCGGGAAACTGGATCCAGCATTGCGTGGTTAGATCGCCACCGCCGCCAGGTCCGTTGGTAGTGCCCCACGTGGTCGTGTGCTGGTGGCAATAGAAAGTCATCCACACGCCGGATTTGAAGAGCGCGCAGCCCTGCCGCAGATTTGCGGGGCTCCCGCCCGACTGGTAATAGCAGTTGTAACTGGTGTCTCCGCTGTTCTGCACGGAGCTGCTGGTCGGAAGATTGGCTCCCTGTTCCCAGATCACCTGTGACGCGGGAATGTTTGCGCTCGAGAGTAGATTCACGTAACCGGGATTGCTGATCGTGGAGGCGATGCCCAGTTCGAAGCTGCCGCAGTCGGTATTGATCTGCGGATATCCATTGCCGCCCTGGTCGACGTGCATCAGCTCGATCGATCCGCATCCCGATGGTTGGCCGCCGCCCCACAGCAGGACGTGCTTTAATCCTTCGCCGGATCCGGTGCCGTGAGTGTACGGACCGATTGAATTAGCGAGAAAATTCGCGTCCCAATATTCCTGCCACTGGTAGTAGAAGTCCGAACCTTCACCGAAGGTAGGACTGGCGGGGAATCCCCACTGCGGTCCGCACTGCAAGTCGCCGCTGGGATTTTGCTGAATTCCGATCACCAGGGTCGCGCCGCTGCGGTCCGGAGCGGCTACGCCAGTGTCAAACGAAGTTGAGCACGCGCCGGCCTGGTTGCGGATCAGGCCATGGGCGTTGGTCACATCCGTGGAAGCACTCAGCGGCAGCGCCTGGATCACCCCGGCCGAGGTCGATCGGCACGTCCAGTTGCATACCGACGGAGGCGCATTCAGCACCCAAACCTGCACGCGCGACGCCGCTTCGGTGAGATTGTCTGTGGCGCTCGCCGGCAGATTGATCAGGATGCAGCGAAATCCGTCCGAACCCAGTCCGTTGCCATTGTTGTCGTTGCAGACAAAGCGCCCGAATGTGCCCTGGTTGTTTTCCGCTCCCGGATCAGGCGAAGCGGGGATGATTGAAGTCGAAACGGGCGTGCACGTCTTTGTGTCTGGATTGAACGAATACACATGCCCATCGCCCGTCCAGTAAAAAATGGTGTTCCACGAGGGCATGTAGGAGATACCCGGGCCCGCGGCGTTGGCCAATTGCGAGCAACCCGTCAGGGTAAGGCTCGAGATATTCCACTGAGAAGTTACCAGCGTGCTCGAGCGAACGGCGGCCAACCCGCCCTCGATCCATAGTTTCCGCTGGGGATCGACGGCCGCAGTGGCTTCGGTCGACCCGGTGCAGGAGTTATCAAGCTGCGTCCAAACTTTCGTGGACAGCACGTAGTAATAGTGGAAGCAGGGATCGGAGGCATAAACGTTGCCGGAATTGTAGTCAAACAGATCGATGTTATCTGTTTGGTAGTTGGTGGAATTGAAATGCGAAGGTCCGGTTCCTGTGTAATTGTCCTTCGCCCACGTCAGCCCCGACACAGTAAGCCGCCAGGTTTCTGGCGGAACCGGTCCCGCCCCGGATCCGCACGCAACGCTCCCGCCGGTCATCAGCATTTGCGCGGTAGTGGGCAGATAAACGAGTCCCTGATAGGTATGCCGCGACGCAGGGTTGCCATCCGTATAACTGCCCGTGCAGCTCGTGCTGTTATCGGTCACGCCGGTGGGGTTGCTGGGATTCTTAACCAGCGTCATGGTGATGGGATTGGCGGCGAAATTCACCGCATAAATTTCGTTGCCGTTGTAATCGGTGTGCCCACCGCCGAAAATCAGAAACCGATTGTTGGCGCTATCCCACACGCCTCCCGACCATGCGCCAACGGTCGTGCCGCACAGGCTGGTATCGGCGGTGTTCCCGTTGCCCTGTAGCGCCGGCGTCGTGGAATTGGGATTGGCGCAGACATTCGACATATTGATGCTGGGAACCTGGCACCATCCGAGAGTGCTCGTATTCCAGCAGGTGGTGCTTTGCGCCTGCGCGAGGTGCCTGTGTGGCGGCGCCGGCATGAATGCCAGCACGCCGAAAACGATGGCGAGTAGGACGAATCTGCGCATCAATACACCGCCGGTGGCATTCTGGGAGATCCCACGGGAGCGCCGGTGGCATCAGCAAACGCCACACACATATCGGCCCAATCGCCAATCCCTCCCGCAGCCTGTCTTTGATCCGTATAAGCGCCTAGGTCGAATGGACCGCCAGACGTATAGTGGTATTGCCCCATCAAATTGTTTTGGTCCTGATCTTCCTGATAACCGGAGAGCTCCGATCCACCGCCATGGGGCTGTACCATCAATGCCGTTGAGCCGTTCAAATTAATTCCGGCGTGGCACACGATCATGCCGGCGGTGTGATTGGGTGCGGCGTTAGAGATCATCGTTAAAGGGCTCGAAAACGCCCCCTGATTGCCGAAGTTGGTGAGTGCGCCTCCGACAAAATCCAAAATGTTGCTGGTCGCCGTGCCGGGAAAATCATAGAAAACCGCATCGTCCGCGGTGTTTGTGGCACTGCTCATCGTCACCGTTACTTTGAAATCCTGTGTGCAGGTGATGTTCCCCGAGTACCACATAGAAACGTAATCGAATGTTCCCGTGACCGATCCGATTTGCGTGAAGTTCACGGTTGGATTTGTTCCGGAAATTGCGCTCGGGTGACCGTCGGTCTTTGGTCCCTGAAACGAAACGACTACATCGTTTCCGACGCATGGGAATTCGAATGTATAGCTCGACTTGCTCTGCTCGATCGGGTTCGGTATGGCGTGTGACAAATATTGAGCCGAGGGCGCGACTCCGGCCGTGGCTGGCTTTAAGGCGACACATACTGTATTGGCCGTGGCGGACGCGCTCAGAGTCAGGCTGCACGTCATCGCACTGGCCGTTGGATTTACCTTCGTTTGGATCGCCCACGTGCCGAACTGATCGTCAACAAGCTGCTTACTCCAGCCGGATCCTGCCGTGTACGTCGGCGCCGATCCGTCATCCACGGCGACCACCTGCAGGTACATATCGTTGGAGACGCTCGAAGTGATGCTGCCGGCGCTGATCGTTGAGCTGGTAGGAGTAGCCCCAATGGACCCGTCTGCCGGGGCGCTCGTGAGAATGTTATAGAACTGAAGGGCAGCGCATTGCAC
>Ga0070740_10003380_pt1 | contig 17030 bp, 16 predicted proteins | sample Coa_R2_FD_67286 | JGI IMG/M metagenome (GOLD analysis project Ga0070740, IMG submission 67286) | Surface soil microbial communities from Centralia Pennsylvania, which are recovering from an underground coalmine fire - Coalmine... | ecosystem: Environmental > Terrestrial > Soil > Unclassified ... | reverse complement strand
GTCTTCACGTTCGACCGCACCGTTTCGTTCGGATACCGGCGCGCGCTCAACTACCAGATCGTCGTGAATTGGGTGATCGCCGAGCACAAGTCGCAAGGCCTTTTCCAAATGGACTCCGGCAAGTACGACCTGGAGCAATTCTGGCTATTCGAGGTGAGCGGCAATTCCTCGACGCGGCTCGAAGCATTCCGGGGAATCGTCACGCCGCCAGGTCCACAGGCCGGAGCGCGCACGGCGACGGGTGCCCGCCTGTAAAGGTTCGCCTCGCCAAGACTCTCCTCAGTTGACTTTCACAACCCCGGTAATTTATTCTTACGATTCGCTTTGCCGTTTTTCCGGGCATCCCCTTCGTATGCGAGACAACCGCCAGCAGGCCACGGAAACCCTCGAACGGTCGCTCGATTCCACACTCGATAGCGTGGATTCGGCCGAGGAACTGGTTGTCGCCGTGGCGCAGCGCGCCGGATTTGACGAAGACGACCTGATGAAGATCGGCATGGCGGTGCGGGAGTCGATGGTCAATGCGGTGGTCCACGGCAACCGGTACAACGCCAATAAGAAGGTCCGGTTTTCGGTGGCGCATCACGGGCACCGGCTGACGATCCGCATCGCGGATGAAGGCGAAGGCTTCGATTTCGAGAATCTTCCCGATCCGCTGGCGCCGGAGAACCTGATGCGCACCTCGGGGCGCGGCATCTTCCTGATCCGCTCGTTCATGGATGAGTTTGAAATGCGTCGCCTGGAGCGGGGCGGGACCGAAGTTACTTTAGTCAAATATATGGTGTCCAAGTAGATTTTGGCCGTGAGGAGGCATATTCCGTGAGCGTAAAGTTGAACACCCGGCAAGTCGGGGATGTGACCGTCGTGGACGTAGCGGGGCGGATCACGCTGGGCGAAGGATCGAGCGCCCTGCGCGACGCACTGCGCGACATGATCAACAAGAACCAGAAAAAGATCCTGCTCAACCTGGGCGAGGTGAACTATATCGACAGCTCCGGCATCGGCGAGCTGGTTTCGGGGTTCACCACGGTCACCAACAGCGGCGGACAATTAAAACTTCTCAACCTGAATAAGCGCGTGAAAGACCTGCTGCAGATCACCAAGCTGTATACGGTCTTCGACGTTCACGACGACGAAGCGCACGCGGTCCGCGCGTTTCAGTAAGATAGCGATCGGGTTTTTGACGCGGAGACGCTGAGACGCAGAGGAATCCCTACGTCTCAGCGTCTCAGTGTCTCTGTGTCAGATTCGCTACCCGTCCTTTTGCGGTCTGCCTCCGTCTCTATGCTAGATTGAGTTTTAGGAGACGGTTTGTTTCAAGCTCCCGCTGCATTTCTATTACAAGTAGACGTCTGGGAATTGTTCCAGTCCGGCGGCGTCGCGGAAACCGCGGTGCTGGGATTCCTGGTCTGCTTTTCGATCTATTCCTGGACCATTATTTTTTCCAAGTGGCAGGCGCTGAGCGGCGCCCGCAAGACGAATTCGCGCTTCCTGCGCGCCTTTCGCAAAGCTACCGGCATGGACGCGGTGATGGTGGCGAGCGAGCAGTTCCGGCCATCGCCGCTGGTGGCGGTATTCGATTTCGGGTATGAAGAAGTGGAGCGGCAGGTGAAAGCGCGCGGCGCGATCGCCAACCGCTCGTCGCTCGAGCGCTCGCTGCAGATCGGCGTCAGCGAGGAGCTGGCGAAGCTGGAGCGCAACATGAACTGGCTCGCGACCACCGCCACGGTGACGCCGTTCATCGGCCTGCTCGGCACGGTGCTCGGTATCATCCGCGCGTTCGTCGCGCTCAGCTCGCAGGGGAGCACGAGCCTGCGCGCGGTCGGGCCGGGTATCGCGAGCGCGCTCATTGCGACCGCGGTGGGCCTGTTCGCCGCGATTCCGGCGGCCATCGCGTACAACTATTTCGGCCACACCATCCGCGAGATCGGCGCCCGCATGGAGGATTTCGCGCTCGAATTCCTGAACCTGGCGGAGCGCACCTTCGGCGAGGCGGAAACGCGGCAATCGGGGAGCGGCCGGCCGGGGTTCTAGCCATGGCGATTTCGACCAGCGGAAACGGCAACGGCTTCGGCAACCGCCGCCGCGGCTCGACCGGGACGCTTTCGGAGATCAACGTCACCCCGTTCGTGGATGTGGTCCTGGTGCTCCTCATCATCTTCATGCTGACGGCGCACATCATGGATTTCGGCCTGGAGGTGGATGTTCCGAAGGTGAAGTACACCAAGGAGAGCGCGCAGGATCTTCCGGTCGTAACCATCCGCAAGACGGGCGACATCTACCTCAATGAGCAGATGGTGAATATCAACGACCTGAAGACGGAAGTGCAGCACCGCTTCGGCAACGGCAAGGCGATCTACGTCAAGGCGGACCGGGAAACGATCTACGAGCCCATCGCGCAGGTAGTGGCCGAGTTGGGCGCGGACGGATTCCAGGTGCGGCTGGTGACGCAGCCGGAGGACGCGGCGGATTCGGCGAAAAAAGGCCGGCGATGAGCGCGCGCACGGACATCCTCGACGAACCGGAACGGCTGCGGGGGCCGTTTATCGGGTCGCTGGTGTTTCATGGCGGACTGGTGGGAATCTTCGCCGCTGCGACGACGTTTCACTTCCTCGGCGGCAACGTGATTCAGTTGGGCGACCCGCACGGCGGCGGGTTCGGCTCGGTCGCGGTGACGGCGGTGAACAGCATCCAGCTTCCCAACCGCGCTGAGTTAACGAATCCGGTGGCGAACGATACGAAGTCGCAGGTTCCGACGGCGCCGCCCAAGCTGAAAGCGCTGCCGAAGCCCAAGGTCACAGCGCCAGACCCGGATGCCATCCCGCTGAAGAGCCACGCCGCGCCGAAGCGGGTCGCGCAGGCCGCTTCCCAACCGAACAAATGGGAAGCGCAGCAACACTACCGCGACAACCAACTCTACAGCCCGACGGGAGCGGCGGCCAGTTCCCCCATCTATCAGATACAGGGCGGAGGCGGGGTAGGGCTGGGGACGGATTCGCCGTTGGGAACGCAATACGGTTACTACGCGAACCTGCTGCTGAACCTGATCGGCCAGCACTGGCACCCCACGACGATGGATGCGCGCACGCTGACGAACCAGGCGGTGGTACAGTTCACGCTGCTGCGCGATGGCTCGCTGCAGCCCGGTTCGGTGCGGCTGGTGCAGTCGAGCGGCAATCGCGATCTCGACTACTCCGCGCAGCGGGCGCTGCTCGATATCGACCGCTTCCCCCCGCTGCCCGCGGGCTTCCCGCGCGACCGCGCCGATCTGCAGATTCATTTCGACCTATCGAGGCATTAGCATGAAACGGATTCTTTGCGCTGCGGCGGCATCGGCCGCGGCCATCTGGATGCTGGCAGCCCAGCAGAACACACTCGATCTCGGCGTGCTCCGGAAGGGCGGCGAAATACCCGCCATCGCGGTGCCGGATCTCCGCGGATCGGGCGAGGCGCAGGCCTTGATGTCCGGCTTCAACCAGACGCTGTGGAGCGACCTGAACACATCCGGCGTCCTGAATATGCGGTCGAAGAGCTTTTATCCGAGATTCACGCCGCAGCAGCCTGCGGATCTGACGCAGGCGCCGCCGCCCGCTCCTCCGCCGCGTTACCGCCGCGGCCAGGCCGACACGCTGCAACAGGCCGCCAACGGAAGCGGCCATTGGTTTACGGACTGGTCCGGCCCGCCGGTTCAGGCCAACTATCTGGCGTTCGGCTATGCGGCGCCGCAGAACGGCGTGTTCGTGCTCTACGGCTGGCTCTACGATCTGCGCAATCCGGCCAGCCCGCAGGTGATCGCCAAGCGCTATCCGGAATCGCTCGACCAGAACGGCGCCACCAAGGCGGCGCACGAATTCGCCGCCGATATCCTGGCGCTCTTCGGAGCTTCGTCGCTCGCCGGCACGCATATTTACTTCGTTTCCGACCGCACGGGCAGCAAGGAAATCTGGGCCATGGACTGGGATGGCAAGAACCAGCACCCGATCACGCGCTACGGTTCGACGTCGATCGAACCCGCGATTTCGCCCGATGGCACCCGCGTAGCATTTACTAGCTTCGCTCACGGAAGTCCTGGTATATTTGTGTTTTCGGTAGATACCGGCCGGGACTTGCGCTTCTATAACCAGCGAGCTTCCGTGAATTCGTCGCCGTCATTCACGCCCGATGGGAAGCAGATTATCTACTCCTCTTCCGCGCCGAACGACAAATGCTGCCGGATCTTCCTCTCGAATTTGGACGGTAGCGGCTTCCGGCCGATCACCTCGGGCGGATTCATCGACACCGAGCCGAAGGTCAACCCCAAGACGGGAACCGAAATGGCGTTTGTCTCCGGCCGTTCTGGGCCGCAGCAGATCTATCGCGCCAACCTGGACGGCTCCGATATCGTGCGACTGACCGACGGCACGGGTGAAGCGGGCAACCCCGCGTGGAATCCCGACGGCCAGCACCTCGCCTTCGCCTGGACGCGCGGCTACGCGGCCGGCAAATGGAACGTGTTCATCATGGACGTGGGCTCGCACGAGTACAGCCAGTTGACTCACGACCAGGGCCGCAACGAAAACCCGTGCTGGGCGCCGGACGGCAAGCACATCGTGTTCGGCTCGACGCGCAGCGGACGGTCACAGATTTATACCATGCTGGCCGATGGCACCCAGGTCCAGCAATTGACTACGGCCGGCAACAATGACAGGCCCGTTTGGGGCAAGTAGCTTGATGAATTCAGCAGTACAGGAGAGATGTTCATGTTGACCAGACAGAAGTTGACACTCGTGGTACTGGCGCTCGCGCTGACGGTTTTCGCCGCCGGCTGCAAGAAGAAGGTGGCCGCCGCGGCGCCGCCGCCACCGGTTCAGCCTGCGCCGCCTCCTCCGCCGCCGGCGCCGCCCGCGGCTCCGACCGTGGCGCAGTTCAGCGCCGAGCCGACCAACATCCAGCGCGGGCAGTCCTCGACGCTGCGCTGGGAGGTCAGCGGCAATGTGACCAGCGTTTCGATCGACAACGGCATCGGCCCCGTGCAGACTACGGGTAACCGCCGGGTGTTCCCGAACGACTCGACGACGTACACCCTGACCGCCACCGGTCCAGGCGGGAACACTACGGCGTCCGTGACTGTGAGCGTGACCACGCCTCCTCCGCCACCGCCGCCTCCGCCGCCGGCCACCACGGGCGGCACGCTGCCGGAACGCGTCGGGTCCCTGCAGGATGCCTATTTCGATTACGATAAGAGCGATATCCGCCCCGACGCCCAGCAGGCGCTGACGCAGGATGCCGCGGCGCTGAAGAGCATCCTGGCGGACTTCCCCAATGCCACCATCATGGTGGAGGGGAATTGCGACGAGCGCGGCTCGGCCGAATACAACCTTGGGCTGGGCGACCGGCGTGCGGACGCCGCTAAGGATTACCTGACGCAGCTCGGCGTGCCCGCCGACCGCCTCAAGACCATCAGCTACGGCAAGGAGCGCCCGGTGTGCACGGAAAGCAACGAATCCTGCTGGCAGCGCAACCGGCGCGTGCATTTCTCGGCGGGGCAGTAAATAATAATTAGCAGTGAGGCCTGAACGGGGCAGGTGATCCGAAGCGGACAAGCGGACTGCCCCGCCGGTCTCGGGAGGCTTACCCAATGGACCGAAGCATTTTGGTGGCGGGCGCGGCGGCCGCGCTCCTGCTGATCGCCAATTATTCACCGGCGCCGGCCGCCAGCAAGGAAATTCTCGAGCTGCAGCGCGATGTTGCCACGCTCCAGGACCAGATGCGGCAGCTCCAGCAGTCGCAGGACCGGCAGCTCGCGGAAATCAAGACGCTGGTGCAGCAATCGCTCAGCGCGGCGAATGACGCCAACCGGAGCGTGGCCGTCATTCAGAACGGGTTCCAGCAGAATCTGCGCGACCAGGAGAACAAGGTGGTGACGCCGGTGGTTGGCCTGAATACGCGGATGGACAACATGTCGCAGGACATGCGAACCCTGCAGCAGGCCGTCAGCGACCTGACCGCGCTGCTCTCGAAGATGCAGGCCCAGCTTACCGATCTGAACAATGCCGTGAAGGTGATGCAGGCGCCGGCGGCGCCGCCGCCGGGTTCGGCCGGTTCGCCCGGAGGTATCGGCGCGGCGCCCGGCGGCATGCCCGGAGCCATGGCCGGCGGACCCCCGCCGAGCGATACCCCGACGATGCCCGCCAGCGCCCTATACGACAACGCCAATCGGGACCGCCAGGGCGGCAAGCTGGATCTGGCGCTGCAGGAGTTTTCCGACTACCTGCGCTGGTACGGCAACACCGAGCTCGCCCCGAATGCGCAGTACTACATCGCCTCGATCCATGCCTCCCAGGGCGATTACGATACGGCGATTCGCGAGTACGATATGGTGCTCGAGAAGTACCCGGACAACAACAAGACCGCGGATGCGATCTACGGCAAAGGCGTCGCGCTGGCGCGCTCCGGCCGCCGTACCGATGGCGCGAAGGAGTTCCAGGAGCTGATCCACCGGTTTCCCACCAATCCGCTGGCCGGCCAAGCCTGCACGCAGCTCACGAACATGGGGTTGAAGTGCCCGTCCACAACGACCCGCACCACCGCCCGGCGTAAGAAAGCCGGCGAATGACGGCCGCGCCCGAGGATCTCGCGGCGGTCCTCGATCTCACGCTGCTCGATCCCGATCTCGATGATGAGCGGGTCGTGGCCGGCATCCAGGAAGCCCGCCGGTACGGCGTGGCGTCCGTGACCGTGCGGCCGTGCGATATCGACCTGGCCGTGCGGTCGCTCCAGGGCAGCGCCGCGCGGGCCGGAGCGGTATGCGGATTTCCGCACGGTTCACAGAATACTACGGTCAAGCTGTACGAGGCGCGCGATCTGCTGCGGCGCGGCGCGCGCGATATCGCGGTGGTGATCGGCATTTCCCGGCTGCTTTCGCGGGAGTTTCAGCACGTTCAGACGGAGCTTTCGCAGCTTGCCGAATCCTGCCACGCCGAGCGCGGGCGGCTGACGGTGATCCTGGAAGCCGGATATCTCACCGACGAACTGAAAGTGATTGCCTGCGCCTGCTGCGAGCGCGCGGAGGTGGACTTCGTAGCCCCGGCGACCGGCTTCGGCCCGGCCATCGATGTGGCGGCCGAGCTGAGCTTCCTGCGCCGGCGCCTGCCGGAGGAGATCGGGCTGCAGGCCGGCGGCATCCACAGCCTGGACGAGGCGCTCGCCCTGCGCGAGGCCGGGTGCTCCCGGATCGGGACGGCGACTCCCGGCGCGATTTTGGACGAATGGAAGGCGCGCCAGGCCGCAACGCAGCAAAGCTGACGCCGCAGAGGCGCGGAGAAAATCGAACACCGGCCTACCCTCCTTCCTCGGCGTCCCGGTGCCTCGGCGGTGAATTCATGTAGCAGCCACCCGTCCGGTCGGAAGGGTGCGGAGTGACCCGTGTTCCCCGTGTTATTCTGGACTGTCCGATGGCGCAGACGAGGTTGTTTCCGCGCATTTGCATTGCGTTGGGCCTGCCAGACGTACAAACCCTCCTAGATCACGCCCGGCGCGAGGCTGCCGCGGGCGAGACCTTTCTGGAATTCCGGCTGGATTTCCTGGAGGACCCCGCCAAAGGCGTCGAGGCGATTCCGGCCTTCCTCGAAGAATTTCCTGAGTGCACCATCCTGGCGACCTGCCGTCGGCACCAGAATCACGGCAAGTTCAACGGCAGCATCGAGGAGCAACTCGCGATCCTGGACCTGGCGGTGCGGCACGGCGCGCACGCCATCGATGTAGAAATCGAAAGCGCGGCGGCCGCACAGGAGCGCTTGGCACAGTTCCGCGGCCGTACCCAGATCGTGGTGTCCTACCATAACTTCGAGGCCACCCCACCGATGGAGCCCATTCTCAACCGGGTGATGCGCGTGCCGGCGGATGCCTACAAGGTGGTCACGACGGCGCGCAAGCCCTCCGATAATGTGCGGGTCCTGGCCGCCGCCAAGGAGGTCACCAGGCAGCCCCTGGTGGTCCTGGCCATGGGCGAGTTGGGCTTTCCCACGCGCGTGCTTTCGCCCGTCTTCGGCGGCGCCTTTACGTATGCCGCGCCGATGTGCGCTTCCGGCACCGCGGCCGGACAGGTCAGCGCGCGCTCCCTGCGCCATCTGTACCACGTCGATAAGCTCAAGAAGACGACCAAAATTTTCGGAGTGATCGCCGATCCGGTGCGGCACTCGATTTCTCCGGCCGTGCACAACCGCGGCTTTCAGGCGCGCCGGCTCGATTCGGTGTATCTTCCGTTTCTGGTTTCGCCCGCGGCGCTGCGCGATTTCTTCTCCATGGCCGAGCGCCTGCCGCTCGCCGGTTTCAGCGTGACGATTCCCCACAAGCAGAAGATCATCCGGTATCTGGATTCGGTCGACCCGCTGGCGCGGCGCATCGGGGCGGTGAATACGGTCTGGCGAAAGGCCGGGAAGTGGCGGGGCTCGAACACCGACGCCGCCGGGGTCACCGGCCCGCTGCAGCGGCTGATGCGGCTGCAATCCGCTTCCGTGCTGATCGTGGGCAACGGGGGCGCCGCTCGCGGTGCGGCCTGCGCGCTGTTCGACGCCGGGGCGAAGATTTCGGTTGTGGGCCGGAACGCCGACCGTGTCCGCGCCCTCGCCAAGATCTGCGGCGGCGAGCCTCTGCTGCGGGAACAGCTCGCGGGCCGCAAGTTCGACGCCATCATTCATGCCACACCGCTCGGCATGTACCCGCACGTGAACGAGTGCTTCTTCGAGGGCGAAATCCCCGGCGAAGTGGTCTTCGACATGGTTTATAACCCGCTCGAAACCGTGCTGATCCGCCGCGCGCGCCAACAGGGCAAGACGGTGGTCCCGGGCCTCGAAATGTTCATCGAACAGGCCGCCCGCCAGTTCGAAATCTGGACTGGCGAAACAGCGCCGCGGGCGGTGATGCAAAAGGCCGCCATCGAAGCGCTCGAAAACCACGCCAAGCCGGCGCGCGTTTCGGAGTGATGCCGGAGATCACGGTTGTGGGCGCCGGGGTGTTCGGCGTCTGGACCGCGTGGCATCTGCGGCACGCGGGCGCCGCGGTGCGGCTGGTCGAGGCCTGGTCGCCCGGGCACACGCGCGCCAGCTCCGGAGGGGAGACCCGCATCATCCGCATGGGCTATGGCGCAGACGAAATCTACACTCGCCTGGCCATGCGCTCGATGGAACTGTGGAAGCAATTCGGCCACGGCCTATTCCACCGCACCGGCGTGCTCTGGATGGCGCGCGCGGACGATCCGTACTCGGCCGCCACGGAGCGCACGCTGCGCGCGGCCGGCGTGCCGTGCGAAATCGTCGAGTGCGGTGAACTGGCCCGCCGGTGGCCGCAGATGCGGATCGGCGATCCGCGCATTTTCGGAATCTTCGAGCCGGAGAGCGGGGCTTTATTCGCGCGGCGCGCGGTGGCTGCCGTGGCGGCCGATGCTGTGCGGCTCGGCGTCCGCTATGAGACCCGCGCCATCGCCGCCGATCCACTGCCTGCCGGCCCGACCGTGTTTGCCTGCGGCGCCTGGCTGCCCAAGCTCTTTGCGGGCCTGCTGGGAGGACGCATTTTTCCTACCCGCCAGGAGGTGTTTTTCTTTGCGCCGCCGCCCGGCGATGGGCGTTTTGGACCCGCCGCGATGCCCGTCTGGATCGATTTCACCGATTCGCGCGGCCCATACGGGTTTCCCGACCTCGAAAGCCGCGGCTTCAAGCTCGCCTTCGACCGCCACGGCCCGCCGTTCGATCCGGATGCCGGCGACCGGCGCCCCAGTCCCGAGCTCCTGGAGGAGGCCCGCCGATTCCTCGCCGAGCGCTTTCCCGATCTGCGCGACGCGCCGCTCACGGAATCGCGCGTGTGCCAGTACGAGAACACATCGAGCGGCGATTTCCTGATCGACCGCCACCCGGAGCGCCCGGACATCTGGCTGGTCGGCGGCGGCTCGGGGCACGGGTTCAAGCACGGCCCGGCGGTAGGCGAGCTGGTTGCACGGATGGTGCTGGAGGGAGAGCTGCCGGACCCGCGATGGGCGCTGGCGGCAAAGGCGGCGGTGCAGCAGCGACGGGTGTGGTGACGGCGCATGCCATAATCGAACCGTGCCCGGCCAGCTCTACGTCGTCGCCACCCCCATCGGCAACCTGGAAGACATCACCTACCGCGCAGTTCGCATCCTGAAGGAAGCCGACCTCATCGCCTGCGAAGATACCCGGCAGACGCGCAAGCTGCTCGACCATTACGGCATCGCCAAACCGACCGTCAGCTATCACGAGCACAACGAGGCCGAGCGCGCTGCCGAACTGGTGGAACGCATGCGCGCAGGCGCCGCCGTGGCCGTAGTCTCCGATGCGGGCGTGCCGCTGGTCTCCGACCCCGGATACCGGCTGGTGCGCGCGGCGGTCGAGGCCGGCATTCCGGTGGCGCCCATTCCCGGACCCTCCGCGGTTCTCGCCGCGCTGGCCGCCTCCGGTCTTCCCACCGACGCCTTTCACTTCGCCGGATTTCTGCCGGCCAAACCGGTGCAGCGCGCGAAGATGCTGGAGGCGCTCGCTGAGGAGCACGCGACGCTCATTTTCTTCGAAGCGCCGCATCGCGTGCTCGAAGCGCTGCGGGCGATCGAAGAGGCGCTCGGCCCGCGGCCCGTAGTGGTCGCGCGCGAGCTCACAAAACTCCACGAGGAGTTCCTGCGCGGCACTGCGTCCGAAGTGCGGGCGCAGATGGAAGGCCGCGAGACGGTAAAGGGTGAGATCACGATCCTGGTGGGCAAAGCCGCTGGTCCGGCGCCGGATGAACGGCCGATTGAGGAAGCGGTCGAGGAACTGGTGCACGGCGGCTTGCCGCGCATGGATGCCATTAAGCAAGTGGCGCGCCGGCGGGGGCTTTCGAAACGGGAGGTATACGAGCAGCTTCTGCGCAAGTAAACGCGGCACTCCGGCGCCTGCGCCTGGCCATGAGTCCGAGGGCGAGTAAGGCGCCGCCGATGAGCACGGACGTGCCCGGCTCCGGCAGATCGAGGTCCGCCGGCAGACCGGTGCCGGTGTACGGGTAGTACGTCGTGGAAACAACGGCCGCCGTGATGGTAACGCCGCTGTTGAGAAACAGCCCGGGGCTGTTGGTATTGTTCCAGCCGCCGCTCGATCCTGAAAGCGAGAAGTTATTGTTGAGGGTGATCGCGAAGTGCCCTACATCGTTGCATCCGGTAGCGTCGGGGGTCGTCGAGCAGCCCGAAAGCAGCGGCGGAATACCGTCATGCAGACCGGCTTCATCCGCCGGCGTTACCGTACCGGGCGCCGGAGGCTGGTTGGTTCCATAGAAGGCGATCCCTAGTTGCCCGGTGGACTGGACATACTGCACGTTGCAATTGTAAAAGAACGGATTCAGGTTTCCCTGATCGCAGGTGAACGCCTGCGCCACCACGCTGGGGTCGAGATTCGGCTGGATGTCGATATCGAAAAGCAGTTGAGTGATGTTCTGCGAGGCGCCGTTATAGAATCCGAAAACTCCTCCGCCACCGCTGAGCGGGACGAAATTCACGCCCTGGTAGATCATCGAGCTGAAGTCGCCCTTCTCTACGCCCATCGCCGGGTCGTGAATGATGCCGTTCGCCTGCGCGCGAAACCCGCAAGCCAGCAGTAGCGCCGAACCCAACAGGATGTAAGTGCCTGGCCTCCGATGCCGTTTCACGATTCACTCGGTCCAGTGCCGAGTTTCTATTTCATCGTCACCCAAGCGAGGGGGTCAGTCAATGCCATTTGGGGGTAATTTCGAGGTTGGGAACTACCAGTACCAGGACAATAACACTTATTTTGTAAGATTAGGCGCAATTTCCCGCAGCATTGCGGCGAATTCAGGCCGCGCCCGTAAATTGGCCAGTTCCGGATCTTTACGGGCCTCCAATACGGAGTAGCCGTTGCTCAGCGCCTCCCGCAAACTGCGGAGTGCCTGATCGGGTTGGCCGGCCAGCGCATAGATGGCCGCTTCCCGGTACATCAGATCGTTGTACTTGGGATCGATCTGCCGCGCCTGGCGGATGAAAGCCTCGGCCTTGGGAAAATCGCCCTCTTTGGCGTACGCGGTGGCCAAGGGGCCCAGCGTATTCTGGTCCTGCGGATTGGTCTCCAGCTTCTTCAACGCCAGCTCGATCGCACGGTCATAAGCGGTGGACGCTTTCGGCTGCTGGTTGGACCAGCGGTAGGCATCGCCGAGATTCACATACATGTACGGCTCCTTCGCGCCCTTATCGATGGCCGTCTGGAAGGCGGCCACAGCCTCGGTGAAGCGGCCCTCAAAAAAGTAGACGACTCCCAGCGACGAGTAATAAGTCGGTTTGGGATTGATCTGAATCGCCTTATGGAACGCTTGGATGCTGCTCTCCATTTGCTCCAGCCGGTAGTACGCCTTGCCCAGATTGAACCAGGCGCTGGGATTGCCGGGATCGAGCGTAGTGGCCTTCAGCAATACGTCCCGCGCCTTCTGGTTCTCGCCCAGGTCGAGGTAAGTGGCCCCCAACAGGAAGTAACTCGTGCCGAGGTAAGGATTGACACGAATCGCCTGTTGGAACGCCGCAATCGCCTCCTGCTTCTGGCCCGCCGCGTCGTAGGTTGCGCCCAGCCGCCGCAGCACATCGTCGGAGTTCGGCGCCAGCTTCAACGCCTGCTGCAACTCGTGGATCGCCTCCGGCAGGCGATCGATCGCCTTGTAGATCGTCCCGAGCGAGGCATGCGCCTCCGGCAGATTCGGGTTGAGCCGCTCGGCCTGTTCCGCCGCGGACTGCGCCCGGTGGATATCGGCCGGGTCGTTAGTCTCGCGGTAGATCTTCAGGCTGGCGTCGGCGATTCCGGCGTAGGCCAGGGGAAAATAGGGGTCCCTGTCTTTCGCTGCCTCGAACATCCGCAGCCCGTCGCGGTAGTCGGCCAGCGAGGCTTTCACCCGGATCTTGGATGCGGCCTGGAGGTAGAGGTCGTAAGCGGCCTGATCCTGCGTCGGCCGGAGCGCGTTGCGGGCGTTCTCTTCGTTGGTGCGACGGATGAGCAGGGTATCGGCCAAATCGTTGAACACCTGATCTTCGAGCCGCAGCAGGTCCTGGCGGACGCCGCGGAATTCGCGGTGGAGCAAGGTGCGGTGCGCCGCCACGTCGTCGGCCGTCAGGGTGATGCCGAGCTGGTCACCGGCGCCCTGCAGCGTGCCGCGCACCACGACCGCAACGCCGAGCTTGCGGGCCAGCGCGCCATCATCCAGCGAGCCGGCATCCGGCGGTGCCGGCGCGAGATAAACGTTGTGGAGCCCGGCGAGCTTCGCGCGCACCGCGTCCACCACGCCATCCGCAATATACTGGAGCCCCTGCGCCTCTCCGACGACGCGCAGCGGCAGCACCGCCATCCGGTACTGAATGCTGTCCGCCGCCTTCGCCCCTGGAAACATGGCCTGCAGCCCGTGCCGCGTGCCGGGGATCGCGGCCAGCGCGCCCGCGAGTGCCATGGCCGCGGCGGCCGTCCAGAGCAACCCGCGGCGAGTCGGCTTGGGAATCTGCAGGCTGATGGTTTCATTGGCTGCTCGCGCGCCCACGGAGGGAGCGTGGCGGGCATCCAGATCCGCCAGGATTTCGCGTGCGCTCTGGTACCGCCGGTCCGGGTTTTTTTCCAGGCATTTCAGGATGATGTTCGCGATGTAGTCTGGCACCTCTGGATTGGCCTGGCGCGGATCTCGCGGCCGTTCGGCCACCCGCTGGTACATGAGCTGCATCGCCGATTCGCCGCGGAACGGCATCTCGCCGGTGAACATCTCGTAAATCATCAATCCGAGCGAGTACAGGTCGCTGCGCGAGTCCACTTCCCGCGCCTCGACCTGCTCGGGCGACATGTAGCGCGGCGTGCCGAGAATCTGCCCGGTGCGCGTGCCCATGCTGATTTCGGCTTCGAGCGATTTGGCCAGGCCGAAATCGGAGATGTAGACGTTGTCGCCGCGGTCGATCAGGATATTTTGCGGCTTCAGATCGCGATGCACCACGCCTTCCGCGTGCGCCGCTTCGAGCGCCGCGGCGAGCTGGCAGGTGAATCGCAGCGCGCGCTCCTGCGGCAGACGGCCTTCGCGGTCCAGCAGCCCCGCGAGATCCGTGCCCTCGACGAACGCCATGCTGATGAACTTGACCCCGTTCCAGTCGCCCAGGTCGTGGATGCGCAGGATGTTCTTATGGGAAATGCGGCTGGCGAGCAGCAATTCCTGCTTGAAGCGCTGCATGGCCTGCGGATTGGTGGCGAGCTCCGGCCGCACCAGCTTGAGCGCCACCGTGCGGTTGAGTTCGGTGTCCAACGCGCGGTATACCGCGCCCATGCCGCCTTCACCGATCCGCCCTTCGATGCGGTAGCGGCCGAATTCGCTCCCGGGGGCGAAACCGGCTGCGCCCACCGCGCCCGGTTGCGAGTGAATCGCGCCCCACGTCATGCCGGGCCCGGGTGCGCCCGCGCCGGGGTTCGGCGAGACAGCCGCTGGATCCTCCATCAGGAAGGTTCGGGAATCATCCGCTCCGCTCAGCCCGCGGCCACACTGCCCGCACAGGGAAGCGCTGTCCGGATTAGAAGCACCACAAGCTGCGCACACCATCAGCGGTCACCCAGGCGCGAGGAACGGCGATCGAAGGTTGATACCGTATTATCCGCCACCCGGAACGGCGGCGCAAACGCTCCATGCGGACATTGGTCAGGCCCCCGGCGCCCGCCTCTACTAAAGCTCCGCCAGCCATGCTTCCAGCTCCGGCGGGAGATCGGAGACGACGGTGATTTCCTCGCCGGTCGTGGGCTGATGGAAGCGGATGCGGTGCGCGTGTAGGAAGTACCGGGCGCGGCCGGCCTTGGGAGCGCCGTATAGCGTGTCTCCGGCGACCGGGTGGCCGATGCTGGCGAGATGCACGCGGATCTGGTGCGTGCGGCCGGTGCCGATTTTGACTTCGAGCAGTGTGAAGTCGGCGAAGCGGCGCAGTACGCGGTACTCGGACCAGGCGGCGCGGCCTTCGGCGAGGCGGGCGGTCATGCGGGTGCGGCGGATCGGGTCGCGGGCAATGGGGCTTTCAATGCGGGCGGCGTCCCGCTTGACGGCGCCGTGCACCAGGGCAAGGTAAACCTTTTCCACCTGGCGACCGGAGAACTGCGCCGCCAGAGCGTAGTGCGCGGCATCGTTTTTAGCAACCAGCAGGACGCCGCTGGTGAAGCGGTCGAGGCGGTGGACGATGCCGGGACGAAGCGGCCCGCCGACGCCGGAAAGCGCGCCGTAGCGGTGCAGCAGGGCGTTGACGAGCGTGCCGGAGTGGACGCCCGCGCCCGCGTGGACGACCATGCCGGCCGGTTTATCGACCGCAACGAGGTCGGCATCCTCATAGAGAATCACGAGCGGGATCTCCTCGGCGATGGCATGGAGCGGCGGCGGAGCGGCGGGCTCGACATCGATGGCTTCGCCGCCGCGGAGGAGGCGCGAGGGGCGCGCGGCGGCGCCATCGATTTGCACGCGGCCGGCCTTGATCCACTCCTGGAGCCGGGCGCGGCTGAACTGGGGAAGGCGTTCGTGGAGCAGGTGATCGAGACGCTTGCCGGCGTCCGATGCTTCAGCGGTCAGGCGCAAATTGTATTCTACTTATTTGGAGCCTACTTCTCTTCCCAAAAACAAAATCAAGATCGTGCTGCTCGAGGGCATCCATGCGAGCGCGAGCGCGGCCTTCCATTCCGGCGATTACACCAATGTCGTGACGCACCCCAAGGCGTTGGCAGGCGATGCGCTGGCGGCGGAGCTGGCGGACGCCTACTTCATCGGCATCCGTTCGGCTACGCACCTCACCGCGGAGGTGCTGGCGCGGGCGCCGAAGCTGATCGGCATCGGGTGTTTCTGCATCGGCACGAGCCAGGTGGCTCTGGAGGCCGCGCGCGACCGGGGCATTCCGGTTTTCAACGCGCCGTTTTCCAACACCCGCAGCGTGGCGGAGCTGGTGCTGGCGGAGACGATTCTGCTGATGCGCGGAATTCCGCAGCGCAATGCGGCGGCCCACCGCGGCCAGTGGCTGAAATCCGCGACGGGTTCGCACGAGGTCCGGGGGAAGCGGCTCGGCATTGTGGGGTACGGGCACATCGGCACCCAGGTCGGGGTCCTGGCCGAGGCGCTGGGGATGCAGGTGCAGTATTTCGATATCGAAAGTAAGCTGGCGCTGGGGAACGCGCGGCCGGCGCCCACGCTCGCGGCGCTGCTGGCGGCGAGCGACGTGGTGACGTTGCACGTGCCGGAGACGCCGCAGACCAAAGGGATGATCGGCGCGGCGGAGCTGGCGGCCATGCCGCGCGGCGCCAAGCTGATCAACGCCTCGCGGGGGAAGGTGGTGGATATCGACGCTCTCGTCGAGGCGCTGCGCGCGGGGCAGATCGGCGGCGCGGCGCTCGACGTGTTCCCGAGCGAGCCGAAGGGCGCGGGCGACGAGTTCGTCTCGCCGCTGCGCGAGTTCGATAACGTGCTACTCACGCCGCACGTGGGCGGGAGCACCGAGGAGGCTCAGGCCAGTATCGGGGTGGAGGTCGCGCAGAAGCTGATCAAGTACAGCGATAACGGCTCGACGCTGGGAGCCGTGAATTTTCCGCAGGTTTCGCTGCCGGAGCACCCGGGCAAGCACCGGTTGCTGCACATTCACCGCAACCAGCCGGGCGTGCTTTCGCAGATCAACACCGTGTTTTCGCGGCATGAGGTGAATGTCGTGGGCCAGTACCTGCAGACGGACGCGGCGATCGGCTACGTGGTGATCGACGTGGAAACACGGAAGACCGCGGCCACACGGAAGCTGAAATCGGAGCTGGAGCAGGTGGCGGGGACGATTCGGGCGCGGCTGCTGTATTGAGAGCCTACGGGAGCCCAGCCTTTGGGCGCATCTCGTTGATCGCGAAGCCATCTTTGACAGTTTCCGCCGCGTGTTTGCGAGACGGAGATTACAAGTCACTCCAAAGCAGCGAAGGTAAACGTCAGATTCTGTCAACTTGGCCGATTCAGTGAGCGGTGAACACCGATTTCACGTCCGGCCAGAATTC
>Ga0070740_10003378_pt1 | contig 17061 bp, 19 predicted proteins | sample Coa_R2_FD_67286 | JGI IMG/M metagenome (GOLD analysis project Ga0070740, IMG submission 67286) | Surface soil microbial communities from Centralia Pennsylvania, which are recovering from an underground coalmine fire - Coalmine... | ecosystem: Environmental > Terrestrial > Soil > Unclassified ... | reverse complement strand
AAGCGCCGCCGCAAAGCGCAGGAGCGGCTTAGGCATCGGCTGCCTTCTGGTCATTCAGAAAGCGGAAGCGCGGCGCAGACCGCAGCGGAGCGGGATCGCGTGTAACACCTGCGTCGACCTCGGCCGCTTGGCCTGCGGCATCGCGCTCGTATTTGCGCTCGAGAATACCGAGGCCGGCCGCGACGCCCACCAGCATCAATGTAATCGTCTGCTCACGCACCAATTCGGTGTTGTGCATCCAAATCGCAGGGCCGACCGAGGCAAAACTGATGAACATGATCAGCATAAGGGCACCGTCGAGAATATCGGAACGCGCCGTGCCGCCCCCAAGCATGCGAAAGCGGTCGGCAATATGGGCTGCGCAAATGCCGGCGACGGCGAGCTTCACCGTCGCGAAAAACGCGGCGAGTTTGATCAACGCCACTGGCCCGAGGCCGAATATCCGGCCAATCTCGAATACGAACTGCGAGCGCCACACGTCTTCAAGGCCGTACGTGGGCGAGGTCAGCATGCGCAGGGCGTCGAAGCCCCAGAACAGCGCGAAATACACCACAATTGCCAGAATCGTCGCGGCGGCAGCGGCCGAGAGCTTGCGCATGATCGCCTCCTTGCCAGGCAGTCACGCGTAATCGCTTTAAATGCGAAACACAAAGCAAACTGATTTTTTACCTTACCTGCCCCCGCTTAACCAAAATGAGCGGGGTGTCGCCCCGACTAACACGCCGAGGCTCAGCCGCCCCTGCCCTCGCGAAACGCCTGCGGCGTGGTGCCGGTCTGCTTGCGGAAAAAGCGCGTGAAGTGCGACGGGTCGGAGAAGGCCAAATCGTAAGCGATTTCGTGAATCGGCTGGTTGGTGAAGACGAGCTGGCGCTTGGCTTCCGTGAGCACACGCTGACGGATCAAATGGCCGGCGGTGACGCCGGTCGCACGCTTGACATGATCGTTGAGGCGGTCCGCGGTCATGGCCAGCTTCTCGGCATAGAAGCTGATCAGCCGCTCCCGGCGGAAATGCTCGTCGATCAGTCGCCTCAGTTGCTCGATGCGCGGATCGGCGGGCGCCAGCGTCACGGCGCCCGTGCGCGCGCGGCTCACGCTCAGCCGCACCACCTCGATGGCGATCAACGCTAAAAGTCCGCGCATCGCCAGGCGGAAACCCTCCCGCGCAAGCGACGCCTCTTCGTTGAGATCGCGGCACAGTGCAGAGAGGCGTCTCGCCTCATCTGCGCTCCTCAGCGGCACCAGCGGCTCCGCGGCGATCGCCTTGAGCCGCCCCAAGGCCTCGCCGGATTGCTCGCCGAGCGCATCGGCCACGTCCTCAGTGAAGCTCACCACCCAGCCGTCCGTCACTTGCGGCCGGAAACGGAAGCCATGCGCGGTCGTCGCCGGCACCAGGATCGCCGCCGGCGCCGTGAACGGCACGGTCGCGGCCTCGAACGTCATGTCGCCGCCGCCCTTCTCGATCAGCAGAATCTGAAACAGATTGCGGTGGCGGTGGGCGCGGATCGTCCATTCGTGCAGCGACGAGCGCGACGCGATCGTTTCGATGTGGATGAAATCGAACGCGCTGTCGTCCGGCGGATCGCCGTACAAATGGAACAACGGCAACGCGTTGACAGCCATGCCGACGAGCATAAGCGAGACGGGCGACGTGTTCCATAAGCGTTGGAACAAAAGCCCCCACTCGGCATTTCCCGTTTCCGCAATGCAAAGGAGCCTGGCGATGGGGCGTTATTTGCTGCTGTGGCTACTCGGCATCCCGCTGCCGATCCTGCTGCTCATTTGGGCGTTCGGCGGCCTGCACTAAATTTAGTTGTTGCTAGGCTCGTTGCGAAGGGCTGCGTTAAAAGCCGCACAATGTCCCGCTCCGCGCGATCGCGGAAGATCGGCAAACCGACGACGAGTTGTTGCTCGCCTGCCGCTGGCTGCGCCCGATAGGTGCCGAACAGGTGGTCCCACCACGGCAGATTAAATCCGAAATTGCTGTCGGTTTCGTCCCGCGCGACCGAATGATGGATTTGGTGCATTTGCGGCGTCACCACGATCCAGCGCGCGACCGGCTCCAGCCAGGGCGGCAGCGCGACATTCGCGTGATTGAACATCGAGGTTGCATTGAGCAAGACCTCAAATATGACCACCGCCACCGCCGGCGCGCCGAGCCCCACGACGGCGGCGATCTTGATCGCCAGCGAGAGTAAAATCTCGATCGGGTGAAAGCGCACTCCCGTCGTCAGGTCGATATCGACGTCGGCATGATGCATGCGGTGCACGCGCCACAACCATGGCACGCGGTGGAAAACAACGTGCTGTCCGTAGATCGTCAAATCGAGCGCGATCACGCTGCCGACCAGCGCCGCCCAATAGGGCACCGGCAAGAGATGGAACAGCCCCCAGCCACGATCGGCCGCGAGCAAGGCGAACCCGACAGCCGCGGTCGGCACCAAGAGCCGTACCACCACCACATCGATCATCAAAATGCCGAGGTTTCCGGGCCAGCGCGACCAGCGCCCGGCGCTGAGCTTGCGGCGCGGCGCGCGCCATTCCCAGAACGCCAGCGCTGCAAAAAGCGCGGCGGCGCCGGCGAGGCGCACGACCATGGCGGCAGCTGGCGACATCGGAACCGCGGCTCCTCCGGAGCTTACTTAATAACATGCCCTAAGGCAGCGTTGCTGCTCCCGCAACGTCCTGTTAAGCCTTGGGTATCGCCTCGGGCGACGTCGCGAAGAGAAGGGGACGCGATGGAAGTCTTCCTCCAGCAGCTCATCAACGGCGTCACGCTCGGCTCGATCTATGGGCTGATCGCCATCGGGTACACGATGGTGTTCGGCATCATCGGCATGGTGAACTTCGCCCATGGCGACGTATTCATGGTCTCGGCCTTCATCGCTCTCATCGCCTTCTTGCTGCTCACCGCTTGGCTCGGCGTCGGTTCGATCGCCCTTGCGCTATTCGTCGTTCTCATCGTGGCCATGCTGTTCACGTCGCTGGTCAATTGGGTGATCGAGCGCGTCGCTTACCGCCCACTGCGCGGCTCGTTTCGGCTGGCGCCGCTGATCTCGGCGATTGGCATGTCGATTTTTCTCTCGAATTTCGTCCAGGTCACGCAGGGCCCGCGCAACAAATCGATCCCGCCGATGGTGCAAGGCGAATTCGTGCTATTCAACCATAACGCCTATCCGGTGACGCTCTCCTACAAACAGCTCATCATCTGGGGCATCACCGCCGTGCTGCTCGTCTGCTTCTGGTACCTGGTCGCCAAGACCAAGCTCGGGCGCGCCCAACGCGCCTGCGAACAGGACCAGAAGATGGCGGCGCTGGTCGGCGTCAATGTCGATCAAACGATCTCGATGACTTTTGTGATTGCCGCTGCGCTCGCCGCCGTCGCCGGCACAATGTATCTGATGTATTACGGCGTGGTCAGCTTTGCCGACGGCTTCGTGCCGGGCGTGAAAGCCTTCACCGCCGCCGTGCTCGGCGGCATCGGTTCGCTGCCTGGTGCCGTGATTGGCGGCCTGTTGATCGGCCTGATCGAGACCATGTGGTCGGCCTATTTTTCCATCGACTATAAAGATGTCGCTGCCTTCTCGGTACTCGCGATCACGTTGATCTTCCTGCCGCAAGGCCTATTCGGACGGCCGGATGTTGAGAAGGTGTGAGGTGAGCGTTCTCACACAGTCTGCCGGCAACGCGCCGAAGGCCAAGCGGCCTGCGGCGGCAGATATTCCAAGTGCGCTCAGCGAAGCCGGGCTCACCGCCTTTATCGCCTTCCTGCTGCTGCTGCCGCTAATCGGGTTTAAAACCGGCGTCAACGGGCGCAACGAGCTGATCCTGACGACGCGCTGGCAGCTGCTCGCCGGCATCACGGCATTTGTCGGCCTCGCCCGCTTGCTCTTTGCAATTTTTGTTTCGCCTTACCTAACGCAGCGGCGGCAGCGGCCGGTCACGATGGCGTCTCCGACACGCGAATGGCTGCGGCGGCATGTCATTCCCTTCGCCATCGGTTTTGTCGTGCTCTATCCCGGTATCGTCTTGGCGACCGCCGGCTTTTCCGGCGGCGTCAAATGGATCGACAATTTCGGTATCCAGATTCTGATTTACGTGATGCTCGGTTGGGGGCTCAACATCGTGGTTGGCCTCGCCGGACTGCTCGACCTCGGTTACGTGGCGTTTTACGCCGTGGGCGCCTACTCCTACGCGCTTCTGGCGACGAATTTCGGTTTGACGTTTTGGATCCTGCTGCCGCTTGCCGGCATATTGGCCTCGTTCTGGGGCATCATGCTTGGCTTCCCCGTATTGCGGCTGCGCGGTGATTATCTCGCCATTGTCACGCTCGCATTCGGCGAAATCATTCGCATGGTGCTGATCAACTGGGTCGACCTGACCAACGGCTATGCCGGCATCAGCGGCATTCCGCGGCCGACCTTTTTCGGGCTGCCGTTTACCGCCGACGACGACGGCTTTGCCGCAGTATTCGGTTTGCCGTTCACGCCGCTATACCGCACCATCTTTCTCTATTACATTATCCTCGCGCTCGCTCTGCTCACCGCTTTTGTCACCGTACGGCTGCGCCGGCTGCCGGTCGGGCGCGCCTGGGAGGCACTCCGCGAGGACGAAGTCGCCTGCCGTTCGCTCGGCATCAACACCACCAACACCAAGCTCACCGCCTTCGCCATGGGCGCCATGTTCGCAGGCTTCGCCGGCTCGTTCTTTGCCGCACGGCAGGGCTTCATCTCGCCGGAGAGTTTCACTTTTCTGGAATCCGCTACGATTCTCTCGATCGTTGTGCTCGGCGGCATGGGCAGCCAGATCGGCGTCGCCATCGCCGCCGTCGTCATGATCGGCGGCACCGAAATCATGCGCGATCTGGATTTCCTCAAGAAAATCTTCGGCGAGACCTTCGACCCGACGCAATACCGCATGCTGCTGTTCGGCCTGGCCATGGTGATGATCATGGTTTGGCGCCCGCGCGGCCTGATCTCAACACGCGATCCGTCGGTCGTCTTGCACGAACGCAAAAGCATTTCGGCGGAGCTGGTGAAGGAGGGCCATGGCTGACACTCTGCTCCGCGTCGAGCATCTCACCATGCGCTTCGGCGGCCTCGTCGCCGTGGACGATCTCTCCTTCGAGGTGGCGCACGGCACCATCACGGCGCTGATCGGCCCCAACGGGGCCGGCAAAACGACGGTTTTCAACTGCATCACCGGCTTTTACAAGCCGAGCGAGGGCCGGATCGCCCTTTGCCATGCGGACGGTCCCGCCTGGGACGGACTCGACGCCCTGACCGCCAGCGGCGCACGCAGCAAGGGACCGCTCTTTCTGCTCGAGCGCTTGCCCGACTATCTGGTGGCGCAGCAGGCGCGCGTCGCCCGTACGTTCCAGAATATCCGCCTCTTTCCCGGCATGACGGTGCTGGAAAACCTCATGGTGGCGCAGCACAACCGGCTGATGGTGGCATCGGGATACACGCTGCTCGGTATCCTCGGCGTTCCGGTCTATGGCGCGGCCGAACGCGCGGCGATCGAGAAGGCGCGGCTGTGGCTCGACCGCGTCGGCCTCACAGCGCGTGCCGATGACCCGGCCGGCGACCTTCCTTACGGAGCGCAGCGGCGCCTCGAAATTGCGCGCGCTATGTGCACGGACCCGGTTCTGCTCTGCCTCGACGAACCCGCAGCCGGCCTCAACCCGCATGAAAGCGCCGAACTGAACGATCTGTTGCTCACCATCCGCGACGATTTCGAAATTTCAATTTTGTTGATCGAGCACGATATGTCGGTGGTGATGGAAATTTCCGACGATGTCGTCGTGCTCGACTACGGCGTGAAAATCGCTGAGGGTAAGCCGGCCGAGGTGCGCAATGATCCGAAGGTGATCGGCGCCTATCTCGGCGTCACCGAAGAGCATGTCGATACCGCGAAAGCAGAGGCGGGGCTATGACGGCCCTCCTCTCCGTTCGTGGCGTCGAGACCTTTTACGGTCGCGTGCAAGCGCTCAAGGGCGTCGACATCGACGTGCAAGAGGGCGAGATCGTCACGCTGATCGGCGCCAACGGGGCCGGTAAATCGACCCTGATGATGACCATCTGCGGCAACCCGCGCGCACACGCAGGCACGATCTATTTTGCCGGCCGCGACATTACGCACCTCCCCACCCACGAGATCGCGCGGCTCAGACTCGCCCAATCGCCGGAGGGACGGCGCATCTTTTCGCGCATGACCGTGCTGGAAAATCTGCAAATGGGGGCGACCACCGGCGATCCGGCAACCTTCGACGCCGACCTCGATCGCGTCCTCGGCATCTTTCCACGACTTAAACAGCGCCTCGATCAACGCGGCGGCACCCTGTCCGGCGGCGAACAACAGATGCTGGCGATCGCACGCGCGCTGATGAGCCGTCCGCGATTGTTGCTGCTCGATGAACCGTCGCTCGGTCTTGCGCCGCTCATCGTGCGGCAAATCTTCGACGCCATCGCCGCCTTGAATGGCAAAGAAGGCTTGACGGTGTTCCTGGTCGAGCAAAACGCGTTCCATGCCTTACGGCTCGCTCACCGCGGTTACGTGATGGTCAACGGCCAGATCACTCTTTCCGGAAGCGGACGCGAATTGCTCGAACGTGCCGAGATCAAAGCCGCTTATCTCGAAGGCGGAGGACAAAAGGCGGCCCGGTGATGCAAGCGTTGCTTTACGAAGAGAGCTTCGGCGTATTCGTGCTCGTCACCATCGTCCTCGGCGGCGGCGCGGCGGCGCTGGCCGGCCGCGCTATTGCCGCGACGTGGCGCCCTTGGTGGCAGGTGGTGGCTTATATGCTGGTGCTCGCCCTCGCCGTGCGCTTCATCCACTTCAGCCTGTTCGGCGGCACGTTGCTGTCGCTGCACTATTATCTCGCGGATGCCGCGTTCTGCCTGATATTCGGGTTCCTCGGCTTTCGCGCGACCCGTCGCGGGCAGATGGTTCAGCATTATCGCTGGCTTTTCGAGCCGTCTGGCGCCATGCGCTGGCGCCGCAGAGCACGCTGACATAAGATTGCCGCGAAATTCCGGGACCGCGGTGTCACGTAAAGGGGAACATCGACATGCGTAAAATGACCACGCTCGGCCTCGCGCTGGGCTTTGCACTTGCCGTGGGCGGAGCCGCCTCAGCTCAGGTCAAGGTCGGCGTCGCCGGCCCGATTACAGGGCCCAGTGCAGCCACGGGCGCCCAAATGAAAAATGGCGTCGACCAGGCCGCCGCCGATCTCAAGACCATGCTCGGGCAGAAGATTGTGGTCGAATATGGCGACGACGTTTCCGATCCCAAGCAGGGCGTCTCCGTCGCCAACAAATTTGCCGCCGACGGCGTGAAATTCGTCGTCGGCCATTACAACTCCGGCGTCAGCATTCCCGCCTCCTTGGTATATCAGGAGAACGGCATCCTGGAGATCACGCCGGCATCCACCAACCCGACCTTCACCGAGCGCAAGATGTGGAACACGTTCCGCGTCTGCGGCCGCGACGACCAGCAGGGCAAAGTGGCCGGCGCCTATATCCTCAAGCACTTCAAGGGCAAGAAGATTGCCTTCGTGAACGACAAGACCACCTACGGCAAAGGATTGGCCGACGAGACGTTGAAGACGATCAAGGCCGGCGGCATGAAAGAGGTGCTCTACGAAGGCATCAACACCGGCGAGAAAGATTATTCGGCGCTCGTCTCCAAGATTAAGCAGTCAGGTGCCGATCTTGTTTACTTCGGCGGCCTCTATACAGAAGCGGGTCTGATCGTGCGGCAGATGCGCGATCAGGGTGTCAAAGCGCCGCTGATGGGCGGCGACGGCATCACTTCGGATGAATACGCCGCCGTGGGCGGACCCGGCGTCGAGGGCACGCTGATGACCTACGGTCCCGACCCGCGCAACCGCCCCGAGGCGAAAGCGGTGGTGGAGGAATTCCGCAAGAAGAACTTCGAGCCGGAGGCCTACACGCTCTACAGCTACGCCGCCGTGCAGATTTTCAAGCAGGCCGCCGAAGCGGCAAAATCGCTCGATCCGAAGAAGGTCGCCGCCGAGATGCATTCCGGCAAACACTTCAATACCGTGATCGGCGACATCTCCTACGACAAGAAAGGCGACATCACGCGGCTCGACTACGTCGTCTACATCTGGAAGAAGGACCCGAGCGGCAAGATCACCTATACGGAGTGCCCGGACTCCGGCTGCAAATAAGCGGCACGCCCAATACCAAAAGCCCGCCGTCCTGGCGGGCTTTTTTTTGTCAGCCGATCTTCCCCAATGCCGGGAACGCCTCCAGCAGCCACACGCTCATCTGGTTGAGACTGCCCGTGAGAAAGGCGATACCCGTGAGCACGAGCAGCGCGCCCATCGCCTGCTCGACGCGGTGCAGGTACCTTTTGAAGCGCGCAAGGAAGGCGGCAAAGGGTTCGACGGCGAACGCGGCGACAATAAAGGGAATTCCCAGGCCGAGAGAGTAGACCGCCAGCAATAATGCGCCCTTGCTCACCGTCTGCTCCGCGGCGGCAACCGCGAGGATCGCGGCAAGGATCGGCCCGATGCACGGCGTCCAGCCGAAGGCGAAGGCGAGCCCGATCACATAAGCGCCCCACAGACCGACGGGCTTGGTCACTTCGAGCCGCTTCTGCCGCTGCAGCCACGCGATCGGCGTAAGCCCGAGAAAGTGCAGCCCCATGATGATGATGACCGCGCCGGCGGCGATGGCGAGCGGCCCTGAATAGGCGCGCACAACTGCACCGATGGCGCTGGCGCTGGCGCCGAGTGCGACAAAGACGGTGGTAAAGCCGGCGACGAACAGCGCAGCCGCAGTAACCGTCTCGCGCTTGGCCTGCGGGCCCTTGTCCCGCTCCGCCAGCCGCTCCAGCGACGTGCCTGTCAGGAACACGAGATAAGGCGGCACCAGCGGCAGAACGCAGGGCGAGAGGAAGCTGACCAAGCCCGCGATGAGCGCGGCGAAAAGCGTCACGTCGCTGTGCATGCGCCCTACATGCACGCGCCAATGTGGCGTTGGCAAGGTGCCCCTGACCGCGATGGCGCGGATGTGATAAGCGGTGACCTTAATGACGCGCAATTTCATCACCGACATTGCCGGCATTCGCGTCGGCCACGCCGGCGACGCCAAGCTCGGCTCGGGCACGACCGTGGTGCTGTTCGAGCGCGCAGTGGTCGCGAGCGTCGACGTGCGCGGCGGTGGGCCGGGCACGCGCGAGACCGCGCTGCTCGATCCGGCGCAGACGGTCGAAGGCATCGACGCCATCGTGCTCTCCGGCGGGTCTGCCTTCGGGCTCGACGCCGCCTCCGGCGTACAGGCCTATTTGCGCGAGATCGGCCGCGGTTTCCAGGTGCGCGAGGCGCGGGTGCCCATCGTGCCCGGCGCTATCCTGTTCGACCTTTTGTCCGGCGGCGACAAGGATTGGGGGCGCTATCCGCCCTATCGCGAATTCGGCTACGCGGCAGCGAAGGCGGCAGCCGCCGATTTGGCCCTTGGCAGCACCGGCGCCGGTTTGGGAGCGACGACGGTCAACCTGAAGGGCGGCATTGGCTCTGCTTCGGCGACCACCCGTTCCGGCCTGACGGTCGCGGCAATTGCCGCGGCGAATGCGGCGGGCGGCGTGACGATTGCAGACACACCGCACTTCTGGGCGGCGCCTTTCGAGCAGAACGGCGAATTCGGCGGCCGGGGGTGGCCACAAAACTTTCCACCCGAGGCCTTGGCCTTCCGCAGCAAGGGCGCGCCCGGTGCCAATACCACACTCGCCGTGGTCGCTACCGATGCCAATCTCACCAAAGCGCAATGCAAGCGGCTCGCGGTCATGGCCCAGTCCGGCCTGTCGCGCGCCATCTACCCGGTGCATACCCCACTCGACGGCGATGTCGTATTCGCCGTCAGCACGGGCGACAAGCCGCTGGCCGATCCGGTCTATGCGCTGAGCGAACTCGGCATGCTTGCCGCCAATGTGCTCGCCCGCGCCATCGCTCGCGGCGTCTACGAGGCGGTGGCCTTGCCCTTTGCCCACGCGCTGCCGAGCTGGAAGGACAAATTCGGTCGAACCTGACGAGTTGCCAAGCGTTGAAACCGACGCGAGGGAGCGCGCATGCCATCAACAGCGATCAATGACATCGAGTATGAGACCGAGCGGCAACGGCTGATCGTCACTTTCGTCACCGGCCGAACCTACGAATACATCGACGTGCCGGCCGAGGTCGCGGCTTCGTTCCAATCCGCGGCGTCCAAAGGCGCATTTTTTAACGCCCACATCCGCGACCGCTATCGTTTTCGCGAGCTTACGCGCTCGTGAACCGCTCCGCGCGATACGGCGCCGGGTCGACGAATGGCGTTGCCCCGGTCATCATTTCGGCCAGCATGCGCCCAGTTGCTGGCCCCAGCGTCAGCCCCCAATGCGCGTGGCCGATGGCGAGCCACATCCCGGCGACGCCTGGCGCGCGGCCAATCGCCGGCCGTGAATCTGGGAAGCACGGGCGGCTGCCCATCCAGGTCTTGTCGTCCGCGCGATCGCCGAGCGGAAACAGTTCGCGTGCGCGCGGCAGGACGCGGTCGAACTGCACGGGTGTCGGCACCGCATCGCGTGGCGCGAATTCGACGCCGCTGGTCATGCGGATGCCCATCTCCATCGGCGTAATCACATAGCCCACGTCAGCATCGAGCACGGGGCGCGCGAGTTGCGCGTTTCCTTGCGCGCGGAAGTGCCGGTGGTAGCCGCGCTTGACCGCCAGCGGCAGTTTCAGCCCGAAGCTTTTGAGGAAGTCACCGGCCCAAGGCCCAAGCGCAATCACCACCGCCGGCGCGTCGATGCCACCTTCGTTGGTCTCCACACGCCAGCTCTGCCCCCGGCGGTGCAACGAGAGCGCATCGCCGGCGACCGTTATCCCGCCGAGCGCCCGCAAGCGCCCGAGATATGCGTGCGTCACGCCATACGGATTGCTCACGCTCGCCGCTTCCGGCCAGAACACGGCATGCGGGAAAACGGGCGCCAGCGATGGCTCCAGCGCCTGCGCGCCTCCGGTATCGAGTGGCTTGAGCGTCAGACCGAACTCGGCGGCGACGTCGAATTCGCCTTTAAGTCGCTCGAAGCTCACACTGCTACGGTAGATCTTGAGCCATCCGGTCTTGCGCAGATAATGGCTCGCGCCTGCTTCGGCCAGCAGCGCCTCATGCTCGGCAACGGCGCTGGCAAACAACGGACGAATAAGATGCGCAGTCTCCACCAGCCGCTCTGCTTGCGAGGCGGCACGGAACGCGAGGAGCCATGGCAGCACACGTGGTAGAAACGTCAAATGATAATTGGCTTCGGGTGCGCGTTTGGTCGCGATGCGCAGCAGCTTCCATAGGTCCGCCGGAAATGCCGGCGGAAAAATGGTGTTGCCTTCGATAATGCCGGCATTACCGAACGAGGTTTGCTCACCCGCCCCGTTGCGATCCAGCAACGCAACCGAAAGCCCGCGCTTGGCGAGATGCAGGGCCACGCACGTGCCGACCACGCCGGCACCGAGAACGATCGCATCGCTGCGTGCCATCGCTGGGCTCTCCTCCTCGGGTCTCGTAAGCCAGACGGCGGATCGACGACATATATGGATTGCAGCGGCATGAATCGCTATCAAAGAGCGAGCCGGGAGCCGTCAAGCCATGAAATTATTGCGTCTGCCCGCGGCGCTGCTGTCGTTGGCCGGCCGCCACGGCACACTGCTGGCGGCTCTCTCGATTTTTGTCGGACTTGCCGCACCGCCGCTGTCGCGCGCGATCAAGCCCCATCTCGGCGAGGCCATCATCGTGATGCTGACGCTCGCCTTTTTGCGCGTGGACCCAGCCGAATTGCGCCATCACACGAAGCGGCCGCTGCTCATCGCAGCATCCACCACCTGGGTGATGGTGATTGTTCCGCTGGCGCTTGACATGCTGTTTTTGTCGATCGGTTTCCCGGCCCGCCTGCCCGGGCTCTATTTCATTCTCGTATTGCAAATGGCGGCGCCCGGCCTGATGTCGTCGCCGGCGCTCGCCGCCTTGCTCGGGCTCGACGTCGCACTCACGCTGGCGAGCCTGATCGTCTGCACCACGATCACACCGCTGACGGCGAGCTTGTTCACGCATATTTTCCTCGGCACCGCGCTCATTTCGCCGCTGACGTTTGGCATCCATTTGTTCCTGATCATTGCCGGCTGCGCCGCAGCGGCCGCCATGATCCGCGCTATCGCCGGACGGGCTTTCATCGAGGCGCAACGCGAACGCATCGACGGCCTGAGCGTCATTGCTATGTCGCTGTTTGCGATCGCGGCCATGGACGGCGTAGTCAATCATTTTGCCCGCGATCCGCTGCTGGTTGTGGCACTCACCGTGCTCGCCTTTGCACTGGCACTAGGCATGCTGGGCGTTACCGCCCTGGTATTCTTGCGCTTTGGCCGCGCACGCGCGTTTGCGGTGGGATTGATCGCCGCCAATCGCAATATCGGATTGATGCTGACGGCGACCGGCTTTGCGGTGCCGGACCTCGCCTGGCTATTCTTCGCTTTGGCGCAGTTTCCGATTTATCTGTTGCCGCATTTGCTCAAGCCGCTGGCGCGGCGGCTGCACGAGAGGGACCCGCAAGCGTTGCCGCGCCCTCGGCCGCCGCGCAACTAAACGGCGGGGACTCAGCGGCTGGCTCCCTAGGCGCCAAGTTGTTCCTGGAGCGAGAGCAAGACGGCGTGCGTATGCTGGTCGAATTTCGGAATCGGCGGACCGGGGTTAAGCGCGGCGCTGCCGAGCTTGGACTGCGCCGCCGATGCGGCGCTCGCGTTCACACTGAACGCCGGAGCGGGCGGCGAGACCGCCTGGTTGATACCGGCGGTCGCCTGGTCGATGAGCGAGGAGACGGTCGAGAGCGCGCCAAGCGCCAAGCCGATGGTGCCGAACATGTGGGTCCTCCGCGGCCAGCGATGCAAGCGGCGGGCCAGGCGCCGAGGTCCGAAAAGCCCTGCATTGGTAAGCTTGGACAGACCAACAGGCGGCGGCTTCTTCCTGCCAAACGGCAAATTTTGCCGCCCTGCAAAGATGTTAACGAGACCTGCAGGACCTGCGGCGGCGCGTTGCCGGAATGGTATCCACATGTTAGGCGCTACGCGTCCGGAGACCGCTCATGCGTCCGCTGATCGTCGCGCCGTCGATTCTTTCGGCCGATTTCGCCAAATTGGGCGATGAGGTGCGCGCGGTCGAGGCTGCAGGGGCCGATTGGATCCACGTTGACGTGATGGACGGCCATTTCGTGCCCAATATCACGATCGGCCCAGACGTGGTGAAAGCGTTGCGGCCGGTCACCAAAAAGACTCTCGACGTGCATCTGATGATCGCGCCGTGCGATCCTTACCTTGAAGCCTTTGCCAAGGCCGGTTCCGACATCATCACGGTCCATGTCGAAGCGGGCCCGCACGTGCACCGCTCGCTGCAGGCGATCCGCGCCCTTGGCAAGAAGGCGGGCGTCACCATGAACCCGGCGACCCCGGTCGATGCCGTCGCGCATGTGATCGACATGGTCGATCTGATCCTGGTGATGTCAGTCAATCCGGGCTTCGGTGGCCAGGCGTTCATTTCATCGGCCCTCGACAAGATTGCCGCGCTGCGCGCCATGGTCGGGGCGCGCCCGATCGACATCGAAGTGGATGGCGGCATCACAGCTGCCAATGCCGCACAAATCGTACGCGCCGGTGCCAATGTGGTGGTCGCCGGCTCCGCGATCTTCAAGGGTGACTATAAGACCAACATCGCAGCTATCCGTCAGGCCGCCGCGATGGCCCGCGGGGAAGCGGCGTGAAAGCTCTCCTCCTCGTGGTGAGGAACCGGGCCCAAGGCGGTCTCTCGGAATGAGAGAAAAAAGCAGGCAAACACGCGCATGATCCCCCGCTACTCCCGCCCGGAGATGACCGCGATCTGGTCGGCGGACACCAAATTCCGCATCTGGTTCGAGATCGAGGCGCATGCCGCCGACGCCATGGCCGAGCTTGGCATCATCCCAAAAGAGGCCGCGAAGAAAATCTGGGAAAAGGGCAAGGCCGCCAAATTCGACGCCGCTCGCATCGACGCGATCGAGGCAGAGGTTAAGCACGACGTTATCGCTTTTCTCACGCACTTGACCGAAATCGTCGGCCCGGACGCGCGCTTCGTGCATGCCGGTATGACCTCGTCCGACGTGCTCGATACGTGCCTCAACGTACAGCTAATGCGCGCTGGCGACATCCTCATAGCCGACATCGACGCGCTGCTCGCCGCGCTCAAGCGCCGCGCCCACGAACACAAGATGACGCCGACTATCGGCCGGTCGCACGGCATCCATGCCGAACCGACCACGTTCGGCCTCAAGCTCGCCTACGCTTACGCCGAATTCGCCCGCGCCCGCCGCCGTCTGCATGCGGCGCGTGAGGAGGTGGCGACTTGCGCCATCTCCGGCGCGGTTGGCACTTTCGCGCAAGTCGATCCGCGCGTGGAGGCGCATGTCGCAAAGGCCATGGGGCTGCGGATCGAGCCGATCTCGACGCAGATCATTCCGCGCGACCGCCATGCGATGTATTTCGCGACGCTCGGCGTTATCGCCTCCTCGATCGAGCGGCTAGCCACCGAAATCCGGCACCTCCAGCGCACCGAGGTGCTTGAGGCGGAGGAATTCTTCTCTGAGAAGCAGAAGGGCTCTTCGGCCATGCCGCACAAGCGGAACCCGGTATTATCGGAGAACGTCACGGGGCTAGCGCGCATGGTTCGGGCCTACGCCGTGCCGGCGATGGAAAACGTAGCGCTCTGGCATGAGCGCGACATTTCCCATTCTTCCGTCGAACGCATGATCGGCCCCGACGCCACGGTGACTCTCGATTTTGCGCTGGCCCGGCTGGCCTCGATCGTGGATAAGCTCGTCGTCTATCCGGCCAATATGCAGAAAAATTTGCACCGGCTCGGCGGCCTCGTCCATTCCCAGCGCGTGCTGATCGCGCTGACGCAAAAAGGCCTCGCCCGCGAGGAGGCCTACCGGCTGGTGCAGCGCAACGCCATGAAGGTCTGGAGTGGCGAGCGCGACTTCCTTGCGCTTCTGAAAGCCGACGCCGAGGTGCGCTCAAAACTCGGCGATGCCGAACTCGACGCGCTGTTCGACCTCGACTATCACCTCAAGCACGTCGACACGATCTTCCAACGTGTGTTCGGCAACGCCTAGCGCGGCTCAGGGATGGTGCCAGTGGTGCCAGCCGTGATGCCAGCCGCCGCCAAAGCCGAAACCGATGCTGAAGCCAGGCTCATAGGCATAGCCCCAACCAGGTCCCCAATAGCCGGAGCCGACGTAAGCGTAGGACGGCTCGCCGTAGACGACGCTCGGAGCAGCATAATAGTCGCCGGCCGCATAGCCTCGACCGCCGCTCAGATAGCTGCTGCTGGCCCAACCGCGTTCGCCTTGCCACCCCACGCGGCACCAGGAGCCGGTACAGTTGAACACCCGGACCTGCGAACCGGCCGGCATGGCATTGATGATCGGATAGTCCGTACCTGGACCGCTGCGGAGGTTGAGGTCGGTGGTAACGACAGCCGCCGACGCAGCGCCCGACGTCAACAGCAGGATGCCCCCCGCTAGCGCCATATGTTTTAGTCGCATGGTAATGTTCCCACGTTTCTTTATTACGATCCCGCCCCTGATCACTGAACGGTCGACCTGCCCGATGGTTCGCCGGCGCGGCGCGGCCCATTGTCAGCGCCACGTGCTCATGGCTTAGGTGCGCAGCATGCTCGACCCTGCCGCCCCCACCGCGACCCCAACCATCCTGGTATTCGATTCCGGCCTCGGGGGCCTTACCGTGTTCCGCGAAGTGAAAGCCGCGCGGCCTGAGGCGCGCTACGTGTATGTCGCGGACGACGCCGCTTTCCCTTACGGCGACATGCCGGAGGAAGCGTTGATCACGCGCATCCTGCACGTCGTCGGCAAGGCAATCGCCGACTACGCCCCGGAGCTGATTGTCGTTGCCTGCAACACCGCCTCGACGCTCGCGCTCAAGGATTTGCGGGCGCGCTACAAGGTGCCTTTCGTCGGCACCGTGCCAGCCATCAAGCCGGCTTGCGCCCAATCGCGGAGCAAGCGTATTGCGGTGCTCGGAACGCAAGGGACCGTCCATCGCGAATACACGCTGGCGCTCATTCGCGAATTCGCCTCCGGCTGCGAAGTCGCCCTCGTCGGCTCCTCGAAACTGGCGCCATTTGCCGAAGCCGAGCTTGCCGGCGCGCCGGCGAGCGATACCGAGATCGCCGCCGAGATCGCGCCCTGTTTCATTGAAAAGGGCGGCGCCCGCGTGGATACCATTGTGCTCGCCTGCACCCACTACCCGCTGCTTACCCAGCGTTTCAAAGCTAACTCACCGTGGGCGGTCGACTGGCTCGATCCATCTCCCGCCATCGCCCGCCGGGTCGCCGATCTGATGGGTCAGCGGCCGCCGGCCTCCGCCGTCCCTCCAGTGCCACAGATTGTGTTCACCTCGGCCCGGCCGGTTTCACCCGAGCTCGTAAAAGCGCTATCGACCTACGGGTTTAGCTTCAGCCGTCAGCCTGTTTGACAGGGAAAGCCTCACCCCCTAAATACGCCGCGCCCGGCAAGCTTTTGACCTGCCGGGCGTTTCGCGACCCGCGGCAGGATCTTGCGCTTTCGAGGTCCGGCCTGTCGGCCCCGCTCTACCAGGGGCAAAGGAGGGCGCGATCCTCACAGCAAATTTAAGGACGAGGACGCGATGACCAAGCGCATGGAATCCAAGTACAAGATCGACCGCCGGATGGGTGAGAACATCTGGGGCCGGCCAAAAAGCCCTGTCAATCGGCGCGAATACGGGCCCGGCCAGCACGGCCAGCGCCGCAAAGGTAAACTTTCCGATTACGGCGTCCAGCTCAAGGCCAAGCAGAAGCTGCGCGGCTATTACGGCAATATCTCCGAGCGTCAGTTCCAAGGCATCTATGCCGAAGCCATCCGGATGAAAGGCGACAGCGGCGCGCACATGATTGGCCTGCTCGAGCGCAGGCTGGACGCGGTCATCTATCGCGCCAAATTCGTGCCGAC
>Ga0070740_10003377_pt1 | contig 17063 bp, 15 predicted proteins | sample Coa_R2_FD_67286 | JGI IMG/M metagenome (GOLD analysis project Ga0070740, IMG submission 67286) | Surface soil microbial communities from Centralia Pennsylvania, which are recovering from an underground coalmine fire - Coalmine... | ecosystem: Environmental > Terrestrial > Soil > Unclassified ... | reverse complement strand
TAAGTATTGGGCGATTAAGCCTGTGGTTTTGACGGCCACGTTGGCGGGTAAGATAACCGGCCCGGCACCGTCGCGCAAAACTCCGGCCCGCTCGCTGCGTTGAGGTCCGCAGCGTTGGCAGATGGCTCAGCTGTCGGCGCGCTCTAACAAGGTGCGGAAAAAGGATATTTGTGCCCTCATGAAGACACGTGCGTTTCGCACCCTGGATAAAAGATGGCCGCTTTCCTTTGCTTCTCTCCCTCTGGGAGAGACTAGAGTGAGGGAGCAGGTTGCGGAAAATCGTTTTTTCCGCAACCTGCTAAAGGCCGGCGCATTGGTAGAGTGCCCGGCGCAGCTTGAAGAAGTGAATCATCGCGGTCAGGTAGCTGACCCGGCTGACATTGGCCAGCCGCCCGGGACTCAGGTTAAGATGGTAGCGCGCGTCGATCATGCGATGGATCTCCTTCATCAGGATGACCCACCGGTCGGCGCGCGATTCGGACTCGCTGGCCGCGATCCGCTGCAAGGTGTCGCGATCGTAGGCGGACAGCGCCACCAGGCAGTCGGCGAACAGCTCGCTCTCATCGCTAAGATGGCGCGAGAAGCTGCCCTCGATAAAGGCATTGAAGGTCGAGGTCTCTCCGACCATCGAGCCGTAGATATAGTGTCCCAACTCATGGCCGAAGGTGGCGGCGACCACCGCCGGCGGATGGGCAGTGTTGAGGAAGATCAAAAACTTGGATTTCTTGCTGACTTCGGCGCGGCAGAAAAAACCGCGCAGCGCCAACCCCGAGCCGCGCCGGTAAGGTTCGGCACGCACCTCGATTTCACGCGGCCCGAAGACCTCCGCCAGGTAGCGCAGCAGGTCCTCCTTGTTCCAATTCGACGCCAGCCCGTCGAAGCGGGTGCGGATGTCGCGTTCGACGACGTCGGAGAGTTTTCTGACCAGTGATTGGGCCGGCATCCCCGGCGCCTGGCAGTAATCGGTGGCCATGACCTTCTTGAGGTCGGCCAGCTTGATCAGCAGTTGTTTGTTGATGGAGGGCAGCGCAATCTGCAACTCGCCCAGCATTTTGGCGATCAGCGCGTCGCTGTCGCGGACTTCGATGGCATCCAGGGCCGGTTCAGGGCACGATTTACGTCCTGTGATGGAAGCAGCCATTCGCCAAGAGGTTAGCAAATTTGGGGCGCAAGAAAAAAGGCACGCATTGCTAAATCCTGCATGCAAGGAAATTACTCAAGAAACTTCCGTCGGCTTTCCGCTGCTTGTCCGAACTGGTCTGTCGCTACGCGTAGCTGCTTAAAGCGCTTCGCGCTATAAAATGAGTTACTATGAAGGGTACCGGCCGCAGCGCCATCGTCCTGGCCGGCGGACGTAGCCTGAGGATGGGTGCCGACAAAGCCGTCTTGCCCTGGGACGGCCTGACCGTGCTGGAGTCGATGGTCGCGCGGCTGGCGCGCGCCTTCCAGGACGTGGTTGTAGTCGCCGCACCCAATCAGGAGCTGGCGCGGCTCTCCCCCACAACGCGGGTGATTCGGGACGCCGAGCCCTTCCAGGGCCCGGTCAAGGCGCTTTATTTGGGGTTGAGCACAATTGGCACCGACGTCGCCTTCGCCTGCGCCTGTGACATGCCCTTCCTCGACGCCGCACTGGCCGCCTGGTTGTGCGACGTCAGCGCCGGGCGCGACGCCGCCATGCCGATGGTCGCAGGCCGCCTGCAGGTACTGCATGCTGCCTACCGAACAAGTTGCCTGCGCGTGCTCGACGCGATGGTCCAGCGCGGCGAGCGCGCCCTGCATCGGGTCGGATCGGCGCTCGATGCCCGATTGGTCGATGAGGATGAGCTGCGCCGCCACGATCCTGAACTGCTCAGCTTCTTCAACGTCAACACGCCGCAGGATTACGCGCGCGCCCGGCGCATCGCCGCCGCCACCCGCGCGTAGCACAGGCGGCGTTCAATTCCCGCATTGATAAGCGCTTGGACGCCGTGTTAAGACCCGTTCCAGATATGGATGGGCCGCGCGGCTTGTGCGCGCGGATCGCCTGGCAAGCCTGGAGGTTGCGCTTCGATGGGCCGCACATACAACGTGATCGATTCCGACGGGCACGTGCTCGAACCGGTGGATTTATGGCAGCGCTACATCGACCCCGCATGGCGCGAGCAAGCGCCCCGATATTTTATCGACGAGCGCGGCAAGGAGATGATGTGGTTTATCGGCCGGGTGTTTCCCGGCTTCGATGGTATCGGCTCGGCGGGCGCGATTGACGTCGTGCGCGGCGGCCCCGATATAGTCAAGGACATGAAATATGCTGACGGGCGCAAGGGCGGCTTCGATCCGCATGCGCGCATCGCCGACCTTGACCTCGACGGCATCGACGCCGTCTTCCTGTATCCCACGATGGGTCTGTGGATGGGCGCGATCGAGGACCATCAGCTTGCCGGCGCCTGTTACCGGGCGTACAACCGCTGGCTGGCCGACTACTGCGCGCCCTATCCCGACCGGCTGTTCGGGGTAGCGATGCTGCCGATGCAATCGGTGGAATTGGCGATTCAAGAGATGCGCTTTGCGCGCAAGGAATTGGGGATGCGCGCGGGCTTCGTGCGGCCCAATCGTTACAACAACCGGCAGTTGGACGACCGTGCTTACGATCCGCTGTGGGCTGAGGCCCAGGAACTGGACTTCGCCATCGGCATCCACGAGGGGTTGGGCGGCAATCCCGCCATCGGCGCCGATCGCTTCGCCAATCGCGGCGCCAAGCATATCGTCTCGCACACCATGGAGATGATGTTGGCGTCGTTGTGCGTGATTTGGGGCGGCGTGTGCGAGCGCTTTCCCAAACTGCGCTTCGGTTTTTTGGAAGCAGGCGGCGGCTGGATGCCGGCGTGGCTGGACCGCATGGACCGCCATTTCAGAGACAGCCACCTGTTTTATCCTGAAATCAAGATGCTTCCCTCCGACTACTTCCGCCGCCAATGCTGGGTGTCGTTCGAACCGGTAGAGGCGTCGATTCAGTTCGCCGCCGATTTCCTGGGCCCCCAGCGCATCCTGTGGGCCACCGACTATCCCCATCCCGACGGCTTTTTCCCCGGCGCACCCAAACAGATCGCCCAGCGGCTGCGCCCGGAAATCCGCCGCACGGTGATGGCCGAAAGCGCCCTGGCCTTTTACAAACCCTAGTCATAGCAGCCCACCCGTATCGGGTTGGAAAAGGACGGCAAAACCATGGACTACGACCTCATCATCCGCAAGCCCGTGATCGTCGACGGTACCGGTGCGCCGCCTTATGAGGGCGATATCGCGGTCACCGCCGGCAAAATCGCCGCGATCGGCAAAGTCGGCGGCAGCGCGCGCGAAGTGATCGATGCCGCGGGGCTGATCGCGACGCCCGGCTTTGTCGACCCGCATACGCACTACGACGCTCAGATCTGCTGGGACCCGCTGCTGACGTGCTCCTCGGAGCACGGCGTGACCAGCGTCGTAATCGGCAACTGCGGCGTGGGTATCGCACCCTGCCGCCCGAACGCGCACGAAATCGTCACGCGCGACCTGGTCACGGTCGAAGGCATCCCCTTCGACGTCCTCAATCGCGGCATCACGTGGGATTGGGAAAGCTTTCCCCAGTACATGGCAGCGGCGCAAAAGCGCGGCCTGGGGATCAACGTCGGCTTCCTCGTGGCGCTGACTCCGCTGCGCCATTTTGTGCTCGGCGAGGAATCCAGCGAACGTGCCGCCCAGCCCCAGGAGCGCGCGCGCATCGCGGCGCTGCTGCGCGAGGCGCTCGACGCGGGCGCGCTGGGCTTTTCCACCACCGTCTTCCGCCAGCATCTGGGCTATAAGGGACGGCCGCTGGCCTGCCGTCTGGCCGACCGCGAGGAGCTGGCCGCCTACGCCGGCGTGCTCAAAGAAGCCGGCAAAGGCGTGGTCGAGATCGCGCTGACCCAGGACCTGGGCCTGCTGTCGGATCAGGAATACGAACTGGTGGATCTGCTGCTCGAGTACAGCGGGCGCCCGGTGACCTGGACGGCGCTGCTGCCGCGCATCACCGATCTGACCGCTCACGAGGCGACGCTTAAGAAGGCCGAGCCGCTGATCCGGCGCGGCGGTATCCCGCAGATCGTCAGCAAGGGCAACCGCATCCTGTTCGGACTGCGCGATCCGTTCGTGTTCGCGCCGCGCGCCGAATGGAAGCCGATGTTCCATCAGGGCGTCGACACGCAGATTAAAATCCTCTCCGACCCGGGCTTCCGCGCCACCTTCGCCGAAGGGCTGAAGAAACCGGAAGTATTCTTTTCCGGCAACTGGAAGGCGATGTCGGTGGCGGAGGTCAGCGACCCCAAACTTAAGCACTTCGAAGGCAAGGGCGTTCTGGAAGTGGCCCAGGCGATGAGCAAATCGCCGGTCGACGCGTTTTTGGACCTCGCGATCGCCGACAATCTGGAGACCCGGTTCTGCATCTTCGAGGACTTCGAGCGCTATCTGACCGGGCTGTTAGTCGACGATCGCACGCTGGTCGGGCTGGGCGACGGCGGCGCCCACGTCGACATGTTCTGCGGCGCCGCCTACTGCACCTACATGGTGGGACATTGGGTGCGGGAGGAAAAACTGTTTACTCTGGAGCGCGCCATCCAGCGGATGACCTCGGAGCCGGCCGATTTCTTCGGCCTTAAGGATCGCGGGCGCCTGGCGGCGGGCATGGCGGCGGACATCGCGATCTTCGACTACGACACGGTGGGGGAAAAGGGTCCGCGCACGGTTTATGATCTGCCCGGCGGCGGGATGCGCCTGACGGTCGCGGCCACCGGCGTGCACTACACCATCGTCAACGGCCAGGTGTTGTACGACCACGGCCAGCCGCGCCCGGTCCTGCCCGGCCGGGTGCTGCATTCGGGCGCGAATTGACGCGCCAGATGCGGGCACTTGCCGCTTTAAGAGGCGGTATGGTTCGCGCCCGGGCTGCCAAGCTGGGATGGCGATGCGACCGCGATGGCAGTGCAATGGTGGGCTGAGCCTTTCTAGCCTCGGGCCGCCCTCACTTCGGCGGCCATCGCGCTCAGCCCCGGGCTGTCCAGGATCAGCCGGGGTACGAGCTTCGGGGCTGTGATGGCCGCTCAAGATCAGGAGGTGGGTGATGAGAGTTTTCCGTGTCAGCCTGGTCAGACTCTCGATCGCGGCCGCCTTTGCGGCGCTGTGCCTGGCGCCGGCCGCAGCGCGGGCGGTGCGCAGTTATGCCGGGAACTATTTCAACGGTGTGATCGGTTTCACCTATAAGGAGTCGCAGCCGGCATGGCCCGCGCTGCCCAAAGCCAGGCCGGGCAGCCCTAACGTGCTGCTCTTTCTGCTCGATGATGTGGGCTTCGCCAACCTGGGCAGCTATGGCGGGCCGATCCACACTCCCAATATCGACCGGCTGGCGCAAGCCGGGCTGCGTTACAACAACTACACCACCACCGCGCTCTGCTCGCCGACGCGCGCCGCGCTGCTGACCGGCCGCAACCACCATTCGGTGGGGTTCGGCACGATTATCGAGGCAGCGACCGGATATCCCGGGTATAACGGCCTGCTGCGCGATGACGCTGGCACCATCGCAACAATCCTGCGGATGAACGGTTACGCCACCTATGCCATCGGCAAATGGCATAACACGCCGCTGGAATTCACCTCGACGGCGGGACCGTTCAAGTACTGGCCCACCGGCATCTGGGGCTTCGAGCATTTCTACGGATTCCAGGGCGGCGAGGCCAGCCAATGGAATCCGGAGCTGTTCGAAGATACGACGCCGGTGGCGCACCAGACGCTGCCGCCGATGCAGGAATGGCGCCGCCCGCAAGACCATCTGACCGCACTGCTGGCCGACAAGGCGATCGAATCGATCACGCAGTTGAAGGCGGTCCATCCAAACCAACCCTTCTTTGTGTACTTCGCGCCCGCCGCCTGCCATGCGCCGCATCAGGCGCCCCGGGAGTTCATCGAGCATTACAAAGGCCGGTTTGACAAAGGCTGGGACCAGTTGCGCCAGGAGATCCTGACGCGTCAGAAGGAGATGGGCATCGTGCCCGCCAACACCGAACTGGCGCCGCGCGCACCGGGAGTCAAAGCATGGGCCGCTATCACATCCGACCAGCAGCGCCTGTTTGCCCGCGAGATGGAGGTCTATGCCGGATACCTGGAGCACGCGGATTACGAATTCGGACGCATCCTGGGCGCGCTTCAGAACCTGGGCCAGATGGACAACACGCTGATCATCGTGATGTCGGACAACGGCGCCAGCGCCGAAGGCGGACTGCTCGGCACCAGCAATGAGTTCCGTATCTTCAATCGTGTGCCCGAACCGCTTGCGCGCGACGTCGCCCGGATCGATGAATTCGGCTCGCCCTTGACGTACAATCACTATCCGGTGGGATGGGCGCAGGCCAGCAACACCCCACTCAAGTATTACAAGCAGACGGTCCACTATGGCGGGGTGCGCGATCCGTTGATTGTCTATTATCCGAAGTTGATCAAGGACCCCGGCGCTATCCGCCATCAATTCTGCCACGTAACCGACGTAACGCCGACAATCCTCGACCTGCTGGGAATCAAAGCGCCGGATGCGATTGATGGTGTCAAGCAGCGGCCGATGGACGGCGTCAGCTTCGCGCGCACCCTGACCGAGCCCAACGCGCCGTCGGCTCACCACGTGCAGTATTACGAGATGGTCGGCAATCGCGGCATCTGGCACGACGGCTGGAAAGCGGTGGTCTACCACGCCCGAATGCCGTGGGATTCGGCCGGCTCGGCGCCGTTCGACAAAGACCATTGGGAGCTCTACCACACCGATGACGACTTCGCCGAAATCCACGACCTGTCGGCGCAATATCCCGAAAGGGTCAGGGAAATGCAGGCGCTATGGCTTGAGGAGGCGAAGAAGAACAACGTGCTGCCGCTGGATGATCGGCTGGGGCGGATTGCGCCGGCCAAGCCCTGGCTGCCCCCGCCGCGCGCGGTTTATTCATACACTGCCGACACCTACCGGGTGCCGGAAATCCTGGCTCCGGATACGAAGAATCGCTCCTACAGTATTACCGCTGACGTCGTGATCCCGCCGGGCGGCGGCGAGGGAATGATCGTGACCGACGGTGGACGCTTCGGCGGCTACGCCTTCTTCGTGCAGGGCGGACGTCCCACCTTCGTCTACAACTTCCTGGGCGACGCGCGCTACACCATAAGCTCGGACGAGCGTGTGCCGGCGGGCAAGGCGGCGCTGCGCTTTGAGTTCACCAGAACCGGCGACAATCAGGGAATCGGCGCGTTGTTCATCAACGGCAAAAAGGTCGGCGAAGGCAAAATCGACCGCACCGTGCCCTTCGTCTTCTCCGACCACGACACCTTCGATGTGGGGCGCGACACCGGCACGCCGGTGGCAGAGACCTATCAATGTCCGTTTCGCTTTAACGGCGTCGTGGCCAAGGTTGTGTTCCAGTTGAAAAACGACAAGGGACGGCCCGCGATGCAAAAGCAGGCGCGGGGCGCCGCGCAGGCTTACGCCGCGGCCCAGTGAGTTTCTGGCCGCCGGCGGGGCTGCTCTGGCAGGCGCTGCGCGGGCGTAGTATGAGGCTTTCTGTGGGGACCGAGCGCGGCGATGCCGGTCACCCGACAGGAGGAAACCCATGGCAGCCACCAGGTCATCCGCCATCCACGACCGCCTGAGCCATCCGGTGATCGACTCCGACGGCCACTGGATTGAGTACGAACCCGCAGTCAGAGAATACGTACGCCGCTTTGTCGGCGAGCAGTCGGCGGCGCGCTATGAGCGCATCACCCGGTTGACATTAGGGTCGAGCGCCAGGGGCGCGACCGTGGAGCAGCGCCAGAAATCCAAAATCGCGCAGCCGGCATGGTGGACATTTCCCACCAAGAATACTCTGGACCGGGCCACTGCGATGCTCCCCAAGCTGCTCTACGAGCGCCTTCCCGAGATGGGCCTGGATTTCAGCGTGCTGTTCCCGACCTCGATCATGACGATGGTGCCGTTTATGCGCGACGAGGAGTTGCGTCGCGGTGGCACACGCGCGCTCAACACGTACGCCGCCGAGTTGTTTGCCGACTATGCCGATCGCATGACGCCGGTCGCCGCTATCCCGGTGCACACGCCGCAGGAGGCAATCGAGGAGCTGGAGCACGTCAAGTCCCTGGGGCTGAAGGTGGTGATGCTGGCCGGGCTGGTCAATCGCCACGTCCCGGGCGAGGACGGGCGCAGCAGCCGGATCTGGCGCGATCCGCTGGGCCTGGACAGCGACTACGATTACGATCCGGTGTGGGCCAAATGCCTGGAACTCAAGCTCATCCCGACCTTCCACAACTCGACCCAGGGCCTGGGTTTTCGCGCCTCTACCTCGAACTGGACCTATAATCATATCGGCCATTTCGCCGCAGCCGGCGATGCCTTGTGCAAGGCGCTGTTCCTGGGCGGCGTGACCCGGCGTTTTCCCAAGCTCAAATTCGCCTTCCTTGAAGGCGGCGCCGGATGGGCCTGCAGCCTGTACAGCGATCTGATTCGCCACTGGAACACGCGCAACATCGATGCGCTGGAGTACGTCGACCCCGCCAATCTGGACGAAAAACTGTTTCGCAGCCTGGCCGAGCGCTATGGCGACCCGCTGATTCGGCAAACCGTGCGCGACAATCCGATCCTAAGGCGCGATCCCGCTCCGCCCGCCAATCCTGACGATTTCTGGCGCTGTGAAATCAAGCGCGCCGAGGATATTCGCGACCTGTTCGTCCCCAACTTCTACTTCGGATGCGAAGCGGAAGATCCCATGAACGCCGCCGCCTTCAACAGCCGGGTCAACCCCTTCGGCGCGCGCCTCAACGCGATCCTCGGCTCCGATATCGGCCATTTCGACGTCAAGGACATGAGCGCAGTGCTGGAGGAGTCCTGGGAGCTGGTCGAGCACGGCGCGCTCAGCGAGGAGGACTTGCGCGACCTCACCTTTACCAACCCGGTGCGCCTGTTCGCCGGGATGAATCCGGACTTCTTCAAAGGCACGGTGGTGGAAAAACAGGCCGCCGCCCTGATGGCGGCCGGCTGAATCCGACTCAAGCACAATCCCTGCTCTCGCCCCACCCGTTTTTCAACCGAGAGGGCGGGAGAGGATGGCTGAACTCCAAGTGAAGAAATCCCTGGGCGCGCAATGGCAAGTTGCGATTGTGGCCGTGGTGGCCTTGCTCTGCGCGCGTGCGGCCCATGCGGCGAACTGGTACCTGATGGCGGCCGATGAAAAAGCTATCAGCCAACCCGACGTTGCTGCCACGATGATCAAGGGTTCGGTAACCGGACCGGTGCGCTTCACCTCGCGCGGCGAGTATGAAAGCCGCGCCCGGTGCGAATCTCATCGCCACAAGCTGGTCCAGAGTTGGCGCCGCCACAGCATCATCGCGCGCGGCGGATGGGCCAAACACGGCTTTACCAGCCCCAACGTCTTCGTCCAATGCATCTCGGCCGCCGACCCTCGCCTGGCCCGGACTCCGGGAGCGCCCCCGACTGTCGACCTCCTGTTGCAGCCAAGGCGCATCAGAGGACGGTGAGACTGGCATCGGTCCATCGAGGCTCAGGGCGGTCAGGGGATCTGCAGTGTTGTGTGATGTGAACTTACATCCGGCTGTAGCCGCTGCCCGGGTGGTCCACGCCGATACCATGGGCATCGGGGAGCAGGCCGTATTCCTTTAGGAGTTGCTGACTGTAGGTCACCCGGCCCGTGACCTTGTCGAGCGGTTCGGTTGCGAGCAGCAAAACTGCTTGCGCCATATGCTCCGGCGGTTCCCGGCGTCGTCCCTTGAGTTCGTCGAGCAGGCCGTGACCCGCCATGCCCGGCGTGACTACGCCTTCGGAGGGAGCAACGCAGCTCACCGCGATACCGTGTTCGTACAGCTCGTGCGCCAGCCCCTGCGTAAAGCGTTCCAGCGCTGCTTTGCTGGCTCCGTAGCAGGTACCGTCGCGAAACATCTTCGGCGAGTACGGACCGCGGCCGGGACCGATCGCGCCCGCCGACGAGATGTTGATAATCGCTCCGAATCGGCGTGCCACCATCTCCGGCAGCACAAGTCGGCTTAGGATGAACGGGGCGTGAAAGTTGATTGCGAACGACTTCATCCAGCGGTCGACCGGATAATCCTTGACCGGGATGAAGTAGACCATCGCGGCATTGTTCACCAGCAAATCGCAGGGTCCGTAGATGCGCTGCGTCTGTTCGACCAGCCGTTCGCAGTCAGCCGGCTGTGCCAGGTCGCATCTGACCGCCGCGGCCTCGCCCCCGGCGGACTTGATCTCGGCCACGGTAGCGGCCAGCGAGCCTTCCAAGCGGCTCTGACCTTGTTCCAAAGTGCGCGCCGCGCAAACCACCCGCGCGCCTTCTGTGGCCAGCCGCTGCGCGATTGCTTTGCCAATCCCGCGGCTTGCGCCGGTTACGATCGCAATCCTGCCATCGGCTCTGCCCATTGGTGGAAACGCTTGGCTTGGAGATTGCTTACTTCGGAAACGGCGAGCGAAAGGCGCGGCTGGGGTCGGGAAGCAGGTTGAGAAATTTCACTTCCGCGAAGTCGTCGCTGATCTCGACGCCGAAGAACGTGGCGTTATCCACGCGCAGGCGATGGAAGTGCCTGAGGTCCAACACCAGGTAATGGCACAGGACGGTGCGGATGATGTCGCCGTGCGAAATGAACAGGATGCGCTTGCCGCGATGCGCGGTGACGGCCGCGTCCACCGCTGCCACGCCCCGTTGCTGCACCTGGCGGATGGTCTCACCGCCGGGCGTGGCGCTTTCCAGCGGCGCCTTGCGGTAGGCGATGTAGCGCTCATCCTTGACGAGCTGATGATAAGTCATGCCCTCCCACGAGCCATAGCGAACTTCTTCCAGGCGCTCGTCGGTAAGAATGTCGATGCCGCCCAGGCCGCGCGCGATGATTTCCGCCGATTGCAGCGCGCGCGCCAACGGGCTTGAGATGATCAGATCGGGCGCCAGTTGACGCGCCAGTGGCACCGCCATCTCCACCTGCGCACGCCCACCCTCGTCGAGGTCCACGGGCTGGCGGCCCATCACGCGGCCTTCGCGGTTCCAGGCCGTCTCGCCATGGCGCATCAGCAGCGCGACGCCGCGTTCGCGCTTGCCCGCACTCAATCTTTCCGCCACCTGAAAAGGCCCCAGCGCCATCCCGCCCCCCGCTCACCACACGTCAGGCATTTGCGCGATCACTCGCTGTTCCAGCTCCTGCCGATGCTTCAGTGGGCCGACGCGCCTTGCCCGGGCTGCTCGGGCGCGGCGCCGCCGCCGTTGGCCGATGCGCCGTTGGCGGCAAGGCCGCAGAACGCCTCGTAATCGATGAGCTTGGTCTGCGTCGGATGGTCGCCGCATACCGGGCAGTCCGGGTCGCGTTTGATACGCATCAGGCGCACGAAGTCGCGATCCGACAGCGTGTCAAAGTACACCATCGTACCGATCAGCGGCTTGCCGACGCCGAGAATGAGCTTGATTGCCTCCAGCGCCTCGATTGACCCGATCAGTCCGGGCAGCACGCCCAGCACGCCGGCTTCAGCGCACGACGGCGCCATCCCGGGCGGCGGCGGCTCGGGATACAGGCATCGGTAACAGGGCCCGCCCTTGGCCGGATAGAACACGGTTGCGTTGCCCTCGAACTGGAAAATCGCGCCGTCCACCAGCGGCTTTTTGGCGAACACGCACGCGTCGTTGATCAGGTAGCGGGTGGGGAAATTGTCCGAGCAGTTCACCACCACGTCGTAGTCGCGGATTACCTCCATCACGTTTTCCGAACTCAGATGGACGTTATGAGCGATCACCTTGACGCCCGGGTTGATGGCATTGATCGATTTTTGCGCCGACTCGGTCTTCAGCATCCCGACTCTATCCGTGGCGTGGATAATCTGGCGCTGCAAATTGGAGAGATCCACCACGTCGAAATCAACGAATCCGATGGTGCCCACGCCCGCCGCCGCCAGGTACAGCCCCGACGGCGAGCCCAGCGCGCCCGCGCCCAGCAGCAGCACCTTGGCGTCGAGCAGTTTGGCCTGGCCTTTCTCGCCGACCTCGGGGATCAGGAAGTGGCGCGAGTAGCGGGTCAGTTCATCGGGCGTGAACTGGCGATCGGCCACCCATGGCAGCCCCTTGTCCTTCCAGGCGTTGAAGCCGCCGTTGAGGTTGTAGAGGTTCTCATATCCCAGTTCACGCATCGCGCGCGCCGCCAGCAGCGAGCGCGTGCCCGACGCACATTGCATGATCACCGGCGTCTTGCGGTCGGGCACCTTGTCCTCGATGCGCAGTTCCAGAAAACCGCGCGGGATGCCGATCGCCTCGGGGATGTGGCCCTGGCGCCATTCGTCGCTTTCGCGGACGTCAACCACGACGGCGCCTTGTTTCATCAGTTCACGCGCCTCTTCGGCGCTGATTTGTTTGATTGATGCGCGAGCCTCCTCCAAGAGGCTCTTCGATGTTCTGGCCATGATGCAATGACCTCCGCTGGGAGGATTTATTTTAGCGGTTGCGGCCGCGCGAGGCGACCTGCCCGCGCGCGCTTAGCCGCCGAGCATACGATGCGATTCGAGCAGGGCGCGGACGAACTCCAGCACCTGCTGGGCGTGGCCGCGCGGCCTGACCTGGTCGAAGCGGCGGCGGATGCGCAGGTCGCGGTCCAGCACGAAGGTCGCGCGCTGCGCGCGCCGGTCGCCCAGCACGCCGAAGCTGCGCGCCAATTCGCCCTCGGGGTCGGAAAGCAGCGCAAAGGGCAGGGCGTGCTTTTCAGCGAACCTGGCGTGCGATTCGACGGAATCGACGCTGACGCCGATCACCGCGCAATCCAGCGCCGCGAACTGCTCGTGCAGGTCGCGGAACTCCTTGCCCTCCACCGTGCATCCCGGCGTATCGTCGGCGGGATAGAAGTAGAGCACCACGTGGCAGCCGCGGAAGTCGGCCAGCCGCGCCGGCATCCCGCGCTGGTCGTGCAGCACGATCTGATCGGGCGCGGCGTCGCCGATGTCCAGTCCGTCACGAGACGGCATGAGCATGCTCGGCCGCGGCGGCCGCCTGCTTGCGCACGAACTTGATCGACGCGTTGTCGACGTTGATCGAGCACAGCGAGCCGCACATCGTGCACACGTTGGACCCGGCTGCCTCGCTCTCTTCCTTGTAGCGGCGTGCCTTGTCGGGGTCCATCGCCATCGCGTACATCCCCTCCCAGTTGAGCGCCTTGCGGAAGCGCGACATCTGGTCGTTCCACAGCTTGGCCGCGCGCACGCCCTTGACCAGGTCGCCTGAATGGGCGGCGATGCGCGTGGCAATTACACCCTCGCGCACGTCGTCGACGGTGGGCAGTCGCAGATGCTCGGCCGGGGTGACATAGCACAGGAAGTCGGTGCCCGCCGCCGAGGCGATGGCGCCCCCGATCGCGCCGGTGATGTGGTCGTAGCCCGGCGCCACGTCGCAGGTCAGCGGACCCAGCACGTAAAACGGCGCCCCGCCGCAAATGCGTTTTTCCAGCTTGACGTTGGCTTCGATCTGATCCAGCGGCACGTGGCCCGGACCTTCGATCATCACCTGCACGCCCATCTGGCGCGCGCGCTGGGTCAGTTCGCCCAGCACCAGCAGCTCCGCGATCTGGCCGCGGTCAGTGGCGTCGCCGGTGGCGCCGGGCCGCAGCCCGTCGCCCAGCGAGATCGTCACGTCGTGCTCGCGCAGGATCTCGCACACCTTGTCAAAGTGCTCGTAGAGTGGATTTTCGTTGCCGGTGCGCTCGATCCAGGCCGCCAGCAGCGCCCCGCCGCGCGACACGATGCCTTCGATCCGCTCATGCCCGCGCAGCCGGCGCACGCTTTCGCGCGTCACGCCGCAATGCAACGTCATGTAGTCCACACCCTGGCGCGCCTGGCGCTCGATGATCTCCAAAAAGAAGTCGGCGCTGAGCTCCATGATCGAGGCCTCGGAGGCGACCTGGTAGATCGGCACCGTGCCCAGCATCACGGGCGCGCGTGAGATCATCTCGATGCGGATTTTGTCCAGGTCGGTGCCGGTGGAAAGATCCATCACCGAATCGGCGCCGAAGCGTATCGCGGTGTAGAGCTTTTCGATTTCCTCTTCGAGCAACTGATGGAAGTTGGAGGCGCCCAGGTTGGCGTTGACCTTGGTGCGCAGCCCCTTGCCGATGCCGATCGCCCGGAAGTCATGATGGATGTTATGCGGGATGACGGCCTCGCCGCTAGCCACGAGTTCGCGCACCTGCTCGGGCGCCAGTCCCTCGTCTTCGGCCACTTCGATCATCTGTTGCGTGACAAGACCCTTACGTGCAGCTTCCAGTTGAGTCATAGTCCGTCCTTCCTCGCTTGTTCCATGCGCGGCCGCCAGCCAGGGCACCGGCACGCTTCATTCCAGCCCTTCGTAGGGGACACCATGCTTTTCGCACAGGGCGCGGAACTGACGCAGCATCCGCTCGGCACGCGCCAAATGGGCGACGGCGAAGAAATCCGCCGCGGCGGTGGCAAACAGTGCGCCCGTGGCCCAGTACATGTGGCTGAGCGGGCTGCCTCCATGAATCACGCCGACCCCCTTGCCATAGGCGATAAACAACAACGCCAGCGAAATAACCGTAAGTCCAATCGTGAATCTGGTCATTTGGGCGAACTGCCGTTGGCCCCGGGATGGCGCGGCAGGGCCTCGATGGCGCCCTGCTCCTCATCCGGCGCTGACCACGGCGGGGGCAAAACGCGGCTGGTGTAGGTCTTCAGTTCCGGACGCTGCGGGTTGTAGACCTGCCGGTCCTGTTCCTGGTACCAGGCCAGCATTTCCTCCATGTTGCCTTCGCGGCCCCTGGCGGCCAGCACCTCGGAGCGATGCATCAGCAGTTCCTTGGTTTCGACAAAGTCCTTGCGGTCGAAGCCCCAGATGCGCGGATGGACGTAGGTGTCCATGCGGATCGCATCGCATGGGCAGGCTTCCACGCACAACCCGCAGTAGATGCATCGCAGCGTGTCAATCTCATAGCGCATCGGGTACTTTTCGATGTGCGGGTCGGGATGCTCGCCCGCCTCGATGTAGATGCATTGCGCGGGACAGGCGGTGGCGCACAGGAAGCAGGCGGTGCAGCGCACCGCGCCGTCGGGCCGCAGAGTCAACCGATGGCTGCCGCGATAACCCTCGGAGTAGCGCTTGCGCTCGTCGGGATACTGCACGGTGGTGGCCGCGCGGCGGCTTTTGGCCAGACCGAAGACGTGCGCGGTATGCAAGACCAGATTGCGCACGAAATGGTAATTCGTGACCACCAGCCCCTTGACGATTTCCGGCAGATAAAGCCGCTCTGCCAAGGTCATTTCGCTGCGTCGCTTCATTTTTATGCTGCTATCCGGCCCGCTTCGAAAATCGCGCGTTGCCGCAGGCATCTTCGCAATCCGGGAGCCTCGAAGGCCACTATAGGCGGGCCAAAGAATGACAGTCAAGCTGCCTTTCCGGCGCCTGTGTCAGCGGCCGGATAGCGTCCAAAGCCACACCGATCCAGATGCCCTTGGTCTTTTATCAAACGCCCGCTTCCAATAATTAAACCGCGATGCAGCAGAGCGATTCCGTCGTTGCACCGTCCCCGGATGCGGCGGAGCAACCCGCCCATTCCGCGACCGCCTTCATCGCCAGCTTCCTGGGATGGACGCTGGACGCGTTTGACTTCTTCGTCCTGGTCTTCGTCATCCCGACCATCGCCGCGGAATTCCACCGTCCCATCAGCGACGTCGCCTACACCATCACCCTGACGCTGGCGATGCGGCCGGTGGGAGCGCTGCTGTTCGGCTGGATGGCGGACCGGTACGGGCGGCGGATGCCGCTTCTAATCGACGTGGTCTTCTATTCGATCATCGAGGTGCTCAGCGGCCTTGCTCCAAGCTACCGATGGTTCCTGTTTTTGCGCGCGCTGTATGGAATCGGGATGGGCGGGGAGTGGGGCGTGGGCGCGTCGCTGGCGATGGAAGCAGTATCCTCGCGCCGGCGCGGCCTGATGTCGGGTCTACTCCAGGAGGGCTACGCGTTCGGCTACCTGCTGGCCGCGGCGGCGTTCTTCTTCATCTTCCCGCACTTCGGCTGGCGCGCGCTGTTTTATGTCGGCGGTCTACCCGCCCTGCTCACCCTCTTTATCCGCGCCAAGGTGCCGGAGTCCAGGGCCTGGGAACGCCGGCGTCCCAAGGCGGTGGAGATCGTCGAGGCGATTCGCGGCAATCTGGGCGGGTTCATCTACATGGTGATCCTGATGACGATGATGAACCTGATTTCGCACGGCACGCAGGATATGTATCCGACCTTCCTGGAGCGCCAGCGCCATTTCGACCCCCATCTGGTTGCCGCGATGGCGATCGTGTACAACCTCGGCGCAATCGCAGGCGGGCTGTTCTTCGGTCAGGTCTCCGATCGCATCGGGCGGCGGCGCGCGATGGTAATGGCAGTGGTGCTGGCCGCGCTGGTGGTGCCGATGTGGATCCACGCGCACTCGGTGTGGCTGCTGGCGGCAGGCGCCTTTCTGATGCAGTTCATGGTGCAGGGCGCATGGGGCGTGATCCCGGCGCATTTGGTGGAGTTGTCGCCGCCGGCGGTCCGCGGCCTGTTCCCGGGTCTGGCCTACCAACTGGGGGTGCTGGCGGCGGCCAACGCGGCGTACGTGGAATCGCTGATGGCGGTGCGGATGGGATATGCCAATGCGTTGGGGGTGGTGGCGTTGACGGTGCTGGTGCTGGGCGCGATCGTGATCGCGCTGGGGCGCGAGCGCGCCGGCATCGACCTGCACGCGTAGGGTAGGGCGGAGCGCCGGGGGGGATCGCCGGGGGGGATGGCAGCGCCGCCCGCGTCGCGGGCGGCGCTGCCATCCCCCCCTTAGCCGCGCAATTCGTACAGCGCCGCGAACGGATGCTCGATCGGCAGGCGGCGAAAATGCCCAAACCCGGCGTTGGCCGCCAACTCGCGCGCCTTGACCTCACCCATCGCGGCCCCCAGTCCCGCGCCGCCCTCCGCCAGCGACGTCGTCATGCAATACAGCGTGCTGGCCGAATACAGCATCCGTCCCATGGG
>Ga0070740_10003376_pt1 | contig 17068 bp, 19 predicted proteins | sample Coa_R2_FD_67286 | JGI IMG/M metagenome (GOLD analysis project Ga0070740, IMG submission 67286) | Surface soil microbial communities from Centralia Pennsylvania, which are recovering from an underground coalmine fire - Coalmine... | ecosystem: Environmental > Terrestrial > Soil > Unclassified ... | reverse complement strand
TGATCTCCACGGCGCGGTTGGCGGGCAGCAGAAGCCGCGGCGAGGCGAGCAGCCCGTCGAGGGCGCGATCGTATTCGGGCCGTTGCATGCCGCGCGGATTTTTTTCGTACGCCGTTTTGACCAGCCGGTAGTGTTCGGCGTCGAGCTCCAGTTGGCGGATATAGGCGATGACGCCCATCAGCGAGCCGGGAAAACTCGCAAAGCTGCCTGACATGAGCGACACGTACTGTCCGACGCGCGACGCCACCACCATTTGCCCGGGCTTATCCCCGGCGAGATTGATGACAGAACCTTGGCCCGCAAAAATTCCGCGGGTTGGGAATACAACCGCCGAGGTGAAGCCCGCGCTGCGGAATTGTTCGATGCGTCGATCGGACGGCTGCACAAGATCGGCGGCCGAAATCCAGGTTGTCGTCCAGGGGCGGTCTTCGGGGCCCCGCGCATGCGGCGCCGGGCCGCTCGGCGCATTCTGCTGGACGCCCCACGTACTAAGCCCATCGATGAGCCCGGGGTAAACCGTCAAACCTGCGCCCTCGATGACCCAGGCGTCCGGAGGCGCGGCCACATTGCGCCCGACGGCTTCAATCAGCCCCTCGCGGATGACGACCGTCGCCTGATCGAGCGCCGCGCCGTCTCCCGTGAATACGCGGGCGTTGTGGATCGCAATCGCCGAAGGTTCGCTGGCCAGCGCGAGCGCTGCGCAAAAACCAGCGAAAATCGAGAGTTTCATGAGCATCGCCTATTATAGAATTTGCGGACCGCGCCCCGGCGCCGCCGCATTCACCACTTTCAGCAATGGCGTCCAAGAAGCGCATTGGTTACCAGCAGGCCGGCGTGAACCTCGAGGAGGCGGACCGCGCCGTCAGCGCCATTCGCAAGTTGGCCCGGCGTACGTTCTCAAAATCGGTCCTGACCGACATCGGCGCCTTCGGGGGCGGCTTTCTGCTCAAGGGCTACAAACGCCCGGTACTGGTCAGCTCGGCGGATGGGGTCGGCACCAAGCTGAAACTGGCGTTTGCCACCGGACGGCATGACACCATCGGCGAAGATCTGGTGAACCATTGCGTCAACGACATTGCCGTCCAGGGCGCATCGCCGCTGTTTTTTCTGGACTATTTTGCCGTAGGAAAACTGGACGCGAAGGTCGCGGCGCAAGTCATCGCCGGGATCGCGCGCGGGTGCGAACAGAACGGCTGCGCGCTGATCGGCGGCGAGACGGCGGAGATGCCGGGCATGTATGCCGAAGGCGAATACGATCTGGCTGGATTCATTGTCGGCGCCGTCGAGCGGAAGCGAATGATTACTGGCGAGACGATCCAGCGGGGCGATGTGATCATCGGCCTGCCGTCGACCGGTCTGCACACCAACGGATACTCGCTTGCGCGCAAGCTGCTGTTCGAGGTGGCAGGCCATAACCCTTCCACGGTGCTGCCCGGTTGGGGAGTGAGTCTCGGCGATGAGCTGCTGAAGCTGCATCGCAGTTATTTGAAGCCCATTCGCGCGCTGCACAAAGCCGGGATCTTGAAGGGCGCCGCCCATATTACGGGCGGCGGAATTACTGATAACGCGCCGCGCATCCTGCCGAAGGGGCTGGCGGCTCGGATCCATACCGAATCCTGGCCCGTGCTGCCTATTTTTGAACTGCTGCGCAAAATTGGCGATATTCCGCTTGAGGACTACCGCCGCACATTCAACCTCGGCATCGGAATGCTGCTGGTTACAGCCAAGCGCGACGCCCCGAAAGCCGCCAGGCTGCTAGACAGAATCGCCGAGCCTCGGTATGAGATCGGCGAGGTGATCGACGCCCCACCTAGAGGCCCGCGGGTGATCTACGAATGAAGCGGCTGGGCATCCTGCTTTCCGGCCGCGGATCGAACTTGGAAGCGATTGCACGAAATATCGCCTCCGGGCGGCTCGATGCCGAAATCGCGGTCGTGATCTCAAACCGTCCGGAGGCTCGCGGGCTCGAGCGCGCGCGGGAATTGGGCCTGCCGGCGGTATGCATTCCGTCCAAAGGCATGGAGCGCGAGGCCTTTGACCGGCTGGTAGCGGCGGAGTTGCGCCGGCGCGGCGTCGAGCTGGTTTGTCTCGCCGGTTTTATGCGCCTGCTCAGCGGCTACTTCATTCGTGAATTTCCGCAGCGCATATTGAACATTCACCCCTCTTTGCTGCCCGCATTTCCTGGTCTCGACGCGCAGCATCAGGCGCTCGTGCACGGCGTCAAGTACAGCGGCTGCACCGTTCACTTTGTGAATGAAGACCTGGACGCTGGGCCAATTATCCTCCAAGCTGTGGTTCCGGTGCTCGACGACGACACCACGGAGTCGCTTTCGGCTCGCATCCTGGCTGAGGAGCACCGGATCTATAGCCAAGCCATTGCGATCGTGCTGTCTGGACGGTACCGGATCGAGGGGCGGAGGGTGCTGCTGAGCGCTCCCGCCGGCCAAAATTCGTCACCGCCAGCAGAATGAATACGCCGATTGGAAGTTGAGGCGCTCTCCCGAGCGGGCCTACCTCATGGCAGGCTAACAGCCGCTGTCCCGTATCCCGCGAATTCGTTATTCACCGATCAGTCCGAGGTCTAGCTCCGGTACTCCAGCTTGTCACTGGCGAACCGCGGGTCTTCGCCTGAATCCCGAAGCAGCGCGATGATGGCGCCGCAAATCTGAACTGCCAGAAGGACCAATGTGACCGTCATACCCTCTTTCAGGCAATCCAGCTGGCACTATATAATTGCTTGATTCTAAAGAGCCAACCTGCTTCCAGACGCGATCACTGGCCCGATTTGAATCCTGGCCGGCGGTTCTGATCGGAATAGCGTTCCGTTTTGGTACAGCGTCGATTAGCGGGAGACGAAAGGATTGTTCTTTTCATAAAAGCGGAGCAGCCAGTCGACGCACTTGGTGATGCCGATCCGCTTCGTCGTCACGATCTCGGCCGGAGGCGGACCGGTGCGAACCATGAACTCGCCTTCCTGTGTCACGTTGGCGCCGTTCAGCGCCCGGGTAATGGCGAGCGCCGCTGTCAGCTTCCCCGGCCCGGAGCACAATTGCCTGGGCTCGCGCGCCGCCGGGCGGCGCGCTCTCATGATCTCCAGCCCGCACAGCGGTTCGAGAGCCCGGATCAGCACGCACCCGGCGATGCCGTCCGGCTCGGCCACGAAATTGAGGCACTCATGAACGCCGTAGCTCAGGTATACGTACGCTCTGCCCGGCGGCCCGAACAGTACGCGCGTGCGGTCCGTGAGGCCGCGCGAGGCGTGCGCCGCCAGATCGTCCAGCCCCAGATAAGCTTCCACTTCGATAATCCGTCCGGCCGTCTTTTTGTGGATCAGGACTTTGCCGAGCAGATCTCGCGCCACCGTAACCGTAGGGCGGGCATAGAAAGCCTCTGGCAAAATCTGCGAGTTCTCGATCAAATCTTTGAGAGCGATGGGGTCCGTCCAACGCATTCGATGCGATACGCTAGGAGGTTAACACGCAAGTTGCGGCATTCCTGATGCGCTTATTCACGGGTATCGATCTCCCGGACGAAATCAAAGAGCGGCTGGACGTGCTCATTACGCACCTGCGCAATACGGCGCATCTGAAATGGAGTCCAGCGTACAACCTGCATATCACCACCAAGTTCATCGGCGAATGGCCGCCCGAGCGCCTGGACGAGCTGATCGCCCGTTTGGCGGCGATCGAGTGCAAAAATAAGATCGACATTTCCGTGGAAGAGTTGGGCTGGTTTCCGAATCCACACCACCCGCGCGTGTTCTGGGCGGGCGTGAAGGCCTCGCCGTCTCTGGCCGAACTGGCCCGCGCCACCGATGAAGCGCTGGCCGAACTCGGGGTCGCTCCCGAAGCTCGGCCCTATGCTCCGCATCTCACGCTGGCCCGGATTAAGGAGGCGGTCCCGCTCAGCGCTCTCCAGCGGGCCATTAGTGCGCTGAAATCGACGGATTTCGGGCGGTTCACCGCTCCAGCGTTCTATTTGTACCTCAGCCGCCGCGGCGCGGGCGGCGCCGTTTACACCAAGCTGCGCGAATTTCCGCTTCCCACCGCATGATGCCGGCGCTGCTCTTCGTTGTGGCTTACGTCCTCGGCGCCATACCATTCGGTTACCTGATTGTGCGCGTTAAGACCGGACAGGACGTCCGGGAATTCGGCAGCGGAAACATCGGCGCGACCAATGTACTGCGGACAACCGGAAGGGGTCCCGCAATCGCCACGCTGCTGCTGGACGTTGCCAAGGGACTTGTGGCCGTGTGGCTCATGGATCGCTTCGGCGGCGCGGATCCGTATCAGGTCTGGAAAAGCGCCGCCGCGCTGGCTGTTATGGCCGGGCATGCATTCCCGATCTTTCTCAAATTCCGGGGCGGGAAAGCTGTCGCAACATTCATCGGAGCGTTTCTTTATTTGACGCCGGTTCCGCTCATCGCTGTGCTGATCGTATTCGCCGTTACTGTGGCTGTCAGCCGCTATATATCGCTCGGCTCGATCGCCGCGGCCGGGACCTTCCCCCTGGGCGTTTGGCTGATCCTGCATCCTGCCCCGCCGGTGTGGATCGCGGCGCTGATCGCCGGCGCGTTTATCGTCTATCGGCATCGCGCCAACATCGAGCGAATACGAGCCGGCAACGAGAACGTGTTCTCGTTCCACGTCAAGCGATCGTGAGCCGCACTCTGGCCATCGCAGGCGGCGGGAGCTGGGGAAGCGCGCTGTCGATCGCGCTGGCGCCTCGGTTTGAGCGCATCCGCCTGTGGGTTTATGAGCCGGATCTCGCCCGCCGCATGCAGTCGGGGCGCGAAAACGACGTGTATCTGCCAGGATTTGCGATCCCCGATCATGTGCTGGTCACACACGATCTGGAGGAAGCGGCCACCGGCGCGGATATTATCCTCGGCGTCATGCCGTCCCAGCACGCGCGCGGCGTCTATGAGCGCATGCTGCCGTATGTCGGACGGTCAACTTGCTTCGTGAGCGCCACCAAGGGCATCGAGAACGGAACGCTTCTGCGCATGACGGAGGTGATCGCAGAGGTTGTCGGCCGGAAATTTTCTCCGCGCGTCGCGGTCCTCTCCGGCCCCACATTCGCCCGCGAGATCGCGCGGGGCGACCCGGCGGCCGTCGTCATCTCATCCACGGACGCCGAGCTCGCCGCCGATATCCAGTGCGCATTTTCCGGACCCAGCCTGCGGCTCTATACAAACGCCGATCCGGTTGGCGTCGAGCTGGGAGCGGCGCTCAAGAATGTGATCGCGATCGGCGCCGGCGTGTGCCTTGGCTTGAATCTCGGGTCGAACACCCTGGCGGCGCTCATCACGCGCGGGCTGGCCGAGATTTCGCGGCTGGCGATCGCGCTGGGCGGCAAGCCGCGGACATTGGCCGGTCTGGCCGGCCTCGGCGATCTGGTCCTGACCTGCACAGGCGAGCTCAGCCGCAACCGCTCGTTCGGCATCGAGCTGGCGAAAGGGCGCAAGACCAGTGAGATTGTGAGTTCCATGACCATGGTGGCGGAAGGCGTGTCCACTACCCGGGCGGCAGTCGATCTTGCGCGAAGAGAAAAAGTGGAAATGCCCATCACTGAGCAGATGTACGCCGTTATGGAGCTCGGCAAGGATCCGCGGACTGCCATCCGCGAGCTGATGGAGCGGAGTCTCAAGCCGGAGTAGGCGGCTCGTTGGCGCCGAATTCGACCAGCGCTTCGGTTGTAAACTGCTTATGGAGCGGCTTCGTCGTAGATCAACATGAACCGCGGCGACCGCCCGGAAACGCAACCTTCTGTGCGTAATCGGGTTACCACCGATATGGAAGCCGTGGCGGCCCTGGAGCGGGACGCGGAGCTGATGCTCCGGGTGCGCGAAGGCGATGCGGCGAGCTTCGCCTTGCTGCTCGAACGCCATCGTGCGCCGGTCATCCATTTTCTGTACCGGATGGTCCAGAATCAGTCCGTGGCCGAAGAGCTCGCCCAGGAGGTGTTCCTGCGGGTTTACCGGTCGCGCACGACGTACGAACCGACGGCGAAGTTTACGACCTGGTTATTCCGGATTGCCACGCACCTGGCGCTGAACTGGATCAGAGACCGAAAGAATGAAAAGGCGCAGGAAAGCCTGGATGCGGATACCCAGGAGGGCGGAGCGCGGCAGATCAGCGACGGCCGGCCGAATGTGGAGCAGCGGCTGGTGTACGAGGCAAAGCTCCGGGAGGTGCGTCAGGCTATCGAGACGCTCCCGGCCAAGCAGCGGGCGGCCGTGCTGATGCACAAGTACGAGGGAATGGAGTATTCGCAGATCGCGGCGACGCTGAACTGCTCGGAATCGGCGATCAAGTCGTTGCTTTTCCGGGCCTATGAAACGCTGCGGGCGCGGCTGGCGCATTTTGCGTGAAGCCGTGGAGGGAAGAGATGAATTGCCCGATTCAAACGAAAACCAGCGCGGAGCTGATCGACTACTGCGCCGGCCGCTTGGGGCCGGAGCGGGCCGAGGCGGTCGAGGCGCACGCACGCATTTGTCCGGCCTGCCGCGAGCTCATTGGATCGCAGCGGGCCGTATGGCAGGCCCTTGAGCATTGGGACGCGCCGCCGGTTTCCAATCATTTCGACCGCCAGCTGTACGCGCGAATCGACGCGGAGGAACGCTCGTCGGGCGCAATCGTCAAATGGGCGCGCGCGGCGGTTGCGAGATGGTCGCCCGTTTCATGGCGATTGCCCGTCGCCGTCGCGGCCGCGTGCGCCGCTGTGGCGCTGGCGATTGTTGTCGAGATGCCTGCGGACCGCTCCGCGCCGCCGCCGGAGCCGCCAGCCCGCATGGAGCATGTCGATATCGAGCAGATCGAGCGGACGCTCGATGACATGACCATGCTGAAACAGCTTGCGCCCGTAGGGCCGCATTCCGAGCAAGTTTCAAGCTCGATGTGATTTGCTATGCGCTGGCTCCAGAATGTTCGCGCCGCCTTGGCCGCGCTGGTGGCCTGCGGGATCGCCGCGCCCACCTTCGCCGAGCAGAACGTGCCCAAGCCAGGCCGGCCGCCCGTCCATGACCGAGCCGTCGCTGCGCGCAACGGCATGCCGCGGCTGGGGCCTGGGCCGCGCTGGCGGCCGGGACCGCGCGCGCAGATGCTCGAACGTCTGGACCGCATGAGCCCGGAGCAGCGCGAGCGAGTGCTAGAAAGACTTCCGCCGGAGCGCCGGCAGCGCGTTGAGCAGCAGCTAAAGCAATATCACAACATGACGCCTGAGCAGCGCGAGCGCCTGCAACAGCGCTATCAGTGGTTCAGCCAGCTCCCCCCAGAACGGCAGGACGCGATCCGCAAAAGTTTTCAGAGGTTCCAAAAACTGCCCGCCGACCGTCAGGATGCGCTTCGCCAGGAGCTCCAGCGTCTCAATGCGCTGCCTGAAGGCGAACGGGAAGCGCGGATGAACAGCGATGATTTCCGGTCCCGATTCGACCAGCGCGAACAGCAGATCATCAGAGACGTGACCGGCGCCTTTCCGGAATAGTTCGACAGGCCCGACGCCCAGCCTCAGCTTCCGGACTCCACCTGCAAATTGTTCTTCACGCTGAAAACTCCGGGTACGCTTTTGGCCTGCACTTCCGCGACATTCTTGTCGGAGGCATTGGCCACCACGCCCTCGAGCGTCACATTGCCATTGTTCACGATGATGTGAATGGGCGGGACCGCCTGCATGGCGTAGCGGTTCAGATTGGGCTGCCCGTACACGGCGCGGTAAACCGCCAGCCGGATGCGGTCGTCATTGGGCGAAAGCGGCAGCACCTCGATGTTGTTGATGACGCGGTTCACGCCCTCGATCTTCTTGACCACGTTCTCGGCGTCCGACTTCAGCGTCGGCCGAGTCACTTGGCCGAACAGCGTGACGGTGTCGCCGTCGACGCGAAACGACAGGTTGTCGAACACGCCGTAATACGGCAACATCACCAGCTCGTGGCGAACCTCGCGGGCGATGCGGTCCCGGGATTCGGCCCCTGCGGCCCGCTCCGCGGTCCCAGACGTAGCTGGAGCGGATGCAGCGGGAGTCCGCATGGAAGCCTGCGTAGTATGACTCGAACAACCTGCGGCAAACATCCATCCGCCCGCGAAAAGAAGCGCGCCGTGAAACACACTCAGTTTCATCCATACCCCCGCGTTGGGGATGCCGGGGGATCGGGGAATGTTTCTAGATTCCATGCGGAGGCGCAGCGCCGTACGCCTCATCGAGCAGCTCCACGACGTGCGCAACGCGTTGGCCGCGGCCGTGCAACGCTACGCCGGCGCGCAACTGGAGCATGCAGCCCGGATTCGCCGTGGCGATCACCTCCGCAGGCACGGAATTGACGCTGGCCATCTTTTTTGCAAGCAGCGCCATGGCCATGTCGGTGTGGAGAATGTTGTAGATTCCGGCGCTGCCGCAACACAGATCAGACAGCGGCATTTCACGGAACGTCAGGCCGGGGATGGCGCGCAACAGCTTTCTCGGCGCGGTGCGGATCTTCTGCCCGTGGGCGAGATGGCAGGAGTCCTGGTAGGTGACCGTACAGTGCAACGGCCGCATCGCCGGATTGAGGTCCATGGAGGCGAGGAACTCGTTCACGTCCTTTACAAGCGACGCGAACTTCTGCGCAGGCCCGCAGTACTCGGAATCGTGCTCGAGCAGTTCATCATACTCTTTCAGCGTCGAGCCGCAGCCCGCCGCATTGGTAAGGATCGCATCGTAATTGCCCCGCAGCACCGCCTCGATATTACGGCGCGCCAGCCGGCGAGCCTCGCCGCGCAGCCCCGAGTGAACATGCAGCGCGCCGCAGCAGGTCTGACCGGCCGGAATCGTCACTTCGCAACCGTTCTTGCGCAGAACCCGCAGCGTCGCTTCGTTCAGCCGCGCGAAGAAGACATTGGCGATACACCCCCCGAGCAAAACCACGCGGTACCGAGTCTCCCCTTCGGGCGGGTAAACCTTTCCGTAGTGGCTGTAAAAAAACGGCGTTTCCACGGCCGGCGCAAGGCGCTCTGTCTGGTCCAGGCCAAGCGCTTTGAGCAGTCCCGTCGCGCGGACTCCCGATTGCAGTCCGGAGCGCTGATACAACCACAGCAGGCGGGCGGCGAACCGGATCGCGCCGCTCGATGGCAGCAGACGGTGGAACGCAAGTTCTCGCGCAACGCGTTGCAGCCACGGACGTCGGCGCTGCGCTTCAATTTCGGCGCGCGCGGCTTCAACCAGACGGCCGTATTGAACGCCTGACGGGCACGCCGACTCGCACCCTCGACAGGCGAGACACAGCTCAATGTGCTCGATGTAGGAGTCATTGATCGGAACCTCGCCGCTGGCCACCTGCGCCATCTGGTAAATGCGGCCGCGCGGGGAGTCCATTTCGACGCCCAGCTCGCGATACGTCGGGCAGGCGTTCAGACACAAGCCGCAATGGACGCAGCGGTCAAGATCGGCCTGCTGCGGCGCGTCGACCCTGGCGGCGGCTTCAGATGCGGCCATAGAGTCTTCCCGGATTCAGCAGATGACGGGGGTCGAACAGGTCCTTCACCCTCTTCATGATCTCAAAGTCCGCGCCAAAGACATTGTTGCAGGCAGGCTCTCCGTATTCGAAGACATATTTCCAGCCGCGGCGGTCGGCCAATTCGCGCCACGTGCACGCGGCTTCCCCATCGGAGAAGTGCGCGTAGCAGACTCCCGAGCCGGCGCGGGCAATGAGCGGGGCGGCGGTTTCCCCCGCTACTGCGCCCACCTCGGACAGCGTGCACGAAATGCGGGCGACGCGCGCATCGCCATGCGCCGCAACGAATTCCGGGGTGAACTCTCGAATGCGCGCCCACAGAGCCGCGTCGCGTTCGAAAATTGCGGCGCCCTGGAGCTCGCGCTGATACCGTGCAAGGACAGCATCGCTGCCGCTCGCCTGAATCAGCAGCGCGTATCCCTCCAGTCCCGCCATCCTCGAGGCGGCGGGGTTCAGCAGGTCGATGGCGGCCGGCTGGAGCGGTCCGCGGAGCGCTCGATCTCGCGCCGCCATCGCGTCGCGCACCTCCGTGAATTGAAATGCGAACGTTCGCGTCCCGGCCGGCAGCGGCGAAACCTTGAAATTCACGACGGCGATGCCGGCGAGCGTGCCGAAGGACCCGATCATGAGCTTGGCCATGTCCAGTCCGGCGACGTTTTTGACCACCATGCCTCCCGTATTGATCAGCCGGCCTTCAAGCGTCGCGAAACTCATGCCGATGACGCAATCGCGCACGCTGCCGTACAACCGCCGGCGCGGGCCGCTCGTATTGGCCGCCACGACCCCGCCCACCGTCGCGGTTTCGAAATATGGCGGGTCAAGCGGAACCATCTGCCGGCGCTCGTTGAGCGCACGCGTCAGGTCCGCCCACGGGAGCCCGGCTTGTACGCTGATGGTGAGATCCGCTGGGTCGTATCGCAGAATGCGATTCATCCGGCGGGTTGAAATGCTGATGCGCGGTGGCAACGGCGCCGGGTTCATCCGGTCCTTGCTGAAGGCGCCGCCAAGTCTCACCGGCTCGCCAACAGAAGCCGCCTCCTTCAGCGCTTCGCACAGCTCGCGCTCGCTCGCCGGTTCGAATGCTTGCATCAACGCGCCGCCGGTTTCAGCGTGCCCTTCGCGCGCGCGACTTCCAGCAGCGTCGGGTAAAATTGCACGAACGTATGCTCGACCGCGCCATTGGCGCCATGACACGCGTTGCACCCCGCGCTCTTGTCAAACAGCTTTCCCGCCGGCGCGATTACTCCGTTCGAAACTGCGAAGCCGAAATAGCCCCACTCATCCGGAAAGCGCGTTTTGTCTTTCACCGCCGCTTCAACAGCCCGAATCTCGGATTGATAAAACCCGGCCTTGTTGATCGACCCGTGGCTTTCGGAACGCCGAATCTCGAGAATGAATACCGTCTTGTCCGGCCATTGGCCGGTCCGGAGGAAGCTGCGATAGGCTTCCGGCGAAACGAACACGTTATCAAATGACGGTTTGGGCGACGCCTGCGCCTCCGGACCATAGGTCATCCCCAGGCCGGAGCTGAGATAAATCCATTCTCGGTAGTTGTCCGGGCGCAGCAAGTCGCCGGACTCGGTATAGCGCGGCGGATCAGCGGCAACCCCGGCGATGCTAGACGCCAGAAGCGCGGCCCAACAACGGAATATCATTTACATCAAGGTTAACGCCTTCTTCACCGCGATGTCTTATACGGGTAAAGGATCGCTGTCAAACTGATAAGCTGAGGCTTCATGCGAAAGTGTGCGATTGCGCTGGCTTTAGCCGCCGCTGGCGGCGCCGCAGCCTGGCAGTCCGGCTTGTTCCCGACGCTCATTAGCACGGCGCGCGCCGGCCGCCAGCCAGACGGATTTTACCTGCTCCCGACGAACCAGTTGCTGCGTCCCTGGGGCGAGACAACCTTGTTAGCCGGACGGCCCGTCGACATGGCGTTCGATCCGGAAAAGCGGATTCTCGCCGTGCTGAACATGCGCGGCATCAATGTGCTGGACGCGGCCAGCGGCGCCGAACTTGCGCGGATTCCATCCCGATCCACCTCCTACGCCGGAATCGCCTTTCGTCCCGGCTCGCGCGAGCTGTGGGCCAGCGAAACGAGCCGGACCGCCGGCAGCTTGCTGGTGGCGGAAATCTCGCAATCCGGCAAGCCGGGCAAGGTCGATCACATTGAGCTCAAGAATCATCCCGTCCCGGTCGGGATTGCCTTTTCCTCCGATGGAAAGCGGGCGTATGTGGCCTTCAGCCGTAGCAATTCAGTCGCCGTGATCAATGCATCCAGCCGGGAGATTGAGCGCGAGATCGCCGTCGGTTCGGCGCCCTTCGGTCTGGCTCTCTGCGAGAAGTACGGCCGTTTATTCGTTTCGAACCGGGGCGGCAGCCGGCCTAAGGCCGGCGACGCCACGGCGCCAAGCAGCGGGGCGATGATGGCCATCGATCCGGTGACCGGGTCCACGCGAACGGGCACGGTCAGCGTCGTTGATTTAAAGACATTTGCCGTGGCGGAAATCCCGGTGGGGCTTGCTCCTTCGGCGCTGGCGCTGAGCCCCGACGGCTCGCTGGTCGCCGCTGCCAACGGACACTCGGACACGGTTTCGATCATCGACGCTTCCTCGCTGAGGACAACCACATTGCCCATTCCTGCATGGCCGGACAATACGTTGGGCAGCCAGCCGGTGGCGGCAGCATTTTCAGAAGACGGATCGCGGTTATACGTGGGCTGCGGCGGCGTGAACGCCATCGCCGTCGCCGCGCGATCGCGCCGCGGATGGAACATCACGGGCGCCATTCCGACCGGGTGGTTCCCCAGCGCGATCGCAATCGACAGCTCCGGTTTTCTCCGCGTGCTCAATATTAAAGGCGTCGGCGCAACCGCCAACCAACGCGGAACCTTCAACTCGCGGCAGTACGAAGGGTCGCTGATTCGCGTTCCGCAGCCCGGCGCCCCTCAGCTCGTGGCTGGCGCGCGCGAAGTGCGAGCGGCGAACGAGCCCAAGTTCGATTCAGCGGGCGGCATCGCCGACCTGACCGCGCTCGGCATCCGCCACGTCGTGCTCATCATCAAGGAAAACCGCACCTACGACCAGGTGTTCGGCGATATCGCCAAGGGCAACGGCGACCCCAGGCTGGTCATGTATGGGCGCGCGATCACGCCCAATCACCATGCGCTCGCCGAGCGATATGTCCTGCTCGACAATTTCTACACTGGCGGCGCCGTCAGCTTCGACGGCCACCACTGGCTGATGCAGGCCTTCGTCAGCGATTACGTCGAACGCGCGTTCGCGGCGTCGCCGCGCGGCTATGCCTGGAATATGTCCGATGCGCTGGTTGTGGCGCCGACCGGCTTTTTCTGGCAGGGCGCGCCGAAGCAGCCAACCGTGAGGCTATATGGCGAGACTTGTATTCCCGCTAAGTGGGATCCGGCGACTCAAAGCGCCATCGATATGAGCGAGCACACGGGAATGACGTGGTCGGATTATTGGCGGCTGTACAAAGAGGGAAGGTGGCAGACCGAAGTCGGCTGCCAGGCCGGCGTCCCCGCGCTCAAACCCCTGCTCGACCCGCGCTACCCCTTTGGCTCAACGCAGATTCCAGACCAGCTGAGGGCCGATGAATTCCTGCGCGATTTGGCCGACCATGAGAGGGCCGGATCGATGCCGAACATCAGCGTCGTGGATCTGAACAGCGATCACACCAGCGGCACGCGCCCGGGTTCGCCCACGCCGCGCGCGATGGTGGCCGACAACGACCTGGCCCTGGGGCGCATCGTGGAGGCGCTGTCGAAATCGCGGTTCTGGCCACACATGCTGATTTTGGCCGTCGAGGATGACGCCCAGGACGGCGTCGATCATGTCGATGGCCGCCGCACCGTCGCGCTGGCCATCGGCCCGCGCGTTCGCCGCAATGCCGTCGATTCCAACTTCTACGACCACACCAGCATGATCCGCACCATTCAGGATATTTTCGGCATTCCGCCGCGCACGCGCTTCGCTCGCAGCGCACGCGCCATGAACAGCGTGTTCACAGCCCAGGCCGATCTGACGCCGTACAAGGCGCTCACGCCGGAACAGCCTTTGGATGAAATGAATCCGCCGCTTAAGGCGTTGTCGGGAAGGCAATTGTGGGCGGCCAAACAGTCGCTAGCCATGAATTTTCGCGATATCGACGATGCGCCACAGGAAATTCTCAACCGGATTCTATGGTGGGACGCCAAGGGTTACGACAAGCCGTTCCCGGCCCGGCGCTGATCAGACGCCGTCTCGGTCGCCGGACTCATCCAGGCCGGCGAGCAGATCCAGAACTTCGCACCCGTCGTCGCACATGTCGTCGATCTGATCGAGGATGACGCAGCAGTCGTCGCACTCTTCAAGGTGGTTGCTTACACGGCGTTCCAGGTCCACAGTCATCTGTTCTGACAGGTAGTCGAGAAGATCTTTCACCGGAATATGCGCCGTTTGCACATCAGCCATGACAAAGAGTGCTCTGGAGCATGACTTTTTCTCTGAAATGCGTCGCACACATGCTACGATCTGATCGATGCCAACCAAAGTAACCGTTTTGAACAACGGTCCCGTGCGCATTGAGGGCGATTTCGAGATCGTTGACGCGCAAGGCCGGCCGTATGGACTGGCCGGACGGAAAGCGATTTCGCTGTGCCGGTGCGGCCATTCACAAAACAAGCCGTTTTGCGATGGAAGTCACAAGTCCTGTTCCTTTGAGTCCGTGTGTGAGGCGCGGGAGCTTCCTGCGCCCGTCCCGAAAGTTCAGGCGGCGCTCTGAAGGCTTGTACCGTGAAGGCCGGGCCTTGGCGCTCTGCATTGCGCCGCGCCCGGCTCTTTTCTAAGGCCGGCTATGCGGGCGCCAAGGTATTGATCGAGCCCACTCGCCGCGCTTCGAATGCGGCGATGGCGGATTCCTGCTGCAGAATGTAGCCCAGCTCATCGACTCCTTCGAGCAGACAGTGCTTGGCAAACGCATCCACAGGAAACTCGACGCTGCGCCCGTCTTCAAGCGTAATTGTCTGCGCCGCCAGGTCTACCTTCACCGTTGATTCCGGGTTCGTAAACAGCCATGAATGCACATCGCGGGGCGCGATGATCGGCAACAGGCCGTTCTTGAGCGCATTCTGCCTGAAAATATCTGCAAAAGACGTGCTGATCACCGCCCGGAAGCCGTACTGCAAGAGCGCCCACGGCGCGTGCTCGCGCGAGCTGCCGCAGCCGAAATTGTCGCCGACAAGCAGAATTCTGCGGCCCTTGGATTCGGGCTGGTTCAGCACGAACTCCGGCTTTGGCGATCCGTCTGACTCATAGCGCCAGTCGTAAAAAAGCTGATCGCCGAGGCCGTCCTTGGAAATCGTTTTCAGGAACCGGGCGGGGATAATCTGGTCCGTGTCGATGTTATCCACCGGCAGCAGAACCATTTTGCTTTCAAACGCCGTGAATTTCTCCATTATGACCTCGCCTGCGCCCCTCCGGCCACGAGCGTCCGCACGTCCGTCACCACGCCGGTGACCGCGCTCGCCGCCGCCGTCAATGGACTCGCCAGGAAGGTGCGTCCTCCCTTCCCCTGCCGCCCTTCAAAGTTGCGATTGCTGGTAGAGACGCTGTACTCGCCTGGCCGGAGCTGGTCGCCGTTCATAGCGATGCACATCGAGCAGCCCGCTTCGCGCCACTCCGCGCCGGCCTCTTTGAACACGCGATCGAGGCCTTCGGCCTCCGCCTGACGCTTGATGGTCTGCGAGCCCGGCACCACCATCACGCGCACCCTGGGGTTGACCTTGCGGCCTTTAAGAATCGAAGCCGCGGCGCGCAGGTCCGAAATGCGCGAATTCGTGCAGCTTCCGATGAACACGACGTCCACGGGATGCCCCAGCAGCGGCTTGCCGGGTTGCAGGTCCATGTAGCGCAGCGCCTTCACCAGCGTGTCGCGCTCCAGCGGATCGCTGACCGAGGCAGGATCCGGCGTCGCGCCGGTGATCGGAATTCCCATGCCCGGATTCGTTCCGAAGGTGATCATCGGCTCGAGCGCGGAGGCATCAATGGCGATCGACTTGTCGTAGCTTGCGCCGTCATCGGTCGGCAACTGTCTCCAGCGCGCGACTGCCGCGTCCCACTCGGCGCCCTTCGGAGCGTAAGGCCGCCCGTAGAGAAACTGGAAGGTGGTATCGTCTGGCGCGATCATGCCAGCGCGCGCGCCGGCTTCGATCGACATGTTGCAAATCGTCATCCGCTCTTCCATCGAGAGGGCGCTGATCGCCGAACCGCGATACTCGAACACGCATCCGGTTCCGCCGCCGATGCCAATGCGCGCGATCAGCGCAAGAATCAGGTCCTTCGCCGTCACTCCGGGCTTGAGCGACCCCTCAAACCGCACCTCGTACGTCTTCGATTTGCGCTGCAGCAGGCACTGCGTCGCCAGCACGTGCTCCACCTCGCTGGTGCCAATGCCGAACGCCAGCGCCCCGAAGGCGCCGTGCGTGGCCGTGTGACTGTCGCCGCACACGACCGTCATTCCAGGCTGAGTCAATCCCTGCTCCGGACCGATCACGTGCACAATGCCCTGCTTATCGCTGTGATAGCCAAAGCACGGAATCCCAAACTCCTTGGCGTTGGCTTCGAGCCGCGCGACTTGAGCCGCGGCGACTGTGTCAAGAATCGGAAGCGAACGGTCCGTGGTTGGCGTGCTATGGTCCGTGGTCGCTAGCGTCAAGTCCGGCCGGCGCACCTTCAGACCGCGCCGCCGCAGCCCGTCGAAGGCCTGTGGCGAGGTCACCTCGTGGACCAGATGAAGATCGATATATAAAAGCGTGGGGGCGCCGGGCTTCTCCGCCACGACGTGGTCGTCCCACACCTTTTCAATGATGGTTCGGGGCATAACAGCAGTTTACGTAGCGCCTCGCGCTCCCTTGATTTCTATTGCATCACACACAGCTTTGCCCACCTGTTCGGTCGTGGCAGGCGCGCCCTTTGGTTTCAAATCCGCGGTCACCACGCCGCTATCGAGCACCTGCTCGATGGCCCGGTTCACGGCATCGGCCTCGCGTTTGAGCCCGAAGCTGTATTCGAGCATCGCGGCCGCCGACCCGATCGCGCCGAGCGGATTCGCTTTGTTCTGGCCCGCAATGTCCGGCGCCGAGCCGTGCACCGGCTCGTATAGCCCCACCCACGCCCCCGACGCCTTCCGCTCGCCGATTGACGCCGAGGGCAGCATCCCGATCGAACCCGCCAGCACCGCGCCTTCGTCGCTCAGGATGTCGCCGAACATGTTCTCCGTGAGCAGCACGTCGAACCGGCGCGGATTCAAGATCAGCTGCATCGCGCAATTGTCCACCAGGATGTGCTCCAGCTCGACATCGGCGAACTCCGCCGCCACATCCGTCACCACCTTGCGCCAGAGCTGCGAATTTTCAAGCACGTTCGATTTGTCGACGCTTGTAACCTTGCGGCGACGGCCGCGGGCCAGGTTGAACGCCATCCGCGACACGCGCTCGATCTCCGCGCGCGTGTAGGTCATCGTATTCACGGCGCGCGTCTCGGCCCCGTCGCCGCTGACGCCGCGCGGCGTGCCATAGTAAATGCCGCC
>Ga0070740_10003374_pt1 | contig 17069 bp, 12 predicted proteins | sample Coa_R2_FD_67286 | JGI IMG/M metagenome (GOLD analysis project Ga0070740, IMG submission 67286) | Surface soil microbial communities from Centralia Pennsylvania, which are recovering from an underground coalmine fire - Coalmine... | ecosystem: Environmental > Terrestrial > Soil > Unclassified ... | reverse complement strand
GCGCGCGTGCTGCGTCCGGGGGGACGCTTCTTTCTCGTCGATGCCTCTACCCCTGCATGGATGCAGAAGTTCGTTCGTCTTCTCAACCCCTATAATCCCCATCCATCAAGATTTCTTACACCAGACGCGATGCGCACCCTCTTTGAGCAGGCGGGATTGGAGATGCAGGCACAGCGGCGCGTGTTTTCGCGCCACGTCCTGCTGACGATTGGTGTTCGGCCAGCATAGCCAGAAAAACAAACGGGAGGTCCAGGAGGGCGACTGCCCTCCTGGACCTCCCGTTTGTTTTAGTTTAGCGCGCGCGCAGTTCTTGCAGGGTTGCCAGGCGCTCACGAGCTATCGAGCTGCCGGGGTTCACTTTGGCGAGGTTGCGATAGACGCGGCTGGCCTGCTCGTACTCGCCAACCGATTGATATGTCTGGCCGAGCATATCGTAGGCTTCGTAGTTGCCGCGATCAATCGTAATCAACTGCTGGAGGGCCGCCACCGCCTCCTTGACCTGGTGCGTCTCGAAGTAGTAGCGCGCAATCGTGCCCTGGTACCTGGCGGCCTCCTCGGTGCGTCCCAGGCGCAGGCAGAAGCCGACCACCTCGCGCAGCAGGTCCAGATTCTCCGGCATCAGTTCGGCGGCGCGGCGCAGGCTAATCAACGCCTCCTCGTCATCGCCCATCTCGGCATAGGTGTTGCCAATACGCTGTATGACAAGCCCGGCCTCCTCCAACTGATTGCGGCGCAGATAGATGTCCGAGAGCAGGCGCAGTTCTGCGATGCCCTCATCCAGCAGGCCGCGCTTGATATAGATATCCGCCAGTTCTTCGTGGGCTGCTGGCTCCTGCGGGGCCATACGCACCATCTCGTTGAGCACGCTGATGGCATTATCGACCTGGCGGCTATTGCGATAGTGCCGCACCAGTTCCAGATACTCGCGCAGCGTGCCAGCGATATCGCCCTGGTGAGAGGAGGAGATCTCGGCCAGCGTCGAAGCCACTTCATTCTGCGCCGGCCTTGTCTGCTTCACCTGGCGCAGCATCGCCTCTGCCTGTTCGTACCTGCCTGTACGCCTGTAGGCATCGGCCAGCAGGTAAGAGATCTCTACCTCTGGCGCCTTATGCTCCTCGCCTTCCTCGCGAGGACGCGCGGCCCAGGTAGCCGGGTCCACCGCCGCCGGTGAGCGGCGCACGATTTGCAGCGCCCGCTCGAATTGCTGGATGGCCGCTTCGGGCTTGCCCTGTCCCAGCAGGCAGCGCCCCGAACTGACGTGAGCCAGCACCTCCACCGAAGTGTCGCGCATCGCCAGCGTGTAGGCATCGAGCGCTTTGTCGAACATCCCGCACTGCTGGTAGATCTGAGCGAGCGCGAAATGCAGGTCGCCGTTGTTAGGATAGACATCCAGAGCCTGGGTATACTCACGGATCACCGCGTCGGCCTGCTTCTGCCCCTCGCCGCGCAACTGCCAGCGGATACGCGTCAGTACCTCCAGCATTGTCGAGCGAGGTGAACCGATGCTGGTAATCATGGCTATGTTCCAGCGCACCAGCGCCGTGAGGTTGCGCGGATCAACCTGTAACACACGCTGGTACTCAGCGACGGCCTGCTGCATACGACCCAGTTTCTGCAAAGCCAGAGCATAGTTCAGGCGCGTCGGGACGCTGGTTGGATTCTCCTGTAGAGCCTGCTCAAGCTCTGTCAGTGCGCGATCCATGTAGCCCAGGCGCAGGTACGACTCGGCGGCGAGTGTGCGCTCGCGTAACAGATCCTCCTTGTTTCCCTGCGTGGCGAGCAGATTGATCAGCCGCATGCGATAGGTGAGATTGTTTGGCTCCAGTTGCAGAATGCGGCGATAGGTAGCGATAGCATCATCGATGCGCCCGTTGACGACGTAGGTATCGACGAGGATCGCATACTTGGTAATGGCCTGTTCGATCTTGCCCTGGCGCACGTAAATCTCGCAGAGCACCTCGTGTACGTCCAGATATTGCGGCGCCATATCGATGACGCGCAGGCACTCCTCAGTAGCCGAGGTCAGCAGCCCATGACTGATATACTTCTGGATATCCTGCATGGAGCGCACGACCTGGACGCGCACATTCTCCGGCAGTGAGGCGGTGCTCGCCAGAACGGCCTCCGCTGCATGGCGCAATTCCGCGTCCTGGGTGCCCGCGATCTGGCGCACCAGATCCTCAAGGCTCTGCTTTGGCTCCGGCGCTCTGGCCGGGGCGGCTGGTGGCGCCGTGAAAGCCGGCTCCACAGGCGGCGGGGCAGCGGGCTGCGCGGGCGGCGGCGCCTGCACCTGGGTTGGCTGCTGTACCGGCGGAGGTGGCGGTGCAGCGGGAGCCTGCGCGGGCTGCGCAGGCGATTGCTCGGGCACGCGCGTCGTGCTGACCGGCTGCGCCTCGCCTGTCAACCATGATGGCGATGCGGGCTGCTGCGTTTTTGGCGGCTCCGGCGGTGCGGCAGGCGTTGCCGTTTGCGCCTGATCCACGGGCGCGTTCGCAGTCTGGGAGGGATACTGAGAAGGCGGCGGCTGAGGAGCTGTCGCCTGCGGCTGAGCCGGCGCGGCCTGCGCTTGTTGCGGCTGTCTGGGAGGTGCGACCTGCGTCTTATCCGCATCGTTGAGTATACCCGTCAGCCAGTCCGGCAGTTCACCCGAAGGTGGGGGAATGCTGGCGGCCGGGGGCGCCGGTTGCGCCGGGGGTGCGGGCTGTGCGCCATTCGCAATGGCGTTTGCATTGAAGGCCATCGTCGCGGCATCGGCTACATTCGGAGGAGCTGGCGGCTGCATCGTCGGGGCCGGCTGGGCCGGCTGCGACTGACTCGGAGGCGGTGCATAAGCAGTGGGGGGCGTAACGGGATAGCCCGAAGGAGCCGGAGCCTGCTGCGCCTGCTGCAACATGAACTCGACCTGGGCCACCTTATCGCTCCATCCCCTGCTGCGCAGGAAACCGAGCAGCGCGTTGTAAACCGTCAGGGCCTGCTCCTGCTCACCCAGCAGACGGTGCGCCTCCGCCGCTTCCTGGCAGAGTTGCACCAGTTGATCCGACTCCTCCACGGTGAGCGCGTCCAGGTTCACGCGGTCAACCGCCTCATCAAAATGTACGGTAGCGGTGCGCAGATCTCCGCGCGCACGGTAGCACTGCCCCAGTGCATAATAGCAGGAGAGTGCATAGTCAGGATCATTCAAGAGCATCTGGAACTGGCGGATCGCCTCGTCCCAGCGCTGCTGCTCCTGATAGAGCCAGCCCAGGAAATAGCGAGCATCGGGTCGATCAAAGCCGCTCTCCAGGATCTGCTCACAGAGGTCGATAGCATCATTGAAACGCCCCTGGGCTTGAAATGCTTGCGCCTGCTTCAGTACTCCTGTTACCTGGTTGGCCGAAATGCGTTTGCGCGGAGCAGGACTCATCCCGGCAGCCGCGGCCATTGCCGGCGACCCCGGATTAGCTGCCCCACCGATGTTGCCCGCGCTACCCATGTTACCCATGATGCCAGTATTACCTCCGCTTGTATTACCTGTTGTAACTGTTTCGGACAGAGAAGCCCCTGTAAAAGCTGCCGGGGCGGAAGAGCCATCCGGCGCCAACTGCGTCACGGACCCGGCAGCACCACCCGGACTGTCCGGCGTTGCAGGAGCTGCGCCCGCGTCCGGCGGCGATACGCCTGGCAACCGCCTCTGCCCTTCAAGGATCTGCGCCAGCAATTGCCGTGCCTGCGTATTGGCTCCATCCGCCCGCAACGCCTCTTCACATTGTAGCCGCGCCTGCTCAAGCTGCTGCTGCGCAAGATAGCACCGAGCTGCTGCCAGGCGCTGCTGGATCAGAGCAGCGATATCTTTCTTCTCAAAATAGTAGTTTGCCAGTCGCTCGTGTGGCTCCGCATGGTCAGGCGACAACTGCACCGCTTTCTGCCAGGCGGCCTCGGCCCGCGCACCCTGACCGGCCTGCGCATAGAGGTCCGCCAGGTGCATATAGGCCGTGTAAGCGTCACCGCGCCTGTTCAGAATGCCATATAGCTCCGCTGTCTTGCTCAGGGCAATGACATTGCCAGGATCGCGTTGCAGCACATATTCATACTCTTCGAGCGCCCGCTGCCACTGCTTCGTCTGCATATAGCAGAAGCCCAGGCCACTGCGCGCCACCGGTTCATCCGGGAACTCAGCCAGTGCTCGCTGGTACTCCTGCATTGCCTCCGGCCAGTGGCTATCCCAACGGTGTCGGTCGGCTGCATTTATCGCTGCACTAAAGGCTTCTCGGTTCCCAGGCATGAAAGATCACTTTCCGATTGAGAGCGTTGTATCAAGGCGTATAAACACATACCCGTACACCGGACGGATGGTGCCGGTAAGTATGGCCCGGCGCAAATCACCTGACCTCTGCTGGTACGGCCGGTATACTGCCTCCTGCTGGCGGGCGGCCAGAAGGGAAACGTCTGCTCTGGTTTCCTTGCCCCGCTTTGAGGGGTCTGCACCAGTCAGAGTTAGGGTACTACAATTCTCTCGCGCAGGCACTTCTTTTGGTACTAAAGTACCTCAATCCGTATCTTCACGATACGGCCACCCACCTGCCTCGCGCGCTCACTAACCCCGGTAATTGATGTACTGGAGCGGGACGGGATAATCCTTCTGTTTGAGCGATGCAATGACCGCTTGAAGCTCATCGCGGCTCTTCGCTGTGACGCGTATTGCATCGCCCTGAATCTGGGGGCGTACCTTTGGATGCCGGTCCCGGATATATTTACTGATATCCTTCGCCATATCCTGTGTAATGCCCTGTTGCAACTGGATTACCTGTCGCACCCTACCACCAGCGGCGTCTTCCTCTTTACCCGGCTTGAAGATCTTGAGCGACAAATTGCGTCGCACCGCTTTCGTCTCCAGAATATCGCGCACGTTTTTGAGCGTAAGCGCACTCTCTGTGACGATGGTGATATTATCCTTGTTGTGAATAATCTCGGTCTTCGTGTCCTTCAAGTCAAAACGGGTGCGGACCTCGCGCCGCGTCTGATCGATGGCGTTGACCAGTTCTTGCTCATCAAATTGTGATACTATGTCAAATGAACAGTCTCCTGCCATAAGAATCCTCTCTTCGACATGGGAAGTGGTACAAAATGGCTAACCGGGGAATACGCTACCTATGTCCATGCTTCCTGCTAACAACATACATATCTTCATTTTTGCAGGCATTGTAACGCATTTCGCTTTCCATTGCCACCTTTATCCCCCAACCGGGCCTTCGTGCGGCTCCGCTACCATAGTGTACTCTCGCCTGCGGCGTTCGTGGGAAGGAGGAAAGTCGCGACCATTCCTTACACTACTTATGATATGATAATCAGTAGATTGGAGGGTGAATAGCGATGCCAGCAACCGTGTATAACAGCAAGCCGCTCGTTGCGCGCATGACCGAGGATCTGCGCAGCGAAGCCGCACAGTTTCGCAAGCAGCACCATCGCTCGGCGCGGCTGGCTCAGGTAATCGTGGGCCACGATGCCGCCGCCGAGGTATATAGCAGACAGCTCGTGCGCGCCTGCCGCACTATTGGCCTGGGCTGCGCCACGCTGGCATATCCGTTCGAGATCGAGGAAGACGAACTGCGCCGCGAAGTTGCCACGCTCAACGACGATCCGAACAACGATGGCGTTGTGCTCCTGCTGCCGCTCCCCGATCATATTCGGCAGCGACTCGTGACCGACGTTTTACGCCCTGAGAAGGATGTCGACGGGCTTGGCCCGCGCAACGCTGGCAATCTGCTGCTGGGCTTTCCAAGTTTCATTCCCTCAACCGCCGACGCCGTTCTGACCGTGCTTCGAGATGCGGGCATTCCCATCGCCGGGCGCAATGCCGTGGTTGTGGGCCGCAGCAACATCGGCGGCAAGCCTATCGCGCTGGTCCTGATGCGCGAGGATGCCACTGTGACCATCTGCCACTCGCATACCCGGGATCTCGCCTCCATCACACGTACAGCGGATATCCTGGTTGTGAGCGTGGGGCGGCCCGCACTCATCAAGGCGGACATGGTGAAGCCGGGCGCGGTGGTGCTGGATGCCGGGATTAACAGTGTCGGCGGCAGGGTCGTCGGCGATGTGGATTTCGCGGGCGTGAGTCAGGTCGCCTCATTCATTACGCCCGTTCCCGGCGGCATCGGCCCACTTACACACCTGGCGCTGATTCGTCACACGCTGCTCGGCCCGCAATAATACTAAATCCATTTTTATAGGGGAACGCCCCGTCGCTCTTCAAGTCCCCTTGCCGCATCTGGCGGCCTGTCTGTTCATGTTGACGGCATGAACACTTGCGAAGCGCGGGACGCTGAGCAGTCTGGGAAAGAGCGGACCCGCGCCCCTCGTTAGATTTCTTCGGGTTGGTACCGTTCGAGGAATTGGATCACCTCGCGTGTGAGGCGGCTGGGCGTCGAGGTGCCGGCGGTCACGGCAACGCGTTTCTTGCCCTTGAGCCATTCGGGTTGCAGTTGTGAGAGATCTTCGATGCGCACGGCGGGGACGCCTGCCAGTTCCTGCGATACCTGCACAAGCCGGTTGGTATTATTGCTGCGTGGATCGCCAACGACGATGGTCAGATCGGCTCCCTTCGCCATCTCGGCGACGGCCTCCTGCCGGCTCTGCGTGGCGCCGCAGATGTCGATATGGATCTCGGCCTGCGGGTAGCGCCGCTTGATATACTCGACGACGCGCCACGTATCCCACTTCGAGAGCGTTGTCTGCGTTGATACAGCGATTTTCGCCTCCTGCTCCGGTGTGAGCATCAGGGCATCCACATCAGCCTCCGTCTCGATCAGGCTGATATGTCCCGGTACTTCGCCCATCACGCCCTCCGGCTCCGGGTGCCCCTTTTTGCCGATGTAGAGGATATAGTAGCCCCGGGCGACGAGATCGCGCACAAGATCGTGGGTTACGGTCACGTCTGGACAGGTAGCGTCAATGCAATGCAGGCCACGCTCCTGAGCGCGGCGCTTGACCAGTGGCGAGACGCCGTGCGCGGTGAATATCACGGTGCCCTCTTTGACCTGTTCCAGGATCGTAGCGCGGTCTGGACCATCCAGCGTGATTACGCCCAGCGCGGTCAGTTCTTCGATGGCGTGGCGATTGTGGATAATCTGCCCGACGACATGGATGGGACGCGGCAGGGTTGGATCTTTAGCAGCCTGGCGCACTATTTGCAGGGCATCAACGACGCCATAGCAGTAGCCGCGTGGCGAGATCTTTATCACTTCCATTGCTTCACCTGGATGTCCTTTTCATCGATTAAGATGCTTTGACCTCTAGCTTTGTGAGTATATGGCGCAGGTCGTCGGGAGTATAGAGACAGACCTCCGGCAGCAGCCCCGCCAGTTCCTCGACGGAAGGGAAGGGCGCGAGATCAAAAATGAGCAGCGGCGTGCGGCGTCCATCGCAGCCTTTCGCAATCGTAGCCGCCGACAACAGAGAGACGCGCCGCTCTCCCGCAGCGGGCAGCGATGTTCCGAGCACGCTGATGAGCAACTGGACGTAAGGGAGCAGATAAGAGGCGCGCGCGGGCGTCTCTTCCTGGTAAATGTATTTCATCCTCGCGCGTCGTAGCAAATTGACATAAGGATGACATAGCTCCTCTGGTCCGATCACCAGCGCTGAACGTCCTTGCAGACCACCCAGGCTGGCATCTGCAATGGACACGACCTCTGGCGCGATGTGATGCATCGACACTTCTCCTCCGTCGTAATCACTATAGCCTGCTGTTCTTTAATGTGAAATGATCTTTACATACTATAACAGATTATAGCAGAGAGGCATCAGGTAAGCGCCGTATTTTTTGTTAGGGGGTACTCGATGCCTGTTATAGCAGAGGGGCATCAGGTAAGCGCTGTATTTTTTGTTAGCGAATATCTGATACTCAGCGTTCTTGCCCTCGCGCCGGGCCTTCGCGCGGCTCCGCCGCGCAATGGATAGATAATGTGAGGCGTGAAACTGCGCTAAGCGCGGTTTCACGCCTCACATTATCTAAAAGGCGAGCGCCAGAGGCGCGAGGCCAGCAATGGTGCCAGGAGACAGGAAGAAGGTTTTCCTGCCTCTATTTTACCGTGACGGTAAACGAGGCACCTGACTTACTCTTAATGACAAAGGTGCCAGGAGTGTTAAAGAAGACGTTGGCGGTGCCTGATCCCGCGACGATAAAATCCACCCCGGCTTTCGCGGCATCGCCCTCATCGAAGTCGAGATCCTGGCTGCTTTGATTCACGACCTTAACCATATCTCCTTTATTGACGGTGATGCTGGGCTGGTTGACGGTATAGCCGCCCGACTTGGCCTGTGATATCGTGAGCGTCTGCGCTACGGCAGGGGGGTTGCCTGTCGGAGTCGCTTCAACTGTGATGGTGAAAGCGGCTCCAGCCTTGCTTTTGATGACAAAGGTGCCGGGGGTGTTAAAGATAACGGGGCTTGAACCTTTCCCCGGAACGAGAAAATCCACCCCGGCCTTCGCGGTATCTCCTTCATCGAAATCCAGATCTTCATTGCTCTGGTTCACGATTGTGACCATATCACCCTTTTTGACGGTAAGGGTATTCTTATCAAAGACAAAGGTACCCGTCTTTGGTTCCGTAATCGTGAGAGTCAGTGCCGTCGCGGTGCTGCTGCTCGAACCAGTAGTGCTTGAACTGGTATTGCTCGAACTTGCGTTGCTCGAACTCGTACTGGTGGCTGCTGAATTGCTGGACCCTTCTCCACACGCAGCCAGAATTACCATCAGGAAGAGAAGAGAGGCGGGAAGCAGCCAGCCAGCAGAACGGCGTATAGAACGCATACCCATCAGGAACTATTTCCTCCAGATACTACATTACCCACTCAAAAGCCTTTTTTTATCCTGGGAGATGGTAGATCATCTCCCGTTGAGAGTGCCTTTATTAAGAATGTGTCTGATTTTCTACCCCATTGCAGGCTCGCACCTGCGGCGCTCGCCGGCTCTGAGGGATGGTGTGGGCCAATGCGCGCAGCGCATTGGCCCACACCATCCCTGCGATCCCTGGTGCGGCGGAGCCGCACCGCCGCCCGGCGAGAGCACTGAGCCTCGGACACTTTCTAAAAAACAGTATACTGGTTGAGGCAAATGCTGATCGTGATCGCTAAAGGCTCAGCGATCTGCGCACAGCCAGGGAGCCGATCAGGGTGGCTATGGCGGCCGTTCCTACCAGCACCGCTATATCGATAGCAAAGCCGGTCAGATCTGGATAGAACATGGCCTGCCGCATGCCATCTATCGCGTAGCGGATCGGATTGAAGGCGCTGATATCGCGCAGCCAGCGGGGCAGAAAAGCGATGGTCGTGAATCCGCCTCCCAGGAAGAATAGATAGGTTGCCAGAATCGAGGCAGTCATAGCGATATTTCTGGCGCCGCGCATCAGCGTTCCCAGCAGTGCGCCCATCCCGGACGCGCTCAGCGCCGTCGCGACGAAGAGCGCGGCCAGCGCGGGCCAGTGGTTCGCGGGGGGAGCGATGATCCCGGCAAGGGTACATATCCCTATGGCGGGAATAAGCGCCAGCAGCGAGATGAAGAGGCCGCCCAGTATGCGCCCCGCGACTAGCATCCAGCCGGATATTGGTGCGAGCGCAAGGTGGAAGACTGTGCCGCGCTCTCTGTCCTGCGCGCACAGCAGGGCCGCGCCCATCAATCCGGTATTGAGCACCAGCAGGACCAGTACTGGCAACACCTGATAATCGAGGAAGTCCACCTGCGTCTGCCTGAGATCCTGCTCATCGATGGAGATATGATACGGGCCGGCCGCGCCTGAACTGCCAACGGCGCCCAGGTCCGGCGCATCGAAGCGCCCTGCCGAGCGGTCAACGCTGCGCCTGATATCATCGGCCAGGTCGATATCGGCGTTATTGAGGGTGAGTTGCAGCGTCGCAGCGCCGCCAGCCGCCTTGCGGTCAAAATCCGGCGGGATGGTGATGATCGCGGCAACTTGCTGATCGCGCAGCAAACGTTGCGCATCTTGCATACCGGTAATCGTCAGAGAATACGCACCCGGGTCGGATTTCAAAATCTGCACCATACGCAGCGCTTGCAGCCCGTGTGACTCGACCACGAGGGCTACCGGCTCCTTTGTGACTGTGTTTGAGAGAACGACAAGCATGAGGGCCATCGCCAGCGGGGGAATGAACGTACTCGCCAGCGCCAGGGGCATGCGCAGCCAGCGCAACACATCCATGCAGGCCAGCGCCCACATCGCGCCCAGTTGATCCAGCAGCGCGGCGATGAATGTTCCTTCCGCAAAACGCCGCGCGCGCTTTCTCTTCTTCCTGACGCGCTTCGGGAGTGGAGCGCCGCGCTTCGACAAGGGATGCTCGCTCCAACGCGTCTGCTTAACGGGCATCGTCTTGCTTCCTTTCCAGGCTTACCGGTCTCTCAAACCGTATCCAGCCCCGATGGCGGGGATGAGCCATCGGGCAGAATGGCTCCCCATAGCGAGGCCGCCTTCCATAACTGACCGGCACTTATCTGCGCGTACTGCATGTTCGCGCCGGTCAGGTTGGCACCGCTCATGTTGGTGTCGCGCATATTCGAGCGACTCAGGTCGGCCCCGGCCAGGTTCGCATTGCTCAAATTGGTCGCAATGAGGTTGGCCCCGGCCAGGTTGCTGCCGCGCAGATCAGCCCTGCCGCAATTTACCCCCGTAAGATCGACGTTGAGCAGATTGACGTGGGACAGATCAACGTCGCGCAGATCAACTCCCCTCAGATCGATAATACGGAAGTCCTTCTTGATCAGGTTGGTTCCGTAGAGGAAACGGATGAGCAGCGCTTTGTGCCGGGCGTCCAGCCGGCGCAGCGTCCTCTGTGTGGTAAGATTGGCGATGGCTCTGGCCCCGCTATCCCTGCTCGTATAGAGTAGATTATCGTGGATGAGCAGACTGGAAATCAGGTTGGTATAGTTCCGCAACAGTGTATCCTGCTGCTGCTGAACGGCTATCTGGCGCTCAACCTGCTGCTGGCGCTGCATTTGCGTGGACAGGTTCCACCAGGTGCCGAGGCCGAGTCCAACCACGAGGAGCAGCAGCGCAACGAGCAGCACCGGCTGGCTTCTGTCGAGAATGAGGTGGCGGCGCCACCAGAGTCGGTTCCCGTAGAGCGCCAGGCGGCGGCGCCAGGGCACTCTTTCGCGCCGCTCTCGCGCGTACCAGGTCGCATTTTTCTCTTGCACAGCCATTCCCAGCAGCGCGCCGGACAGCACGAGCATGGCAGCGGCCCAGCCAATCAGCGCCATAAAATCCGTCGCTATCGATTCGGGCGTAACCTGCAAGCCATGAAATGCCTGCTCAAGAATGCCGACAGCGTAATAAACGGGTGAAATGTGGGCAATGTACCAGATGAGTTCCCCGGCGAAGCGCTGCGGCCTGAGCGAGCCGCTGCAAAGGTAGAGCGGTAGACTGAGGCCAAAGACCAGCGAGGCAACCGGCAGCGTGCGCCTCACCAGCGCGCCCAGCGCGACGCCGGCGCAACTGAAAATCACAATGCACAGCAGAATTGCGCCGATCATGGCAAAGGGGTGCAGCGGCGTAATATGGTAGCCCCAGATTGCCAGGGCCACGGGAAAGAGCATGGCGAGCGCGGCCACCGCAGCCGTCGCGGCCACGCGCCCCAGGATGGGGATCGCCGGATGCACGGGCGCCACGGCGAGCAGGCGCACGGTCCCCGCCTCGAACTCGCGCGCGACCACCATCGCGCTCAGAATGCTGGCGATCACAAACGCATCCAGGGCCAGGCCGCTGACAACGAGGTATTCGATAAAGCCGGTATCGTGGCCGATGAGATCGCGTTCCGTCACGTTTACGTGAATGCCGGGAAAGTGTACCTGCTTCCCAAAGGCTACAATCGCCGAGGGCAGCGCCTCTTGAATGTCCTCGGTCATGTCTATATTCACATTATCGACGATAACCTGAATGCTGGTATCTTTGCCATGCGCGATAGCATCGGAGAAACCATCTGGAATGGTGATGATCGCGACCAGGGATCCTTGATGCAGAGCGGCGAGCGCGGCCTGTTGATCCATCGGGCGCAGATCAAGGGAATGGTGAGCGGCGGCCAGCCTGGCAATAAAATCCTGCGCGTAGCGCCCGTGATCTTCCACGACCAGCGCGGTTGGCGCGAAGCTGCCCGTCAAGGCGAAGAGGCTGACCAGAAATAGAAACGTTACCGCCTGGATAACGGTCAGCGCTATCAACAGGCGTGATCGGCTCAACTGCCGCCATTCGGCCTGAAAGCCGCCCAGGAGTGCACTGAAGAGCAGCTTCATGGAGTTATCCCTTCCAGCGCGCGGAAGACTTCCGCCAGGTCAGCGCCGCGCTCGCGAAATCCCTTGATGGGCGCGGTCTCCAGGATCCTGCGCATCACCTCATCGGGAACGGTGCTCCCGGCGAGAAAAACAGAGATGCCTGTGGACGTGGGGGCAAGGCGCAAGACGCCTTCGCTGGCGGCGAAGGCCCTGGTGATCGCTTCCGCAGCCGCACTCGTGCATTCGATATCCAGGCAGCTACCAGCGCGAGCGACCAGCGCTTCCGGCTTCTCGCAGGTCAGCAGTTTGCCCTCACGCAGCACCGCGACGGTATCACATAGCGCCAGAGCCTCATCGAGATAATTCGTCGCTACAATAATGGTCGTTCCCCTTGCTTTGAGCAGGCGCAGGTGTGACCAGATGGCGTGCCGCGCCTCCACGTCCACGCCCAGAGTAGGTTCATCGATGATTAACAGGTCGGGAGCATGCAGGAGGGCACGCGCGATGGCTATCCGCCGCCGGTGGCCGCCGGAGAGATTGCTTACGCGCTCATCGATTCGCTCGGAGAGGGAGAGCAGTTCCAGAACTTCCTCAATCCTGCGCCGTGGCTCAGCAATTGCATACAGGGATGCAGTAAAGCGCAGATTTTCAAAGGTAGTGAGTTCGTCGTAAAGGGCCGTCTCTTGTAGAACGACGCCGATCTTTTGTCGCAATTTCCTGGTGCGGGCCGGAAGCCGTTCAGAAAAGACGGTAATCGTCCCGCTGGAGGGCCGGCGCAGTCCGGTAATCATGTGCAGCAGCGTCGTTTTCCCCGCTCCATTGGGGCCGAGGATGCCGGTGATGGCGCCGCGCCGCATTGAGAGACTGATCTGGTCCAGAACTTTGTGTTTGCCAAGATGGCATGTCACACGATCAAAACGTACCGCAGGCGCGAAATGAGCGGTCAGTGTGTCCAATTGCTATCCTCAATTTGGAAGACGGTCCAGACGAATCCAAAGGCTTATCAGATAGTATATACTATGTCTTTCCGTCTGGAGGATAGTGATGATTCTTAGGGATCTCTCTATCCGACTCCTCAGCGCCTGCGGCGCTTCGCCCGGTTTTGAGTGTGATGATCGGGTGGCGGGGCCTTGCCCCGCCACCCGATCATCACACTCAAAATTGGGAGGCTCCTGGCCCGCTTTCCTGCCGCCCGATCATCACACTCAAAATTGGGAGGCTCCTGGCCCGCTTTCCTGCCGCCCGATCATCACACTCAAAATTGGGAGGCTCTTAGCCCGCTTTCCTGCCGCCAAGAGGGAAGCGGTCCCAGGGATTCTCGTTGGCCGTGATCCGGTAGCCATCGGGATCGGCAAAGACGAAGGCGCGCCCGAACGGACTATCGTAGGGCGGCGTTATGATGGTGGCTCCCGCCGCTGCCATTTTTGCATGCAACTCGTTGACGTTATCGCAGTCAAGCCAGAGCGTTACACCCGATCCCGGCTGCGGCGCGTCATCCAGGTTCACCTTTGCCTGGCTGAGAGCAAAGGGAATCGAGTTGGTATCGAAGGCAACAGCTTCGGGAGTGTCGAAGCGAGGATCGACCTCCAGGCCCAACATCTCTGTGTAAAACGCGCGCGAAACGGAGAGATTACGCACCTGCAAATTGAAAAAATCAGGTCCGAGAAGCTTCGCCATAGCTATACCTTCCTTTCAAAGTTGAGAAGTTGTTCTTTAGCTACACCTGTTTGCTTTCGTACCAATAGTTTATCCTATGCAAGTGACAACAGTATGGCAGCAGCGCAGCGAGTTTTTCCCTTGCTAAAAAGTCGCAGCGGAAGTCCGCCGCGCCCGTGCTGCCTTCTTCGCATCAGGCTTTCTCCTGGCTGTGCGGCACGGCCGTCGCCGCAAAAGCCTGCGCTTCGCGCCTCCTCGTGGTTCTCTCGAAGCGAGATTGCTTCCCTGCTCCACGCCTTTTCCTGCCAGATACGGCAGCGCCGTCATGCTCGGATTGCGCAAACCGGGCGCGCTTCTGGTCAGGCGCGGGCAGCTTACGGTTACGTATTCGTTGAGGCTGCTTCCCGGCCTGCTCCTGCTCACGCTCCTGCGTTCCGGGATCCTCTGGAAGCGCCGGCGGTGGTATTGTGAGAGCTTTCTCGTCGAGAGCGAGCCGCTGCAATACGACGGTCTGCCCTAAACTGCGCGCCATACGCCGCCATCTGGATATTTCCGCTGGTGCCAGCAGTGTAATCGCCTTGCCCTGCCGCCCCATTCTGCCGGTACGGCCGACGCGGTGCGTAAAAAGGTCGCTCGATTCCGGCAATTCATAATTGATGACCTGGTAGATTCCTTGAATATCCAGCCCGCGCGCTGCGACATTTGTGGCTAACAGCGTCTGCACCCGCCCCTGCCGAAACGCGGTCAGCACCTCTTCCCGCGCGCGCTGGCTCTTGTTACCATGTAACGTTCCCACCGTAAATCCGAGCCGGCTGAGCTGTTTTCCCAATTTCTCGACACCAAATTTCGTCTTGCCAAAGATGAGGCTGCTTTCTCCCCCGGTGGAACGCAGGAGGGCACAGAGCGCTGCCATCTTCTGTTCCTGCGGAACCTGGTACGCAATCTGTTCAATACTGCTTTCCGTACCCGTGGCCGTGGGGATATCAACGTTGACCGGATTGCTGAGGAATTTTTCCTGGAGCGTCGCGATCCAGCCCGGCATGGTCGCGGAAAAGAGCGCCATCTGTCGCGTATCCGGCGTGGTTGCCAGTATCGCTTCGATAGCTGGCGCGAAACCGATATCCAGCATCTGGTCCGCTTCGTCCAGGATACATATCCGCAACTGGTTCAGTGCGAAATTGCCACGGTCAAGATGATCCTGCACGCGTCCCGGTGTACCGACGACAATCTGCGCGCCAGATCGCAGCGATGAGATTTGATTGCCATAGGGCCGTCCTCCCACCAGCAATGCCGTCGCAAGCCGCCGACTGATCGCCAGCTTGCCCAGCACAGTGTTTACCTGAATAGCCAGCTCGCGCGTTGGCACGAGCACCAGCGCCTGTACAGCACGCTTATCTCTGGCTACCCTTTCTACCAGGGGAATACCATAAGCGAGCGTCTTCCCCGAACCGGTTGCTGATCGCCCCACCAGGTCTTTCCCGGCAAGCAGTGCCGGAATGGCCTCGGCCTGAACAGGCGTAGGCTCTGTAATCTCCATACTTGCCAGCGCCCTGCGCGTGGTGGGTTGCAAAAGAAAGTCATCAAAAGATGGCATGAATAATCCTTTCGGCCAATGCGCCCCTTGTGGACGCGCTATAGCTCGCCTCCCGGCACCGCGCCGGCGGCGAGGATCAGGAGCAGGCCGCAGGTTACGGGAGCAATGCCGGCTCGACTGATAGCGGTATGGATGTGCATGCAGGAGGAATGTCTATAGAGGATTGCTCAGCGCTCTTTAGCGTCTTTACCGGGAACAGGGAATGCTAGCAGCCTGTCCCATGCCATGCAAACAAACATAACTGCGCCAGTGTACAGCTTCAGAGGCTCATTGTCAAGTCGCTTTTTTGCACTCGTCGCCACCTGCGGTGGCTCCCCGGAGGACAGAAGAGGAGGCGGAGTCCTGCGGACTCCGCCTCCTCTTCTGTCCTCCGGGGCAAAGCTTCACAGGGGAGGGCCGGCAGCGGGATGCATTCTAAGGTTGATTACTGCAAAACGTCGCGGCGTATAAAGAGGATGGTCGAGATTGTCCAGAGGATAAGCGCCCAGACCAGCACGACGATCAGCGCGTGCAGTGTAGTAACGGGCACGCAGCCCGCGCCGGCGGGGGTACAGGCGATCACGCCGTCGAGCCGGTTGAGCGTGCTGGACAGGAAGCCTGGCAAGAAATTGGCGTAGAAGGCGTTCAGATTCGGCGTGAAGAGGAAGGTAACGATCTGATTGCCAGTCTGCGAATGAATCGATCTGCCAATAACGGGCAGGATCTGCGCGGCGATATCTTCGCCGATCAGGTAGCCGAAGCCCGCCGCGATGCCGAAGGTCGAGGAGCGCGCGATAATACTGATCGTTGCGCCAAGCAGCATGCAGAAGAGGTAGTTTTCGCAGGTACCGACCATCATCTCCAGCAGATAGATTATCGTTTGCCTGTTCATGTTGAGCAGCGTTGGCGCGGGCTTATGGATGAGCATGAGCAGGTTCACGAGCAGGCAACTGAGCAGGAAGCCGAACAGCACGAGGGCGAAACAGACGATAGCGAGCGCCAGGTATTTCGCCAGCAGGTAGCGTGCACGCCTGACGCCGCGACTGAACACCAGCCTGATAGCTCCGCTGCTGAATTCGCCGCCGAAGGTCAGCGCACCGAGCGCCAGGGCAATGAATTCGCCGCCGCGCCGCCCCGGCGTCATTGGCTGGCCGATGGCGCGGCTCAGCGCGTCCGGGCCGCCCAGCAGGTGGCCCGTCTGAAAGCCATCGGGGCTTTTCATAGCGTAGTAGACCAGCACTGCCCAGGCCGCGATGACAAAAAGCAGATCCAGTGCGAACAGTCCCCACACGAGCGGGCGGCGGCGCATTTTGAATAGCTCGTTACGCATCAGCCGCCAGAGTCCCGGCGAGTAGACGCGCCCGGTTGGCGAAGAAAAGACAAAGGTCTGGTTAGACCACCTGATCTCGCTCATAAGCCGCTCTCCTGCTCCGTGAGTTCGAGGAAGATATGCTCGAGATTCTGCCCCTGGCGGTGTACGCTCTCCGGCCAGACGCCATTACGCGCGAGATAGTAGATGAGATCGCGCCCGCGCAGGTCGGGCGCGTCGATAATGGCACGGTCCTGCCTTACCTCTACCGAACG
>Ga0070740_10003368_pt1 | contig 17091 bp, 13 predicted proteins | sample Coa_R2_FD_67286 | JGI IMG/M metagenome (GOLD analysis project Ga0070740, IMG submission 67286) | Surface soil microbial communities from Centralia Pennsylvania, which are recovering from an underground coalmine fire - Coalmine... | ecosystem: Environmental > Terrestrial > Soil > Unclassified ... | reverse complement strand
ACGGCCTTGAGCACCTCGACGACGAACTCGCGCGGCGTGTAGTCATCGTTGAGCAGGATGACCTTCCACAGCTTCGGCCGCTCGGTTTTTGTCTTCGTCTTGGTGCGCGGCTTGACGACGGTCTGCTGGCTCATCGTGACCTCCGGCAACGCGCGATTATAGGCGTTGCCAGCATCCCCGCGGAAGCGGGAACGAGACCGTCATGCTAGGCCTTCTGCAATCTTTCAGGCGCGCACGTCCGCCGCCAGATCGGCGCGGCCTTCGCGCGTTGTCAGCCAGTTGTCGAGGCTCCATGGGCCCGGCCCCGCAAAGACGAAGTAGAAGAAAATAAAACAATAAAGGATGGCGCCCTCGCCGCGGTTGATAATCGGGAAGAAGCTGTGCGGCGCGTGGCTGATGAAATAAGCAAAGGCCATCTCGCCCGACATGATGAAAGTCGCCGCGCGTGTGGCGAGCCCGAGCGTCAACAAGGCGCCGCCAACGAACTCAATTGCTCCAGCGAACCAGCCGAGCGTGAGGAAGGCCGGCATCGCATTCGCCGTCGGAAAGCCGAAGAGTTTGGACAGCCCATGTTCGAAAAACAGCAGGCCGATAACGATGCGGACAATGCTGAGCACATAAGGCGCAAGGATCTTCAGACGGTCTTCCATGGAATGACTCTTTCTGCGGTGATGGTCGCGGGCCACGAAGGTGAGCGGCATGGCCAAATTATGAAACACCGTGCCGCCCGCGTTATGCCAACGGCACCGGACTGCAATCACGGCGGCGCTTCGGTGTCACGAATTCGTGACTTTGATTGCCGAGTCGGCGTTTTCTTCCACATCAATCGCAGATAGCTCGTCCCGGCGTCCCCGCGTCGCGCCATTCCGCCTAGGCGCACCGCGCAGCGCTAGAGTCGGCAACCGTAGAGTCGAATGTCCACGCGGCGTACGCTTTGTGGACGAGTTGTCCGGTTGCGCGAGATCGAGACGCATCCCGCCGGTGCCGGGACCTGTCACGAGGATCGAGGATCGGAGCGCGCACGCGACCTGCGAGCGAGACGAAAACGTGATCGGGTAGCGGCGCACGCCGCTGAAGTGCGGCAAAGTTTCAGGTACGTCAGGCTTGCTGCTTCAATCGTACGCGCGCCTCGTTCTAGGGTAACGGCCGACGTATGGGGGTCGGGGGCCTGACCGCTTTGGGAGGAGGCCCTGATGGAACTTGTCCGCGACACGGTAAGATTCGCGCGCTCGCGTCCCGTCGTCGAATGCGCCCAATGCGGCGAGCGTCTCTACGTTCCCGAATGGACCGAATACCGCGACGGCGGCCGCATCCTGCATCTGTGGGCCTGCGAGGCCTGCGGCTATTCGTTCGAAACCGTGGTGCGCTTCGCGGCCGCATAACGAGGCGCCCGCGCCCGGAAGCCGCTTGGGGAGAAGCCGCTTTCCGGATCGGACGCCGCAAAGCGTAAGGAGCCGGCTTAAAGCACACGCGCTCTCACCCACACGTCACGAAAACGGGCGATGCGGTGTTAAGCCGGCTCCTTGCCGCTGCAGGCGGTTTCACAGCTCGGCACAGGATGAGCGTTGCCCGGCGGCCACGCCTCGTAGGCGACCTTAGGCCGCATTGTCACCAGGCCGATATTCCAGGTTGACGAATCACGCCGTTCATGACGGATTGACAGGTGAATTGCAGTCACGCGGGCCGGCCGACAGGGGCGGCCCGTCCGGTGTTCCTCCCGCGTGGCGTTTAACTTTGGGCGGCTGCGAGGCCGCCCTTTTTCTTGCCGCCGGCCGGAGAACCGCAGCAGCGACAAATCTGCTAGGCGGCGACCGTCACAGCTTGTTCGGCTGCCGCGTCGGCCGCCGGTAGCGGGTCGATGGCCTCGATCAACTGCAGGAAGGCGCTGCCCGGCAGCGGCGGCGCGAACACGTAACCTTGCGCCGAACGCACGCCGAGCTCGCGCAGGTGTATCACCTGCTCGAACGTCTCTACGCCCTCGGCGACAATGTCCATGCGCATGTTGTGCGCCAGATCGATCAAACCCTCGACGATGGCTGTCGAGTTCCGGTCGGTGCCGATGGCGTCGACGAACATCTTGTCGATCTTGATGATGTCGACCCCGAGCTTGAGCATATAGGACAGGCCGCTGTGGCCGGTGCCGACATCGTCGATGGCGATGCGCACGCCCATGCCCTGCAGCGCGGCGATGGCCTGGCGGCATTCCGTCAGATTGTCGATCGGATCGCGCTCGGTCAGTTCCAGCACCACCTGCGACAATTTGATCGGCGAGGCGGAGAAAATCTTGCGCACGTCCTTGAGCAGACCCTGGTCGCTGAACAGCTTGCCGGTGAAATTAAACGACACTTTCAGCGATGGACGCCGGCCGATGGCCGCGCCCGCTTCGGCGCAGACGCGCCGCATCAGCTCGCGAGTCATATCGCGGATGAGCCCGCTTGATTCCGCGAGCGGAATAAAGGCAGCCGGCAGCACCAGCGTACCGTTCGGCTTCTTCCAGCGCACCAGCACTTCGGCGCCGCGCAGCTGACCGGAGTGGATGTCTACGATCGGCTGGTAATAAGGGATGAACTCGCCGGCCCGCAGCCCGCGCTCGATATCGGCCACGGGATTGCCGCGCGAGCGCCGCGGCATCAACCACATAATGACGGCGACAATAAGCACGATTGCGCCGCTCGCATAAATCCCGATCCAGCGCAGATCCGCCTGACCGGCGGCAACCTGCCCGCGCGGCGTGACGATCTGCGCCACGAAACGGAAACGGCCGGAGGATGCCTTGGCGGCAAAATCGTCGCGCGCCGAAACTGCCGAGGGTTTGCCGACCTGCCCGATCACGGTTCCGTGCTCAGTGGCGATCCGCGCGTAGCCATTGAAACGGCCACCTTGGGTCGAGACCTGCGGCAGAAACAATGACGCGGGCACCAGTGCGCCAAGCTCGTTTTCCCCGGCTTTGCGCCGCAAGCGCACCATGGAGCCGCCGTCACGCAAACGCGTCACGTCGAGAAAATAGCCCTGCGCGCCTGGCAATAACTCCGACGACATCACTTGCGGCTGCGACAATGGATTGCCGGTGCACATCGTGCGGCCGTCCGGCCCGATGACGGCAATTTCCTTGACGGGCGTGGTGTGGAACACCGCGCGGCGCATCGCATCGACATGGTCGGCGGAGCACGAATTCACGCCCTGCTCGGCCAGCGCGTCAAGCGCATGGATGGCATCGTCGACGCGGGATTCGGCAAGCGCGATGGCGCGTTTGGCCGCGGTGTCGACTTCCTCCTGCCCTTGCCGGTCGATGACGCCGCGCAGCCAGACGTCGAAGCCGACCAGAGGCGCGCCGGCGAGCATGACGCCGACAGCGATCGCAACGATATTTCGGCGCGTAAGATCGCGCGCAAAACGAGCCATGCTGGCGGCGGGCCGCACCCCTCCTGGTGTCGGAACACTCAAGCCATGCCGCCGTAAAGACCTCCTTAAGCTTAAAACGGATGGCGGCTATAACTGCCTAAAAGGGCGGCACGCGAAGCCGCTATGGTTAGCAGCGCGTTAACGGTAGAGCATCTCGGAGCGCGTGATGAGCTTCTTTCCTGGCAAAGACCCGCAAGCGGGCGACGCTTATGCCTGCGATGCGATCGCCCACGTGCTGGTCCCGCGGACGGTCGATCTCGGCGACGGATTTTCCGTGCGGCGGGCGCTGCCGTCGGCGCGCACGCGCATGGTTGGCCCTTTCATCTTCTTCGACCATTTCGGGCCTGCGGAATTCCGCGCCGGCCACGGACTCGACGTTCGGCCGCATCCCCATATCGGGCTGGCGACCGTCACGTATTTGTTCGAAGGCGAAATCATGCATCGCGACAGTCTCGGCACCGCGGCGCCGATCAGGCCCGGCGAGATCAATTTGATGACCGCGGGCCGCGGCATCGCTCATTCGGAGCGCACCGGGCCGGAGCTGCGCGCCAGCGGCGGTCCCATCCACGGGTTGCAGATGTGGGTCGCGCTTCCGGCCGCCAAAGAAGAGATGGAGCCGGCTTTCGTGCATCACGGCGTCGACGAATTTCCCTCGGTCCGCGACACCGACGTGTTCGGCCGCGTGGTGATCGGCTCGCTATACGGCGAGACGTCACCGGTCGCGACGACGCACGAAACGATATTTGCGAATATCGCCATGCGACCGGGCGCAACGCTGCCGCTCGACGCCGACCACGAAGAACGCGCGCTTTATGTGGTCGACGGCGCCATCGACATCGCCGGCGACAAGTTCGAGTCCGGACGGCTGCTGGTGTTCAAGCCCGGCGACAACATCACAGTGAGGGCTTTGAGCGACGCGCATTTCGTCATCTGCGGCGGCGCGCCGATGGACGGACCGCGTCACATCTGGTGGAATTTCGTCTCCTCGCGCAAAGACCGCATCGAGCAGGCCAAAGCCGAGTGGAAGGCCGGCTATTTCGGCAAAGTGCCGGGCGACGAAATCGAGTTCATTCCGCTGCCCGAAACCTAAGTGACGACTTCAATGCGGCCTCTAGCGGAGAGAGGCCGCCTCACGCCGCGACGGTCTCAAGAAACCCTTCGACTTCCTTGCGCAAATTGAGCGCAGCCTGGGTAACCGATTCCGAGGCGGACAGCGCCAGCGACGACCATTCCCGGGTCTTGGCAGCCTCCTGAAAGGCCTCCGTCAGCGCAGCCACGACGCGTTCGGCGCCATCCGCGGCACCGGCGGCATTGGCCGAGATCTCGGACGCCGCCGCGCTCTGTTGATGAACCGAATCCGATATGGCGACGGTGTTGGCATCGATGGACCCCATGCGGTCCTTTATCTTGCCGATCGACTGCACCGCCGTGCCGGTAAAGGACTGCACGCCGGCTATCTGCGCGGCGATCTCTTCCGTCGCCTTGGAGGTCTGCACGGCCAGCGATTTCACCTCGGCCGCGACGACAGCGAAGCCGCGTCCGGCCTCCCCCGCGCGGGCGGCCTCGATGGTTGCATTCAGCGCCAGCAGGTTGGTTTGACTGGCGATCGCACGGATCAGCTTGACGATGTCGCCGATCTGCCGCGCGGCGTTGGCCAGCAGCTCGATGTCCTTGTGCGCGGATTGCGCCTCGGTGACGGTCAAACGGACGACGTCGGCACTTTCGGTGATGCGTGTCGTGATCGCGGCGATGGCGTCGTTGAGAGCGCCGGCTGCGGCCGAAGCGCTGGCGACGTTGCGCGCCGCTTCGTTCGAGGTCTGCACCGCATTCTCGGTGCGCTGCGAGGCCCGTCCCGATGCTCCGGACAGATTGACGGCCGTCGCGTTCATCTGATCCGCGCTCTCGATGACGGTCTGCAGCAAGCGCTCCGATCTGGCGCGGAACTCAGCGATCGCGGCTTCCAGCCGCGCGCGCCGCTGCTCCCGATCCTGCAGTGTCATCCGCTCCTGCTCGGCCGCACGCCGCTGCGTGATGTCCTCATGCATGCCAATCCAGCCGCCGTCGCCGGTGGGATGATTGGTCACCAGCAGAATACGACCTCCGCTCGATTTGACCTCGTGCGTGATCGTGCGTCCCTCGCGAACCGACTGCAAGAATTGCTTACGGTATTCTTTGGGGTCACGCCCGAAAGTGCCCTTTGCGACACGTCTTGTCAGCACGTCGGAGAGCGTCGCGCCCGGGCGTACATCGTCGGAGCTCAAGTTGTACATCTCGTAGTACTGCGTGTTGCAGACTACCAACCGTTCGCTGGAGTCGAACATACAAAGCGCCTGCGGCATGCTATCGACGGCGGTCCGGTAATGATCGAGATCGCGTGCCTGACGGGCGATCAGAACGCCGCCGAGAACAACGGTGGCCGATAGCGACACGACGAACGCTGTGACGACGTCCAGGGCCGGCGTCGCCTGCGCTGATAAGAACCGCGCGATCGGGCCGTCGCCGAGCCACTTCAGTGCGGCGAAGGCGACAAAAAACACGACAAAGCCGGTGATCAACGCCAGCGCCGAAGCGCGCTTGAGATTTAGCGAATAGAACATACCGGCGAGTCCGCTTGAGAACGGCACGGCGAGATTAGGCGCGACGGGTTCTTTTAGAGTTAACAATCGTTAACGAAATATTGCCGGGGCGGCGGCGGCAGTAATTCGTGCGGCGTCAGCCGATGGCGCCGATGCGTCCCGACGGCGATAGGATAGCGACTACTGCTTCGGCAAATCCAACCGGATGTGCAGCTCCTTGAGCTGCTTCGAGGTGGCCTCCGACGGCGCCCCCATCATCAGGTCTTCCGCCTTCTGGTTCATGGGAAAGAGCACGACTTCGCGCAGGTTTTCTTCGCCCGCAAGCAGCATGACAATGCGGTCGATGCCGGGCGCGATGCCGCCGTGCGGCGGCGCGCCAAGCGAGAGCGCGTGCAGCATGCCGCCGAACCTTTTCTCCAGCTCGGATTCCGGATATCCGGCGATGGCAAACGCCTTCTTCATCACCTCCGGGCGGTGATTGCGGATGGCTCCGGACGACAATTCCACGCCGTTGCAGACGATGTCGTACTGAATTGCTTTGATGCTCAGCAGCTTGTCCCGGTCGTTCGGATCGAGCGCGAGGAAATCCTCCACGCCCATGTTCGGCATCGAGAACGGGTTGTGAGAAAAGTCGATCTTTTTCTCCTCCTCGTTCCACTCGTACATGGGGAAATCGACGATCCAGCAGAACTCGAAGCGGTCCTTGGCAATGAGGCCAAGCTCTTCCGCCACCTTGGTGCGCGCCGGACCGGCGAACTTGGCGAAGATTTTCGGATTGCCGGCGACGAAGAAGCAGGCATCCCCGATCCCGAGCTTGAGCTGATCGGCGATCTGCTTGGTGCGCTCCGGTCCGATGTTCTTGGCGAGCGGCCCGGCGCCCCCTTCCTCGCCCTCGCGCCAGAAAATGTAACCTAAGCCGGGCTGGCCTTCGCCTTGCGCCCATGAGTTCATGCGGTCGCAGAAGGCGCGGTTGCCGCCGCCTGGCGCCGGGATTGCCCATACCGCATTGCCGGGTCCCTCCAAAATCTTGGCAAAGATCTTGAAACCGGAGCCGCGGAAGGCCTCGCTCACGTCCTGCATCACGAGCGGATTGCGCAGGTCGGGCTTGTCGGTGCCGTATTTCGATAACGCTTCGGCATAGGGGATGAGGGGAAATTTCGCCGTGACTTTTTTGCCCTTTGCAAACTCCTCGAACACGCCGCGGATTACGGGCTCGACGGCGGCAAAGACGTCGTCCTGGGTGACGAAGCTCATCTCCAGATCGAGCTGATAGAACTCGCCCGGCGAGCGGTCGGCGCGCGCGTCTTCGTCGCGAAAGCAGGGCGCGATCTGGAAATAGCGGTCGAAGCCGGCGACCATGATGAGCTGCTTGAACTGCTGCGGCGCCTGCGGCAGCGCGTAGAATTTTCCGGGATGCAGGCGCGAGGGCACCAGATAATCACGCGCGCCCTCCGGCGAGGACGCGGTCAGGATCGGCGTCTGGAATTCGAAGAAGCCGGCCTCCTTCATGCGCCGCCGGATCGAGTCGATCACGCGCCCGCGCAGCATGATGTTGTTGTGCAGCTTCTCGCGCCGCAAATCGAGGAAGCGATATTTCAGCCGGATCTCTTCGGGGTAGTCCTGCTCGCCGAAAACCGGCATCGGCAGTTCGGCCGCGGCGCCGAGCACTTCGATCTCGGAGATGTAGACCTCGACTTGCCCGGTCGGCAGGTCGGGATTTTCTGTGCCCGGCGGGCGCTTGCGCACCTTGCCGTCGACGCGGATCACCCATTCCGAGCGCAAAGTCTCGGCGAGCTTGAACGCCGGACTGTCGGGATCGGCGACCACTTGCGTGATGCCGTAATGGTCGCGCAAGTCGATGAACAGCACGCCGCCGTGATCGCGGATGCGGTGACACCAGCCGGACAGCCGCACCGTCTTGCCGATATCGCTCTCGCGCAATTCGGCGCATTGGTGTGTGCGATAGCGATGCATGGATTTGGCAGTTCCGGCGATTCTGAGCGGAATGAGGCGCGCGCGAAAAGCGCATGGAGGGCACGCTTTGTCAAGGCAAGCGGCTCGACAGACGCGGCGCAATCTGCACACTCAAAGCGCAATGCCGACCACGAAGCGCTCGAAAACGCCCAAGCCGGTTACCAGCGAAATGTCGACCGCCGAGGCGACGGTGGGGAGCCTTCTCGCCCACGGCATCGGCACTGTCTACGCCCTGCCCGGCGTGCACAACGACCATCTCTTCGACGCCTTCCATTGTGCCGGCGCGGCCTTGCGCGTCATCCATACGCGCCACGAGCAGGGCGCAGCCTACATGGCGCTCGGCGCGGCGCTGGCGACGGGCAAGCCGCAGGCCTATGCCGTGGTGCCCGGCCCCGGCCTGCTCAATTCGGGCGCGGCGCTGCTCACCGCCTACAGCATGAATGCGCCGGTGCTGGCGCTGATCGGGCAGATCCCGGCCAAAGCCATCGGGCGCGGGCTCGGCCACCTGCACGAAATTCGCGACCAGCACGGTATCATCGCGCGGCTGGTCGACCATTGCGCGCGCATCGACGGACCCGCCGAAGCGCCGGCGAAGGTCGCGCGCGCCATCCGCTTTATGCACGGCGGGCGGCCGGGGCCCGCTGCGCTCGAATGCGCAATCGACGTCTGGAGCCGGCGCGGACGCGTTGCCGCCATCGTGCCGCCGCGGCCCGTGCCGGCCTCGCGCATTGACGATGACGCCGTGCTGCGTGCGGCAAAGCTGCTGGCAAAAGCCAAGCGCGTGCTCATCGTCTGCGGCGGCGGCGCGCAAGACGCCTCACCCGAAATAACGCTCATCTCCAGCATGCTGCAGGCGCCGGTGCTCGGCTATCGGCGCGGCCGCGGCGTGCTCGACAGCCGCGATCCCTTCAGCGTCACGCTGCCGCTCGGCCGCGATTTGTGGGGCGAGGCCGACGCCGTGCTCGCGGTCGGCACGCGCCTGCTCTATCCGCTGACCCATTGGGGTATCGACGGCAATCTGCAAATCGTGCGCGTCGATGCCGACAAAGACGAGCCCGCGCGGCTGCACAAGCCGAAAGTCGCGCTCATTGGCGACGCCGCACCGGTGCTACGCAAGCTCATCGACGCACTTGCCCTCGTCAATCCGCGCCGCCCCTCGCGTCGCGCCGAAATGGAAGAGCGGCAGGCCAAATGGCGCACGCGATTGCGCGACAAACTGGCGCCGCAGCTCGCCTTTCTCGACGCCATCCGCGCCGAGCTGCCGGAGGACGGCATTTACGTCGACGACGTCACGCAGATCGGTTTTGTCGCGCGCATCGCCATGCCGGTGTACAAACCGCGCACCTTCCTATCGCCCGGCTATCAGGACAATCTCGGCTGGGGCTATGCGACGGCGCTGGGCGTGCAGCATGCCCGGCCCGACGTGCCCGTGCTGTCGGTCGCCGGCGACGGCGGCTTCCTCTACACCGGCAACGAACTCGCCACCGCCATGAAGCACGGCATTCCGTTGACCGCGGTCGTCTTCACCGATGACGCCTTCGGCAATGTCCGCCGCATCCAGGAGCGGCAATTCGGCAACCGGCTCATCGCCTCCGACCTTTCCAATCCCGACTTTGTCGCCTACGCCGAGAGCTTCGGTGCGCACGGCGTGCGCGCCCGCACGCCTGCAGAGCTTAGCCAGGCGCTGCGGCATAGTTTCGCGCGGCGCGAGCCCACGCTCATCGAAGTGCCGGTCGGCCCGCTGCCCAGTCCGTGGGAGTTCATCCACATGCCACGCCTGCGCGGCCGGTAAAGGCGGTTGCCATGCACAAGCCGGATCGGGTTAGTGTGCCGCTGACGATGCAGCCGATCACGACCACTGTGGAACTCGCTAAAGCCTGCGCGGCCATGGCGAAGCATCCTTTTGTCACCATCGACACCGAATTCCTGCGCGAGACCACGTACTATCCACTGCTCTGCGTTGCGCAAATGGCGAGCGCCGACGATGCGTTTGTCGTCGATGCGCTGGCGCCGGGCATCGATCTGGCGCCGTTCTTCGATTTGATGGTGAACGAGAAGGTGATGAAAGTCTTCCACGCGGCGCGCCAGGACGTCGAAATCGTCTGGCACATGGCGCAGAAGATCCCGCACCCGATTTTCGACACGCAAGTGGCCGCCATGGTGCTCGGCTACGGCGATTCGATCTCCTACGACCAGCTGGTGCAGCGGATCACCGGCGACACGCTCGACAAATCGCACCGTTTCACCGACTGGACGCGACGCCCGCTCTCCGATGCGCAGATCGCTTATGCGCTCTCCGACGTGACGCATCTGCGCGCGGTCTACGAGAAACTTGCCGACGATCTGGAGAAGCGCGCGCGCGTCAACTGGGTCGAGGCCGAGATGAACGTACTCACCTCGCCCGACACCTACCGCATGGATCCCGAGCGCGCCTGGGAGCGGCTGAAAAGCCGCGTGCGCAAGCCGAAGGAGCTTGCCGTGCTGATCGAGATCGCCGCGTGGCGCGAGCGCGAGGCGCAGACCCGCGACGTGCCGCGTTCCCGCGTGCTCAAAGACGACGTGCTGGCCGACATCGCCGTGCAAGCGCCGACCACGATCGAGCGGCTCGGGCACCTGCGCTCGCTGCCAAAGGGCTTCGAGCGCTCGCGCTGGGGGGCCGACATTATCGACGCCGTCAAGCGCGGCCTCGCGCGCGACCCGAAAACCTTGCCGCAGCTTGACCGTTTCCGCCCGGCGCCGAAGGGCGCCGCCACCGTCGAGCTACTCAAGGTGCTGCTGCGCATGACCGCCGAACAGCACGGCGTAGCTGCCAAGGTGATTGCGACGGTGGACGACCTCGACCGCATTGCTGCCGATGACGATGCCGACGTGCCGGCGATGAAAGGCTGGCGGCGCGAGCTGTTCGGCGACAAGGCCCTGGCGCTCAAACGCGGCAAGCTCGCGCTCGCGGTCGCGCGCGGGCGCGTCGTGACCGTCGATAACGAGCAGAGCGGAACAAAGTGATGTTTTTGCCACATGGACTTCGCCGGTCTCCGCAAGGATAATTTTGCTGCCGGACAACGTCGCGGGTTCGCCGACCATGCTGCCTGTTTTTCTCGTCGTCGGTTGGGTGATCGCGCTTGGCTGCTTGCTGTTCCTCGCTGCGGAAACGGCGGGCAAGCGGCTGCGCAAGGCGCCGCTCGGCAAAACCGACAGCCATAATCGGGCTGGGTGGCGCCGCCATTTCGCGGCCAAAGCTCCGCCACCGGCATTTCTTGACACCGCGGCAGCGCCGGAGGGGCGCGCCTCGAAAGAGGAGCGCCGCGGTTTGCGCGTGCTGGGTTATGCGACCCTGTTTGTGTGGGAAATCTATTGGCTATCGGAAGTCTACGAGCGCTTGACGACCAGCGCCAATCCCTGGCAGCTCCCCTATGTCATGCTGCTCATCGTCCTCGTCGGCATTCCGCTCGCCGTTTATTTCCTGGCGCGGCGGATGCTTGCTTAAGGCTTACGCATCGATCTGCGGTTCGCGCCCGATCAGGCGCGCGAGTTGACGCAGGCGATTGAACAGCCGCTCGTGGCGCAGCCGCGCGAACTTGCCCGGCAGGCTGAGCACCAATTTGCCGCGACGCACGAGCAGCGGTGTTTTGGTCAGGACACCGCTTTGGCCCGCCGTGAGCAGATAGGCCACGCGCATCGCCGCGCCGAGAATCCGGGCCTGATTGAGCAGGCGCGGCGATGCGAGTTCACGCAACCGCGGCGACAGGTCCTCTTCATTGAGCCCGGCATGACGGAAGTAAACTGCCAGCGCGAGATAGGCGCGGCCGGGATGATCGATGGCGATGAAGGCGCCGTTGGCCACGATGTTCATCGACTGCTCGCCGCGATAATCGGGGTGGGCGCGCCAGCTAATATCGCCCAATAGGCAGGCGGCGTGGCGCAGACGCCGCTCCTCCGCGGTCTCCTCGATGCCGGTCGAAGCCATGAAGCGGTCGGTCCAGGCGATCAGCTCCTCGCCATGACGCGGCGAGCGGGAGCGCAGCACATTGAGGTCATCGGCGGCCTGAATGAGCGGGTCGCGGCCGCGCTCGCTCTCCTTGAGCAAAGAATAGAGCAACCCCTCGCGCACGCCGAGGACCGAAACGACGACGTCCTTCGGGTTGATCGCCCGCACCAGATGTTCCAGGACCAGCGCCGCATAAGCGAGGAGCGGGCGTCGCGCGGCATTGACCACTTCGATCTTGGAGAGCGTCTCGGCATCCACCCGGTGCACCAGGCGCGAGAACTCCAGCGCCTCGCGCGCCGGCATGCTGTAGTTGTGCATGATGTGAAACGGGTAGCCGACCTGCCACATGTGCAGCCGCGCCAGCGCACGCCAGGTACCGCCGACGGCGTAGAAGGCGCGCCCCTCGCCTTGCTTGAGCAGATCCAGATCATCGAGCGCCGTCTGCACGATGTTTTCGGCCCTTTTGATCGACTTGCCGGCGAGATCCTGCAAAGCGAGGCCGCCGAGCGGCAGTGTGAGGCCGGCGCGGACGCGACCGCGGCGCACGTCGACGAGTTCGAGCGAGCCACCGCCGAGGTCGCCAACGATGCCGTCCGCCTCGTACATGCCCGAAATGACGCCAAGCGCGGTAAGCTGGGCTTCGCGATTGCCCGATAGGACAGTAATCGGCGTGCGGCAAATGCGCTCCGCCTGAGCGATGAAGCCGCGGCCATTGCGCGCGTCACGGCAGGCCGCCGTGGCAATCGCCCAGATGCGGCGCACATGCAGGATATCGCAGAGCGAGCGGAAGCGGCGCAGCGCGGTCAGCGCCGTCGCCATCGCGTCGTCCGCCAACAGGCCGGTGGTCTGCACCTGCCGGCCGAGGCCGGCCAGAACCTTCTCGTTGAAAATCGGCGTCGGCGCGCGCCGCAGGGCCTCGTAGACGACGAGTCGCACGGAATTCGAACCGATATCGATGACGGCAATCGGCGGACCGTAGTCGAGACGGCCTTTCGGCGCGCCGACCGACGAATGCTTACGCGCCTTGGACAAGGCGGCGGACGAGGCTGCGGGGCGACGACTCTTTGAGCGACTTGCCACGGCCCGACAGGCTCGGGTTGGTCATGAAATATTTGTGGGCGTTGAAGGCTTCCTCGCCCGGCGCCGCCTTTATGCGCGTGGAGGAGCCGTCGGGCAAGAGCGTCCAGCTTTGCTCGTTATCCTTGAAGTTCGCCACCATGATCTGACCGAGCACCTGCTCGTGCACGGTCGGATTGAGAACCGGACAAAACGCCTCCACGCGCCGGTCCAGATTGCGCGGCATCATGTCGGCTGAGGCGATGTAGACCGCCGCTTTGGGATGCGGCAACGCATTGCCGGCGCCGAAGCAATAGATTCGTCCATGCTCGAGAAAACGGCCGACAATGGACTTCACGCGGATATTGTCCGAGAGCCCGGGAATGCCCGGTCGCAAGCAGCAGATACCGCGCACCACCAAATCGATCGGCACGCCGGCGCTCGATGCGTCATAGAGCGCATCGATGATGCCAGGATCGACCAGAGCGTTCATCTTCATCCAGATCGCCGCCGGCTTGCCGGCTTTGGCGTTGGCAACTTCTTGGCCGATGTGATCGAGGACGCGCTTGCGCAAATTGATGGGCGAAATCGCCATGCGCTCGAGCTCGGCGGGCTCGGCATATCCGGTGATGTAATTGAACACGCGCGCCACGTCGCGGCCTATTGCCGGCGCCGCGGTGAAGAAAGACAGGTCCGTGTAGAGGCGCGCCGTGACCGGGTGGTAATTGCCGGTGCCGACATGGACGTAAGTCGCCAGCGCGCCGGCCTCGCGCCGCACGACCAGGGAGAGCTTGGCGTGCGTCTTCAGCTCGATAAAGCCGTACACGACTTGTGCGCCGGCGCGCTCGAGATCGCGCGCCCAGCGGATATTGGCCTCCTCATCGAAGCGCGCTTTCAATTCGACCAGCGCGGTGACCGATTTCCCGGCTTCGGCCGCTTCGACAAGCGTCTTGACGATCGGAGATTCGGCTGAAGTGCGATAGAGCGTCTGCTTGATGGCGACCACATTGGGATCGCGCGCGGCCTGCTGCAGAAACTGCACCACCACGTCAAAAGACTCATAAGGGTGGTGCACCACCAGGTCCTTCTGGCGGATCGCCGCAAAAGCATCGCCGCCATGGTCGCGGATGCGCTCGGGGTAGCGTGGATTGTACGGAACGAATTCGAGGTCCGGACGGTCGACGCGCGTCAGCTGATTGAGATCGTTGAGCGCGAGCACACCGTCGACCAGGAACACCTCGTCGTCGGCCACTGCCAGCGCGCGCTGAACGAATTGGCGTAGCTCCTGGGGCATTCTGGCATCGACTTCGAGCCTGATAACGGAGCCGCGGCGCCGCTGTTTGAGCGCGGTCTCGAACAGCCGCACCAGGTCTTCGGCCTCTTCCTCGATTTCCACCTCGGAGTCGCGGATGGCCCGGAAGCCGCCCTGCCCTTTCACCGTATAACCAGGAAAAAGGCGGCTGATGAACAGCACTGTCGCCTCTTCCAGCGTCATCAGTCTGACATCGCGATCGTTACCGCTGGGCAGCTTGATGAAGCGATCGATCTTCATCGGCATGCGGATAAGCGCGTTCATCGCCTTGCCGTCCTTGCTGCGCGCGAGTTGCAAAGCGAGCGAAAGACCGAGATTGGGAATGAAGGGAAACGGGTGCGCCGGATCGATGGCGAGCGGCGTGAGCAGCGGAAAAACGTGCGACAGAAAATACTCTTCGAGCCAGATTCGCTCGTGCTTCTTCAACTGCGGCCCTTCGATCAACGCAATTCCGGCCGCCGCAAGCTCCGGGCGCAACTCGATCCAGCGCTGCTGCTGATCATGGGCGAGTTGCGACACCGCCTCGCCGATGCGCGCAAGCTGCTCGTTCGGGGTAAGCCCGTCCGGGCTCGGCACAGGGATACCTTGGCGCACTTGGCCCTTGAGGCCGGCGACGCGCACCATGAAGAACTCGTCGAGATTATTGGCGGAGATCGAGAGAAAGCGCACGCGCTCGAGCAGCGGATGGTGTGCGTTGGCGGCCTCTTCGAGCACCCGGCGGTTGAAATGCAGCCAGGAGAGCTCGCGATTGATGAAACGTTGCGGGCTCAATCGAAGCGCCGGCGCCGGCGGAGATGACGCCTTTTCCTCAGCGGGCGCAACAGCTTGTTCAGGGCTCGCCATGACAACTCAAGTATATCGGTCAGCAGCCAAACGCGACCGCTGAATAACAGTTCAGCGCCCGTCTACCCCCGTCAAGCGAGGGCTAAACCTGAAATAGCTCCGCCGCTAGCGCACGTGTGACCGGCCGCTGCTGCCGTATCGCCTCCTCGTCGAGCCGGGCGATTGCCAGCCCGGCGGCGGCAAACGAGCGCTCGATGCGCGTGGCAAGATAATTGACGAGGGCCTCGTCGACCGCCATTTGCCGGTCGGCTGCCAGCTTAACGAGAACTGCGCGCAGCAGCGCGTCGTCGGGCGCGTCAAGCGTCACCGCCGGAACCGCGCGCAGCCGCGAAGCAAGATCGCCGATCGTTACCGGTAGCGCCGTCAGCGCCTCGCGCGCGGTAATCAGCAAAAAACTGCGCTCTTCGCGTGCCAGATTGAGTAGATGGAACAGTGCAGGCTCATCGATGTCCGATGAATCGAGATCCTCCAGCACCAGCGCGCCAGTGGCGAGCGCTGCCGGAAGATCGCCGCGAGCGAGGAGACTGGCCGAGAGGACGCGCGCCCCCGAGGCCTCCGCCCAGATGGACGCGAGGTGGGTCTTGCCCGCGCCTTCAGGCCCGACCAGCGCCATGACCCGGTCCGGCCAATCGGGCCAGCGCTCGATCAGCGCAAGGCCGGCGGCATTGGAGGGACCGGCGAGAAAATCGTCGCGCGCAAAGCTTTCCGCATGATCGAGCGCCAGCACCAGCTGCCGCGGCGTCACCGCGCGGTTCATGCGCCGCCGCCGGTATAGAGCGCGCTCTCGCGGTAACGCCGCAGGCCAAAGCGCGCGAGCACGCCGATGGTCGCGGCCATCGGCACGGCGACCAGCAGTCCGACAAAGCCGAACAGATAGCCGAAGGCGAGCAGCGCGAAAATCACCCACACCGGATGCAGCCCGACGCTCTCGCCAACGAGCTTGGGCGACAGCAGATTGCCTTCGAGGAACTGCCCGACCAGGAAAATGCCAAGGACGACGAGGATCGGCGTCCAGTGCGGCCAGAACTGCGCAATGGCGACGCCGAGACCGAGCACCAGGCCGGTCATCGACCCCACATAAGGGACGAAGGTGATGAAACCGGAGATAAGGCCGATGAGCAGACCGAAATTGAGCCCGCTGATCGTAAGCGCCACGGCATAGAAGGAGCCGAGGATCAGACAGACGGCACTCTGTCCGCGCACAAAACCGGCGATCGCGGCGTCGACTTCGCGCGCCAACGCCCGCACGGTGTCGCGGTGATTGACCGGCACGGCGTTGTCCACCGTGCGCAACATGCGATGCCAATCGTAGAGCAGATAAAACGCCACCACCGGCGTCACCACCACCAACGAGAACAATGACACCAGCGCCCGCCCGCCCGACCACAACGACTTGAGAAATGCGGTGAGCCAGCCGACGCCTTGGCTCACCAGATCGCCGATGCCTTTTTCCGGATTGAACCCGGCGCCAACCAACTTGCTTACCCACGGCCGGCTTTGGTCGCTGAGCAGCCCCTGCAATTTGGTGACATAACCTGGGATGTTGTCGATGAAGGATGAGAGCTGCCCGCCAACGATCGGCGCCACCAGCAGGATCAGATAGACAAAGGCCAGCACGGCAACGGTGATGATCAGCAGCGACGCTACGAGCCGACTGACGCCCATCTTCTGCAGGCGGTCGGTGAACGGCGCCAGAAGGTAGGCGATGGCCAAACCGGCGACAAAGGGCAACAAGATGTCGCTGAGCAGCCAAAGTGCCAGCACAAATACCGCGAGCACCGCGAGCCAGAACAGCATCTGGTACTGGAGCGCAACGCCGCCGGCAGGCATGCGACGCACACGCGCGCGAGGAAGCGGAGAACTCATGGTTTGGCCACAACCGTATTCATGTGGCGGACCCACTCCCGCACATAAGCGGCGATGGATAACAGGGTCAGGGCGGC
>Ga0070740_10003367_pt1 | contig 17093 bp, 14 predicted proteins | sample Coa_R2_FD_67286 | JGI IMG/M metagenome (GOLD analysis project Ga0070740, IMG submission 67286) | Surface soil microbial communities from Centralia Pennsylvania, which are recovering from an underground coalmine fire - Coalmine... | ecosystem: Environmental > Terrestrial > Soil > Unclassified ... | reverse complement strand
ACTTGGTGCTGCTCCAGGTGCAGGCCAGCAGATGTGTCGGCTCGCTATGGGGCACCACGAAGCCGAAGCCGTCCAGGGGCCGCCCAACTTGCTCGGCGCGAAAGCCCAGCGAGACGGTCGCCGAACTCTCCGTCCGCAATACGCCCAACTCCCATGCCAGCTCCGGTGCAATCTCCCGTAGCAGATCGCCGGCCTGCCCGGGCGGCACGGTCAGGACCACCGCGCCGGCCTTGATGACCTCGCCGGTGCCCGTCCGCAAGACGCCATCCGGGTCGAGGCGGGAGACGGCCGTGCCGGTGCGCAGGTCGCCCGTCAGGTGCGCCTGCAGCCCCTCCACCAGTTCGCTCACGCCGCTCGGGAACGATACGAACATGGAGGAGGGAGCACCGGCCGCGCCGGGCGCCGGGGCTGCCGCCAGCGCGGCGCGCGTAATGCTGCCGTGGGCGCTCTCCAGCGCCGCGTAATTGGGGAACGTGGCCTGCAAGCTGAGCCTCTCGGAGTCGCCGACGTGGATGCCGGCCAGCAGGGAGTTGCCGAAGACCTCCAGCGCCTCCTCGCCGAAGCGGCGTCGCACGAAGGACGCCAGGCTCTCGTCGCCGGCCTCCTGCCTTGCCGGTATCTCCGGCTCGGCCAGCATGCGGCCCTTACCTTCCGGCGACAACAGGTCCGACTCCAGCAGGCCCGCCGCGTCGAGCGGCACGATCAGGCGCATGCCGCGCGGCATGGGATGCAGCCTGCCGCCCCGCAGTACGTAGACGGTACGCTGCGCGTCGTTGGTGCCGATCAGGCGGTCGCCCAGCCCGATCTCACGGCAGAGCTGCCAGGCCCAGGGTTTCTGGGTCAGGAAGGCATCGGCGGCACCCTCTATCACGAACCCATCGGCGCGCTCGGTGACGATCTTGCCCCCCAGACGGTCGGAGGCTTCGAGCACCACGTAGTCGATACCCCGGCTCTGCAGCTCCCAGGCGGCGGCCAGGCCGGTGATGCCGCCGCCAACCACCGCCACGAGCATGGTCAGACTCCCGCGTTCGCCGCCCGGGTGACCGGGCCGGACGCCCCGGACAACCAGCCGGACGCGCGATCGCGGATCAGGCCGGCCAGCGTCTCCATGAACAGGGGATCGTCGTTCAGCGCGGGCGGGCGCTCCAGGCGCACGCCGTGCTCCCGCGCCACCCGCCGGGCCTTAATATCGATGTCGTACAGGATCTCGACGTGATCGCAGACGAAACCGATCGGCACGCTCACGATGCCGCGGACGCCGCGTGCGGCGAGAGCGGCAACGTGCTCCTCGATCTGCGGGCCGAGCCACGGTTCCGGGCTGCGCCCGGCGCTCTGATAGCTCCAGCTCCACCGGTCGTCGCGCAGCCCCGCGCCGCTCGCCACCAGGCGCGCCGTCTCGAAAAGCTGGTCCTGATACGGGTCGCCCATCTTGAGGATGCGCTCTGGCAGGCTATGGGCGCTGAGCACCACGTGCACCGCGTCGCGCTCGGGCTCCGGCCAGCGGGCTAGGCCCTCGCGCACCCGGTTGACCAGCGCCTGGATGTAGCCCGGCGCATTGTGGTAGCTGTCGATGTAGGCGATGTCGATGTCCCCGTCATACATCTCCAGGCCGGCCCGGATCTTGGCGTGATACCTGGCGATGCTCAGGCTGCTGTAGTGCGGCGCCAGGACCATGGCCACGGCCCGCGTGATGCCATCGGCGATCATGTCGCGCACCGTCTCCTCGATCCAGGGTGCCCAGTGCCGCATGCCGAGGTAGACCCTGTACGCCGGGCCGGAGGCGTTGAGCAGCGCCTCGACGGCGCCCGCCTGCCGGCGCGTCAGCTCCAGCAGCGGCGACCGTCCGCCGATCTGGCGGTAGTTCTCGCTGATCTCGTCGAGGACCGCGCGCGGCGTGGGGCGGCCGCCGCGAATATCGGCCAGGTAGCCGGGCAGGTCGTCGAGGCTCTCCGGCCCGCCGTAGGCCATCAGCAGCACGCCGATCGGTGCGTCGCTCATACCACGACCTGCTCTCTGCGCGCCGTCCGCTCGTGGACATACGCGGCCAATCGGCGCACCGTCTCGACCGGCGTGGCCGGAAGGATGCCGTGGCCCAGATTGAAGATATGCCCGGGGCGACCGCCGGCCTGGGCCAGAATGGCATCGGCGTGGCGGCGCACCTCGCGCCAGGGCGCCATCAGCACAACAGGGTCCAGGTTGCCCTGGATGGCGCGGTCGTAGCCGAGCTGCCGCCAGGCGGCGTCCAGGCCGATACGCCAATCGACGCCGACCACCTCGCTGCCCAGCCCGGCGATCTCGCCGAGTAGCCCGGCCGTCCCGGTGCTGAAGTAGATCAGGGGAACGCCGGCACCGCGCGCGCCCTGGATCACCCTGGCCGTGTAGGGTGCCACGTACCGTGCGTAGTCCAGCGGGCTCAGCGCACCAACCCACGAATCGAAGAGCTGCAGGGCGGACGCGCCGGCCCTGGCCTGCTGGACGAGGTAGTCGGCCGTGACCGTGGCCAGGCGTTCCATCAACCGCGCCCAGGCCGCCGGCTCGGCATACATGAAGCCCTTTGTCAGCTCGTAGGTTCTGGAGCCGCCGCCCTCGATGGCGTAGCTGGCCAGCGTGAACGGCGCACCGGCGAAGCCGATGAGCGGGATCTTGCGCGACGCCAGCGCGGCGGCCGCCAGGCGTATCGCCTCCAGGGTAGACGGCAGCGTCTCGGCGGCCGGCGGCGTGCCCAGCCTATCGACGTCGCGCGAAGCCCGCAGCGGATTCTCGATGCGCGGCCCTTCGCCGGCCACGAAGTCGAGACGGAGGCCCATGCAGATCAGCGGGGTCAGGATGTCGGCGAAGATGATCGCGGCGTCGAGATCGAAGGCCTCGATGGGCTGCAGGGTGATGGCGCAGGCGATGTCCGGCGTGGAGATGGCCTCGAGCATGCCGACGCGGGCGCGAATGGCGCGATACTCCGGCAGGTATCGGCCGGCCTGGCGCATGAACCAGACCGGCGTGGCATCGACCACCTCGCGGCGGCAGGCACGCAGGAAACGCGACTCCTCGTGCACAGATGTTGTCTCAGACGGGTTGCTTTGTCGCGGGACACTCTTCCCGGGACCGCCGGCTTCCAGCCGGCCCGCGTTGCCGGCAAGATGCCGGCGGTCCCAGGGCGGCACTGCAAAGTCCATCATCTGATCCTGCATTAGGCCGTGACCTCCACCTCGGCCGGGTCGGCGATGTAGATGTAGCCGTCGGCCTCGACGCGCACGGCATAGGTGCGGACGGGCGTGCGCACCGGCCCGTCGATGGCCTCTCCCGTGGCCAGATCGAAGTCGGCGCGGTGCCAGGGGCAGGTGACCGCCGGGCCGCCGCCGGCGCCGTGCACAAGGCCCTCGCATAAAGGGCCACGCGCATGCGGGCAGCGGTTGTTGATGGCGTAGAGACGCCCGTCCACGTTGAACAGGGCCACCTGCTGGCTGCCGAAGTACACCTTCGTCGCGCTGCCCGGCGGCAGGTCGGCCAGGGGTATAGCCTGCATCCAGCCGCTCTGCTCGGCGCCGCTGTCGGGTCCGGCCTGCTCGGCCACCTCCGCGCCGCCGATGCTGTCGAGCACGGCGGGCAGGCTCATGTTGATGCAGCTAAAGGTCGGCGTGTCCCGCAAGGTGTAGGCGCTGGCCTCGGTCTCGCGCAGCTCCATCACCAGGTCGAGGAACCGCGCGCTGCTGTCCCCTTCAAAGGCCACCACGAACTCCTGGTCGTCCAGGCCGAAGCTGTAGATGGTATTGAGCTTGAAATCGGGGTAGGTGCGCCCGACGCGGATATGCTCGCTCATCATGCGCTGGCGATCCTCGAAGGGCAGCGCATACCAGGCGCGTGTCTTGACGAAGGGATAGACAAAGAGATATTTGCCGTCGCCGGGCTGGATGATCACGCGCTCCTCCGCCTCCGCGTCGTCCAGGCCGATGTCGTAGATGCTCTTGCGCGTCATGCCCAGCAGCGAGTAGGGGGTCTGCAGATAGGGGGCCATGCCGGTGCTGAAGATGGCCGCGGCCAGTGCGTTGAAGGCGTCGATCTCCTCGGCGACCTGCCACAGCATGAAGTCGACGTCGCCGCGCAGCCCGAAGAGGCTGTACGCGCGCAGCAGCATGCGGCGGTTGAAGCTGCGAATGGTGCCGATCAGCTCGAGCTTGAGATCGGCCTGCTTCTCGTGCGTCAGGCGCCGGAAGGCCGGGTCGACCTTGAAGAACGAATACTTGACGCATTGGCGCCCGCCCGAGATGGGCGCCCGTTCTCTTTGTTCGGGGGTGTCTGTCGCCATTACTCTCACCGTCCTCCACACAGCCAGCGCGCGGCGTCCTTGGCGTGATAGGTCATGATCAGGTCCGCCCCCGCGCGCTTGATGCCGGTCAGGGACTCCAGGACTACCTTGCGCTCGTCGATCCAGTCGTTGGCCGCCGCCGCCTTGACCATGCTGTACTCGCCGCTGACGTTATACGCCGCCACCGGCACGCTGCAGGCGTCACGTACCCGGCGCACGATATCTAGATAGGCCAGCGCCGGCTTGACCATCACCATGTCCGCCCCTTCTTCCAGGTCGAGCGCGACCTCGCGCAGGGCCTCGCGGGCGTTGGCGGGGTCCATCTGATAGCTGTGACGGTCGCCGAAGCGCGGAGGGCTCTGCGCGGCCTCGCGGAAGGGGCCGTAGAAACTGCTGGCATACTTCACGGCATACGACATAATGCCGACGCCCTGGTGTCCGGCTCCGTCCAGCGCCTGCCGGATCGCCCCGACCATGCCATCCATCATGCCGCTGGGCGCGACGAAATCGGCGCCCACCGCGGCGTGCGAGAGCACCACGCGCTGCAAGATCTCCAGCGTCTCGTCGTTGACGATCTGGCCGTCTCGCACGATGCCGCAGTGGCCGTGATCGGTATACTCGCACATGCACACGTCGGTCATCACGATGGTGTCGGGCTGGCTCTCCTTGATCGTGGCCACGGCCCGCTGGATGATGCCGTCCGGCGCGAAGTTCTCGCTGCCGATGGGGTCTTTCGCGGCCGGTAAGCCGAAGAGCAATACGCCCGGGATGCCCAATGACGCGACCTCGCGCACCTCGGCCGCCAGCCGGTCGAGCGAGAGGTGGTAGACGCCGGGCATGGAAGGAATCTCGTCACGCACGTCGCGTCCGTGCACGATGAACAGCGGATAGATGAAATCTGCCGGCCGCAGCTGGGTCTCGCGCACCATCTCGCGCAGGGTGGGGCTAGCGCGCAGGCGCCGCGGCCGGGCAACGGGAAAGGTCATGGTCTGTCTACTCCTGGTGTCTGGGGCAACCGAGAATCGAGGGCTTCCGCCAGCGCGGCGATCAGGCCGCGCACCGTGTACTCGCGGGCCACCACGTCGACGTGCAGGCCGCGCTCGCGCGCGGTGCGGGCGGTGATCGGGCCGATGCAGGCGACAACGGCGCGCGTGGCGAGCGGAAGCGCGTCGTCGCCGAGCAGCGTGCAATAGTTGCGCACGGTCGAGGAACTGGTAAAGGTCAGGGCGTCGATCCCACGGCGCAGGGCGGCGTAGGCGGCCGGATCGGGCTGCCCCAACACCGTGCGATAGACGGGCACCTCGTCCACGCTCGCTCCGCGGGCGGTCAGCTCGTCGCGCAACACGGCGCGTGCGACATCGGCGCGCAGCAGCAGGAAGCGTCCGCCGGCCACCTCCTCGCGCTCCAGCAACGCCGCGACGATGGCTTCGGCGACGTACTCGTCGGGGCGCAGGTCCACCGCGACGCCGTTCTCGCGCAGCAAAGCCTCGGTCGCCGGACCGATAGCGGCCACCTTGCAGGCATTGAGCGCGGCGGGGGCTAGGCCGCGCGCCTGCATGCGCTCGCAGACGTGTCGCACGCCGTTGGCGCTGGTGAAGATCACCCAATCATACGCCGGGAGGCGCCCGAGGGCCGCATCGAGGGCCGTGTAATCCTCCAGCGGCGCGATGCCGATGGTGGGAAAGACGATTGGTATGGCGCCGTTCTCGCGCAGCAGGGCGATAAGTTCTTCAGTCTGCCCCTCGGCGCGCGTGGCCACGATGCGCCTGCCGGCCAATGGATGCGTCATCTCGCCACCGCTCCTTCGGCCGCGGCTAGCAGCTCGGCGGCGCCCCGCTCGAGGGCCTGTCCCGCCAGGTCGTGCCCCAACGCTTCGGCGTCCCGGACCGGCCCCGCGGCCCGCACGTCGATCACCCGGCGGCCGTCCGCGCTGCAGACGCGTCCCAGCAGCACCATGCTCTCCCCCTCGACCACGCCAAGGGCGGCAACGGGCAGATGGCACCCCGCGTCCAGACGCCGCAGGAACGCGCGCTCGGCGGCGGTCGCCCGGCGCGAGTCCGGGTGGTCGATGCGCTCCAGCATCTCCTGCACCGCGCGATCCCCGGCGCGGCACTGCACCGCCAGCGCCCCCTGCCCCGGCGCGGGCAGCATCACCTCCGGCGGCAATGTCTCGGTGATATCGTTCCGCAGCCCCAGTCGTTCCAGCCCCGCCACGGCCAGCACGATGGCGTCATACGGTCCGCCGGGTCGGCGCAACTTCTCGATGCGCGTCGGCACATTGCCGCGCAGGGACGACGTGAAGAGGTCGGGACGGGCGGCCTTGACCTGGGCAACGCGCCGCGGGCTGCTGGTGCCGACGGTTGCTCCTACTGGCAGAGCCATGAGGCCCTGCCCGTCGCGGCTCAACAGCGCATCGTAGGGGGAGCCGCGCTCGAGCACCGCGCCAATCGCGAACTCTTCCGACAGCTCGGTCGGCAGATCCTTGAGGCTGTGCACGGCCAGGTCGATCTGGCCGGTCCGCAGGGCGGTTTCCAGGTCGGCCGTAAAGACGCCCTTGCCGCCCAAGGCGGGCAGAGGCGTGTCGAGCAGGCGATCGCCCTGGGTGACAAGCGTCTGCAGCGTGATCTCGACGTCCGGATACTGGGCCCGCAAGCGGGCGGCCACGTGTTCCGTCTGCCACAGCGCCAGGCGGCTGCGGCGCGTGCCGATCACTATCCTGTGTGGGGGGCAATGAATTGTCGTCTCCGGCTCCTGTGGGGCTGCTACGGACCAGGCGAGGCAACGGCACGGGGCGCGCCGGTGCTGGGTTCGACCGTCTCGCCACGGCCGTTACCGCGTTGCTTCCTCTACCTTAAGAGTATCCGTTACAAACGAGTCTGGAAAGCTGGGTTGGACAGCCGCAGGAGATGACAGTTCTCGGCTCACCTTCAGAGAGCGGCAGCACCGGGCCGCAAGCTCACGCGCTACTCACGCCTCTGCCTAACCTTGATATATGGGCAACCCAGGGCCGGGTCCGTTTCTGCCGACGGCTGCGCCATGGCATAGAGGCGGGCCATCACCGCCCGTGGCGTCAGCGTCGGATCGTTCCCCAGCAGCACGGCGGCCAGACCGGAGACGATCGGCGTGGCAAACGAGGTGCCCGACCAGTAGACCCAGCCTGTCTTGTTTTCCTGGTTCATGACCATCCCGGGCCGCGTGAAGAGGCCCACCACGCCGTCTCCATTGCTGGGCACCACGACCGTCCCTCGATTGTCCGGCGAGGCGCTGACCACGCCCTCTCCGCCCCAGGTCGCGATGCAGTTGCCTTTCATCGGTACGTCGGCGCGGTTGGAATACTCGGCGATTTTGCCCTCGCGGTTGGTCGCGACCACGCAGATGACCTTGTCGTAGTCGGCGGGCATGCGCGGCTGCAGGTGATCTGGGTGCCCCGCACTGCCGTAGGCCAGGGCGTCGTTGCCGGCCGCCGCGACTACGACGGCGCCGGCGTCGAGCAGCAGATCGACGTAGTGCTCGACGGCCAGAGCCAGCTTGTCGACTAACGAGGCCCGATCCTGGGCGGCGAGCGCGTTGTCTTCGGGATGGTGGGCAAACCAGACGTCCCACAGGGATTCCGGTGCGTCATCGGGCGGGATCATGAGGTACAGGCTCATATTGACCACCAGCCGTGTGCCCACCTGTTTGTACTCGTGGGCGAGCTCGACGCAGGATCTCAAAGCCGATAGCAGCCGATCGGTGCTCCCCAGACCATACTCATTCAGTATGTGAAAGACTTTGAATCGAGCGCTCGGAGCGATGCGGTGTATGATACCAGTCACAAAGAGCCCGTGATCGAGCTCGGCGTAGGTCTGGCGCGGGGGCACCGGCGCCGCTCCCGCCGGCGGATCTATGACTTTAATCTCCCCATTGACCACCATCGTACGAATGGTCGTCATCAGCTCATTGTCGAGGTTGGCGGCGGCCCAGTCCAGCCTATCCTGTCCCGGCCAGGTATCGAGGACGGCGACGACAACGTTCTCTGCACCCGTTGACTGCCCGAGGTGTTGCCATGATCCGGCCACCTCTGCTCGTGAGAACGCCCACACGCCTTTCCCAGCGATCGGACCGGCAATGGTCGCCGGCCCGTTGTGTGGGCCGCCCAATGAGCTGCTGCTGAGAATCCAATTTGGCGTGGCCGATACGATGGCGACGTCACCGTGGCGCAACCCATCCAGGTTGCTGTTGATGCGATCCACGGCCACTTTGACATGGTCTCGCTCGTTGGGCGACGGGCGTCGCGGCGTCAGCAGCAAACGCCGTGTCATGGGCAGGTGCGGCCGCTGTCCGCCACTTCCCGGCGCGGTCGATTGGCCGCCAGACCGTTCGGGCTGCAAGGCGTCAAGCTGTTCCTGCAACCGGGCGTGCTCGCGGGCATGCTCGATGCTCGCGCCGTCGACGATCATTCGAGCCATGCCGTGCAGTCGCTCGACCCGCACATCGTCTTGCGTCAGGATATCCGGGCCGGTAAAAGTGAGCAGCAGCTCGTGGGGGATATAGCGTGGGTCTTCGATATCACGTGCCGGCGAATCCTTCATTCATCAACCTCTCAAAATCCATGGTCAACTCGGGTGCGGGGCCCTATCCAGCACCCACGGTCGTGCGCCGGTCCTACCGTGCGCTCGCCAGCGATCCGGCATGCCCGATGAGCGTGAACGGCGCCCAGAAGAATGGCGCGTTCCAGTCGCCTCCCCCCTCGACGTCGTTGTGCAGCAAGGCGAGTTGCGCTTGCCGCAGCGCCGCGGCTTTGCCGGCGCCACGACATAGTGCGCGATAGAATGCCTCCATCAGGGCTGCCGTGGCGCGGTCCTCGACCTTCCACAGGGTCAGGAGCAGCGATGGTGCGCCGGCGTAGAGAAAGGCGCGGCTGAGCCCCATCAGCTCATCTCCGGCGCCAACGTGGCCGAGCGCGGTCTCGCAAGCGCTCAACGTGGCCAGCGAGCAGGTCAGCTCTAGGTCAAAGACATCCAGCGCCGTGAGCTGTCCATCGCACAGGGTCAGGGACGAGAACAACGGCTCGTCCGGGCGAAACCGGGCGTGCGCGGCGATATGCAGCACTGCGTACTCCCCGGCTTGAGCGCGCAGCACCCCCAGCGTGGCCTGTTGCTCGTGTAGCACGCGCCCTCCCATGGCTGCGCCGACGGCCCGCCCCTCTGCTTCGACCTGCGACAGCGCACCGGAGTTGGAGCAGGTGAGCACCAACGCCTCGTGCGCCATCCCCGCGCGCAGCGAACTCAGCAGGCGCTGCCGCCCCTCAAAATGCTCGATCAACCCGGCGCATGGCACGTACGACACCTCCATCGTCTCCGCGAGATAGTGCCGGCCGTCGAAAAGCGCGTGGAAGGGGACGTGATGGCCGGCGCCATGCGGCACAACCACCAGGCGGGTGCTGCCGTCGAGTAACGGAAGGACGGGAGCCAGCAGGACGGTGTGCAACTGGGACAGGAGGCCGCGTGCGTTGCCCGACAGCGCCCGCGGTATCCGGCCTGCCTCGGCCACGGACAGGGCGCAGCGCTCCACGTTCAGTCGAAGGAGATGAACGAGGCGCTGCACGTCCACCATCGCGCCATCCAGACGGATGGCGCGTACCTCGCCGGCCCGCAGAATGTACGCGACCAGATCGTCACCGGCTCCCGCGTATTCCAGCAGCGCCGCCGTGGCGTCACGCCCGATGGCCGTGTGCACCTTGCTCACCCAGCGCAAGGCGATCTCATCGTCAGTGTCCTCGAGCGTGGCATTGTCCTCTATCCCGGTCGGGTCAAGCGCGGCGGCCTCTCCACGATAGGCCGGATGGCGCGCCTGCAACTCGCGCCATATCTCCACTGTTCGTCGCTCGATGCGTTCCACCTCCCCTCTTGCCTGTGCTGGCACCGCCGGTGTGGCGGCCCACCGTACCGCGGCGGCCAGCCCCTCGCGCTCTCCGGATGCAACCGGGCCGGCGGCGAGCCAGGCTTGCCGCTCGCGAAGCTCCTCCAGTTCTCTGACCAGGGCCTGAGAGCGGTCGTCCCGTGCGCGCGGCCGCACGTCGATGCGCGCACGAAGATGATCGGCCAGCGCGCCGGCCTTGGCGCGCTCGGCGTAAAAGAGCGCAAGGGTGGGTTGCTCCAGGCGTAGCGCCAGGGCCATGGCATCGGCGTAAATGGCGCCGGTCCTATCGCCGAACGTCGCGCGATCGTCCCAGGTCACCCGGCGCTTGACGCGGTCGAGATAGCGCGTCGCGGTGGCCAGAGATCCTTGTGCGCCCTGATGATCGCCTGCACGCTCCTGCGCACGTCCGCGTAGATGCCAGGCCATCGCTGCCAGCCCATCCAGCCGCTCCTCCGTTGCCAGGGCCAGGACAGCATTCACCACGGTGTGGACCTGCGCGTCGAGGTCGCCGTCAAGAAGCGATTGTCCCAGGGTCAGGCGTGCCGCGGCCGCCTCGATGCGCAGACCCGCTCCCTGCAACACAGGGATGGCGCTCTCCAGTAGGGCCCGGGCGTCGGCGACCGACCCATGCTCCAGCAGCAGCTGCGCGCGCGAGACATCCAGACTCGCGCGGTGCGCCTCAAGGCCGTCGCATGCCGAGAGCACGCGCGCCGCTCTGTCCAGACTGCCCAGAGCAGCGTCATGGACGTGCAAGCCTGCCTGTGCCAGGGCCTGCCAAACAAGGCTCTGCCCCGCTCTGACAACCTGCTCGCAGCGCTCAAACTCCTCGACTAATGACGGCGTAATCTCCAGCGCATCGCGAAAACGACCGACGCTCACATAGCACTGCACCAGGTAGAGGCCGGCGAGAGCAACCGTATGCGGTTGTCCAAGCCGCATCAGATCACGGCGGGCACCAAGCAGCGCACTTATGGCTTCGGCGTAGCGCCCTAGGACTACATAGACAGCGCCTATGATTACATCCTCACGCGCAGCATCAGCCATCGCGCCCAGGGCGACATATCCCTGCCGCGCCTCCTGATGCGCGGCCAGCGCCTCGCGCACGCGCCCGTTTCGCCACAGCAGCAGCGCGTGATTGCTCAGCGTGTGCACCCTGTAGACGGTCGCGTCGCTCTGTCGATATGCCGCCAGTGCGCGCTCGCTATAGGCGAGGGCCTCCGCCGGTCGATCCATGAGCTCCAGCAGTAGGGCAAGATTGGTGTCGAGACTGGCCAGGCGCAGGGTCTCTCCCGCCCGCTCTAGGATGGCGCGAGCCTCCTCCGCCCGCTCCAGCGCCTCTTCGAAGCGGGCCAGGGCCATACATGGGGCGGTACGGCCAATCTGAGCTCGTGCCCAGCCTACCGCGTCGTCATGGTCGCGAAACAGAGCCGAGGCCTCATCATAGAGACGAAGGGACTCAGCATACTGCCCCTGCCAATAGAGCGTGAACGCCTCGGCCATCTGACCCAGCGCAACGGCGGTCGGCGCATCGGACAGTTTCCCGAGGGTGATGATGTCGCGCGACCAGCGCAGGGAGAGCTGTGCGTCCTGATAGAGCGCCCGATCTGCTTCCTCCTTCAGGCGTTCCGCGACGCGGCGCACAGCCTTCTGTGGACCCTGCGCCGTGGCGAGGATCTGACGGCGTTCGTCCTCGTGCTCGGCAGCGGCAAGGCGCGCGACGAGCGCCTCAAGATCCGTGGGTGAGGCGGCAAGTGCCATGGCTGATGTGTGCCTCTCTTACTGTGACGTCCTGCCAATGGCGGCGTCCTCGAACGCGATCACGCGGTCGCCCGGCACAAGCTCCGGACGATGCGTACCCGCCGCGAGATCAGATAACGCGAGATTCGCCCCGTCGCCAATCTATGTCGCCAATCTATATGGAACTCAGTTCACCACTATACTCATTAAACGCCAGTTTGCAGGATTTTGGAGGCCCGCGACAAATAGTCGCGCTGGTCCTGCCGGATATCCTGCAAAACGCCCCGATAGACCGCCTGTCGACGGGTGGAGGAGCGGGTTGAAACCCCCGGTTGTGCCCGCGGGCGGACGCCCGCGGGCGGACGCTGGGCCGCTCGGCACACTCGTGGACCCGCCAAGCCGCTCGACGGGCTCGCGGGCGGGCCGAACATGACGTGCTCCCCAGCTTGAAGCACCCTGGTCTCGCGGCCGCGGAAAGGCTTGAGACCTGGCCACAGGTGTGACTCCGTCGCAGCCGAGGCCCGCGCGGCGCACGAGGAAGATCGGCCTTCGGAGCGCGGGCGTCCTCGCCCGCAAACGCTGGCCGGCGAGAGCACGCGTGCTCGCCCGCGCTCCGAGAGGCAGACGCGCTACGACGGCAGGGTGAGAATGCTATCCCTGGGGCTGTGCCGGGGTCAATGAGCCGTCATCGATAGGCTGCTGCGTGCCACGTGCCGGTGCGTCGTGACGCTCACCCTCGCTCTCGGCCACGAGGCGGCGGGCATACTCGCGCAGCAGGGCGGCGCGTTCTTCGGGCACCTCGTGTTGCGCGAACCATGCTTCGAGGTTCTGCAACGGGGTGCGCGCGGTGGAGAAGCCGGCGCCCCGCCGGCGTCCCGTGCGGTCGATCACGCGCATGATGCTCAGGTAGCGCGTGCTACGTAGCGCCTCGCGCACCCGCGCGTCGCGGAAGGCGGCCTGGTTGGAGTCGAGCAGATGTACTTCCAGTTTGACGATGGCGCCCTGAAGGTTGCGCCCCGCCACGGCATCCAGGACCTCGGCGGTCGGGTCGTCCGAATGGGCCTGAATACTTATCGACTTGAAGGGGCGTGCGCCGCTCTCAACGAAACGCCAGCGGGCCTTCAGATCTTCGATCTCGACCACCACGAAGCCCTTGCGGTCATGCTCCTCACCGAAGTCGATACGCTCCAGGCCGCCGCAATAGACGGCCGGCGGATCGTCAACCACCTGCTGATGCTTGTGAATGTGGCCGAGCGCCACGTAGGCGAAGGCCGGCCTGGCGATCAGGCTCTTGGGGATCACCAGGTCGGCGCCCAGCAGCGTGCTGCGCTCGCTGCTGTAGGTCGCGCCGGCGATCGAACCGTGCAGGGTCAGAATAGCCGGGACGTCCGGATCGAGCCGGCTCACGGCGTCGTCCATGAACTGCTCCAGGCGCAGCAGCAGCTCCTCGTTCATCTCATCGGGTGTCTTGTTCTTGTGCTCCTGGCGCGTCATCAGCTCGGAGCGCATGATCCAGGGGACGGCCACGATCTGCAAGGGGCCGGACGGGGTGTTGATGGCGTGGATGCCCGGCCGCCGCGCCACGTGCAGATTGGTGAGCGGCAGGGCGCCGAAGATGTCGAGCGAGGTGGCGCGCACCGCGGCATTGGGCATATCGTGATTGCCGGTCAGCAAGAAGACCGGCACCTCGTGGTCGAGCAGGCGCCGCAAGCGCGTGGCGAACTCGCGCTGCTGCGTGGGGTTGGGATCGCGCGACTTATAGACGTCTCCCGCCAGCAAGAACAGGTCGATACGCTCGTCGATGGCGAAATCCACGGCGCGGTCGAGCGCCGCTGCGAAATCCTGCAGGCGCGAGGACGCCCCGGTCTGGGGATCGTATTGCCCGTAGATCTCCGTACCCAGGTGGATGTCGGCGGTGTGCAGTATCTTCATGCCAGGGCTCGCATCTCGCACAGGCCGAGGTCGCGCAGCAACGGGCGCAACTCGTCGAGCGGCAGTCCGACCACGGTGAGAAAGGGGCCGTCGACGCGATCGATGAGGTCGCGGCCGTGGCCCTGCGCGCCGTACGCGCCGGCCTTGTCCATCGGTTCACCGGTGGCGACGTAGTCTGCCGCCTCCTGATCGCTATAGGGGCGCATGTACACCGTCGCCGGCACGGCGGCGGTGCGCGTGGCGCCGTCCCGGATGCGCACCACGGCGATCCCGGTGATCACCGTGTGCGGGCCGCCCCGGAGAGCCCGCAACATCTCCAGGGCCTCGGCCTTGTCGCGCGGCTTGCCGAAGAGACGCCCATCGCGCATCACCACCGTATCGGCGCCGATCACCAGGCCGGCGTCGTGGCGCGCCGCCACCGCGCGTGCCTTGGCCAGGGCCAGGCGAACGGCGAGGTCCGCGGCGGGCTCGCCCTCGCGCGGGGTCTCGTCGACCGAGCTGGCGTCTATCAGAAATGGCAGGCCCAGGCGGCCAATGATCTCACGGCGACGCGGCGACGCCGACGCCAGGATCAAAGGATCGCGCATGCCCTACCAGGAGGAGACCAGGGCCCGCAAGCCGCGCTCCAGGGCATGCAGATCGTCCGCGCTGAGATGTTCCAGGCGACCGGCCAGATCCTGCTCGCCGGCGCCGTACAGGCGCCGTAGCACCTCTTCGCCCTCGGGGGTCAGGCGACTGATGACGTGGCGCCGGTCGTCGGGATCCTCCTCTCGTTTCACCAACCCCTGCTGCACCAGGCGATCCAGGATGCCGGTGACCGTGGAGATATGGACGTCGAGCTGCCTGGCCAGCGTGGTCACGGTCTCCTGCTTGTGGCGCGACAGCAGCAGCATGACCTTGAGTTGTTTCACGGTGACGTGCTGGAGGTCCATCCAGGCGTCGGAATCTCCGGCCAGCATCAGGCGCCGCAAGTCACCGTTTAGCGACACCACGGAGTGGACCAAATCGCTCAGTTTGTCGCTCTGTTTTGAGGCTGTGTGGAGGGCTGTGTTTTGCATGAATTAGCTCACCTTCTAGCGATACCGCGATACCCTTACTATACTCACCTCGCCAACGATAATGCGTGGCCAAATGGGTATATGTAGACGTATAGGGTGGGACGTCTGGAAGAGACGGCCTTTACAAGAATGGCCCGCTTTACTATAGTCACGAAGACATCAATTGTCAACGCGACCAGCGTGATTGAGGTGCAACGCAGGAAAATCGCCCATGTCAGACTCCTATCATGAAGTGGAGCTACGCCTGGTTATCAGCGATCCACAGCAACTGCACAGGGCCCTGGAGGCGGCCGGGGCAACGGTCATCGGGCAGGGATTGGTCCGCACCGCCTCGTTTGATTTCGCGGACGGCCGGCTGCAGGATGCCCGTCAGACCCTGCGCCTGCGCGAAGACTGGACGGGCACCACGCTCACGGCCAAGGTGCCGCTCACCTCGCAGGCAGACGAGGATGCCGGGCAGGCTAAAGTGCGCGAGGAGATCAACATACCGCTGCCGGCGGATACCGGCGCCACCATGCGCCGCCTGCTGCAGAGCATCGGGCTGCGAGAGAGCCTGGCTTATGACAAGACGCGCACCTCGTGGAGGCTGGGCCAGGCGCGCATCGACGTCGACGTCCTGGCGGACGGCGGCGCCTGCTACGCCGAAATAGAGGCCCCGGCCGCGGAGATCGGCGCGACCCGCACCACGCTCGGTCTAGACCGCGCGCCGGTCGAGACGCGCTCCTATTTCGAGATAGTGCGCCAGGTGCGCGCCGGCAAAGGGCGCTAGAGTATGGCGTGTCCTGCGTCAGGGCCGCGCGCTGAGTGTGCCTCCGAGAGCGCTAGGGCTATTCTTTGTCCTTACCCGAGGGGCGAACCAGCAGCACGAAGGCAAAGATCAGGGTGATGACCAGCACCTGAATCTCCAGGGCCGGACCCGGATCGAGAAACGCCAGTACCACTTAGGCCTGCCCAATCTGCTGCTGGCCCGGTCCAGGGCCGAAGCTACCCGTCTGTCCAACCTCCACGTTCAGGGAAATCGTTCCGGCAAGGCTATCGCCGACGTAGAGATTGAAGTCGTAGCGCCCGACAAATTCTAGCGGCAGCATGTTCAACTCGGCCAGCAGGTTGCCGCTCTGTCCCAGGGTGGGTACGCTCACCGGAATCTCCACCTTCTGGTCGCGCAGCACGTTATGCCCCGTCGGGTCGATCAGGTCGACCCGCACCATATGGTTCCCCGGCAGCATATCGAAGACCGCGACGACGAAGAAGCGCGGATGGTGGATCGGCAAGCCCGGCACCACGATACGGTCGAAGATGCCGATCAGGCTGAGCTTGCCATCCTGGCTAACGAGGGCATGGTCGCAGAGGACGCCCATGCGCATGTGTGGGTACATCAATCCCGGTGCGGGCGCCTCCATACTCTCTGACCTTTCCTTAACCGTGAGGCGGATAGTAGATTTCGTTGGTGTTCAGGCCGCTGCCGTCATCAGTTGGGATGGTCACCATCAGCTCGCCGGTCGATTCGGCCTGCAAGGCCCGCCACATATCGAGGCGCGAGTCCTGGCGCTGCACGTGATAGACGTAATGGCGGCGATGCCCCTTGTAGCTAAACGAGAGTTCCCAACTGCGCCAGTCATCCGCCAGCGGCGTGGGGCCATCAATATTCCGGATGCCGTGTTGTCTGACCATGAAGTCTTTCAGATCCCGCGCCAGGGTGCGCAGATCGTCGTTCACGTCGCTCTTTACCATCCTCTATCGCGTGCTCCCGGCGCCTAGTGTAGCATAGATGCTCTATTCTGCATACCCGGTCTCGCAGCAGTGCGCAGAGCCGGAGACCCGGAGACCCGCCAAATTGACAGCGGCGCGCGGGGGGTGCTATGATCAGCTAACGGACGTGATCACGCCGACGCTCATCACTGTCGCACAACCGATGCAGACCATAGGCCACAAAGCCGTTGAACCCCTCCTTGCCGTCATCCAGGAACGCGATGCACCGCGCACTCGCCTCGTGCTGGACACCGCGTTACGCATCCGGGCTTCCTCTGGGCCCGCGCCCGCTTTCAGGTGGCAAGAAGGGGCCATGCCATGACAAACAGCGCTGCGTGGTCCTCTTCCGCGGCGACTGCGTCTGGTGCGGCTACCTACAAGGTCTACATCGATGGTGTCAGCAAGAGCTTCACGGG
>Ga0070740_10003366_pt1 | contig 17101 bp, 12 predicted proteins | sample Coa_R2_FD_67286 | JGI IMG/M metagenome (GOLD analysis project Ga0070740, IMG submission 67286) | Surface soil microbial communities from Centralia Pennsylvania, which are recovering from an underground coalmine fire - Coalmine... | ecosystem: Environmental > Terrestrial > Soil > Unclassified ... | reverse complement strand
TTTTCGATATTTGGTTTGATCCAATACTTGACGCTGTTTGAGATTCCCTCCCCGCGGTGAACCAGCGTTACCCGGGCGCCGCTCCAGAACAGTTCTAAAGCCGCTATAGCGGCGGAGTTCTTTGCGCCGATCACCATGACGTCGTGGTCGTAAAAGGGGTGCGGTTCTTTGTAATAGTGAATGACCTTGCTGAGCTCCTCGCCCGGGACATTCAGCAGATTGGGACGGTCATAATAACCCGTTGCCAGGATGACTTTCTTCGCAAGATACTGATGCGGACATCCGTTGCGGTCAGTGGCATGCACGACAAAAGCGCCGTCATGGCCCGAGATGCGATTGACAAACTGGTACTGACGGATGTCGAGTTGATAATGCTCCGCGACCCGGCGGTAGTACTTCAAAGCCTCAGCGCGAACCGGCTTTTCGCCGAGCGACGTCATCGGAATGTTGCCGATCTCGAGCAGTTCGGGCGTGGTGAAAAAAGTCATGTGGGTGGGGTAGTTGTATATGGAGTTGACGACGCAGCCTTTGTCGATGAGCACGGCGCTCACATCGCGGCGCTTCAGTTCGATGCCGCAGGCCAAGCCGGTAGGCCCGGCCCCGACTATAACGACATCCCACATGTTGCGCTTCCTGAGCGTTTGACCCGAAAGACCGCAGGCGGCTGAGAGCTGGGCCTGCTGCGCTGAACCCGTAGCAGCCGACCGCGGACGCTCGCCGCGACTCTAGAGACCTGGCCGGCGGTCAGTGGCATCAAAGCATGGCCTCGACTTTGGAATAAACGTCGGCCAGAGCAGCGGCCAACCCAGCCGCGTTTTTGCCTCCGGCTTCCGCCATATCAGGGCGACCTCCGCCCTTGCCTCCCACCGCTTGCGCTACCGCGCTGGCAAGCTTTCCGGCGTGCACTTTCGAAGTGAGATCCTTGGTGACCCCGGAGACGATGGCAACATTGCCGTCCTCTGACGAGGCCAAGACAACCACGGCCGTCTTCCATTTGTTGCGCAGCGAATCCACAACGGCGCGAAGCTGAGCGCGGTCCATGCCTTCGACGCGTTTGGCCAGCACTTTAACTCCTTTGAAATCGCGCGCATCCTGCTCGAGACTTCCCGCCTGGGTCTGTGCAATGCGGAGCTTCAACTCCTCAATTTGCTTTTGCAGCGCGCGCTGCTCGGTCACCAACTTACTGACGTGTTCGGCGGCCTCGTCTTCCGTTGTATGCACTGCCTCAGCAACGCGGCTCAGCGCGCTCGTGACCCTTTGGAACCGTTCCAGCGCGCCTTCGCCGGTAATGGCTTCGATGCGCCGCACTCCGGCGGAAATGCTGCCTTCGGAAACGATTTTGCACAATCCGATGTCGCCGGTGCGGGACACATGCGTGCCGCCGCACAATTCCTTGCTGAAGCCGGGCACCTCGACAACCCGGACCTTCTCGCCATACTTTTCGCCGAACAGCGCGATCGCTCCACTGGTCAGCGCTCGGTCGAGATCCATCACCTCGGTCTGGACAGCTACGTTGCGAAGGATCTCATGGTTGATCAGGCGTTCGATTTCCCTGAGTTCGTCGGCGTCGAGCGCGGCGTAATGGGTGAAGTCAAAGCGAAGCCGTGCGGGTTCGACGACGGAACCGGCCTGTTTGACGTGCGCGCCCAGCACAGCCCGCAGCGCTGCGTGCAGCAAGTGGGTCGCGGTGTGGTTGCGCATCGTCGCCTCGCGAGCTTCGCGGTCGACGCGCGCGATGACCCGATCGCCTGGCCGGATGGGGGCGTGCGGATGCACGATGTGCACGATGGAATTGGCTCGCCTCTGCGTGTCCACCACATCGGCGATGCGACGCCCGTTCGCCGCGTCGAGCAGCGCTCCTTTGTCGCCGACCTGCCCGCCGGCTTCCGCATAGAACGGCGTCTGGTCCAAAACAACCTCGGTACGCGCATCCATTTCGATTACCCGGACAACTTCCGCCGGCGCCTCGAGCGTTTCACGGCCGACGAACTCGCTACTGGGAAGCGAAAGGTAAACTGGGGAAATCTGCGCCTTCTCAGCCCCCTTCCAGCTTGCGCGCGCGCGAGCGCGCTGCTTCTCCATTTCATGCTGGAAGCCATCGATATCGATGCGCAGGCCGAAGTCCCGCGCCATCTCTTGCTGCTCATCGATCGCGAGACCGTAGGTATCGTACAGTTTGAAGGCCGCCGCCCCGGGAAGCACGCCGCCCGCCGCAGCCCGCGCTTCATCGTGGAAAACGCGCTCGGCGACCTGGAACGTTGTGGCGTAGCGATGCTCCTCGTCCTTGACAACGCGCGCTATGCGCTGGACGGATTCCATCAGTTCCGGATACGCATCCTGCATCAGTTCGGCGACGAAACCGGTGAGTTGGTAGAGATACGGTTCTGTGACGCCGAGCCGGCGGGCGTGCCTCAGGGCCCTGCGCATAATTTTCCGCAACACGTATCCGCGGCCTTCGTTTGAAGGCAGCACGCCGTCGGCAATCAGGAACGCGGTCGCGCGGCTGTGATCGGCGTTGATGCGCAGCGCCACATCCGTGCGGTCATCTTCGCCATACGCAACTTTAAAAATCTCCGCGGCCCGAGCGATGATCGGCTGGATCAGATCCGTATCGTAGTTAGACAGCTTCCCCTGGAGGACGGCGGCAATGCGCTCAAGCCCCATGCCCGTATCGATCGACGGCCTGGGGAGCGGCGAGAGATTGCCGGCGGCATCGCGATCAAACTGCATAAACACAAGGTTCCAGATCTCAATGAAGCGGCCGCCCGCGTCATCGGGAAATTGCTCGTGTTCGCGGCCTGGCTCAGCGGCTTCGATTCCCATATCGTAGTGAATTTCGGAGCAGGGGCCGCACGGTCCAGTCTCGCCCATCTGCCAGAAATTGTCCTTTTCGCCCAAGCGGAAAATGCGGTCTTTGGGAAAGCCGGCCACTTTCTGCCAAAGCGTTTCGGCGTCATCGTCCTCACGGAACACCGTCACGTACAACCTGTCTTTCGCCAAGCCGTACTCTCTGGTGATCAATTCCCAGGCGAATGCGATCGCTTCGGCTTTGAAGTAATCGCCGAACGAAAAATTACCCAGCATTTCGAAGAACGTGTGATGCCGCCGCGTGTAGCCGACGTTCTCCAGGTCATTATGTTTCCCGCCGGCGCGGACGCATTTCTGCGACGAGCAGGCGCGCGTGTAATCGCGCTTTTCCAGCCCAAGAAACACATCCTTGAACTGGTTCATGCCGGCGTTGGTGAACAGCAGCGTCGGGTCGTTCGCTGGCACCAATGACGAACTGCGGACGACACGATGTCCGTTGGAGGCGAAATAATCGAGAAACTTCTGGCGGATCTGGCTGCCTGTCATTAAACTTCCATTGTCGCAGCGGCAGGCCGCCAGTGGCCAGTGGCCCGTTCCTGGCTAAGCGCACGATCCGTATGAGGCTACGAACAAGATGCGTTACCGGCGCCGGCCCGCTCCGCCTCATCTGACAATGTGAGCATGAACGCCGCCGGGCGCGCTGGTCTCGGGCGCTCTGTTTGCGATTTGCTTCGGACTCTAGTTCTGGTGAGGCGCATCGACATGAAAGCGCGGTAGTGACCGTCACCAGGCCAGTACGCGCTCGATAGCGCGCTTCACGTCTTCGACCGAGGGCAGTACGGCGAGCTCCAGCGCCGGCGCGTTCGGTACGAAAGAGTCCTTGGCTGTCACGCGCACAAGCGGCGCCTCCAAAGCGTCGATGCAGTTTTCCGCAATGCGCGCCGCAATCTCAGCGCCGAAGCCGGCCGTGAGCGAATCCTCATGCGCGATCACGACGCGATTGGTCTTGCGCACGCTCGCATAGATCAGCTCCTCGTCGAGCGGAACGATGCTGCGCAGGTCGATTACTTCGACCGAGCGGCCTTGCGCCTCCAGCTTGCGTGCGGCGTCCAGCGCCAAGTAGACGGCGCTGCCCCAAGTGACTACTGTCACGTCCGTTCCTGCGCGCCGCACGCGACCTTTGCCAAACGGCACGAGATAGTCTGCGCCCGGCTCCAGCGTCTTGGCCTGCGGCTTCCGGTAGAGACCCTTGTGCTCCAGAAAGACGACCGGGTCGCCGCTGCGCGCCGCAGTCTTGATCAGGCCTTTTGCATCTTCCGCGCAGCTCGGGAACACTACGCGCCAGCCGGGGATGTGAGCGAAAAAGCTCTCGATGCAGGCGGAATGCCAGGGTCCGCCCTTGATGTAGCCGCCAACTGGGATTCGAACTACAACGGAGCAGGACCAGACGCCGTTGCTGCGCCAGCGCACAGTGGGGATCTCGTTCCGGAGCTGCATCGCGGCGGGCCAGATGTAATCGCCGAATTGCAGTTCGACCACCGGCTTATAGCCTGCGATAGCCATGCCGCCGGCCACGCCCGCGATACTGGCTTCGGCCAGAGGAGCATTTGCTACGCGATCGCCGAAGCGGTCGCGCAGCCCGCGGGTGACGCCAAACACGCCGCCCTTGGGATCGGCGATGTCTTCGCCCCACATGACGATCCTGGGATTCCGCTCCATCTCTTCCCGCAGGCCATGATTGATGGCATCGATCATCGTAACCGGCTCGGTCGAAATATAGGCTGGCTCGGCTTCGGCGCGGATCGCCGGAACCGGCTCATAGATGTTTTCGAGCAGGCCATCAGCCGAAGGCTGCGGCTGCGAATCGGCCCAGTCCGCGGCGGCCTGGACCTGGCGCGCAACTTCTTCGCGAATGCTTTCCATCTCGGCGCGCGTCAACACGCCTTCATCCAGGAGTTCGCGCTCGAGCCGCAGGACCGGATCTCGCCCCGGGAGCCCAGCGAGTTCCTCCGGCGTGCGGTATTTTCGATGGTCATCGGAGGAGGAGTGCGAATCGAGGCGCGGCACATGGGCTTCGACCAGCACCGGACCGGCGCCATGCCGCATGGCGGCGATCATCGGCGCAAGCTGATCGTGGATATCGTGCAGGGATGTGCCGTCAACTTCAATGCTGGTAACGCCGAATCCCGCGGCGATTCTATGCACGGTGGATGCGGTCTGATGTTTTTGGGGCGTGCTGATAGCGTAACCGTTGTTCTGCACTACGAACAGGACCGGCAGGTTTTCGCGGGCGGCCCAGTTCAGGGCTTCGAAGAACTCGCCTTCACTGGTGGCGCCTTCGCCGGACTCGACGTATACGAGATCAGCGCCGCCATCAGCCTTAATGGCCTTAGCTGCGCCGATGGCGGGAAGATACTGCGATCCCGTGCAGGCGGTTTGCGCCACCAGTTTGAGCTCGCGCGAGGAGAAATGCTCGGGCATATTGCGGCCATTCGAGTTCGGGTCGCCGGCGCGGCTCAGCATACCGAGAAAGTAGTCCCGAAGCGGCAAGCCGAGGGACAGTACGGTTGCAGTCGAGCGGTAGTAGGTGAAGAACCAGTCACGGCCCGGTTCCAACAGGTTCGTAATGCCGGCCTGCGCCACTTCGTGGCCGCGGCAGGAAGCGACGAAGGCGCACTTGCCCTGTTTGGCGAACATCTTCATTCGCTCTTCGGCGTAGCAGGCGCTCAGGACGTCGCGGTACACGTCCTTCAGGTATGCCGGCGCAATGGCGGCAGGATCTTCCTCGAGCACGATCAGGTTCGAAACCATGGGTTCTCTTCCACTTTCAGTTTGAGGCGTTGCACGGAATCTGCCAGTGACTTCGGTCACAGGCATGCTTCGGTTCTTCACAAAATAAGAAGCATGAACGCCGAGGACGAGATTGTGCTGCGCGTATTGGCGGCAACGCCGCTGTTTGCAGCGCTGAGCGACTCAGAGCGCGCCGCGCTGGCCTCCCGCACGCAGCTACGACGCTATGCGGCCGGGCAGGTCCTGTTCACCGAAGGCGAGCCGTGCAGCGGCTTGTACGTGGTTGCCAGCGGCTGCGTCCGCATCTATAAGAGCTCGCGGGGCGGACGGGAGCAGGTGCTGGCGATCGAAGGTCCGCCGCATTCCATCGCCGAGCTGCCGGTGTTTGATGGCGGAGATTACCCGGCGTCTGCCCAAGCTGTGGCCGATTCGCGGCTGCTGTTCATCTCGCGGAGGGATTTCCGCGCGCTGTGCCTGGAGCGGCCGGAAGTGGCGCTGAAGGTTTTGCAAGTGGTCGGGAGCCGGCTGCGGCGATTGGTGGGCATTATCGAAGAACTTTCGTTCAGCACCGTGCGACACCGCCTGATCGCCTGGCTGTTCAAGCGGGCCGAGGCGAGTCCGGATCGAAAAACGTTCACGCTGCCGGTGAGCCATCAGGAACTGGCCGCTGAAATCGGCACTGTGCGTGAGCTTGTCTCGCGCAACCTCGGACGGTTGCAATCCGAAGGCCTCATCCACATCGAGGGCCGCGAGATTACGATTGTTAATCGGCCGGGGCTCGAAGCGGAGCTGGCATCGCGTCTGTAGTCCGAGCGGTCGCCGGGCGCGTGAACGTGATCAGCAGATTCGCGGCGAAGACGGTCACGGCAGCCATCTCGAGAATCGCTGATGCCGGAAGCACCGGCCACAATGCCGGAGCATAGCCTTCGTAGGCGCCCGTCTCGGACGCCACCCGCAACAGACAGCCGGCGTTCAGCAATGCCAGCGCGACGAACATCAAGCGCGGGCTGTAGAGGATATGCATGCCGCAAAACGCCGGCAGCACCCTCTGACCGATGGCAAAGACCATGGTCGAGAAGAAACCCACGGTCAGTGCGTGCCGCGAAGCTCCCCACAGTCCGCCGGCGCTGTCGAAACGCGCTGCAAGCACGCCGATGCCCGCTGAAATCAGGAGCCATACGTATGCGAGTCGAACAAACGCAGGAAAAGTCGGGTGGACGCCCAGGGTTTTTGGCGGATTGATGGCGGGGGTAAACACGTGCAGCGCGGCCGCCGCCATCGCCGAGCCGACAAGCGCCAATATGGCGAATGCGAGCCAAGCCCCCCATAAGGCGAACGCGACGGCAGCCAGCGCCGAAACCACGGCCGCTTTCAACCAGTTTTCTCGCGGAGCACGCAGGCCAAGGAAAACGGGTAGCCAGCGCGCGTTGAATCCCCAGATCGCGAGAACAGGAAATCCCCAGGCGTAGAGCGCCAGGAAGCGCTGGTTCAATCCGTGCGGCACAGCGGGTCCTGTCCCGCTGACGGCTGCCCAGATTGCAGCGGCAATGTTCACCCCCAGCGCGATCATGAACATCTGTGTCGAGACGGCCACCAACAGAATCCAGGTGGGACGCCGCTGGCCATCGCCCGCCGTGCGTGGCTTGTGCTTCGAAACCGTAGCGAAGAATAGCAGAAATGCGCCCAGTTCCAGGGTCGCGGATGCCGGAATTACGACGCGCCACCCCAGTTCGTACACATTTGCAATCCACCGCAACAGCACGCCAGCGGTCCATAGCGCCCATGCGATCCACGCCCGGCGCACTGGAAAGCGCGCGACGTCAGCCATCTTGGAAAGAGAATAGAAACCGATGCCGAGGATGAATGTACCAATCCAGCCAAAAATCTGGGCGTGACCATGCGCCTGGATCCATGCCGGACTGATTTGCGCGGTCGAGCGATCGCCGCTGATCGCCAGCAGATTCCATACGCCAAGGAACGTGCCCGGCGCCAGCATGAAGGCCAGCCCGGTCACGATCCATGCCTTGACCACCCTCTGCAACGCGGCCTCGTAGTTCTTTGACTCGATGCTCATCATAACCAGCATGATGCCGCCGGATTTCATGCGCCGTGACTTTGGTCACTGCCGGCCGGAAACATGCAATCTATGTTTGAACAAGAGGTCAACATGGAATCGATTTTGAACAAGACCGTGCGTGAGATCGCAACTGAGAATCCGTCGTCAGTGAAGGTTTTCGAGGCGCTCGGCATCGATTACTGCTGTGGCGGGAAAAGCTCGCTGCAGCAAGCCTGCGAGCGGGCGAACGTTGCTCCCGAACACGTGATCGAGATGCTCTCGAAGGTCGACGGGCGGGCGCAGTCGGAATCAAACTGGGCTGCGGCATCGGCCCCGCAACTCATTGCACATATCGTCAACGTACATCACGCATACACGCGAAACGAGATTCCGCGCATCTCCGCCCTGCTCGATAAAGTCTGCGCGCGCCACGGCGCGGCGCACCCGGAGGTGCTGGAGGTCCGGCCGCTCGTTTCCGCGCTCGCCGAAGAACTGATGACGCACATGCTAAAGGAAGAACAGATCCTGTTTCCTTTCATTGAGCAGTTAGATGGCGCAAAACAGCGGCCTGGGATTCCGGCCCCCTGCTTCGGCTCGATCGCGCATCCGATCGCACGCATGCTGGCGGACCACAACGACGCCGGGGCGTTGTTGGCCAGGATCCGCGAACTGACGGATGGCTACGCGCCCCCCGCGGACGCGTGCCCAACATTTCGCGCGCTGTATGCGGCTCTGGAGGAGTTCGAGCGCGATCTGCATCTGCACATTCACCTGGAAAACAACATCCTGTTCCCGGCCGCACAGAGGTTGGAGGAACAGGCCAGCGCGATGCGAAATTAAATCCGCGCGGGCTTCGAAAGCCGCTTCTTCAGGCTACTTCTTCAGGCTCCGCAAGTAGGCGACTACATCGTCCACTGCGGCGCCTGAAACTGTTTTGACCGGCTTCATTTTGCCTTTGCCCTCGGTGATGATCCTTTTCAGCTCATCATCGCTAATGGACTGAACTTCGGGAGACTTGAGATCGCGCATCTCGACTTTCAGTGTTTTAGCGATGGCTGGGTTGGGAGTCCCGTCAACGCCATGACACGATCTGCAACTCTTGTCATAGGCGGCCTTGCCGGCTTTTGCGTCTGCGCCGAACGTAATACTCTGCCCGACCGCCAATAATGCCGCTAGCATCAGCGTCTCTCGAATCATAAAAGCATTCTCCTTATATGTGATTACTCTATTGCTCCAGGCCTAAGGTTTTCAGCACTGCGGGCGATGTCTCTTCGACCGCAAGGGTTTGATGGCAGGCGTTGCAGTCCTGCGAAATCGTTTTCTTGTCCGCGCTGGCGTGGTTCTCATCGTGGCAACGGAAGCAGCCCGGCGCATCCGTGTGACCCAGATTGCTCGGATATGTTCCCCAGCTGACTTTCAGATCGGGAAAAACGTTCGTGCGATAAATCTGCGCCAGCTTCTCGCCGGCGGATCGGATCGCGTCCGCACGGCTCGCGCTGATGGCCGGGTATTTGGCGCTGTAGAACGCGCCCAAACGCGACGGGATCTCACGGGCGGCTTCGGCGTCTGTTTGATAGCTGGCCTGAATCAGCCTCAGGCCGGTTTTCTTCAGCCACGGCAAATCGGACGGCAGCTCTCCAGTCGCCAGCGCGCGATCAAGCGCCCGTTCTGCGGTCTCGAATGCATGAGCGGCGCGGTTATGGCAGTCCACACATTGCATTTCGAATACTGGCAGCGACTCGATCGCTTCTGGCTTCGCGTCGGCGGCAAGGTAGGTTCGGATGACGCCGTTTGGGTCCCGGTATTCAACCCAAGGAATTGTCTCCCGCTTTCGGTCCTGGGCGGCGTAGCGAATGCGAACGCCGGGCCCGAGATGGGCGCCATGGATTCCTTCTCGGCTGCCCCCGCCGACCAGCATCATCAGCACGGTCTCCGTGCGCGTATTCATCTCGTCGTCCTTGAACTTGGAAATTACTCTTAGGCGCGGTCCAATCGGAAATTGCCGCGCGTGGCAGCGCTCGCACGTAACCGCACTCGCCGCCATGCGGTTCGATTCGATCGCAGATTGGATCGGATGGGGATAGCTGTTGAACATCACCTCAATGAGCTGTCGAGTGCCGGCCATTTTACTCTGGAGCCAGCCGGATGCGCCCGGCGCAACATGGCATGCGACGCATTCGACCTGCTGATGAGGAGGCTGCTGGTGGCCCGTGAACTCCGGCTTCATCGCGTGGCACGTCTGACCACAGAACTGTACTGTTTCCATGTGCTCCACCGCGCGGTAAGTCACCTGGCTGGCGATGACAATATTGACGAGCGTCATCACTGCAACAAAGACGCCCAGCTTTCTCCAGGCCAGGCTGCGAGCCGATGGTTCTGCGAAGACTGCGCCGATTCTGGACTTGCCGAGCACGACGCCGATTGGAATCAGCGCCAGGCCGAGAAAGAAAACAGCGGGAATAAATATAAACACCAAGAGGCCGATATACGGGTTGTCGACGTGGCCGCGGATATGGACTGGCAACACGAATAGCCAGCAAAGGGCGGCGAGGGTCGTCAGCGCGACTCCCGCAAGCGTCAGCCAATGGCTCGTAAAGACAACGATTAATGGCCGCCGTTCCTTCGTCATTCTTTTCCCCGCCGATTCAGATAGCTGATCAGGTTCTGCATTTCAGAGCGGCTGAAGCGCGGCCAGCGTATTCCCCCGCCCTGCATCCGCTCGAGCATGCGCGGTCCGTGCCGCCATAGCGCTGAAATCATCGTCGCAGCATCGAACCCTGCCGGCCGGCGTCGCAGATCGGGGGCGCCGCTAGCAGCGTTGTCGTGACACGATGCGCACCCCTTCGTTTCGAAGAGCTTGCGGCCACGCTCCGGCCGTCCCGTCTCCCCGAACAACTGCTGCGTCCAGAAATAACTGATGATGGCTCGCATATCGGGCTGAATGCGTTCCGGCGTATTCACCGAAAGGCCATGGTTCCACATCGCGGCGGCCAGGTCAGTCAGGCCCTTACCGCGCACCTGATCTGCAACCGACGCGTAGCCCTGGACATGACACTCCGTACAGCCGTCCTTTCGAAGCAGCGCCTCGCCATTTCCCGGCGCGGCAATGACGGAATGTGCGGGCTGGCGCTCGCGGCCGGGCAAGTTCCGGATATAGACAAGGATGTCGCCGAGATCTTGCCCGGAAAGATGCGGCGCCGGAATGTGTTCGGATTGCAAGCGCGCGCGCATCGTGGAGGCGTGTTTCCACATGGCTTCAACCAGCGCGATGGGGTCGCTCACCCCGGTCCAATTGGCCGCCGGCGTAATACTCGGCTGTACGGCAGTCGTGACGCCGTGACAATGCGCGCATCGCCGCTCGGTGAACAATCGCTTGCCTCGCGCGGCGTCGCCGGGCTCCTCGAAATAGTGCGCGGCATAGAAGAAGGCGAACAGATCGCGCGCAGCCTGTTCATCGAGATCGCCGGTTCGAACACCACGCTCCCGGATAGCACTCCACATGGTGGGAGCATGATTCCACATGAGCGCGGCGAACCCGGCGGGCGTGAGACCACGATCGACGGGCTTGCCGAGATCCGGCGCGGTGCGCCCCCCGCGTCCCCCGACGCTGTGGCAGTTCACGCACCCCAGGCTTTCGAACAGACGGGCGCCGCGATCGGAATCCGCCGTGACTGCCTGGCCGTGAGCCGCACCCATGACTACAACGAAGACGATGTACGGGCGTTTCATCGGCCGATCCTCAATCCAGTGCTGACTAGGTGAGTACGAAACGCTTCATAAAGATAGAACGGCTCGGCGTAGCCGTAGTAACGCCATTCCGAAAACCAGCTCACGCTATTCACTACCGGTATGCTGGCCCGCACCAAGGGTTCGTAAAAGGGCGTGGCGCGGCTGCCGGCGCTACGTACGAATGACCCGCCCGCCGTGAGACGAGCGCTGTGCGCAGGGCGGATGGTTGCATTCACCAGCGCGGTCACAATATTCGCGTTTTCACGATACGCCGACAGCTCGGGCGTTAGAGTCTGAGGCGCAAGATAGTAAAGGTTTGATTTGATTGCAGCGCGGCCGTACGATGCTTCGAAATCAATTATCTTGTTCGCCTGCGGCGCCCACGACAACGAAACGGATCCCTGTCGCGCATGGAACTCGTATCCGCTTCCGGCGGTAGGATTATCGTTGGTGAGGAAACTCAGGTCCACGGCGGCGGACAAGGAAGGAAGCGGCTGATAGCGGACCTGCCCGCGCACCTTTTGATAGTCGGACAAGCTTGTCCGAAAGTAGACGGCGCCGCTCGAGGCGACTTCGGTTTGCGCCGACGCTGACAACTTGGCCGACGGCCGCCACGTGATACCTCCAAGCCCCGTATTCCGCCTCAAATGACCGCGCTCAAGTCCCGCCAATCCTGCAGCAGGCAAGATCACATCCGCGCCTTCGCCCCATTCGTAGCGATAGCCTCCGCGGAATATCAACCGCGGAGTCACATCGAAAAACACATTGCCCTCTGTGTAGCTATAATCGCGCGCGAGCGTGGAAGCGAGCAGAGTCGTCATTTGCGCGGGGCCGGTCGCGGTTATCAGGGTCTGGTTTGTCGGTGCGGATCCGGCATTATGCAGGCGATCGGTGACCCATAAAGCGGTACCCCGAATACGCCGAACCGGTCGGATCTCGCCTCCAGCCTGACCGGTCGTATGCGGCAGCTTAGCTGCGGATGTCGCCAGGAACTGCTGCCCTGTATAGAACAAAACCTGACTTTGAAGGACCAGGTTGCCGCTGGCTGTCTGTTGATAGTTCACGTCCGATTGCGGCTGGCTGAAAAGGAACTGACCATATACGTCGAGCCACCGCGCCGGGCTCGCAGTGAGCAGGCCCTTGCTGTAAATGCTGTGGCTGCCAATCCCGTACGCTGCGACCAATCCGGATAGGACGATGTTATTGTTCAGGAACGGCGTGAGCTGGTTTCCGGGGTTGACCGCGCCCGGGCCCTGATACAGGCTTTGGTCGTCCTTGAAAGTTGTTCCGCCCTGCTCGAGCGTTACATGCAGCCGGTTGAACTCCATCCGCAAACCGCCGCGATAGAGATTCGTTGAGTCGCGCAATCGATTCGGGACGGGAAACTCGTCGGCGTCGGACACAAGCGTCGTCACGCCATGTCCGGAGCCCGCATCGCGGCTGTAGAACAAGTACGGGCGTAAACGAGCGCCGGGGCGCAGTTCCAGGTCGAACGCTCCGAAGCGCCTGCGCGTATCGAAGGATCGCTCGTTCAGAACGATGCCGCGAGATAGCAGCGGGTCGGCAAAGGATGGGAGCGCGTTGAAGAATGCGATATTGCGATAATCCGCTGTGAAATCGTAATAGCGGGTCTTCTTTGCCTGGAGGTGAAACGTCGTGTATGGCTCACCGCCCCAACTATAGGCGCGCATGTCGACTCGATCAAACGCACGCCTTTGCGGATCGACAATCGATAATTCCGCGCCGAACAGTTTGGGGCCGGAGCCCAGATTCACGATACTACGATACGTGTCGAAGCTCCCGGCCACATCCGTGCGCCAGCGATACCCGATTTCGACCCATCCGGTGAATCGTGATTCCTCGGCGGGCGCCGGAGATTCCGCGGCCGGCGCAGCCGCCTGGGACTCCGGCTTAGGCTGCGCTCCCGCTTGCTGCGCCAGCGCAGCCGATAAGACACACACACCGATCAGAAAAATTTTCATCGCAGCAGGTTCCGATCGATATGGCTCCCATGCACTTTCTGGTGACAGATCGTGCAGTTCTGAAAGCGCGGTGAGAGCAGGTTATGAAAGGCCGGCGGGGTAACGCCAAGCGCCGCTGTGGGTCCGGGCGTCGGAAGATTGGCGTGACACTCCAGGCAGACAAACCGAACCTCATGGCGCATCAACATCCTCGGATTGGTCGATCCGTGCGGCTCATGGCACGCCGAGCAGCCTTCGAAACGCATTGGTGGATGCTCGAATGTGAACGGTCCACGCTTGTCGCCGTGACATGCGAAGCAGCCAGGATCGTTAGCGCCGAAATTCCGCAGCGATGCATTCCGGATGCTCCCGTGCGGGTTGTGACAATCGACACATGACATCGCCGCTTCCGGCAAACGATGGCGGAATGGCTTACGAAACTGCGCGATAACGTTTGTATGACAACGCGCGCACTGCTGATTGATGTCAGCGGCGCGCCGCATTAGCAGCTCTGCGCCGCCATTGGCGTGAACCTTATGACAAGCCGCGCACGCTACTTGGTTTTTCGCATGACTGCTCTCAAGACGCCCCGCGTGCGCGGGCGTATGCAGATGGCATGTCAGGCAGGCCCGGCTGCTAGCCTCGGCGGGAGAGCGCGCGGGATTTACGATCGCAGACGCATCGCCAGACTGCGCATGCTTCTCGCCAGGGCCATGGCAGGCTTCGCACACGCGACCCTGCCAGGCCCTCAGCGTTGCCGCATCAGGACCGTGATGCGGGCTCTTGATGAAGGCGTTATAGATGTCTTCATGACACGCCTGGCAGGCCTCCTCGCCGGCGTAGCCGGGCGGCTGTTGGCCGCGAAGCTGAACCGTCATCACTAGCAGGCCGGCAGACAACACTCCCAGTATTCGAGTCATGCGCTCAGTAGCTCAGGCGTTAGTACTGCGCATGGACCTGCCCAACCGAAAACGCTGCGCCGGCGCTGTGGCAGGTTTCACAACTCTCGCCAAGCGAAGTGGTGTTGGCCAGGGCATGAGATGCCGCAGACAGGCTCACGTGACAGCCCGTACAGGCCGACGTGACGGCCTGGACCGGATTGATCGGGCCCTGCGGATCGACGACAGCGTTCACTCCGGTCGGCAAATTCTGTTCACTTCCATTTACGTGACACATGGCGCAGTTCCGCGTATCTCCGGGCGCGCCGGTCGGGGCCATCGCCGGATAGCGCACGTCGCTGAAGTCGTTGTGCGAGCCTCCGAACCCAACGACGATATACGGCCGGTTGGCGGGCAGGTTTTCGCCGGTGTGGATGCGGTGTACGAGCAGATTGAAGTTGACGCCCTGCGGCGGCGCCGCTCGATCGCTTGCCACCTGAGACATGGGGCCGCGCGCTGCGTCTGTGTTTGACGGATTGTGACAGAGGACGCAATACTCGGTCTGGTTTCGCAAAGTCCCGTGTACGGAGAGCGCGACGTGACACTGATTGCACTTACTCGTAGCCACAACGGTACGGCGCGCCTGCACGGGCGAGTTGTCCACAGAAAAATTGATAACTTTATTTATAGCGCCATATTGAACTGTCATCTGCTTGGTCGTGCCGGCGAGAAGAGTTTCGGTTCTGCGCGCCTCGATGCCGATGGAGTATGTACCGGTTGCATTCGCCGGGATGCTGTGCGTGAAGGTGTACATGCAGGTTCCGTCGACGCTGCAACTTGCTCCGAGCGCGCTCTCGGTCACGTAGCCAGGCGTTGTCACGTCGCTGCCAAAGCTCGTATACCCGTAGTCGGATGCCGGCCCCGCCATCGTGAAGCTCAGGGCGCCGAGCGCGGATAGCGGAACCGCATTGCCCGCCTTGTTTCTGACCGTGAAGGTCACTGTGGGAGCGCTGCCAGCGACGCCATTATCGACCTTCACCAGGCTGACCACCAGACCGGAGAGCATCGCAGACTCCGTCGGAATCACATGAGCACCCTTGATAGAGGCGTCGAAATCGATCTCCCCTTGCGGAATATGACAAACGCCGCAAAGATTGTCGCTAATTTGCGGTCCACCGGCATGATTCACGCCGGTGGTGAAATCTACATCATCGTGACAGGATCCGCAAGAAGCCGCCGTGGGCGCCGTCAGGTAATTCGTCGCCTGATCGGCGCCCACATCCTGCCGGTGACACGTCTCGCACCGCCGCACATCGGCCGGGTAGACGACCGTGGACCAGTCGCTAACGCTCTGGTTAAACCCGATGAGACGATACGGCTTACCCGCCCGAACACTCGGCAGGCTGGATCCGGCGTGGATCTTATGCGCCATCACCTTAAAGTCAAGCGTGTTGCCCGTGTCGGGATCGGTCGTTTGCGGCGTGTGGCACAAAATGCACAATTCCACGCCGCGGCGCGACCCTCCGTGAGCCGATAACTGGTCGTGGCAGGCGTCGCAAGCCTGCGTCCGGACAACGTCGCGAGTCACCCTCACTTGGGATCCGTTCGGCACAAAGTTGAACGTCGTCGACGCATAGCTGACGCCCAGACCGAAGATGGTCAGGTCCCGCGAGGCATACGCACCGATGGTATGCGTGGCCGCAGCGTCAAATCCGGCCGGAGCGCGCGTGCCGAACGTGTATTTGTAAACGCCATCGCTCACTGGCGTGAATACGCCGCCGCTGTCGGCCGCCGCTTGGATCGCCGATTGTCCGGTAATCGGGCTCTTTTGCGTCCGGGTAGTATACGCTACGTACTGCGTCTGACCTTTGGGAATTGTTGCCGCCACCATGCTGATGGACACTGCGCCTGGAGTGGTAATGCCATTTCTGTCGAGCGGCAATCCCTGCGGATCTGTAATCGACAGAGTCGCTGTGATCGTTCCATCCGCTGCCATCTGCGCCGCTGTGATCTTCAACGCGAGCCCCGGGCGCACGAAGTTGACAAGTGCGGCGTCCGCATAGAACGCCTTTTGATTCGGCGAATACGGCGGCTTGGGAGCGCTCGCAAGAAATGTGACCGCGCTGAGCACAATGGCAAGCGGGCGCCAGCCGAAAGAGAGGCGAAAGAGTCTTTGAATCGTTGCTGTCCGGTTGTGCATCAGCTCTCTCCAGGAGCCAGGATCATGCATACGGCTGTTTCTAACGCTCCAACACAACTTCCACACGAACTTGATGTCGGGCGCTTACCGAGACTTTGCCCAAAAACCTGGTCTTATAACCGTGCGCGCTGGCCAGCAGCGCATACGTACCGGGGCGCACGCCGGCCAGCAAATAGCTGCCATCCGCCTGCGCATCCGCCCGAATGACCTGCGCCCGGATCACTTCCCGCGCAACAACAGTAGCGTACGGCACAGGCTGGCCCTGCGCATCGAGCACCCTGCCTGCAATGCCGCCAGCGCCGCTGGGAACCGCAATGACGCTGAATGTGATGAGGAGCGCCAGCGAAATGAGGAAAGCTGCGGCGGCGTAGCGGCGCATTATATCCGGCACGCGCCATTCCAACGAATATATAGCCGTCATACCCACCTTCTCTCGCCGGTTCGGATTGCACGGCTGTGGCCACGACAAGGCATTATCAGTTTTCCCGGGTGGCAGCGGACTCCGGCGGCGATGTGCGCGGAAAGCCGCACGTCGGTTTGCGCGGTTGCGCGATTACGCGCAGCGCTCTAGTGCCGTGTCCCAGAAATAACTGGAATAATGGACCGTTTTGCGTTAGACTGTCGTATGTCGATCGGACGGCCCAAACCAGCCCTGAGTCTGAGTGAGGACGAGCGGGAG
>Ga0070740_10003365_pt1 | contig 17101 bp, 13 predicted proteins | sample Coa_R2_FD_67286 | JGI IMG/M metagenome (GOLD analysis project Ga0070740, IMG submission 67286) | Surface soil microbial communities from Centralia Pennsylvania, which are recovering from an underground coalmine fire - Coalmine... | ecosystem: Environmental > Terrestrial > Soil > Unclassified ... | reverse complement strand
ATCAGGACATGTGTGCCCGGGGAATCGAGAATAAAGTAGAAATTGTATTTATCCTGTTTGATCGCTTTAATCGCGCGCCAGGAAGTCGTAGACTCGCCTAATTCGCACCTCTGCCACACTCCTTGCGCATTGATAGTGAGGTTAATCTCCCCGCGTTTCTTCGCCCCCTGGGCAGCTTTGGAGGCATTGATGTGTAATCTGCGGAAAAGTACGGCAATGAAAAGAGCCAGGAGGAGCAGGAAGATGATGATAGACAAAGGAAATGATCTGATTAGTGAGATACAAAAGATGCCTAATGCTATGACAATAAGGGTGAGGATAAGTAAGGAACGCTGTTGATGGAATAGTGCATAGAGCTTGAAATGCCAGAAATCTTCATGCGTAAGGAAGAAGTGTATTTCCTCCATGATCTGCCTCGCTTTCTTCGTGTTTTTAAAAGTGCATCGCTATCACTCCTCGGACGCACGTAGTAAGAAATGGAAGGAGGTGATGATATAATACCATAGATCGTGATGTCGTTCATGGTTTTTAAGGGACAGTGCATCGTGTCATAATAAGTCCGCTTGCAAATCGTTGAAGCGCTGGCGGAAGCATTGGTGCTTGAAGTGGCGCTGAGCTTCTCTAAAAGAGAGCGCCGCAGGCGCCGGGGATACCACCGCTAAGGAGTAGCAAACAATGTTAGGAGAACTGTGCTTCGCAATCTTTGAGATGCTGACCTTCGGCATGATGCGGCGCTTCTTTAGAAGGCAGCGCCGCCGTCGCTGGCGAAGATACCGGCAGTGGGATTAACCTCTTACCGCAGGTCGCCCAGCAGCGCGCGTGCAATCACAACGCGCTGGATCTGGTTGGTGCCTTCGAAGATCTGCGCCGCCTTCACGTCGCGCATATAGCGTTCCAGCGGGTAGTCGCGCACATAGCCGGCGCCTCCGAGCACCTGTATGGCGTTGGTCGTTACCTCCATCGCCGTATCAGTAGCGAAGCATTTAGCCATCGCGGCGGCCATGCTCGTGTTCTGGCCCTGGTCGAACTTGTATGCGGCCTCGTAGACCAGCAGGCGCGCCGCTTCGATCTTCATCGCCATGTCGGCCAGCATAAATTGAATGCCCTGGAAGGCGCCGATAGGCTTGCCGAACTGCTGGCGTTCGCGAGCATAGTTGCTGGCGATGTCAAACGCGGCCTGCGCAACGCCGACGGCTATCGCGCCAATGTTGATACGCCCATTATCCAGCGACGAAAGGGCGATTTTGAAACCCTGCCCCTCCTGGCCGATGCGGTTAGCAACAGGCACGGCGCAGTTTTCAAATACCAGTTCGCGTGTCGGCGACGAACGCAGTCCCATCTTACGCTCGGTTTTGCCATAGGAGAAGCCGGGCGTCCCCTTTTCCACAACGAAGCACGTAATGCCCGACGAACCCCTGCCCGGCTGAGTGCGTGCCCAGAGCAGGTAGAGATCGGCCTCGCCGCCGTTGGTCGCCCACATCTTGGAGCCGTTCAAAATATACATATCGCCGTCGCGTTCGGCGCGGCATTGCAGGCTGGCGGCGTCTGAGCCTGATCCGGCCTCGCTGAGCGAGAAGCCGCCCAGGAACTCGCCCGAAGCCAGGCGCGGAACCCAGCGGCGGCGCTGCTCCTCGTCGCCAAAGTTCGCGATGGAGCCGGTTGTCATATTATGAACCGAGAGGCCGACGGCGGTTGCCATCTCACCCTTCGCCAGTTCTTCGTAGGCCAGCGCTGCCGAGAGCCGGCTGAGCATGCTGCCACCATATGTTTCCGGCGCGGTCATGCCCATCAGCCCCAGTTCCCCCAGTCGTAAGTAGATCTCGCGCGGGAAATGATGGTTCTCATCCCACTCGTCGGCATAGGGCACTATTTCCTGCTCGGTGAAGCGACGTACCATGTCGCGGATATCTGATTGCTCTGCGTTGAGATCAAATTTCACTGCCTGTTACCTCTTTATCAATCTATTTCCCATACCTGTGCCGTAGCATCATCACCGCTGGAGACGATCATCATGCCATCGGGCGACCAGGCAACCGAGCGCACCGGCCCCCTGTGCTTCTGATAGGTCGCGAAAGACTCGTCATCTATATCTCTTACAACTACTGTGCCATCCTCGCTTGCTGTAGCGATTGAGTGGCTTTCGGGCGACCAGGCGATAGCGGTAATCTCACCCGTGTGATTGGTGTAACTCTTCAGATACGCTCCGGTCTGGACATTCCAGATACGCAGCTTATAGAAATTTCCACTGGTCGCCTGGACGTTGTATGCGGCAGCGATGAACGTGCCGTCGGGCGAGCAGGCCAGCGCGCTGACCGTCTCCGGCCCCTCTTTCTTGTAGATCAGAAAATCTTTTCCACTGTAAGCGTCCCAGAGGCGCACCGTCCCGTCCTGGCTGCCTGTAACGAGATATCGCGGATCGGAAGGAGAAGCGTTCATCATAGGCAGCCAGGCCAGGCCCGTAATGCTGCCACGGTGCTTGCGATATGTCGTGATGCATTTGCCGGTCATGGGACTCCAGACCTGAACCGTCGTATCGGCGCTGCCCGATGCGATATACTGGCCGTCGGGCGACCAGGCGATAGCGGTGACGGCGCCGCGATGCCCTCTGTACGTGAGCTGCAATTTCAGAGCGTTGGCGGTGTTGCAGACCTGCACCGTCTTATCGTCGCTGGCGGAGGCGATGGCGCTGCCATCGGGCGACCAGATCACGGCGTTCACTTTGCCTTTATGCCCGGAGTAGGTCTGTATATCTTCATCTGTGACCGCCTTCCAGGTCTGGACGGTGTGATCCCATGAGCCGGAGACAACGTACTGGCTGCGCGGCGACCAGGCCACGCTGCTCACCCTTTTAACCTGGCCTCTATGCGTGTTGAGCGTTACGCCGATCTCCAGGTCGTGTGGCGTGGGCGGTAAAGTCGCTGGTGGGCTGACAGGATGCGTAATGGCTCTGAGCGCCCCTGGCCCGACGACAGCGAGGAGAAGCATTCCCGTCACAACCGCGCGGCGTGTCACTCTGCCTCTGATGCGTGCGGAGGATGAGCGTCCCACCTGCATCTGCGCCTGCTGGCTGCCCTGCGAGGATGACGACGCGTATGGCCCTGCGTTTGGGGAGGGAGCATAGTAGGTATGCGCCGCTCTACGCGAAGCGCTATCGGGGGCATACGGATAGAGCCGCCGCATATGCTCGCTGGAGAGACGCTGCAACTCCGCTCTAACCTCCGTCGCGCTCTGTGGCCGCTCACTGGCTTTTAGCGCTACCATCTTCATCACCAGATCATCCAGCTCGCCGGGCAGCGCCGGGTTGGAGTGGCGCAGCGACTCGAAGCGGAACGGCGACTCAGCGGGATCTTTGCCGGTCAGCAGCGTGTGCAGCGTCGCGCCCAGGCTGTAGATGTCGGCGCTCGGTGCGGTCTGCGCTTTACCGTACTGTTCGGGGGCCGCGTAGCCAGGGGAGCCGAAGGCGATAGTATCTCTCGCCTGCCCGGGCTTGAAGAAGCGCGCCGTGCCGAAATCGATCAGGTAAACCCGCTGATAGGGCGTAAGCATCACGTTAGCTGGCTTGAGGTCACGAAAAATGATCGGCGGGTGGTGTATATGCAGGTATTCGAGCACCGAGCAGAGTTGTATGCCGATATCGAGCACCTCTGCGAGCGTCAGGCGCCCCTTTGTCATCTGCAAATAGGTCTCCAGCGTGTGGCCCTCGATGAACTCCATGACCAGGTACCAGTGCCGGGGATCGGTGAAATGCTCGTAGATACGCGGCAGGTTGGGATGTCTCAGGCTCGATAGCACCTGAACCTCGCGGTTGAAGGTATCGGTTGCCTCGATGATTTCCTGAGGCTGCAAACCCTCCAGGTTTATTTCTTTAATGGCTACCGGGCGATGACCGCGCTCGGACGTGGCGGCCTTGTAAACGGCGCCGAAGCCGCCGGTTCCCACTTGCTCCAGTATGCGATAGCGTTTGCCTGACGGACCTGTAATGCTGGTAGGGGCATCGGCGATCACGCGGTGAGCTGCTGGCGCGCCGGAGGGAGGGGTTGGGGCGTCATCCGTAAGAGACTGGTGGCAGGCGAAGCAATACGCGTCGTCCTTCGTGTTCACCGCTCCGCATGACTGGCAGTACACCATGTATGTCATTCCTTCAGATGCTATGCTCGCTCAGTTTGCAATGCCCTATCACTCAGGTTATACCATCTTTCGAGCCTGGATGCAATTTAAAAGTATGGCCCGGATAAACAAAGATGAGGTTGGTCGCAGACCAACCTCATCTTTGTTTAGCGGTTATCTCACGAACGGACGGCGCCAGAACCATTTTTCGCCGCCTGCAACTCCGCAATCGAAGGGCGCCCTGGAAACTCGGTGATGACGCTTACCTTGTGCTGCGAGCGCGAATAGTGGCCGAACTTGACGTAGCCATCGATCAAAGCGAAGATCGTATGGTCTCGTCCCAGGCCAACGTGATCGCCAGGCTTGATCTTCGTGCCGCGCTGGCGCACAATAATGCTGCCAGCAGTTACCAGTTCCCCATCATAATGCTTCACGCCGAGCATCTTAGGATTGCTATCGCGCCCGTTGCGTGAGCTGCCCATACCTTTTTTATGTGCCATGCCTTACTCCTCCGTGCTGCTTTCGCTATCCTGTGCCTGCGCAGTGCGGCGGCGGCGTGTTCTCTTTTCAGTCGCGGCACCGCTCTCCTCCTGCGCCTGTTCGGTTTCCACGGCCTCGGCGGGGGCAGATTCCTCTTCTTCCGCAGGCGCCTGCTTCGAAGCAGGCGCCTCACCGGTTATCAGGCTCTTGCCATCGGCAAGAATATCGTCAATCGAGAGCAGAGTTAGCTCCTGGCGATGCCCCCGGCGATGGCGATAGCGTTTCTTAGATTTGTACTTGAAGACGATCAGTTTTTTGCCGCGAGTCTGCTTCTGCACAGTTGCCAGCACCGCTGCATTCTCCAGCAGTGGTGTACCGATTAGCGAGCGGTCTGCGTCAGAGATGAGCAGCACATCTTTGATCTCGATCTGTTTCCCATTCTCAACCGGCAACCTGTTCACTGCGAGCTTCTGGCCCACGGAAACTTTGTATTGTCGTCCACCACTTTTAATTACGGCATACATGTCTTTTTTAAGATCTCCTTGTTTGTTCCCCATATGTGGGATTCCGGGCGGATACGTGGGAGGCATGGTGGATAGAGTGGCCTGCCGCACAGTTCCGCACCCCGGGCTATCGAGAGGGATAGCCATAACTGCACGGCTCATCATAACAGCGATTTTGCCGCCTGTCAAGCTCACAATTAAAAAACAGGGCTTTGTCATGCTGAGACCGGTGACGCACGAGGCTCGTTGACGAGTCTCTGCGGACGCCGTTGCGATAGGCGCCCATCAAGAATGGGAATGCCCTGTAAAAAAGAGTCAGAATGGCACCAGTCGAGGCTATCCTGACTCTTTCTTCCCAGGTGCGAAGTGCCATAGACGCTTCGCTGTCACAAGAAGGAGCGAGAACAGCAAAAAGATGATGCACACCCGTATACATCGTCTAAAGAACCTGCTATACTAATGGGTGCATTCCGACACCCGACATGATGTCATTTTTGTATTAAACAGGGGAGTTCGCGCATGAGTAAAGTTAAGATGCGCTGCATCGCCTGCGGCAAGTGGTTTCAGTCGGCAAATGCTAAAGAAGTGACTTGCCCCGATTGTATGCAGAAGGCGAGAAAAGAAAAGATGGCGGCAAAGAGTGCGCCGCCGGCGGTCAATAGACCAGCAGGAAGCGCCGGCCCGGCAAATCCTGTACCTGTACGCCCTGCCGCATCACCACCCAGACCAAAGCAGGAGCAGGGCGGCACGAACCAGTGGCTTGATTCGCTCAACGATGTGAAAGTGGCTCAACCGGAGCAGCCTTCGCGTCCCAGAGTACCTTCCTTGCCCACGCCTCCAAGAGAGAATCGCGGTGGGCCAGGCGCCCAGCGCGGCCCCGGTGGCTACCGCGAGGGAGGCTATCGCGGTCCAGGCGGCTATCGTGAGTACGAGCAGCGCGGAACCGCCCCCTATCGCGTGGGGGGCGGTGCGGGACTCCCCGGAACAGCCGGGCCGCGCCCACGCCAGCCTATGGAGGGCGGCACGCCTGCGGGCCGCAATTTCCGCCCGGACCGGCAGCCTCATCAGGGCGGGCCGCGCCCCGCAGGGCAGGGAGCGCCCAGGCCGAAACCAAAGGCCAGGCCGCCCAGGGTTGTTACCCCTCCCAAACCTAAGAAGGAGAAGACGCCGCCGCCACAGCCATTTACGCCAACCCCTGAGCAGGTTGCGCAGGTTGAGGCGCGCTACCTGGAGCTTGCCGTGCCCGCCGAGTTCGATGGCATTCGCACGCAAATTTCTAAAGAGCTAAACATTCCTAAAAAAGCCGTAAAGAAAATCGTCAGGGATCTGCGAGCGCGGCAGAATATTCCTAGCTGGTGGGAGCTACAGACCTACAAGGGCAGCGAGGAGGAGAAGGAGAAAATCAAGGCCGCCTACGAGCCTTATCTTCCCCTGCCGCCGGTTGGTGTGCATAAGCAGATAGCCGAAGCGCTCTCCCTCAAGCCGACGGTGGTCTATCAGGCCATCAAGGCAATCCGGCAGGAGATGAATCTTCCACAGTATAACGATCCCGCGCTGCATGGTCTGGAGCCTCAACCGCCGGCGCAGGTCAACGGTCAACACGAGGATCCGGCTGCGGAAGCGACTGCGCCGCAGAACGCGAGCGAGGAGCGCGAGAGGGTACCGGCCGCTCCCGGTGCCGAGGCATCTGTGAGCAGCGGACCGACCGTCGAAGCTGCCGGCGCTCCCGGCAGCGGAAACGATCCTGAACAATAAGTCTCAGCCGGGCACGGTAACGAGCAAAAATCGTCGACGAACAGTGGTCCCTTCTCTGAATGGGACCATTGTTCCCATCTACGAGCATTCTTGCTGAGCAACTCGTTCTCTCTATATGAAGAGGTGAAGCATGGAGGATTGTTTATTTTGTAAGATCGCGGCGGGCCAGATACCGGGCGATATCGTCTACCAGGATCAGGAAGTCGTTGCTTTCAGGGACATCAATCCGCAGGCACCGCAGCATCTGCTGATTATCCCCCGGCGCCATATCGCGTCCGTTACCGATCTGACGCCGGAAGACGGGCCGCTGCTGGCCGGCATATTTACCGTCGCCAGGAAGTTGATCTACGATCTGCATCTGGAGCAGGGGAGCCGCATCGTTGCTAACATCGGTCCAGGCGCCGGGCAGTCAGTTTTTCATCTGCACTTTCATCTGCTGGGAGGGCGCAGGTTAAGCTGGCCGCCGGGATAAGTGCAAAGGTAATTGCATGCGTATCGCTATTGACTATACAGCGGCTATCCGCCAGGGAGCAGGCATCGGAGCGTATGTACGTAATCTGGTCGCCGCTCTGCTGGCTCAGGATAGCGAAAATCAGTATGTCTTGCTCACCAGTGGGCGCGCGACCCCGGAGCATCCATTCCCCGCAGCCGGGAACGTTGTCGGGCGCAATATGTTGATCCCTGATCGTTATCTGAATATTCTCTGGTACCGCTGGCGTTTTCCTCTTCCTGCCACCCTATTTTCGGGAGGAGCGGACATCTATCATGGGCCTGATTTTGTGCTGCCGCCCCTCGGCAGGAGCGTGCGCAAGGTTGTAACCATTCACGATGTCGCCTTTCTGGAGCATCCCGAATACGCCGTCCCCTCGCTTGCCGCTTATCTGCGCAAAGTCGTGCCGCAGGCAATTGAAGCCGCCGATGTCGTGGCGACGGTCTCTCACGAGGTCAGCCGTACCGTGATGCAGCACTTTCAGGCACCGCGCGAAAAGCTCACCGTCATTCCCAACGGCGTTGGCCCGCATTTCCGCCGCATTACCGATCCCATCCTGCTCAACGCGACGCGTCACAAGTATGGCTTGAAGCACCCGCTGGTGCTCGCCGTCGGCACCTTGCAGCCGCGTAAAAACCATATCGGCCTCATCAAAGCTTTCTATCAGGCGCAGAAAAGCAAAAAGGGACCGGCCATGCTTGCTATTGCCGGCGATCAGGGCTGGCTCTACGAGGAGACGCGCAATGCCGTCGCGGATCTCAAGCTGGAGCGCAAGGTACGTTTCCTGGGACGCGTGAGCGACCTCGAACTCGTCACGCTCTACAGCATGGCCGATGTCTTTGCCTTCCCTTCCTTTTTTGAAGGCTTTGGCATCCCTCCCTTAGAGGCGATGGCCTGTGGCGCTCCCGTCATCACGTCCAATACGTCGTCACTGCCGGAGGTTGCCGAAGGCGCGGCGCTGCTCGTCGATCCGCATGATATCGATGCGCTCGCCCATGCCATTAGTGAACTGCTGGAGAATGAACAATTACGCGAGGATTTGCGACAAAAGGGATATCAGCGCGCACAGCAATATACCTGGGCTATGTCTGCACGCAAAATGCTGAGCATTTATGAAAAACTTTATCATGGGGAAAAAGATTTCGCCGGTGAGGGAGATACGCAATGAAAATAGGTATCAATGCACTCTTTTTTCAATATCCCAATACAGGGACCGGCCAGTACATGATTCACCTGCTGGCCGCGCTTAACGAGATCGATAAAGAGAACGAGTATGTCTTACTGGGGCCGGAGCCGGTAAAGAACGGCAATGCATCGCTCACCTCGTTTCCTTATCAGGTTCAGCCTGTCCCCGGCCTGGCGACGAAGAGCGAGAATATTCAGAAGTTGTTCTGGGAGCAATTGACGGGGCCAGCGGCGGCGCATAAGGCGGGTGTGGACATTTTCCATGTACCCTATTTCGCGCCGCCGCTGCTCCAGCGCACGCCAACCGTCGTCACGATCCATGATGTGATCCCGATGCGACTGCCGGCATACCGGCCCGATGCCAGAGTCAGAGCCTATATGAGCCTGGTTTCGCGCGCCGCGCACAATGCGACGATGGTTATTACCGTTTCGCAGCACGCCAGACAGGATATTATCAGCATGTTGAACCTCCCACCCGAACGCATGCGGGTCATCTATGAGGCGGCTGGCCCGGAGTTCCAGCCGGTGACGGACGAGGAGAAGCTGGCGGCGGTGCGCAAGCGGTACGGTGTGGGCGAGCGCTACATTTTCTATCTTGGCGGCCTGGACCAGCGCAAGAACGTGCCGCAGTTGGTGCGCGCCTTCTCTCATCTCTACAAGCAGGTTGGCGATCCCGGTCTGCAATTGCTCATCGCCGGTAATCCTGACAGGCAGAAGGGGCCGCTCTTTCCCGATCCGCGCCCCGTTGCCGCCGATCTGGGCATGAGCGGGCAGATCATCTACCGCTTCATTGAGGAGGAAGATAAGCCCACGGTTTACAGCGGCGCCAGCCTCTTCGTCTTCCCTTCGCTCTACGAGGGCTTCGGGCTGCCCCCTCTGGAGGCTATGAGCTGCGGCGCGCCGGTTGTCTGCTCGAACCGCACCTCGCTGCCCGAAGTGGTGGGCGATGCAGCGATCACCGTTGATCCCGAAAACCTCTCGGAACTGGTTGCTGCCATGAAGCGTGTGCTGACCGATGCTGCGCTGCGGGCCGATTTGCGCGCTCGCTCGCTGGAACGGGCCGCGCAATTCAACTGGCACAAGACCGCTGCCGAGACCATTGCCGTGTATGAAGAAACTCTTGAGCGTGCAGCGAGCGCGCGCAGGAAGAAATAATAATCAAGAAGAACGACTATGCGTGTATTGATGATCTCCAAAGCCCTCGTTGCCGGGACCTCGCAGCGTAAATTAGAGGAGCTGGCGAAGTGTCCGGGCGTTGAATTGACGCTGGCGACGCCCCCCTACTGGCAGAGCGACGATGGCAGCAAGCAGGTGCTCGAACGTCTCTATACCAGCGGCTATCAGATGATCGTTACGCCAATGAAGCTGAACGGCAACTTTCACCTGCATTACTATCCACAATTGGGTCAGATCATGCGCCAGGTGCGGCCAGAGATCGTGCATATCGACGAGGAGCCGTACAATCTTGCAACCTTCCAGGCCATGCGCCTCGCTCACCAGCATCAGGCGCGAGCGCTCTTCTTTACCTGGCAGAACCTCTATCGCGAGTACCCGCCGCCCTTTCGCCAGTTTGAACTCTACAACTACCGCCATGCGGCGATGGCTATTGCCGGCAACCGCGAGGCCGGAGAGGTACTCAGGCGCAAGGGTTATAAGGGGCCAGTTCGAGTCATCCCGCAATTTGGCTTCGATACCGACATCTACCAGCGCAGCGCGCCGCGTCAGCCGCGCAGGCCGGGCGATCCCTTCACCATCGGTTTCATCGGGCGGCTGAAAGAAGAGAAGGGCCTTGCGCTCATTGTCGAGGCTCTTAGCTACCTGCCGCCGTATTGCCGTGCCGTCTTCGTCGGCAACGGGCCGGTGAGGAGCGCGCTGGAGGAGCAGGCGGCGCGCCTGGGCGTCGCGGATCGCGTGCTTTTCAAGCCGGGCATGCCGACCTACGAGGTGCCCCGCGAGATGGAGCAGTGGGACGTGCATGTCCTGCCATCGCTTACCAGGCCCAACTGGAAGGAGCAATTCGGGCGCACGCTGGCCGAGGCCATGTCCTGCGAGACGCCGGTGATTGGCTCCGATGCAGGCGAGATCCCCTACGTGATCGGCGATGCGGGCCTGGTCTTCAAAGAGGGTGATGCCCGTGCGCTCAGCGAGTGCATACGCAGGTTGCTCGACGATCCTGCACTCTACGCCGAACTTGCGCGACGAGGCCGCCAGCGTGTGCTGGAGCACTACACCCAGGGCCAGATCGCGCGCCAGACCTACGAGGTCTATCGCGAGATGCTATTGCAGTCCGCTCCAGCCAGGTCGTAAAATAAGACGCGGAGGCAAGCCCCGCCTCTACATTAATTCATGCACCTGAGGGATAGACATGTAGAGGCGGGGCTTGCCCCCGCCTGAGATTATGCAATAGATGGCGCAGGCCACAAGAAAGGCGAACAGGCATAAAATGACCGTATCATCGCAAGTCGCGTTAATTCCAAGAAAAATATTGTTTGGCAACCCGGAGAAGACCAATCCTCAGATCTCACCGGATGGAACAAGAATGGCCTACCTGGCCCCCGTCAATGGTGTGCTCAATGTCTGGGTAGGAACCGTCGGCCAGGACGATTATCAGCCGGTTACGAAAGATACCGATAGAGGAGTGCGCTTCTATTTCTGGGCCGCTGACAACCAGCATATTATGTACATTCAGGATGTTGGCGGCAACGAGAACTGGCGGCTCTACGCAACCGATCTGGAGAGCAAGGAGACGCGCGACCTGACGCCCTTTGAAAACGTGCAGGTACAGGTAATCGACCGCGACAAACACTTCCCCAACGAACTGCTGATCGCTATGAACAAAGAGAATCCGCAGGTGCATGATGTCTACCACCTCGACCTGACCACCGGCGAACTCACGCTCGTCGCCAAAAATCCCGGCAATATCATGCAGTGGGTGATAGATACGCAATTCAAGGTGCGCGGCGCGGTGACGGCACTGCCCGATGGCGGCACCGAGCTGCTGATCCGCGACAACGAACAGGCCGGGTGGCGCAAGCTTATCACCTGGAATGCCGACGACGCGCTGACCAGCGGCCCCGTCGGCTTCACGCGCGATGGAGAATCGCTGTATCTCGAAGACTCGCGCGAGGCCAACGCCAGCCGCCTCGTCAGGCTGAATATCGCCACAGGCGCACTCGACGTTCTCGCCGCCGATCCCCATTACGATGTCGGCTCTGTCGTAATCAACCCCGATAGCTATGACGTACAGGCCGTCGCCTTCAACAAGGATCGCGTCGAGTGGGTAGTGCTTGACGAGTCGATCCGCGCGGACTTTGACCGCATTCGCGATATTCACCAGGGCGATTTCTTCATCACCAGCCGCGATGATGCTGATACCACCTGGATCGTCGCCTTCACCGTAGACAATGGCCCGGTGCCGTTCTACGCCTACGATAGAAAGAACCAGAGCGCGACCTTCCTCTTCGATAACCAGCCGGAACTGAGCAAGTATACGCTGGCGCACATGGAACCCATCACTTTCACCTCGCGCGACGGCCTGACGATTCACGGCTACCTTACGCTGCCGCCCGGCGCCGGGCGCGAGAATCTGCCGATGGTGCTCGATGTGCATGGTGGGCCGTGGCATCGCGACGCCTGGGGCTATAATCCCGAGGCGCAGTGGTTCGCCAATCGTGGCTACGCCTGCCTCCAGGTGAATTTTCGCGGCTCAACCGGCTATGGCAAGGACTTTCTGAACGCCGGCAATAAAGAATGGGGTCGCAATATGCATAACGATCTCGTCGATGGCGTCAACTGGGCCATCCAGCAGGGCATCGCCGATCCAAAACGTATCGCCATCTACGGTGGCTCCTATGGTGGCTACGCAGCCCTGGTCGGCGCGACCTTCACGCCCGACCTCTTCTGCTGCGCTGTCGATATCGTCGGCCCCTCCAATCTGATCACGCTCATCAAGACCATACCTCCCTACTGGTCAACCTTCCTGGCGACTTTCCATAAGCGCGTCGGCAATCCAGATACGGAGGAAGAGTTCTTGAAGTCGCGCTCGCCGCTGTTCAGAGTTGACCAGATCAAGATCCCGATGCTGATCGCGCAGGGTGCCAACGATCCGCGTGTGAAGCAGGCCGAATCCGAACAGATCGTCGAGGCTATGAAGAGCAAGGGCATCAGCTACGAGTACATGCTCTTCCCCGATGAAGGCCACGGCTTCGCCAAACCGGAGAACCGGCTCAAATTCTACGCCGCAGCGGAAAAGTTCCTGGCTCGCTATCTCGGCGGGCGCTATGAGGAGTAAGCCCGACAATGGACGATGATCCGATTATGGTATTCGCCGGCAGTGGAAGTCCACGGCTCACAGCGCGCATCTGTGAGTACCTGCACATTCCACAGGGCAAGAACGAGACGCTTCACTTCTCGGACGGCAATACCTTCGTGCGCATTCTGGAGAACGTGCGTGGTCGCCGTGTGAACATAGTGCAGTCGACTGTGTTTCCTTCCAACGATCACTTCATGGAACTGCTATTCTGGATCGACGCATTTAAGCGCGCCGGAGCAGAGACGGTGACGGTTGTCATCCCGTACTTCAGCTATGCGAAGGGCGACAAGAAGGATGAGCCGCGCGTCTCGATTCGCGCTCGCGTCTGCGCCGATGCCATCGAGGTAGCCGGAGCGGACCGCGTGGTGACAATGGATCTGCACGCGCCGCAGATCCAGGGATTCTTTCATCGTCCAGTCGACAACCTCTATGCTCTGCCCCTCATCTGTGCGCGCATTCAATCGCTCCGTCTCCATGATGTCATCATTGTCTCGCCCGATGTGGGCTTCGCGAAGGCGGCCCGGCGCTATGCCTCCTACCTGCATGCGCCTATGGCTATCGTGGATAAAGAGCGGATCGGGCACGAGGAGAAAGCCAGGGTGCTTGAGATTATCGGCGATGTGCGTGGTAAAACAGCCGTGCTGGTGGATGACTTCACGATTTCCGGGGGTACGCTGGCCGCCGCATCCGTCGCGCTGATGGAGCATGGCGCCAGCGAGGTCTACGCGGCGGTGACGCATGGTGTGCTGGCAGCGGGCAGCGTTGAACTGATCGATAGAAGCCCGCTCAAACGGCTCTTCATCACCGATACGGTCGAGAATCAGCCGGTGCAGTTCTCCGATAAGATCGAGGTTATCTCTGTGGCATCGCTTTTCGCCGAGGCGATCAAGCGCATCCACAAACGCGAGAGCATCAGCGAGATGTTCCGGGGGAGCGACTATGGACACTGAGCAGATGGACGAAGCACACCGTAAGATGATGCAATTTATCGCCGAGCACTTGCAGCGAGGCGATACCGCGAGCATGTTTCAAGAGTTGTATGTTCGCGCTCAGGACGATATGCAAGTGATTCCCTGGGCGCGCCAGCAGCCCAATCCGTTGTTTGTATCGTGGGCTGAACAGCACGACCTCGCAGGCAATGGCAGGCGGGCGCTCCAGGTTGGCTGCGGCCTGGGCGACGACGCCGAGGAACTGGCGCGCCGGGGCTTCGTCGTGACGGCCTTCGATATTGCGCCGGCGGCCATCGAGTGGTGCCGGCGGCGCTTCCCTGACTCGCCCGTGCAGTATATGGTCGCCGACCTGCTAAACCCGCCGGAGGACTGGCGCGGCGCGTTTGACCTCATCCTGGAGATCTACACGCTGCAAACCATGCCTGCCGAGATGCGCGCGCAGGCGGTGGAGCGTCTGACGCGCTTCCTCGCCCCCGGCGGCGAATTGCTGGTCATCTGCCGGGGACGCCATCAGGACGAGTCGGAGGAGGGTATGCCTCCCCCGCTGGCGAAGGAAGATCTGGCGCTATTCGAGCGCTGCGGCTTGCAGCTCGTTTCCTTTGAGGATATAGAGCCAGAGGGTGAACCATCCTGGAGGCGCTTCCGCGCGCTCTACCGCGCATAGTGGCGAGGTGATGAAATGTAACAACCAGGGTCGGGATTGTCCCCCGGTGCGTAGGTAGCCGCGCGATGATAATTGTTAACGATCAAGATTGGCAATGCCTTTCGCACCTCGATGCGCGATAATGAACGTTACCCATCAAGATCGGCAATGGAACGTTTTCATGGGCCACCATAAGGGCGGCCCATGCACACCTACCCGATAATGTGGGATTCATTCCCAAGCTTGTTCGTTGACATTCATTATCACGCCTCGTTCTGCTTGTAGAGCGCTCCCAGGCGCGATCAATCGCGCGGCTATGCACTATGAGAGATCACCAATCTTGATTGCTAAAACTCATCCTTGCCCTTTAATCGCCTTTCAGCAACTTTTGCAGATGCTTACAGCTCAACGACTGCATGCCGATGATAAGGGCGAGGTCGAGCGCGATCAGGCCAGCCAGGGCAGCCACGGCGGGAAGCTTCCAGAGCAGCAGGAACATCGCGCCAAAGAGCAGCAGGCACAGGTTGAATAGCGCCATGCGGCGCGGGGAGACGGGCGCCTCCTCCTGCAAAATTGCCTCCGTTGCTCCCTCGACGACGAGATTGAGGTCCAGGTCCCATACGCTTCCCAGCACAGGCAAAGTCGTGCAGCCGATCACGATCAGCGCGGCAGCCACGATGACGAAGCATACATGGCTCAGCGTCAGCCCGAGTCGCCAGGATAGGAAGAGCGCAACTGCCGATCCTTCGGCCAGCACGGGCAGCAAAAACAGCGCAAGTTTAGCGCGCAGAATAGACAGCAGGTCAAACGGCGCGGTCAGGTAGAGCACGAGCCTGGTCCCCTCGCCGCTGATGGCGCATGGCCCGGTCTCGATGATCTGCAAGATCGCCAGCCCGGCCGCGTACCCGGCGGCCAGCAGGGTATCCGGGAAACCGTAATGGGCCAGGGCTGAGCGCAGCGGCGAGAAGAACATAAGCGCCACCAGGATCAGCGCCAGGCGCAGCCACGTCAGGAGGTTGCGACTCTGATTGAAGGCCGCTCTGGCGAAGAGCGCACCGACCAGATCCCGGCGCCGCTCGAAGATGCGGCTGAGCGCTCGCGCGCCCGGCAGCGTGAACGCCCTGCGCGCGCGGTCCCGGCTCTGGAGCGTGTAGAATGCCCCGGCATAGAGCCGTCCGCATGGTGCAGCGCCTGGTCCCAGTACGACGATCAGCAGCAGCGTGAAGAGCAGGCCGATGATTTCGGGCCGCGGCCAGGACGCCACAACGCCCGGCGCTATTTTCGCGGCAAAGAGAGCTATCAGGGCCAGGATCAGCGCGAGTGCGAGCGCGGTAGCGATGCGCACTTTGATCCGGCCATGTGGCAGGAGATAGCGTATGACCAGCAGCGTAGCAATCAGCGTGCAAAAGACGGTGATGATGATGCCGGATTCGAGTGCGAATAGCCATGCCAGCGCTCGCCAGCCGAGCCTGAATGGCAGCGTGTAGCCCGGGATCATCGCCTGGAGCAGCAGCCAGGGCCATAGATTCTCGATGAAGAACGAGCCGAAGAGGGCGCGAAAGCGCGTCGCCGGCTCGATAGGGAGTGTGAAAAGCAGCATCGACTTGTTGTCGCTCAACGCGCGCTGCACGCCGATGATGGTAAAGAAACTCAGGCCGCTCCATGTGAGCAGGCATAGCGACCACAGCCCTGCATTGACTGCTCCCGGACCCGCCGCCTGCCATTGCTGTATATGTACTGCCAGTTGCGTGATAGACCATGCGCTAAACGCCAGGTTGAAGGCGAACGTGAAAGCCAGGGCGACCTGCATGCGTGTATCACGACGGGCGGCATTGCGCAGGGATTTGAGATCCGCGCGCCAGATGGTCAGTATGGTATTCATAGTGTCGGCTCCTGGGCAAGAGGCGCATCCTCTGAAGTCAGATTGAGAAAGATGGCTTCGAGGTCTGGCACGTTGGCTATACGGCGCAACTCTGCGGAACTGCCCTCTGCCAGCAGGCGTCCCCGGTGAATGATGCCGATGCGATGGCAGATCTCTTCGGCGGTTGCCAGGTCGTGCGTCGAGAGGAGAATGGTTGTACCGGTGGCGGCGAGTGCGTTGAAGAGAGCTTTGATGCGGCGCGCACTGCGCGGATCCAGCCCGTTGAGCGGTTCGTCCAGGATCAAAACCTGCGGTTGATGCAGCAGGGCGCCCGCCAGCGCGAGCTTGCGCTTCATGCCGAAGGAGTAGGCTCCGCACAGGCGTTCGGCGTGTTCCGTCAACTCCAGCAGGTCCAGCAGGTGAGCGCTGCGCATCTCCGTCTCCGCTTGTGGCAGGCCGCGCATCTGCCCCAGGAAGGCCAGGAACTCGCGCCCGGTCAAACGCTCATAGAGCATGGCGCGGTCAGCGACATAGCCGAGGGCAGTTTTGGCGGCGCTCGCTTCGTTCCAGACATCGTATCCCGCGATCCAGGCGTGGCCCGCGTCCGGTTGGAGCAGCCCGACAAGCATTTTAATGGCGGTTGTTTTGCCGGCGCCATTCGAGCCAAGAAAACCGTAAATCTCGCCCGCCCGGATGCTCATATCCAGGTTATCGACGACGGTGCAGTTGTCGAATCTACGCGTCAGCCCCTCGGCGCGAATCGCGGTTGTTGAAGTGGCTTTCTGCTTTGCCCGCTCAGTAGATGATATCCACGA
>Ga0070740_10003357_pt1 | contig 17122 bp, 17 predicted proteins | sample Coa_R2_FD_67286 | JGI IMG/M metagenome (GOLD analysis project Ga0070740, IMG submission 67286) | Surface soil microbial communities from Centralia Pennsylvania, which are recovering from an underground coalmine fire - Coalmine... | ecosystem: Environmental > Terrestrial > Soil > Unclassified ... | reverse complement strand
CCGATTTCGGAAAGGGAATGGGGAGTTCCCTTTTCTGCTAATTTCTCCTCCTTCGCTCTCACCTGCGACCGGGTTTATAGTATGAGCGGTCAGCCACTTGCCTGAGGATGCCTTAACGCGTCTGGAAACAGCGGTTCTCACTTGTTTCTGAGATCTCTCGCAGCGCCCTTCTCGTGATGCGCCTGGTCTTCATCACCCATTGTGCGGCGTGCCACAATCGTTCCATGTCGGGGGAATCCATTGGCTCTCCCTTTCCGTTGCGCACGGCATCGCCGGCCCTGGCTCTGGCTCTCCTGGCCTCTCATCTTGATGCCATTGTGCGGTAGATAATCTACTGCTAGCATCCAAAGACGCGCCCTCCAGATCACACGGATCATGAAGGGCGCGCACTCGGGGACCACCGTCCACGACACCAGCGTCGCTCTATTCTCCAGCCCCAACCGGGACGCCCTCCGCATGGGGAAGGCGATACGGCTCGGCATCGGGACTGTAGCCAAGAGATCCCATCTCTGGAATATCGAGTCCAGCCAGTTCTGTCTCCGCCGAAACCCGCAGGCCGAAGAGCTTTTTGTAGAGCGTGAAGAAGACCCACGAGATCCCGAAGACATAGACGAAGCAGACTACCGCGCCAATCAGTTGCGCCACCAGTTGGCCTGGATCACCGAAGAACAGCCCTCTGACCTGGAGGCCACCATAGTTGGCAAGGCCATCAGCAAACAGGCCCACCGAGAGCTGCCCCCACATACCATTGACTCCGTGTACTGCGATAGCGCCGACGGGATCGTCGACTTTGAGCACTTTATCGACAAAGCCTGCGGCGATAACGACGAGGAAACCCGCAACGGTGCCAATGATACAGGCTGAAACCGGGCTGACATAGCCGCTGGGGGCTGTAATCGCGACCAGGCCAGCGAGCAAGCCATTCCCCATCATGCCAATATCCGGCTTTTTCGCGCCTGTGAGCCAGGTGTAGACCATCGCGGCAACCGAGCCAAAGGCGCCGGCCAGCATAGTATTGACGGCGACGATGCCAATGCGCAAATTCCCGTTGGTTGAGGCGCCCAGCGTGCTGCCAGGGTTGAAGCCAAACCAGCCAAAGGCCAGAATGAAGCAGCCCAGCAGTGCCAGGACCATATTATGTCCGGGGATGGTGTTGGAAGTGCCATCCTTGTTGTATTTGCCCAGGCGCGGCCCAAGCACAATGGCCCCGGCCAGGGCGCACCAGCCACCAACCGCATGCACGACGCCGCTGCCAGCGAAGTCGATGTAGCCCTTGCCCAGTCCAATCGCTCCCAGTTGCGAGAGCCAGCCACCGCCCCAGGCCCAGTTCCCAAAGACGGGATAGACCAGCGTCGAGACAAAGAAGCCGTACACACAGAAGGCCGACCACTTCCATCGCTCGGCCATGGCTCCGGTGGGGATGGTCGCTGTTGTGTCCATGAATACCATCTGGAAGAGGAACATCACGGCGACCCCCACGTCATAGGTGCCATCGGTGAGGAAGAACCCTTTATAGCCAATAAGGCCCCAGTTGGTGCCACCGATAGGGATCGCCAGTTCATGGTTCAAGGCGGCAAGACCGCCGAGATTGGGGACTCCGACCAGGCCCACGCCGCCGAACTGGAAAGCAAAACCGGCAACGAAGTAGCCAATCATCCCCAGGCCGTAGATCATGAAGTTCATTGCCATCGTATGGCCGGCATTTTTCGCACGACAGAGACCCGTCTCGACGAGGGCGAAGCCAGCCTGCATAAACATTACCAGGTAGCCAGTGACCAGCGTCCAGACGAAATTGATGCCCAGTCGATTCTCATCGACCAGCAGCGCCAGGTTATAGGCAAAAGGCTCTCGCTGCTTCGCTGTGTCGAGTTGTTGCTGCGTCAGCGGTGTGCCATTGGCGGAGACACCGGTCAGATTGCTCTGACTTGCGGAGTTTAACCCGCTGGCATCCGGTCCCTCTCCGCAACTGCTCAGGACAATGGCGACGGTGAAGATAAGTATTCCACTCAGGATAATTGCGGAGGCGCGCCTGCGCAGCCAGCCGGGCAGAGCCGGGGGAGGCGGCGCTTCGCGTCGCAGTGGTAAGAAGCGTTGAAAATGTGGCAGGACTTCCTTTTGACGGGATGCCTGTACGACCAGGCGCAGAGGAGCATACCCCTGGCGGGGCATCAGGGTTAGATGAGCGCCATGCACCCCAACATATTCAAATTCTTTCCAGCGGCGAAAGAGCACATTATTGCAGGCGATACCTTCGCTGCTGAACCGATAACTGATCGGGAGATTGACCACGGCCAGTGCGACCAGAATGAGTGCGAGTTCCACGGGGAACGAGAACCATTTGCCAATCGCGCTCAGGATAAGCAAGGCCCCCAGCGCGTACATATTCATGCGATGCAGCACGAGGCGCTCGCGGAAGGTGAGCGCTACCCTGGCAACCGTTCTACCCTCAGCCTGAATGCCGAAAGGAAGGCCGGTACGTATGAACATCAAGACAAAACAACAACCGACTAACAACCAGACAAGCATAGAACCATCCTTTCTCCTCTCAGGAAGACGAAGTTTAGGGATTTAGCTTAACTGAGCCTCTTGCGTTGCCTGTTTCCTCTTCACCCGCCTTGCCAGCAAGCGGTCAAAGAGATGAAGCAAACGGCGAGGGTCAGGTGGCTCACGAAGAATCATGCCTTTTCTCTTCTGGCGAGCCTGCACGAGCAATTGCCGGGCTATCGCCACAACATGTTCGTTTGCCCTATGCGGCCCGTTCAGGCCGCGCTCAAGCATCTCGACAGAGCGATGGTAAAAGCCCAGGCGATAGTAGTACTCAGCGTACTTGATGTGGGCCAGCAGGTTCGCCGGTTCATCGCGCAGCGCCTGATCCAGGGCCTCTTGCGCGCCGTCAAGATCATAGCGTCTCAACAGTTCAATGCCCAGGTATGCCCTGGCAGGAACATAGGTCGGATCGACCTGGAGCGCCTGCTCCAGAGCTTGTTTTGCGTCATCGTGCAATCCGCTCTCCAGGTAAGCCAGGGCCACGCCAAAATAGCCCTGTGGACGGGCCGGATCCTGCCGGCTGGCCTGCCGGAAGCAGATCTTCGCGGCGTCAGGATCGCCGCGACGCAGGCAAGCATAGCCTTTATCAAGCATATCGCTATAGGTATCACCAGACATGGCTTTTCTCCTGTATGGCAACCTCTTCCTCGCCGGGCACGATGTGCTCAACAAATTCTTCAACGATAGCCGGGAAAGCGTCACCGCTTTGCCTGTCTCCCAATGGCTCCCTTGCCGGGAGAAGGGAGACGAGTTTGAGCAGTAAGGGCGTAACGATGGTGGTCACGACTGTGATCACAATAACGACAGAAAAGAGCGATGGAGACAGTAAACCTGCTTGCAATCCAATGGTGCCGGTAATCAGCGCCACCTCGCCGCGCGAGACCATTCCCACACCTACCGTCAACGCTTCCTGGGGGTGGAAGCGACTCAACAGTGCCCCACTACCACAGCCGATCATTTTCGTGATGATCGCAATCGCGATAAAGCTGAGCACGGGAAGAAAAGAGAGGTGCCCCAGATTACGAAAATTCGCTTCGATGCCAACGTAGACAAAGAAGAGCGGAATAAAAAGCGCATAGCCGATCTTCGTCAGGCCGTCGTGCACCCACTCCTTCATCTCTGTCCGACTGACCAGCAGGCCCGCGATGTAGGCCCCGGTAATTGCGGCAAGGTTGCCGAGAGATTCGGCGGACCAGGCATAGAGCAGGACGAGCGCGAGGATCAGGCCGATACGAGCCTCCAGCGCCAGGAAGCGCGGAAGCAGGCGGGAGAGCAGTGGAAAGCCATAGTACCCCAGAACCCAGGCAATGGGAAAGTAGAGCAACATTTTGAGCATACCCCATGCTGGATTCTGTCCAAGTGTAAAGGCGAGGATGAGTGATAGCACGATGAGACCAAGCACATCGTCGATCACCGCCGCCCCGAGAATGGTGGTGCCTGCTCTGGTGGTCAGCTTCCCCAGATCCTTGAGAGTTTGCGCGGAAATGCTGACGCTGGTTGCTGTGAGCAGGGTTCCGATGAAAAGGCATGTAGTCAGGCTGTACCCCAGCGCATGGGCAAAGATGGCGCCGGCCACAAAAGGTGCGATCACCCCGAGAGTAGCGGAGAGAAAGGCCGCTTTCCCCACGAGGCGCATTTGCTGCATATCCGTCTCAAGTCCGGCAAGAAACATCAGCACAATCACCCCCACATTGGCGAAAGAGGAGAGCAGCAGATTAGGCTGAACCCAGGCAAGCAGGGAGGGACCTGCTATCACCCCCAGTAGCAACTGTCCCAGGACAGAGGGAATACCGAGGCGGTGACACAACCAGCCCGCAAGTTTCGCGGCGATCAGAAGACAGGCAAGGATAACAAGGAATGTCGTAGACATAACACAGCGGCTCCGTCTTATGAGAAGAACTCTTCATTGCCGGACAAAGGCTCGTGACTCGCCGCTGAGTATCTAGAAACAACTGACGAACAACTAATCTTTCGTCGAGCCGTAAAGTTGACAAACCATCTGTGATGGGCAAGATGTGTTTATCTCCTCAAACCAAAGTATAGCAAGGAATACCCTGGCACGTTACGGCCAGGTTGTCAGAAATTCAGCGGCGTGATTTGTGCACTATGCACAAATCACGCCGCTTTCCCGCATTGATTTTGAGAATGTTGCCCGCTTTTAGCGGGCTTTTATGAAGCGTTTCTCTGGTTTCCTTGAGATATTTTTGAGCTAACATCTATCTTATTGGACATGTTGTCCATTTAAAAGGGTAATGCTCTGCTCATAGTCTCTATCCTCGTGTTTTGAAGGGCGGCGCTCTCTACTCTTCCGCTTGACAAATTTCTTTTTTTTGAATTCTACCCGCCCACTTTCTCTGGAAGGGCACTACCCGGGAGGATGCTGATGGGTTGATGAATTATTGGCTATGGAAAGTATGTGCCTGACATGATACAATAGCCTGCGATTAATTGGGAAGGATGGGCGTCGCTGCGTGGTACAAGAGTGTCGTTCCCTTGCTAGTCGAAAGGATGAGACGGTGTACAGGTTCAAAGGCTTTGATAGCGCCCAGTGTGGTGACAGCATGTCTGCGCTGGAGGCGATGGTCAATGCCTGGATGGAAGGGGAGCACCCGCGCATTCGTTACATGTGTCAGACGATGCGCGGCGAGCATATCCTGCTGAGCTTTGTGTACGAAGATGCTCGCGAATTAGAGCATCGCGTTTCGGCACAGGCGCGCGCAGGAGTTAGTGGTGGGTTGCCGAGAATCTTCGACGAGGAACTGGTCGATGATCGCCCCACCGGCCCACGCATTCCGGCGACACCACCGCCGATGCACTAGTTGCATCATTAAAAAGGATATACATGTCAACTCCATATCTGGTCTATTGCACACTCGATGGAGAGATACGTGAGGAGCCGCGCCTGCAAGCGCTGGCCTTCGCTGATCGTCCCCTGGAAGCTGCTGATCTCATACCTGTGCCCGATGGCGCCACTCTTTCGATGATGCCTGATCGCCTGGCTGTGGGGCGCAGGCGTGATGGCGAGCGGCGGACGCTGCCGCAGTCGCGCGGCTGGGCGCTCGCAGCCCTGCTGCCCATCGGCTATACACGCACATTGCTGCCGGGCTATGAGAAGGTGCCGCATACCGAGCCGCTGCCGTTCTTTGGCTACAGCGCTGTGGCTGGTATGCATGGTCGGCTCTACGTGGCTGCATTGAAGACCGACGATCCGCATAAGTGGCATCCCCGCGCTTTTAACAGGGAGGCGTTAGAGCGCCGCGTGCGCGAGAAGCAGGCTCGCTATCCAGATAATCGCATCATCAAGCAGCACGCCCACTGCGCGCTCGACTACTCCTGCCCCACGGCGAGCAACCTCTTTTTTGAGCGCTGGGAGATGGCGATAGCGGTCTCTCCTGGCTGCAATGCGCGCTGCGTCGGCTGCATCTCGAAGCAGGAGGAAGAAGCTCTCGTCTCGCCGCAGGATCGCCTGACCTTTATTCCCGGCGTTGACGAAATTGTGGAGGTCGCCGTTCCCCATCTGGAGCAGGCCGAGGATGCGATAGTCAGTTTTGGGCAGGGCTGTGAGGGCGAGCCGCTGTTACAGTGGCGGCGTATCGAGCAGGCAATCAAAGTCATTCGCTCGCGCACGAAGAAAGGCGTCATCAATATCAATACCAACGCCAGTAACCCGCGCTGGCTGCAACGCCTCTACGATGCCGGGCTGGATACAATTCGCGCCAGCACGATCTCCGGCCATCATGAAACCTACAACGCCTATTACCGCCCGCTGGGCTACACCTTTGAGGATGTCAAAGAATCGCTCAAGAGGGCGCGCGACGCCGGCGTCTATAGCTCTATCAATCTGCTCTGCTTTCCCGGCATGATTGACCGCGAACGCGAGGTCGAGGCGCTGCTTGCGTTCGTGCGGGAGACGGGTCTGCGCCTGATCCAGTTGCGCAACCTCAACATCGATCCCGAAGTGCTCATACCGCGCATGCCGTCGCTCGACTCGATGGGCCGCGCGCTGGGAATACCCGCTCTGATCGATATTCTCAAGCGCGAGGTGCCAGGCGTGGAGATTGGCAACTTCTCGCGGCCTGTAAAGAGAGGGATGCGAGACAGCAAAGAGGTAGCTGTGCTGCGAGCGCACTAGCGCGCTCGCAGCACAGCTACCTCTTTGCTGTCTCGCGCAGCATCCTGCGCGCCGCCGCCGCGACGGGATCGACGCCGAGCCATCCCAGGCAATCGCGCGGAATGCAGCCCTCAGGCGTGCCGAGGTCGTGCCCGCGATAGAAGCAGGGCATGCACGGCAGGTCGAGGCGAACGACTGTGGCGCGTTTGCTGTGAGCGTCGCCGGTGTAGGGTCCCCAGGCTTTGTGGTTCGTCAGGCCGAAGATGGCAACCGTCGGCGCGCCTACCGCTGCCGCCAGATGCATGAGAGCCGAGTCGTTGCCGGCGAAGAGATCGACCAGTTCCAGGACAGCCGCCGCGACTTTGACGCTGCCCTGCCCTGCGAGGCTGCGTGCGGGCATCCGCGATTGCATCATGCTCATGATGTGATGATGCAGTTCGGACTCCTCTGGTCCGCCCAGCAGCAACAATTGGCCCCCAACATCGCGAAAGAGCGTGTCGGCCAGTTGGGCGAAACGGTCAGGCGCCCAGCGACGCGCGAGGCTATAGCCCCCGCTGCCCGGATGCATGGCAATAATGGGCCGCGCGACCTCCTCAGGCGGCTCATCTCCATAAACCAGCCGGCGCGCCTGCTCGCGCTCCCCCTCGCTCAACGGCACCTCCAGGCGCTTATTGCGTACCGTCGCCCCGGCAGCGACGGCCACCGCCATGTTATACTCGGCCTCGTGCATGGCGCCGAAGCCGTTATCTTTGACGCGCACATTGAGGAACCAGCCATGCCCGTTATCCAGTCCGATGCGCCAGCGCGTGCCCGTCGCCCGCATCAAGATCTGATGTTTGAGGCGTCCAAAGGGCAGCGTCAGGTGATGGAGCAGCAGCGCGGCATCGTAATGCCCATTCCGCAGCGTGCGCCAGAGTGGCAGCAGGCGCAGCAGGCGCCGGGGATGCGTTATCATCTGCTGCGGGTAGTCGAAAAGATATTTGTCCAGCACAATGATGTTGTCGATGACCGGCCAATCGTTAAGCAGGCCGGCGGAGTCCGGCGTTACCAGCAGGTCAATGCGCGCCTGTGGATAGCTTTCGCGCAGGCCACGCAGCGCGGGAGTAGCGAGCAGGAGATCGCCGATCCCTGCCATCTTGATGACCAGTATATGTGCGTCGGGTGGCAGCGTAATATACTCTCTATGTCTCATGCTTTTTTAAATGGTCATGGCGACCAGCGATAGAACTGCATTTTACAAACTTCTTGAAAGCCGATGCGTTGATAGATATTCCTGCCCATTGCGGTCGGGGAAAGGGTCGCCACCCCATAGCCGTTCGCGCGGGCCGCGTGCAGCGCATGCAGTGTTATGGCGCTGCCGATGCCACGGCGCCTGGCTTCGGGAATTGTGGCAATGCCATAGATGCCCGCTACGCCTGCATGCAGGAGCAGGGAGGCGATGGCAACGGGCCTGTTCCCCAACCAGCCTATGAAGTGATGCCAGGGCCGGCCAGCGCCGCAGCCGAGGTTGGCATAAGCCTCGTAGTACACACGCCCGGTCTGCTCTGTGTAGCCAAAACCCTCAATGTTCACCGTATACCATGCGCGCAGGTCCTCGGTGCTGGCAACTTCCCTGATCGTCAATCCTGACACGCTCGGCGGCGCTGCGCGTAAAGACTGGATATCCAGCGCCATTGCTATATCCGTGCTGCGATAGATCAGACCGTGCGCTTGCAGGTAGTCAGGCAGATTGGCCGGCCTTGCCAGCGGGCCGACGAGCCATCCCAGGGGAACATCTCGCTTTCGAAAATAGTCCAGGATTGCGGCAATGCGGGCGTTGACGTAGGCCGGGTCATCGCTGGCAAAGCTGGCGCGCGTCACGCCGTTGAAGCCAGCCTTCCCTGTATAGAAGATCTGTAGCTCGGCGTCTCCATAAAGCTCGCCCCCCGGCAGCCCGCGCGCCAGGCTTGCCATCTCTTCAGCAAAGTTTGCCTCCATCGCCGCTAACAGAGCAGGTGTCGAGAGATCCCCATTTTGCATCTATTCACGCGCCTTTTGTTGTGCCGCCAGGGAAGGATGGTCTTTAAGCTTTTCCTGTATCGTTGCGTATACCTGCTCCGGCGTAATGTTTTTCATGCATTGTGTTGTATAAAAGCGACAGTCGGCGGGACCTTTTGTCCTGTAGCATGGGCTGCACCAGATGTCGCTGCGCAGCACCGTCGCCTGCGGGCTGACCGGCCCGCTCAGGGCGGGATCGGTGGGGCCGTGAATGGCGATCAGCGGCGTGCCGACTGCCCCGGCGATATGCATGGGGCCGCTATCGCCGCTGATAAGCAGGTCGGCGCGTTGCAACAGCGCGGCGAGTTGCGGCAGGCTCGTTTTCCCCGCCATGTTGATCGGCTGCGTGTGCGTGCGGCTCAGCACACTCTCGATAAGCGGAAGGTCTTCGGGCGCGCCCGTCAGGACGACGCTGGCGCCATCTTCCTGAATGAGCCGGTCTATGAGTTTTGCCCAGTAGGGAACGGGCCAGCGCTTGGATTGGCCGTTGTTGGAACTGACGTGACAGGCGATGAGCGGCTTGCCGGGCCGCAGCTTCTCCTCGCCAAGCATGTGCTCGATCTCCTGGCGTGCCTGTGGGTCAACGAAAAGTTTCGGAACGCGATCAGCTTCACTCGTGCTGGCTCCGGCGGCCCGCGCCAGTTCCAGACAATAGTCAACCTCGTGCTTGTGATCGCGTGGATCCCAGTGGCGCCCAGCGACGCTATCGGTCATGAAGCCGGGATAGCCCTCCCTGCCGAAGCCGACGCGCCGTGATGCGCCGCTCAGCACGGCCAGGACGGCGGCCCAGGCTCCGAAGACGCTCACCGCGAGATCGTAGTGGCGCGAGCGCAAGCGGCGCAGCAGTTCGCGCGCCTCGCGCCAGTTGCCCGGTTGTAGCAGCGCTCGCGGCCTGCGCCAGATATTCGGATTGTAGGTGATGATGGCGCTCAGGTCCGGGTCGTGGGCCGCGATCCGCGCACTGGAAGGCATCGCCAGCAGGTCGATCTCCGCGTCGGGATAGGTGCGTTTGAGCAGGCGCACGACGGTAAGCGAGAGCACGAGATCGCCGATCAGGTCGAGGCGGATCACGAGAATGCGCCGGGGATGAAAGCGCCCCGGTTGCAGCGGCGGATAGCGTTTGCCGAGCCTGCCAGCCCGGAGGCCAGCGCCAACGATGCTCATCAACACGGAGATGAGCGCCAGCAGTATGCGCCGGCTGCCATGCACGGTGATATTGCGCAACTTCCGCCGTGAGTCGGGGCGCGCCGGATAGCCATAGTCATCCAGCCTGTTCGGTTGTTGTGTCTCTGCCATCTTTCAATGCGCTGCCCGGTCCAGGACAGATCAGCCTTCCGCGTAGAATGTTTGATCTATCATAGCATGGATGGCGAGCGCTTGCAACGCTCTTGCACACTCATAAAGAGCATGATACAATGAGAACATTATTTCTAAGCAGGTTCTCATTAGAGAAGAAAGGAGTCGGGGACACCCGTGCCTCGCCAGGGGCGGCCGCCCCACGACTCCGCTTCTCATCGTTTTTGTCTCCCTGCCTGGCGAGAGGAATGCTGTAAGGAGGCACATCCATGTTTCTATTCTATTCCGTGCATTATCCGCAGCCTGGAAAAGAAGACTTCTGGATTCAGAAAATGCGCCAGTTTGACGAACTGATGAAAAAGCAGCCAGGAATCGTTTTTGTCTCCGACATTTTTAGAGATCCCGAAAAAGGGACGCTCATGGGCTTCACTTTCTGGGAATCTGAGGAAGCCTTCCAGGCGGTCTGGCCTGAACTGGCTAAATACGCGCCTGCCAGGGAGTGGGAAATCAAACCGCCTGATGCCTATATGCTCAATTGTGTGGGCTAAGTCGTCATCGTGGCAAAGGCGTAGCGCAGGAACAGATGGCTCTCCGCACGTTTGACGCTGACAAGCGTGGCCCAGCGCGGATCCTGGGGAGCAAAGTTCATGCCCATGACCAGCCCGGGGCGCGAACTGGCCTCCTCGCGCCCGGCGATCTGTGGTGCGAGCGTCAGAAATTGCTCGTCCAGGCAGCGCTCGGCCAGAAAGTTGCTCAGCAGGTGCGGTCCACCCTCCGTCAAAATGATCTCGCTCCTGCGTGCGCGATTTACCGCCTTCAGAATGGCGCGGGCGCTGATATGGTCACTGCCGGCTATGGTTGTGACCTCTACCGATGACGCAAGCGATTGCCCGCGCAAACGCTGCGCGCCGCGTTCGGTGGTAATAATCAGTGCGGGTACGCGGCCCGACTGCAACACCGGCTGCCGCAGGTCGATGTTGCCTTGCGCCGACACCACAACGTTCAGCGGCGGCTCCGCCTTCCCCAGCGCGCCGCGAAACTCTTTGTACGCGGCTGCGAACGGAGGATAGATATGTTCGGCGGTCCAGAGGTGGCCGGGGGCCGAGTTAAAGGTTCCGGCGCCGACGATCACCGCGTCGGCGAGTGCGCGCAGAATGCCCATAACTGCATGGTCCGGCTTGCTCTGGCCGCTGATATCGCCTCCGCCTTTACGACCCGGCGCATCCAGCTCTACGACGCCATCCAGCGTGCTGACGAAATTGCTGATGACATATGAACGGCCCGCATGTGATGGGAATTGGAGCCGCCCGTAGAAGGTTTGCAGTTCACCTGGCAGCGGCAGAATGTCGCCGTGCTCGATGGCAAGATCAAAGAGAGATTCCAGTGGCGCGATAGTATTCATAGCAGCAGAAATCCTTTTCCCAGTTCGTCCCGTGGATCGATGAAAAATTCGTGACGCCCGGTAATGAAGGCGCGCCCGCTCACTTCGGGAATGATAGCCTCGTGGGGGCCGACCTGCGTTTGCCCCACGACACGTCCACCGAAGGCGCTGGCCGCTCCGAGAATGCTTTCAATAACGATCTGATCGCCCTCGGCGGTTTGGCCTCTGGCATGGAGAAGCGCGAGCCGCGCCGAGACGCCGGTGCCGGTGGGCGAGCGGTCTACCTCGGCGTTGGCAAAGATGCAAACGTTGCGGCTGTGGTGCGCCGGATCTTCTGGCGGCCCCGTCAGGATCGTGCCGTAGAGAAAGCCCAGGTCTTCCTCGAAGGGATGCTTGATGGGCAGCACGGCATTGACGGCCTGTTTAATCGCCTCGCCTGCTGCCGCCAACCGTTCCACTTGCTCCAGCACTACGCGCAGCCCGACCTGTTCGGCATCAAGCACGGCATAGAATGCGCCGCCGAAGGCGACATCTACTTTCAGTTGGCCGAAGTCCGGGACCGTGATTTCAAGGTCGCGCGCATAGACAAACGAGGGCACGTTGAGAAACGAGACGCGTTCCACTCTGCCGTCGCCAGCGTGATGTGCGGTAGCGCGTACCAGCCCCGCTGGCGTGTCGAGATTGACCTCGGTCCGCTGTCCCTGTGCCAGCACTGCTCCTGACTCCAGAAGCGCCGTCACCAGCGCGATTACGCCGTGCCCGCACATCGTGCTGTAGCCTTCGTTGTGCATAAACAGGACGCCGAGATCCCCTTCTCGCGATACCGCATCGGTCAGCACGCAGCCGTACATATCCCTATGGCCGCGCGGCTCCCACATCAACGCACGCCGGATATGATCAAAGTGCTGCTGCATGTAGCGCCGCTTTTCCAGCATGGTTGCGCCGGGCAGTTCAGGCAATCCGCCAGTAATGATGCGCAGCGGCTCACCGGCGGCGTGCGTATCTATTGTTGTGATGGTGATTGTATCGTCAGGAGGACGATAATCGCTCCAATCAAGCTCCATGTTCGTGTCCTTTACCATGTGTCAGGTTCTCATGCCCTCGCTCGCTCTGACCGTGTGGTCGCGCGGCTCCGCCACACCAGGGATATATTGAGTTGTATGGCAAAATGCGCAGCGCGCATTTTGCCATACAACTCAATATATCCGGCGAGCGCCGCAGGCGCGAGCACGCGAGTCTGCCGGAAAATCAGGCGCACTCGTAGAAAAATTTCTCATAGCCCTGCCGTCATAAAAATGATAATTCATCCTTTGCTGGTGGGTGCAGCACCAGTTCTTCGACCAGCAGCAGGGCCGCGGCCAGGTCCGACAGGTCGAGCATCTCGACGGGCGAATGTGAGTAGCGGCGCGGCAGCTTGATCTCCAGGGTAGGGATGCCGCCGGCGGCCAGATGCGCAGCCGCTGCATCGGTCACGCCCCCGTGTGCGATGGCGAGCTGGTAGGGTACGCCAGCGCGCTCGGCGGCGCGAATCATGACATCCCTGGCGGCGCGTGGCAAAAGGAAACCCGCGCTGCCTGAGCCGGAGGCTGGAGTAATCAGTACGCCGCGTCCGATGCGAGCGCTGTAGGCCATGTGACGCGTATCGGGCGTGCCCGTCGCCGGGAAGGTGTCAACGACAATTGCCAGGTCCGTGCGCAACGCGTCGATCATAGCGCGATCATGCTGCATGGTATTCGCCTCTCTAACTATTTGATGGGATGATACAGGCCGGCTCTATCGCTATGCAGGCCAGGCCGGCGCCCTAACGCTATTGTATCATCTTATCGCCCCTGAACCTCTCTTCCGGCGTCCTCTCTCGTTGGGCGTTCGTGCAGCCTCGGCAGAGATTTTATGCGCTGTAGAACATGCGCGAAGCGCATATCCTACAGCGCATAAAATCTCTATTGCGCAGCCGAGCCGCGCGAACGGTGGGCGAGGCAGGGCGAAGGCGCTGAGGACCAGGCATCCTCTCAAAGAAGCATTCGGCCTCAGAATATAAGAGCAAGAAACGGATAGCCTGCCATCCTCTGGCATGTTACCCTGAGCAATATTATGGTACATCGAAACGATACTCAAAAGGAGGAAAGATATGCGGCCCTTCCGCTTTGGCATTCTCTGTGAAAAGATGGAAAATCGCGAGGCATGGTTCGCGAAGGCGCGGCGCGCGGAGGAACTCGGATATTCTACATTATTGCTGCGCGATCATTTTATGCCCGGACCATTTGGCGATCAGTTCGCACCCATTTCCGCTTTAATGGCGGCGGCGATGGTTACAAGCAAATTACGTATTGGCAGCATGGTCTTTGACAACGATTATCGCCATCCAGTTGTGCTGGGTAAGGAGGTAGCCACGCTGGATGTGCTCTCCGGCGGGCGCTTTGAATTTGGGCTGGGGGCGGGCTGGATGGGCAGCGAATATGAGCAGGCGGGACTGCCGTTCGATCCTCCGGGCACGCGCATTGATCGTTTCGAGGAGGCTGTGCGGATCTTCAAAGGATTGTTCTCCGGTGAGCCGCTGACGTTTGCCGGGAAGCATTATAGGATCGCAGGCATTCAAAATTTCCCGGCGCCAGTTCAGCGACCACATCCGCCTATCCTGATCGGTGCCGGTGGGCGGCGCATGCTGGCTATTGCCGCACGCGAGGCGGATATTGTCGGCATCCTGGCCGGTCCTCTAAACGCCGGGCTACCCTCACCTGATGATCCCGCCGCGTACTCGGCGCGGAATTTTGCGCGGAAGATCGCATGGCTACGCGAGGCGGGAGGAGAGCGCTTCGCTCAGCTTGAACTGAGTGTGATCACAACTCCTGTGTTTACTAACAATCGCCGCCAGGGGGCCGGGCAGGTCGCGCAAAGACGGGGCTGGAGCGGTGTCGCCGTTGAGGAGATTCTGGAGATGCCGGCCACATTTGTTGGCACTGTGGAACAGATTGCCGAGCAGATGCTTGAGCGCCGCGAGCGTTTCGGCGTCTCCTACTACATGACCTTCGATCATGTGATGGAGGCGTTTGCGCCTCTCGTAGAACGGCTCGCTGGCAGGTAGCTCCTGAAAGCGCCCGCGCATGTTCGGGCAGCAGGCACGCGAGCATACCAGTGCTTTCCGCTAAGAGGAACAGTGTAGATGTGAGGAGGATATGCCCTCTTTTACGTGTTAAAATCAGGCATATATTTGCCAGTTAAGCACGTTTTCACGTTTTTTGGAAGGAGACGCTATGGGCCTGGTATGGAAAATCGACGAGGGCACGCAGGTAAAGCTAAAAGATTATGACCCCGGCTACACCGACAAGCATACCGATCATCATTCCGCCAGCAAGGAGATGGAGGAGCTAAGCAATGAACTGTATGATCTTCAAGAGTTGATGGCGGCGGCGCAGCATCACAGCCTGCTCATGGTGCTGCAAGGAATGGATACCAGCGGTAAGGACGGCACGATCCGTCATGTGCTGTCGCACGTCAATCCCCAGGGCTGCGAGGTACATTCCTTCAAGGAGCCAACGCCCGAAGAACTGGCCCACGATTTCCTCTGGCGTATCCATAAGGCGACGCCGGGGAAGGGCGTAATGGGGATCTTCAATCGTTCGCAATATGAGGATGTGCTGATCGTGCGCGTGCACAACCTTGTGCCGGAGGATGTCTGGCGGCGGCGCTACAAAGAGATCAATCACTTTGAGAAGCTGCTTGCCAGCACCGGTACGATCATTCTCAAGTTCTTCCTGCATATCAGCAAAGACGAGCAGGCAGAGCGCCTGCGGGCGCGCGAGGAGGACAAAGATAAGGCGTGGAAGATAGCGGCGAGCGATTGGACCGAGCGCAAATACTGGGATGCCTACCAGGAGGCATACCAGGACGCGCTCAGTGAATGCAGCACGGATGCGGCCCCCTGGTATATTGTGCCCTCGGACCACAAGTGGTACAGAAATCTGGCCGTTGCACATACGCTCGTTCAAGTGATGCGCCAGTATAAAGACGAATGGAAGGCCGAACTGGAGAAGCGCGGGCAGCAGGAACTCGCCGCGCTAAAGCGATTGCGCGAATCGGGAGAGGGATGAAGCGATAGCGATAAGGGCCGGATAGATCCGCCCGCGAGAATGAGGTGAAGCGGCTCCGTGCGGACGGATCTATCCGGCCCCTACCGGCTTATTTTTGTGGGCGCAATTGCTTGAAGCGCTTCGTATTTTCGGTGATCGCGACCTCGGTGGGCAGTCGCTCCATGCTGGACGCGCCGAAAAAGCCAACCACGCCGCGCGTATGGGCCAGCACGTAGGCCGCGTCCTCTGGCTCCGCGATAGGGCCGCCGTGACAGAGCACCAGGATATCGGGATTAACGGCGTGGGCGGCATCATGCATGGCCTGGATGCGCTCAACGGCCTGGTCGAGCGTCAGAGCCGTTTTCGCGCCGATAGCCCCTTTGGTCGTCAATCCCATATGCGGCACCAGGATATCCGCCCCGGCCTGCGCCATCGCCCGCGCCTCGTCGGGATTGAAAACGTAAGGCGCAGTGAGCAGATCAAGCTCGTGTGCCTGGTGGATCATCTCGACCTCCAGCGCGAAGCCCATGCCCGTCTCCTCCAGGTTCTGCCGGAAGGTGCCATCGAAGAGGCCAACGGTAGGGAAGTTCTGCACGCCGGCAAAGCCCAGCTCTTTGAGCTGCCTGAGAAAATACGGCATCACGCGGAACGGATCGGTGCCGCAGACTCCTGCCAGCACGGGCGTCCGTTTCACGATGGGCAGCACCTCGCCGGCCATCTCCACAACGATAGCGTTGGCGTCGCCATACGGCAGCAGTCCGGCCAGGGAGCCGCGCCCCGCCATACGATAACGCCCGGAGTTGTAGATAATGATGAGATCTGCGCCGCCGGCCTCAACGCATTTGGCCGATAGCCCCGTTCCCGCGCCGGCTCCGATGATCGCCCCCCCGTTCTGCACCGTTTGACGCAGGCGCTCAAGCGCCTCTGTTCTGTTCACGGATTTTCTCCTCCTGATAATGCAACTGAGTAAACGCCATGTGCAGGTTGCGCTGATGGCTCACCGCTGCGCGGCTCGCCAGGATGAAGAGTCTGCGGGCACAGCGCCGCAGGCGCTGTGCCCGCAGACTTCCTCCTTCTGATGTGCCCCGGGTGCGCAAAAACATGCCCATCGCGTTATTTAACTTCATTTTTCTGGGCGGTATGGGCGCGAATAAGCTCATCCATGCGGCTCGCCATTGCCCGCGCGAAGCGTGGATCGTTGATATCCATGTCCAGCGCATGCACCTCGATGTTCTTCTGTAGCCCCGCCGTGAGGTTGTCGATCAGCGCCTTATCGGCGTCGGGATCGTAGAAGGCGCCGCCCCCGGTGGCGATCATCGAGACGCCGCGCAGTGGAATGAAGAGCGCCACCGGCCCCTTCGCCTGGTTGAGCTTGCGAGCGATAATGCGGCCAAGTTCGGCGCATTCCTCCGGCGTCGTGCGCATCAGCGTGACCGTCGGATTGTGCTTGTAGAGCTTGCGCTGGCGAAACTTCTCCGGGACGGTATCCATCGGGCCGAAATTGACCATATCCAGCGCGCCCAGCGAGACCACCTGCGGAAGACCATGATTGCCTGCCGCTTCCAGACGGTCAGGCCCCGCGCTCAGCACGCCGCCGACAAGCTCATCGGCGAGTTCGGTAGTGGTAATGTCGAGCACCCCCGCCAGGAAGCCGCCGTTGACCAGCGCCTCCATCGACCTGCC
>Ga0070740_10003355_pt1 | contig 17132 bp, 14 predicted proteins | sample Coa_R2_FD_67286 | JGI IMG/M metagenome (GOLD analysis project Ga0070740, IMG submission 67286) | Surface soil microbial communities from Centralia Pennsylvania, which are recovering from an underground coalmine fire - Coalmine... | ecosystem: Environmental > Terrestrial > Soil > Unclassified ... | reverse complement strand
CACCGCGGGCATCCCGGCCTCGATACGGTCGACGCCGATTTCAGCCAGCTTCTCCGCGATCGCGACTTTATCCGCGATGGAGAAGACCACGCCAGGCGTCTGCTCGCCGTCACGCAGAGTCGCGTCGTGTATTTCGACCTTCGCCGGAAGGTCGAAGGTATTCCGCACTTCGGGAATGAAGTTAAAGGGACTGACCCACCACTCGTTGTCCCGCAGATAGCCGTTGTTCATCGGAGCTCCTTCTCCGCGCGCTGGCGCGAAATAACGATTCTAAACCAGCGTGTCGGTGTCGCGCCGCGAGGGGCGGCCGCGGGGGCTGGAGAGCGCAAATCCAGGCCGGCGCCGCGCTACTTGTGGTCGCGTCTTGCCGCGTCCAGGATGGCGTTCAGCGCCGGAGCGTCTTTCAGGTCCCCGGGCGCGGAGCTCTTGAACGTCCGGATGTAGGCGTAGATGTCCTTGGCCTGCTTGTCCGGCAAGGACGCTTCGCTGAAGTTCGGCATGGAGGTCGAAGGCGTCAGCGGCGCGACGTTCGCCCGCCCGCGAAGGAACGTCAGAAACGCCTGTTCGGTGGAAAGATTTCCCCACCGTCCCACGAACGGCCGGGCCCCGGTTTCGCCGTTATAGCCGTGGCAGGCATAGCAGCCGTAGTCGTAGTACAACTGCTTGCCCTTGACGGGATCGCCCGTGACCGGGCTCGTCGGCGCGGGAACCGGTTTCGCGGGCGCGCCGCCGCCGCGCCCCTGCGCGTTCAGATTCACTGCGGCCAGCGCAAGCGCGGCGGCCAGCATCCAACCATTCTTCTTCATGACCACTTTCCTAACGCGGCTGGGTGATGACGTCGATCATGTAAGGCTCGCCGCGCTTGGCCGACGCGACGCCGCGCTTCAATGCGGCCGAGAGCTTCGATGGATCGGTGACCGGCCCTTCGCCCGCCATGCCGTAGCCCGAGGCGAGCTTCGCATAATCCAGGAACGGATCGCGCAGCGTGCTGCCGATGTGCGCGCGCTCGGCTCCGCGCCCCCGCACGCCCGCCATGTACTCGATGAACATGTACTCCTGATGCCACGCCCGATTGTTGTGCATCACGGTGAGCAAAGGCAGCTTGTGATGCACGGCGGTCCACAGCACGCCAGGAGCGTAATTCAGGTCGCCATCCGTCTGGATATTCACCACCAGCCGGTTGCGCGCCTTCGCGGCCAGCGCCGCGCCCACTGAGGCAGGCGCGCCGTAACCCATGCCGCCGGCTCCCTGGCCTCCCAGGTAACTATACGGCTTGTCATGATCCCAAAGCTGCGCGTTGTGGCCGCCCGAGAAATTGCTGGGCGAGGCCAGGCACCAGTCCTCATTCATGATGAGCGGCCACAGCTCCGCGTAGACCCTCGCCGTGCTGATCGGGCTGGCGTTCCAGCCGGCCTTCCGTGCTTCGATGGCCTGGGCCAGCGCCGTCATCCGGGCCTCGTGGTTGGCCTTGGTGTGCTTGGCGATGCGATCCTGAATCCGCGATTTCTGGTCCGAGGTCATCTGGCGCTTTACCTCGTCGATGATCAGGGGAAGACTGGCCTCGGCATCCGCCTCGATGGGAGCCGCCGCCCGAGCCGCGCCGCCGCGGCCGCCTCTTCCACCATTGCGGCTGGCCGATCCGGGGCTGATCCCGCCGAAGCCGATATTCGTGATGTCGCGCTGGGGAACGATCGCCGGCAAGCCGGGACCGATAATGGCCGCCTGCGCGCCCGCGGTTTCCAGACCCAGCGTGTAATCGTAATTCGTGTCCGCGCCCGGGCCGCATAGCGGATGACGCTGCGGAAAACTCATGGGGCCTTGCGTCGCGGACGTGCTGGTGGATGCGCCCACCAGTTCCGCGAGTTCGACGGCGCGATTCACGCCTTCCGGCGTCCGAAGCCGCCCCACGGCAATCCGCGGGTTCTGCGCTTTGAGCAGCGCGCTGGCGATCTCGCGTGCCTGGGTGCTGTCAATGGTCGGAAACGTGGGCGCCTTATAAGCTGGCACACGCGCGTTGGGCGCGTTCTCTTTCTGAAGTTCGCTGCTGATGACCACCAGGGCCGGACCCATCGGCGGCGTGATCGCCTCGTTATAAGCGCGCTGGATCGCGATCAGCGCTTCCTCGAGCGTCTTCGGTTCAGCGTCCCATTTCGTGTATCCCCGCACGATGCCCGCCATATCGTGCGCCGTGTGCGCCGGGATGAAATCGGGATCGTTGCCCGCGATCATCAATACCGGCACGCGGTCATAGTACGCCTGATAAATCGACATCGCCGCGTGTTGCACGCCGATGGTCCCATGCAGCAGCGCCAGCATCGGACGGCCCTCAGCTTTCGCGTAACCGTGAGCCATCGTCACCGCGGACTCCTCGTGGAGCGCGGTGATGAACTCGGGCATCTTGTTCGGCGGATTGCCGTAATTGATCAACGATTCCTGAAGTCCCTCGAAACTCGACCCGGGATTGGCGGCAACATACTCGATCCCCAGATCGCGCAGGGTCTGGACCATAAGATCCGAGCCGGGCCGGGTGATGGTCCGCACCGATGCCGGCGGCCGTATGTTTCCGGCCTCGCGGGCGAGTTGCGCTGGCGTGGGCGGCGGCGCCGTACCTGATTGCGCGGCGCTTCGCCCATTCGGGGCTTGCCCGCCCGCCGGAGCCTGCGCTTCCAAAAACGGGGTCGAGCCAGCCAAGGCCGCTGCGCCCGCCGCCGCGCCTTTCAAGAACCCGCGCCGTCCGAACGGTTCCTGTTTGGGTTTCGCCATCGGTATCTCCTCCCTGCTTGCATGACGCTCCACCCGCGCCTGTGCAGGCTGTCCGGAAACAATAATATCAGGCTCGCCGAGGTCCCTGGTTGTTCGCGGCCCGCGCCGTGACCGCCGCTCAAATTCGATAGAATAGCCCCGTTCTATCTGGCTGTTCTGTTTCGCGCGCGCTGTTTAAGGCAAGGAGGCTCCTCATGCGTTACCCGTTTTTCTGTGCCGTCGCCATTTCCCTTATGTACCTCGCCAACGCCCAGACCGCTTCCGCCCCCGCCAACTCCAAGCAGCCTCCCGACCCCCATAGCCTGGTCCTAGCGGGCGACCGCTTCAAGCCGCTCAAGTACGATGAGATGACGCCCGCGCAGAAGGCCATGGTCGATCATCTGCTTGCGGGCGAGCGGGGCGGCGTGCGGGGGCCCTTCAATGTCCTGCTGCGCAGTCCCGAGGTCGGAGACTTCGCCCAGCAGTTCGGCGGCGCCATGCGCTTTCGCACCGGCCTGGCTCGCGACGTTTCGGAAATTATCATCCTCATGACCGGTCGCTACTGGATGGCGCAGTATGAATGGAACGCTCACAAAGCCTTAGCCCTGCAAAACGGAGTCAAGCCGGAGATCGTGGACGCGATTGCGAACGGACGGCGTCCCGCAGGCATGTCGCGTGACATGGAGATCGCCTACAATTTCATCGATCAACTCCTCACCACGCATCAGGTCAGCAATGCGGTCTTCAAGGCCGCTCAGGATCGCTACAGCGATAAAGGCGTGGTCGACATCACCGGGCTCAGCGGCTGGTACGGTCTGGTGTCGATGGTTCTCAATGTCGATCGCTATCCTCTGGGGCCCGGCGTTCCGCCCGAATTGAAGCCTCTGGAAAATCCGCTTCCGGCCGCCGGACAGGGCTTCGCGACACCGGTTCCGGGGCCGGTCTCGCCGGCCAGCACCGTCTTAAAAGTCAACGGCAAGAGCATGACGCTGCGAGGCGACCGCTTCAAGCCCCTGACGCTCGAACAGATGACGCCGGAACAGCGCCATTTTACGGAAATTGCCGCGGCCGGGCGCGGAACGGGGGGCAGCTTCGGTATCTCGCTCCGCAGCCCCGAAGCCGGAGAGATTTTTTTCGCCATGGGCGAACGCGTTCGCTTCCATATGTCCCTGCCGGACAAGCTGAAGGAACTGGCGATCCTGCTGACAGCACGCTACTGGGGCGCGCAGTTCGAATGGACGGCGCATCACCGGGCGGGCCTGCAAGCCGGACTGGCGGAGGACAAAATCAAGGCCATCGCCGAGGGGCGCAGACCCGCCGGCATGTCTCCGGATGAAGAAACGGTCTACACTTTCATCGCGGAGCTTTTCAAGACCCGCCAGGCTACGGATGCCGCCTTCGACAGTGTGAAAAAGCTGGTCGGCGAGCGCGGAGTGGTGGACCTGCTCGTCACCGCCGGCTACTACCAGACGGTGTCGATGTTTATGAACGTCGACCGCATGCCGTTGAACGAAGGCCAGCAGCCCGAGCTGAAGTATATCGCGCACCCGCTTCCATAGAGGCCCGATTCAGCCGGCCTGTCCCCTTCTTGGCCAGATGCGGCGAGGCGGCGCCGCCGTGCCTGGAGGCTTGCGGGCAACCGCCAAAAAATAGGACCCGTCCGGCGCGCGATACATCTGCCGGTGCCACACATTGCCGTGCTGCGGACAGTCGCGCCGGTATAGGACGAGACAATCGTCGTCCAGGCGGTCGTCCGGGACGCACCGGCAGCACACGTAAACGAGTTGCACTTCCTCCGGTTCTGACACAAAACCCCGACGAGGCGAATGGCCGGCTTCGAAGAATTTTCCCTCTCTAAAGATCTGATTAATCTACGCGGCGAGTGGTGTGAAATCGGGTAACCACCCGATCCGCCGGCCACCGGTGGCGATTGGCTCGATATACAGATTGGCTCGGTATACAGGATGGCCGAAAGGCCCGCGCCTCCAGGAGACCGCCCCCGATGGCTGGGTTGTTTCGTGTCGCGCGGCTAAACCACTTCGAGGATGACGGGGGGAAGCTTCCGGCGGCCGATGCGAATCTCCAGCGGGTGCCGGCCCGCGCCTACCTCCTCGGGCAGGCGGAAATTCACTTCAAAGCGCTGCGGCCGCGGATCGACGCAGAAATACTCCAGATCCGCTACCGGTTGCCCCGAAATCGTGGCCTCGATTTCATGCGGTCTCGCAATTTCCTCCAGCGTGAGCTTTACGGAGCGCGTCTCAATCCGGTTGGCGGAAATCAGGTTCACACCGTCGCTGATGGAGTAGATCCGCGGCACCGACGGCCCGGGCGGGATCACGCGCAGCGTCGCCGGCGGGGAAATTTTCTGTCCCAGCCACTGGATTTCTACCGGAAGCAGGCCGGTTGCTTCCAACGCGGGAAGGATCACGTTGACCTGCTGGAGGCCGGCGGGATCCGGCGGCCCGATGTACGTAATCGTTCCCAGCGAATCTCCCACCATCACCCGGAGATGATGCAACCCCGCGTCGGCGGGAAGATTTTCCACCCAGATGGAGATCGAGGCAAACCGCCCGCGGCTCGGCGCCACCGGCTCCGAACTGTTGGCGTTGGTGATGCGGCGGATGCGCACCTGGGCCTCGGCCACGCGATCATCCTGCGCAGCCCGCCATCCTTGAGGCTGCTTGCGCCAGGTGGTCCACATATACTGCGTTCCCACGCCCTCCAGGGCGAGCACCTGAAAATCGTTCATCTGGGTAAATTCCAGCAGCTCGGCCGAGGAGAACCGCGCCCCCGCCCACGTGTTGTAGGAGGCCTCCGGAGTCGGCGCCAGACCGTTGAATTGCATTCGCGCCAGTCCGCCCATCTTCAGCACCCGGCGGATCTCGCGCAGGTACTGAAACACCACCTCGCGGCGGGGGATGTGCTGGAAAACCGCGTAGGAATATACGAACTCGAAGGAATCGCTGGCGAATTCGGAAAGGCTCGCGCCGTCGGTGGCATGAACGTGCGCGTTGGGAATGTCGGCGAGCTTCTGTTTCGCGAGCGCGATCATTTCGTCGGAAACGTCCACCCCGTGAATCTCGGCGAAACGCCGGCTCATAGGCCGCATGAGCCTTCCCGGCCCGCAGCCGATTTCCAGGGCCCTCCAGCCGCTACGCTGGGGAAGCGGCACGCGGCGCAACTCCCATTCCAGGCTGTTGACCACTTCCGTGGCAGTCGCAAAGAAGCCGGCGTCGTCCTGATCGCGGCGTCCGAACGCCACGTAATAGCCCGCGTCCTCCCGCGCGCGCGCGTTCCAGTCCTCGCGCATCCGGGCGCTGATTTCGGGGTCGCTCATGCGGGCAGGTCTGCCATGGGCTACTTGCGGCTGGAGTATTTGTTGAGTTCTTCGAGCAGCGGCGCGGCCCCAGCTGGCGGCGCCATATTGCCGGTGATGATCTCGCGATTCTTGAGCGCCTTGCCGTAGAGTTCCTTGTTCCAATCGTCATCTTCGCGCAAGGTCGAGCCTGTCAGGGAAACCCCGGCGAATACGCCGCGAGCTCGCGACCACGTCAAAATCTCGGCGGTCAGCGCCGCGTCGGTTTCCGCCTGGGTGGACCGGCCGACCGGCCCGGCCGCGGCCGTGGCGTCGCCGCCCAGCGTGAATTTCGTCGAAAGGAGCCGCTCCATCCCGCGCTCATTCATGATGAGCATGAACACGTCGGTTTCCGTGCCGCCGATCTGGAGCCCGAAGCTGCCCCCCTCCACCCGTACCGAGCCCGGAGCGGACCAGCCCACGCCGCTCTTCTTACGGCAAAACACGAATCCTTTGCCGTACTTCGCGCCGATGATGAACGCGCCGCTCTTAAGGTCCGGCACCACCACCACGCATTGCGCCTTCTCAAGCAACTGTTGCGGAATGGCTTTATCGGGCACGCCCATGACTTCTTTAAACGCGCTGGCCGCTGCAGCCAGCCGCTTCACGGCGTCGGGCTGGTCAGCCGCGCCCGCGACACCGGCGCTGAGCGCCGCCAGGACTAGAATTCGCCACTTCATTCGATAGCTCCCTCCGACTTCTCGATCATCGCATAACCGTTCAAGATGCGTCCTTTGACGGAGCCGTTACACCCCCGCCCGGCAAAGCGCTTCAGGCGGCCCCGAATCCATGCTTCGGAAACTTGTGGCGCGCTGCCGCGACAAGGCCGAAAGCTTCGCCCCGGGCGAGCGCTAAACAGAACTACTCGCGTTCGACGATGTTCTGCGCCTCGGCGTGATGCACGCCGTAGACCTTCCGCAGCATGCGGCACATCTCCGCTGCGACGCGCTCCGGCGATTCGTTTTCATCCAAGACCAGTTCGACTTTCAAATAAATATCCACGCGCCGCACTCATCAAGTGTGGCACACGGTATGCGCTGATGCCGATGCTAGGATGGAAACAACCAGCGGTGAACACCCCCTGCAAACTGTGCGGAAAAAAACGCGCTCGCCGGTCGTGTCCGGGAATCGGCGGCGAGATCTGCCCGACCTGCTGCGGCACCGCGCGCGAAAATACCATCGACTGTCCCTCGCACTGCGAGCATCTTCAGGAGTCCCGCCTGAGAGAGCGGCCGGCGCCCATCCCGGCGGACCAGGTTCCGAACTCCGACGTCCGGCTGAGCGACAAATTTCTCGATGAGCATCAGGCGCTGTTGATGTGGCTTGCGCTCGCGCTGGCCCAGGCGATGGGCCAGCAGAAAGCCGTCGACACTGACGCCCGAGAGGCGCTGGCGGGCTTGATCCAGACCTACCGCACGCGGCAATCCGGCCTGATTTATGAAAGCCGCTCGCCAAACCCGTACGCCGGAGCGCTTCAGGACGCGTTAAAGCAGGCGATCGTGGATTTGTCAAAGCGGCTGGAAGAAAAGACCGGAATGCACACGCTGCGCGACGCGGATGTTCTGGGAGCGCTGGTTTTCCTCCAGCGAATGGAGCTTCAGGAGAACAACGGCCGCCGCCGCAGCCGCGCCTTCTACGATTTTCTGAACGGCCTTCTCCCGGCGCGCGGCGCGCTCGCCGAGTTGCAGCTATGACCGCCTACGTGGTGTTCGCCCACGGCTCCAGCGTCGAATCCGCCAATGATGCAGTGCGGTCCGTGGCCGGAGAAGTGGCGCGGCGCGGCTCGCTCCAACCCGTGGTCGCCGCGTTTCTGGAAGGCGGCCGGCCGGATTTGCGGTCCGCGCTGGAGGAAATGGCGGCGCGGGGGGCGTCCCGCGTGATTGTGATCCCGTATTTTCTGACCCTCGGGCTGCATCTTCAGCGTGATCTTCCCCAACTGATCGAACAGGCTCGGCGAGCCCATCCGAATCTGGAAATTGAGGTAACGGCGCCGCTGGACGGGCATCCTGCGATGGTGGATGCAGTGCTGGACCGCGCCCGCAACGCCCTATGCAAGCCCGATTGATCGAATCCATCGAGCTAGCACCGGACATCCGCCATTTCGTGTTCCAGGCGGAGGGCATCGAGCGGCTCGAATTCATCCCCGGGCAGTTCGTTTCCCTGTCGGCGCCTGTGGGCGGCCGGACCATCACCCGGGCGTATTCGCTCGCCTCGGCCCCCGGCCCGACGGCCCGCTTCGAGCTGTGCCTGAACCGTGTCCCCGAAGGCGTCTTCTCGGGGCCTCTCTTCCGGATGCAACCGGGCGACACGGTCGAGATGCAGGCGCCGCTCGGAACGTTTGTGCTGCGGCAACCGCCGCGCGACTCCCTGTTTATCGCCACCGGAACCGGGATCGCGCCGTTTCGCTCCATTCTTCAGGCGCATCTTCGGGAGGACTCCCCACCCTTCACGCTGCTGTTTGGGGTCCGGTACGAATCGCATTTGATGTATCGCGCGGAGTTCGAAGAAATGGCGCGGAAATTCCCGCAGTTCCGTTTCTGGCCCACGCTTACGCGCCCCGAACCTGGCTGGACCGGCCGCGCGGGCCGCGTCCAGGCGCATTTGATGGAGGCGCTGGGCGGACGGCGGGACATCGACGTGTACCTGTGCGGGCTCAAGGCCATGGTGGACGACGTGCGCGCCATCCTGAAGGGGCTCGGCTTCGACCGCAAACAGATTTTCTACGAGAAATACGACTGATGCCTCGAACGGTGGTGCTGGTGTTCGGCGTGGTGCTGGTGTTCGCCGTGGTGTCGGCGGTCCTTCTGCGGCTCATGCCGGGACCTTTGACGGACACCGATTATCTCGTCGCGGGCTCGGTGGCTACGGGGGTCTCTCTGCTGGTGTTGTTCCTCGGGCTTATTGGAGTCCGGTCCTCGGACACGTTTTTTCGGAAACGAAAAAAGCGGTAATCGCCGTCTGATCTGCGGATGCCCGGGAACCTGCTTCCTTGGCCCAAATCTAAACGTTTTAGTAGAATAGAGAATCAATCAAGGAGTCTGACGACTGATGTTTCGCCTGCCCGCCTTTCCCGCACTGGCCGTGTGCGCCGCCGCGATCGCGTCCGCCTCGACTGCCGCCGCCCAAACCAAGGTCGGGGTGATCAATCTGCAAAAAGCCCTTCTCGACACCGCTGAGCTCAAGAAAGCTGCGGCGGAGCTGCCGCTCAAGTACAAGGCCCGCCAGGACGAGCTGGAAAAGCTACAGCGGGAAATGCAGGATATCCAGACCCAGTTGCAAACCAGCGCCGGCAAGCTCAGCGCGGCTGGCCAAGCCGATCTCGAGGCTCGCGGGCAGGACCTTCAACGCAAAGCCACCCGCCTGAATCAGGACCTTCAGGATGACGTCAACAACGACCGCAACGAAATCCTTCAGCGCGCCGGAACCCGCATGCGCGAAGTAGTGAAGAAAATCGCCGAGGAGAAGGCCCTGGATATCGTGCTGGTGGACGACGGCACCAATCCGTTTTACGTCAAGCCTGCCGTGGATATCACGGCTGAGGCCACTGCGGCCTACGATAAGGCGTATCCTACGAAGTAGAGGCAGCCGGAGCAGGAGCGGCGAACGAGCGGTATGGCCACGGGTTTTCTCGACGCTTACGAGCAGCAGGCCGAGCGCCAGTACCGGCGGGCCCAGTTGCTTAAGCGGGCAATCTCCGTCCTGCTGATCGCCGGCGGCGCCGCCGCCATCGGCTATTTCAGTCTGCGGACCCGTTCGCAGGAGCGGGTGCTGCAGCAGTTTCTGGCCGATCTCGAAGCTCAGAAGTACCAGGAGGCGTATCGGCTCTGGGGCTGCACACAGGAAACCCCGTGCAAGTACTACCCTCCAGAGAAGTTCGCAGAGGACTGGGGACCGAACAGCCTGCATGCCAACCCTTCGGCCATCAAGATTGAACACGTGGATTTCTGCTCCGACGGCGTGGTTTTCGATTTAGCCTACCCCAATTCCGAAGATATCGGTTTGTGGGTGGAACGATCTAACAACGTGATCAGCTTCGCGCCGTGGCCGCGGTGTCCAGGCCGCCACTTGCAACTCGGGGCGTTCCTGAAGTCCTTGTTTTCTTAGGTTTTTGCCGAACAAACGGTTCCGGTGATGTTGCGGTCCGCGCTCAGGGTGCGGTATGTTGTAGGGAAGTACGTCCGGGCCCGACCTGCGCCTGGACATCCTTGTTATCTCTCTAAAGTGGAGGGTTTTACCAATGCTGTTGACCTCGTTGTCCGCTCTGTGTAAGCGCGCTGGCCCCGTTTGCCTGCTCTTGTTGCTCGCGATGGGGATGTCGTTTCCCTTGCACGCCCAGGGCGGCGAGGCCGAACTGCGCCTCCCCGATCTGCATGCCGCCACGTTCCTGAACGGCTCTGTCAGCGGTCCGGCGCTGCTGACCTTCGGGCTGTTGATCAGCGTACTGGGGTTCGTGTTCGGGCTCGGCATGTACATGCACCTGCGCAATCTGCCGGTGCATCAATCGATGCGCGAGATCTCGGAGTTGATCTACGAAACCTGTAAAACGTATCTGATCACCCAGGGCAAGTTTCTTCTGATTCTGGAAATCTTCATCGGCGCCATCATCGTTTTTTATTTCGGGCTCCTGCAAAGCATGCCGGCCGAGCGCGTTCTGATCATTCTGGCCTTCAGCGTCATCGGTATCGCCGGCAGCTATTCGGTAGCCTGGTTCGGAATCCGCGTGAACACATTTGCCAATTCGCGCACTGCCTTCGCCAGCCTCAAAGGCAAGCCCTTCCCCTGCTATGCGATCCCTCTGAAAGCCGGTATGAGCATCGGAATGCTGCTGATCAGCGTGGAGCTGTTTATCATGCTCTGCATTCTGCTGTACATCCCCGGCGATTACGCAGGACCCTGCTTCATCGGGTTCGCGATCGGCGAGTCGCTGGGCGCGGCGGCGCTGCGCGTGGCCGGTGGAATCTTCACCAAGATCGCGGATATCGGCGCGGATCTGATGAAAATCGTCTTCAAGATTAAGGAAGACGACGCGCGCAACCCCGGCGTGATCGCCGATTGCACCGGCGACAACGCCGGCGACTCGGTGGGCCCCTCCGCGGACGGATTTGAGACCTATGGCGTGACTGGCGTCGCGCTGATCTCCTTCATTCTGCTGGCCGTCAACAACGACATCACCAAGGTGGATCTGCTGGTGTGGATTTTCGCCATGCGCGTGATGATGATCATCGCCAGCGGCCTGTCCTACTTCATCAACGAAGCCGTGGCCAAGGCGAAATACCAGAACCTGGACGAGATGAACTACGAAGCGCCGCTGACCTCGCTGGTCTGGCTTACGAGTTTCATTTCGATCGCGGCCACCTATGGCCTGAGCTACCTGATGATTCCCGAGATCGGCAACGATCCCACGCTGTGGTGGAAGCTTTCGAGCATCATCACCTGCGGCACGCTGGCCGGCGCGATCATCCCCGAGTTAGTCAAGGTTTTCACTTCGGTCGAATCGACGCATGTGAAGGAAGTCGTCACGTCTTCGGAGGAAGGCGGAGCCTCGCTCAACATTCTTTCCGGATTCGTGGCCGGCAACTTCAGCTCCTATTGGCTGGGCATGTCGATGCTGGCGCTGATGGCCATCGGCTACGGCGTCAGCACGATGGGGCTCGAAAACCTGATGAAGGCGCCGGCCGTGTTCGCGTTCGGCCTGGTGGCGTTCGGGTTCCTTGGGATGGGTCCGGTGACCATCGCGGTCGATTCCTACGGCCCGGTAACCGACAACGCGCAATCGGTGTTCGAATTGAGCGTGATCGAGAGCATCCCTGGAATTAAGCAGGAGCTCAAGAAGTCCTACGGGTTCGAGGTTGACTTTGAGAAAGCCAAGCACCACCTGGAAGCCAATGACGGCGCGGGCAATACGTTCAAAGCCACGGCGAAACCGGTGCTGATCGGCACTGCGGTCGTGGGCGCGACCACGATGATTTTCTCCATCATCGTGGCTCTCACCAACGGGCTCACCACCAACGTCCAGAATCTCTCGCTCCTGCATCCGCCGTTCGTGCTCGGCCTGATTACCGGCGGCGCGATGATCTACTGGTTCACCGGGGCCTCCACGCAGGCGGTCACGACCGGCGCGTACCGCGCGGTCGAGTTCATCAAGGCCAACATCAAGCTGGAAGGCGTTACCAAAGCCTCGGTGACCGATTCCAAGCGTGTGGTGGAGATCTGCACGCAGTATGCCCAGAAGGGAATGTTCAACATCTTCCTGACAGTGTTCTTCGCGACGCTCGCGTTCGCCTTCTTCGAGCCGTACTATTTCATCGGCTACCTGATTTCGATCGCCCTGTTCGGCCTGTATCAGGCCATCTTCATGGCGAACGCCGGCGGAGCCTGGGATAACGCCAAGAAGATCGTCGAAGTGGAACTGAAGGCCAAAGGCACCGAGTTGCACGATGCGACCGTAGTCGGCGACACCGTCGGCGATCCGTTCAAGGACACGTCCTCGGTGGCCTTGAATCCCATCATCAAGTTCACGACCTTATTCGGACTGCTGGCCGTCGAGCTGGCGGTTTCTCTCACCGGAAAACAGGGCGCCGGCATTTCGACGGCTCTGGCGGTGGCCTTCCTGGTGGTTTCGATCTTCTTCGTCTGGCGCTCGTTCTACGGAATGCGCATCGGAAAGGTGAAGATCTGAGGCCGGACCCCGGCGTTCAGTACGCCAGCAGCCGGTCCGCCTCGGCGGCAATGTTTTCCACCTGCGGCAGAATCTCGTATTCGAGCTGCGGGTGATAGCCGATCCAGGTGTCCAGCGCCCCGACTCTTCCCACCGGAGCATCCAGAGACGAGAACAGTTCGCTCGCCACCCGGGCCCCGATCTCCGCGCCGTAGCCCCAGGACAGGCAGTCCTCGTGAACGATCATGATGCGGCTGGTCTTCTCGACCGATGCCTGGATCGCTTCCCAGTCATACGGCGCAAGGGAACGTAGATCGATCACCTCCACGGTGCGGCCGGCGTGCTTCTGCTCCACCAGCAAAGCCGCCTGAAGCGATTTCTGCACCAGCGCGCCGTAGGTCACGATGGTGAGATCCGCGCCCTGCTTCACCACCTTCGCTTTGCCGAAAGGAATCGTGTAATCCGGACCGGGATGCGGCGAGCGGTTGTACGTTTCGCGGTAGAGTTTCTTGTGTTCCAGAAACATCACCGGATCGTCGCAGCGGATCGCCGTGCGCAGCAGCCCGCAGGCGTCCAGCGCGTTCGACGGAAAAACCACGCGCAGGCCGGGGATGTGGGTAAAAATCACCTCCCCGCACTGGCTGTGGTAGATCGCGCCGCCGGTGAGGTAGCCGCCGATCGGCACCCGAATGACCATCGGCGCAGAAAAGCCATTGTGGGACCGCCAGCGCAGGCTCGCCAGTTCGTCGCGGATCTGCATCATGGCCGGCCAGATGTAATCAAAAAACTGGATCTCCACCACCGGCTTCAGGCCGCGGGTCGCCATACCGGCGCCTCGCCCGACAATGGCAGCCTCCGCAATCGGGGTGTTGAACACGCGCTTCGACCCGAATGCGATCTGCAATCCGGCCGTGGCTTTGAAGACTCCGCCCTTGCCCTTTACTTCGCGAAGATTCTCTTCCCGGCTGCAATCGGCTACGTCCTCGCCGAAGATCACGATCCTATCGTCGCGCCGCATCTCTTCGTGCAGTGTCTGGTTGATCGCGTCCACCATGGTGCGCGGTTCGCCCGTAAAGTGCGGCTCCGCCGCAAACTCGGCCGATGAGGGATCCACGCGGTCCGAGTACAGGAACTCCAAAGCCGACCCGTGGGCCGGCGGCGCTGCTTTCAACGCCGCCTGGGTCGCCTTCTGCACTTCGATATCGATCTCATGGTGCAGCGATTCGAGCGCGTCCACATCCAGAATGGCCTCGGCCAGCAGCCACTCGGGGAACTTCACCAGCGGGTCGCGCGCCGCTTCCGCCTTGCGCTCGCGCGGCGTCTTGTAGAACTTCTCGTCGTCGGAAAGCGAATGCGAGTACGGCCGGATGGTCTTGGCGTGCACCAGCACAGGAGCCCGCTCCCGGCGGCAGCGCTCCACCGCGTCGGCCATGGTGGCGTAGGAGGCCAGAAAATCCGTGCCGTCGCACTCAAAAACCTTCAATCCGGGAAAGTTCTCCACCAGCCGCGCGATATTGCCTCCGGCCGTCTGCTTCTCCACGGGAACCGAGATCGCGTAGCCGTTATCCTGCACCAGATAAACCAGCGGAAGGCTCTCCAGGCACGCGATATTCAGCGACTCCCAGAACTCGCCTTCGCTGGTCGCGCCGTCTCCCGTGCTCACCAGCGTAATCGCGTCGGAGGACGCATCCAGATAGCGCTCCGCGTTCGCGCAGCCCACCGACGGCAGAAACTGCGTCCCCGTGGCCGACGACGGCGAGACGATGTGCAGCTCCGGCGAGCTCCAGTGCGAGGGCATCTGCCGGCCGCCCGACGCGGTATCGGCCGCCGCGCCCACCGATTGCAGCAGCATCTTCTCGGCGGTAACGCCCAGCGTCAGGCACAGGGCGCGGTCGCGATAGTAGGGGAAGAACCAGTCGTGGCCGGCGCGCAGATTCATGCCCGCGGCAATCTGAATCGCCTCATGACCGGCGCCGCTGATCTGGAAGAAGATTTTATTCTGCCGCTTTAGTACGATCTCCCGGTCATCGATCCGGCGGGAGAGGTACATGATGCGATAAGCCCGTAGCAGATCCTCCCGGCCCAGGCGGGCGCGCAACGGAAGGCCATCCGACCTGAGGCCCGGCACACTCGTGGCTGTCATGTCCACTGCATAGTGTAGCAATGGAAGGACCCATCCACCTCGGTGAGCGCCACCGGGGTAAAATCAAACCGTTCTCCGGGAGGAAACGGAATGGCGGCGTTTGCCAGTTTGGTCGCGATCACGCTCTTGGCACAGGTGCAACCTCCGCCCGCCCCCTGGCGCGGCGCCGGGCCTACCCCCTGTGTCGGCTCGGACGGCGGCATCTACCAATGCCCTCCCGCGCCGCGTCCTATGGCGATCCGGGCTGGCCGACTGTTCGAGAGTAAAACGGGGCGGATGCTCAACAAGCAGGTGATCCTGCTTTCCGGCGACCGCATCGCCGAGGTCGGACCCGAGGCGCAGGTCAAACTTCCAGCCGGAACTGAGGTGATCGATCTGAGCCGCGCCACCGTCCTGCCGGGCCTGATCGACGCCCACACCCACATGTTCAATAATCGTGGGCCCAAGGGCACGACAGAGACGTCCATGCTGATCGCCGTTCAGAATGTCCAGGCCGACCTCCGCGCCGGCTTCACCGCCGCTCGCGACATGAGTTCCCATGGCAACGGCTACGCCGACGTGGCGGTTCGCAACGCCATCAATGAAGGCCGCATCGACGGGCCCCGCTACCAGGTCTCCGGGCGCGGAATCGTGTGGGGCGCCGCGCCTCCGAATCCCTCCGCGCCCGATAATCCGCTGGCGAGCAACGTGGTGCGGTCGGCCGAGCAGGCCCGCGCGGCCGTCCGCGAGCACGTGGAGCACGGCGTCGACTGGATCAAGCTGTTCCCCACCGGAGCCTATTCGTTCACGCCCAGTGGTGAAGCGCACTATGTGCTGACTTATCCCATGCCGGTGCTGCAAGCCCTGATCGACGAAGCGCACCGCCTTGGCCGCAAGACGGCCTGTCACGTTTACGGGGGCGAAGGCCAGAAAAGCGCCATTCTGGCCGGCTGCGACACGATCGAGCACGCCTTCGGGCTGGACCAGGAGCAGGCCAACAGGATGGTTTCCAAAGGCCTGTTCTACGATCCCACGCTGGTCCGCTACATCGAGCCTTACATGGACGATAACGACGCCAGAAACACCGGCGGCAAATACCGCATGATCCCAATCTTCGAAAAAGCCGTGACCATGGCCGCCGCGACCAAAGGCCTGAAGATCATGGTGGGAAGCGGAGTGGACGGCTCCACCTATGCCCATGGCACTCAGGCGCTCGATTTCGAGGCGCTGGTGAAGTACGCCGGAATGACGCCCGCGCGCGTCCTTCAGAGCGGCACGATCGTCAACGCCGAGGCGCTCGGCTGGCAGGACCAGATCGGTTCCATCGAAAAGGGAAAATTCGCGGATTTAATCGCCGTCTCCGGCGACCCGCTGGCCGACATCACGGAGCTTCAGCGCGTCAAGCTGGTGATGAAGGGCGGCAAAGTGATCAAGAACGATCTTCAGCCAGGCGGGCCAAAGTAGCTAACGATAACTAGCGCTGCGGAAAAGGAATTTCCCGCGGTCCGTCTTCCAGGCCCAGGATGCGGATCACCTGCGGCTGGGGCGCGGGAGCGGCAGCCGGGGCGGGCGGCGGCTGAATTGCCAGGCTCGGGGCCGGCGACGGAGCAGAACCCTCTTGAGCCGCCGGAGCCGGGCGGAGGCCTGCGCGCAACTCCGCGCTGGTGAGCCTCAGCCAGAGCATCACTTTGTTTTCCTCCACGCCAACTTTCAAATTCTGTGCGATCGCAGGCAGAGACGGCGCGCTGTTCCGAATCTCGGTTCCTAATGCCACGGCAGCGTCGTAGGAGCCGGCATCCAGCGACGCTTCCAGATTCAGCCCTCCCCGAAGCGCAACCGAGCCTTCGAAGCCCTTGGCTTGCGCCTCAATGGGAACGAAGATACTGGCCAGTGGATCGGGAAGGCGGCTCGCCACCACCCACAGGTCTGCTTTCTGCGAAAATCGGGCCGCGCGGGCCAGCAGCGGCGAAACGCGGCGCTGCTTTTCTAGCAAGCTGTTATCGATCGCCGATTCCAGTGTTTTCCTCGTTCCGACGAGAAGCAATTCCTCACTAAGCTGGGCCAGACTCAGCATTGCCGGGTCCGGTGCGAGCCAGAGGGCCATCCCTTTGTACGCCGCCGGCTGAAATTTGAGCGACTCGGCGTCGGCCTTGACCACCTGGGGCCCGAACGATCCCCAAACGACCGCCAGAAATCCCGGCGAAGAACGCACGATCTGCCGGGCCTGCTTCAGGCACGCGAGATCCGGAAAGTTC
>Ga0070740_10003352_pt1 | contig 17143 bp, 11 predicted proteins | sample Coa_R2_FD_67286 | JGI IMG/M metagenome (GOLD analysis project Ga0070740, IMG submission 67286) | Surface soil microbial communities from Centralia Pennsylvania, which are recovering from an underground coalmine fire - Coalmine... | ecosystem: Environmental > Terrestrial > Soil > Unclassified ... | reverse complement strand
GCTTCAATGGGGCCGCGTTCATATGAACGCGGAATGAGTAGGTCTGGAACAGTTGAATTTTCAAGGAACAATTGGCCGTTTCGCGAGCGGCTTACTGATTGGATGCCGCCCGCGCGACGCCAGCATCGTCTTGCGATGCAAAAAGCATAGGTATCACAGTCCTTTTCCCATTTTCGAGCGAACCCGGCATCTGGCCGGTCACCGCGCCGCTCGCAGCGCTTAGCGCGTCTCGAACCCCACGTAGCGCGGCGCCTCGCCCTCGATCACCCGCGCCAGTAGGCGCGCCTGGATTTCCAGCACGCGCCGGTAATTGACCCGGTAGCCGAACAGCGGATGGGTCACCAGGGTATCCATGCGCTGCTCGTAGGCACGGATAAGCGCCTTGCGCCCGGCCGGCTTGAGACTCACCGCCGCGCCCACCCGGATGAAGTCTCCCGGCGTCACCATCCGCGTGTTGATCGCGGAGAGCACCGCGGAGTCGGCAATCAGGGGACGGAATTCTTCGAGCAGGTCCAGCGCCAACGCCGGCCGGCCGAAGCGCGGCTGATGGAAATAGCCGACGAACGGATCGAAGCCGATGCAATGGCAGATGATGGTGAGGTCCTTGGTCAACAGGCTGTAGGCGAAGGAGAGCAGCGCGTTGATCGGATCGCGGGGCGGACGCCGGTTGCGGCCCAGGAAGTCGAAGCTGAATTCGCGCTGCTCACCGCCCTCCTCGGATTTGAGCATCCCGGCGAAGGCGCCGAAGTACAGCCGCGCGGCGGTGCCTTCGATTCCCAGCAATTCCTCCAAATCGGCCGCGGCCGCCGCTCGGTGCGCAGCGCGCCGGAGTTGAGCCATCAACGCGGGCGGCGGCTCGATATGATTGCGCCTCAGCATCGTGCGCTGATTGCGGATCTTGGCTGCCGTGAGCTGACGCGCCACACCCAGACAGAACAGCGGCTGTTCGGCCAGCGCAAATTGCCTGCGGCGCAAAAAGACGTTCCTAAGCCCCATTCCCTGCGTCAGGCCGTAAAACCATCCGCCATAGGAGAAATGCGCTACCGGCTTGTCGGCGCGGCACAGGCCCTCGATCGCGCTCGCCGTCAGTTGCACATTGCCGAACACGTTGACCTGCGAGATCTCGCCGAGACGCACCTCCTGCACCGCTTTGTCGCGCGCGCGGATGCGCAGCACGTCGCCGGTCTTGCCGATTATCAGCCCATGGCCGGTCACGTACAGCGGACGCAGGTCGTCGCGGGCCGGCACCAGCCGCCGGACCTGTTGCGCCTCGCGGCCGGGCTGTGAATCGGGGTTTCCAGCGCGGTCGAACAGCGAGAGCTGGGGGTCGGGCTCGGGAGCCTCCAGCCCGCTCCACTGGGTGGTTTCGTCGGGGAGGCAGATTCCCACCAGCGAGCAGCGCGGGCACTTGGGGCTGTCCACCAACGGCGGCGGAATCGAGCCGTGCTCGGCCAGGGCACGGGCGGCGTCCAACGCCGCAATCGTATCCGACACCAGAGCGTCGTCAACCGCCACGCGCACCCGCTGGCGGGTGGCGTCGTAATAGAGCACTGCCTCGTCACATCGATAACCATTGTCGCGCAAGATGAGCGCCTGGGCGCCCATCTGGATGCGATCCGCGGGCCAGGCCTGCGGATCGTCGTCGGTCTCCTGCGGACGGCCCTTTTTGTAATCGACGGGAACGACGGCGGAGCTGTCGCCCTCGACCAGGTCGATTTTGGCGATCAACCCGTGTGTTTCGGAGGACAGCGTCACTGAGCGCGAATGGATTTTTTCCTCGGCGCCGGGCTCGGGCATCGCGTCGGTGCGCACTTCGAGTTTTTCATGCCGCAGCTCGCCCTCGATTGTGTCCGAGCTTGGCGCGAACAGTCCTTCGACCCATTCGTAAAAGAACAGGCGCGGGCAGTAGACAAACTCGTTGAGCATCCGCGCCGGCAGATACTCTGGCAGCGCACCGCGCTGCAGCCCGGGGGCCGCCTGAATGGAGTAAGGTCCGGTCAGCACCTTGGAAAGCGGCCGATTGCTCATTTATCCGCCTCCATCCACTATCCGGCTCCATCAACCGCGGCCGCCAGCAGTTTTGTGGCGGGGGTTGCTTTGTTGGTCATTCCACGCCGTCCACCACGATACAGGGGCTGTCGAACGGCGAGTAAGCCTTGCCCAGTGCGGTGATAACGCGCTCGCCGCGGCCCTCCACCGGCCCCAGATCGACGAACAGCACCTGGTCCTCGCGATGGTCGATAATTTCGCTCAGTGCGTGGCGGCAGCGAACCAGGTCGGCAGGCGTGAACTGGCATTCGAAGATCGAGTACTGCAGATGGTCGCCGAAATCGCGCATGGTTTTGAACACCCGCCGCAAGCGCTTATCCTCACAGATGTCGTAGCAGACCAGATAGGTGTTGCGCATGATGGCTACCTTTGAGTTAGGGGGTCGCCTTCTCTCAACAATACAAACGAAACTGCGATCCGCTCGCCAAGTACAAGTTCAAGAATGTACTGGACTCGCGCGGACCACATTCATGAACTTTCCGTTCGCGACCCGCCGCGCGCGAAAAATTTCAACAACGCCGAGCAAGCGGACCTCGTCAAGCTTGCCACTGACGAGCCCGGGATGATTCAGCAATGCCTCTATGCAACTGCGCGACAGCGGCTGTGACCAGATCGGCCAAACGAAGTACCATTCGCGATCCGCCCGTATCGTTCCAGCGGTCCTCAACTCGCGTTCGGACGGGGTTGTTGGAAACGATAGGAAGCCGATCGCGGCCAGGCGATTGGCACCAAGTACCGTCGGCGCGGCGCCCTCCGGGCTGGGATCGCGGTAACGCAACGCATAGCGCTGGTCATCTTGGGGATCCCACCGGAATCCGTCCGCATCGTCCTTCCGCCGCCAAGCGCTAAATAGTGCTTCCGCAATTTTGCCGGCGTCGGTCATGTCGGGAGGCGAATTGAGCTTGCGCAGCCGGTTAGGGAGTTTGCCGCTGGGAACGTCGACTAGACGTTCGAGAAAGTTCTGATGCCCTTGACCGAACATCATGACGAGTGGAGACGCCGGAAGCCTCCCGTTGTTTTTTGGGGGCCACTCGGCGGTCAACGCGGCGGCAAGCGAGGCAGCCACCGCATCGTCTCGAACTTGCCTTGCATAACGGCGATAATCCTCACGCTCGAAGTCGACATTCTTGCGGGTTGCGTCAAGCTTGAAATGCTTGACCAACTCGAGAATTCCTTCATTGGCAGCCTGGGCAACCTCGGTTTCTTCAACCCTCGCCGCAAGGCTCAGTTGCGCCACCCAGGGTGGTCCTTTCCAGCAGGCGCGAGGGTACCAGTCAGGGCGTGCCGCTTCCAGCGCACCAAGAAGGCCCATCAGCGCCAGGAACGCCAGCAAATTGTCGGGTTCGAGACCCGGCATGGGAAGCAGCGTATCGTTCGCTGGCGGGTCAAACAGAGTCATCTTGGTTAACCTTACTCCTGCTCGGCTTCGGACCGTCGATGGTCCGCCAGACGCAGAACCGCTTCCAGCCGCGCCAGACCCCAAATGCCGTAGCGGCGCGTGACACGTTGGCAGAGATCGACCCAAAGGGAGGTTAGCTTCGGCAGGCTGTGCGCGGGCTTGGACGAGACCTTGCCGTCGCCCAAGTCGGCCTCGAAAGTCATGCCTTGGCCGGGCCAGTCTCTTTCCGGCGCAGGAAAGAAGGGCCGACCATAACCGTGGTGCGTGCCAATCAACCAGAGCACCAGATCGGCGTCGTGTGCCTGGGCAAAGCGGGGATGCGCTTCAGCCAAGCCAAGGGATGCAACCTCGTGACGCGCGCCCCTTGGGAGATCAGCCAAGCGGCGTACCTCATCCCAGGCGCGAGAGTGGCCGGGCAGCTTGGCGCTTTTGGCAAGATCGGCGCCGCCAACGGCAGCGAGTTGATCACCGCCATAGAGGAAGCACTTGAAGTTGGGATGTGCTTTGCCTGCGTCATGAAGGTAGGCAGCCAGTATTACGTCGTGCGCGAGTTCGGGTGAAAGCCCAACCTGTTCCGCAAAACGCCGGGCGTAGCTTTCAACGCCACGGCTGTGTTCGGAAAGGCGCACGGCCTTGCGCCCAATCGCGCGGACGCTCTCGTCGTCTTCGGTTACTGCGTCGCCGGTCAAATCGCTTCTGTGTGTCCGTCTTCGGACCGGCAACCTTTGCTCGACAGCCAGCGGTCTGCCGTCTTTCGCGCGGATAATTTGCAACCTCGATGAAGCTCCATCGCCAAGATCCGGAAAGCGCTGGGCGAATTGGGCGCGGATGTCGTCATCGGGCGAATCGTCCATTGCACCGATGAAGGAAAGCTCTTGCTCACTCAACTCCGCTTTGCTTAGCCTCAGGATGTCGCGGGCGCGCTGCCGGCGGTTGGCGTCGCGCGCTACGTCCGTTACCTGATTCTTCGATTCCGGGTACCAGCCCCAGCGGTCACAGCCCCCTCTGGACGCAGGCACAACAATGACGTCCCCGGGCCTGATGGCTCCCGCTTGTATCAGCTTGGTTTGGTCATCGTTTGCCCCGCGCCATCGAAGCACGTTCGCTGCTGGCTTGATTTCTTTCTGAATGATTTCCCAGGGCGCCGCTTCGGTGTCAGGGAAATCTCCCGAGGCTGTCTCACGGAGCCATCGTCTGGCCTCTTCCAGCGGGACCGAGATTGCCTCCGGCGCCGCGGGCGGACAAACAGTTACTCGCTCGATCCAAGCTTCCTCAGGCTCTCCGTCATCGATGTCGGCACGCCAGAGGACATCCACGTCCCCCGCGCCGCTATCGCATCCATGGAGGTAAAGGGAAACCGCCGGGTCCGCGGCTGGGATCGGCGATGTGCGAGCCCACAACTCAACGGCGCTGGGCAACAAGATGGGCGCGTCTTTTTTCGGAGCTACGCATTTCACCAGCACCTCGGGTGATGGAAACCACGCTGCCGAGGCCTCGATACCGAAGTCGATTACACGAATTGGGCTCTTTCCTTTGCCGTTGGTTGTGCTCCGTTCAAGTAGATAATTCCATGTATAGCGCAGAGCGTCGCCATAGATGGGGTCGCTGTCGGCACTCTTTCTAACCTGCGCCGCGTCCGCAACAACGGCCGCACGCGCCTCAATCTCGCGGCCCAACCGATTAAGACGGCCAAAACGCTGGCGCAGGCAGTCCAGCGGCGCGACTTCGGTAACAAGGGCATCAAAGTCCAGATCGGCCCCTGCCTCGACGCACTGGGTTGCCACGACGATCAGCGGCTTGGACCGCTTGTTGCGTGGTCCCCCGGCCTGCACCGACGGCAGGAGTTGGCCGAGCAACGTGTCACGGTCGATATCGCGTGAGCGGCCGATGAGAAGGGCCACTTCCGGAACAGCTACTTCATCGGCGGCCGCGCCCAAGGGCACGGCGCGGCGACCTTGGAGCGCATTGAAAATCTCCCGCGCACGCTTAACTCGATTGACGACCACCGCGACAACATCACACCCGTTCTTGGCAAACTGCCACGCTGTGTCACAGAACTGGCTGATCAGAGCCCCGTGACCGGACTTGATCTCGATCAATTCGGCGGGCTTTGAGGCGCTTAGCCGGCACGCAAGAGTGGGATACGCCCGATCGTCATCGGAAATTTTGAAGAACACATCGCCGCTCCCGGCGTCATTTGATTTCTCACCGCTCGGCGTCGCGGAGAGGGTAACGACATTGAACCGCGCCTCGGCAGGTCCTTCCACCCAGGGTTGGGCACGAAAATCCATGCTGTCGCGCAGGGTTTGGAGAAACGGCTGTGAGAGATGAGCTTCATCGAGCAGCAGCAGCGCATCGCAGCCCAACAGCCCGGCGTGAACCGGTTTCATACTGTCGGAGACTCCATAGCCACGGAACAAGAGCCGCGAGCCCACCTGGTCCACCGTCGAAACAACAACCGTCGGTTGTGCCGGAGTTCGCACCCAGTCCGGTTCCTTGGGCATCCCGCCGCGCAGGCGCACCACCGCCAGGGGTGTGTCCTCATTCTCGGCCAACAGGCGCAAACGGTCCGCGGTGCGCTTGAGGATTCCTTCGGTGGCAGCGGCGAGCTTCTCGGCAATCACCTGCGCGCGCGTGTAAGCGTCATCAACGACCAGGCGCCGATCGACCACGAACAGAATCCGCGTCCCAGCTCGTCTGCCGGCGTCACGGGCAGCGTCGAGTGCGAGGTGAAAGACGGCGATGTCAATTGCCGCGGTCTTGCCTGCTCCGGTGGGAATATCCAGCGCACGGGGCCACTGGGCGGAAAAGACCTGTTTCGCCAGCCGTTTCTGCCATGGGAAGGGCGAAACGCCATGGATGGCCGCGAAAAAGTCTTCGAACTCCTCCGGTCTCAGATCCGCGCTCAAGGCAGGCGCTCCCAATCCAGCGGCAGGCACATGCCAAATCCGTGAAAGCGTCCTGCGCCAAGCAGCACGGGGCCCGTCACCGGCTCACCAAAACGCAGCACGACGTGCCGACGTGGACGGCGCGCGAACTTCGCACCCTTGGGAAAACTCCAGTCTGGACCCGGCGACCTGTTCCCGCCAGCACGATATGCGGATGGACCTCCACGGACAGCCGAGTGTTTGTGAATTTCGATCTCGATTGGCTCCGGAAGACCGATGTTGCGGCACGCCGCAGCAATCAGCCGAGCCTCTTCCACCGGGTCGTTATGCTCCGGAAATCGGTCTAGCAGAACCGGCATCGCGCTGGCCCATGACACTGCGGTCTTGCACCAACGCTCGGGCCTTAGAGAAGCGCGAGACGGAACAGCCGCGCGTTGGACTCTCCAGTGCACTGTGGCGGAAAGATGGAGTTCTGCACACATCCCCTCGCCCTCTTCTAACCGGGCGAACGCCGCTAGCGCTCGAAGAACGTCAAGACGTTCGCTGTCAGCCATGCCTCGCGGCAGGACAACGGCGAAGCCAAGGAGATCGCCCGTGGCGTGTTCCCAACCGACATTGGCCAAAGGCACGATTGCAATGTGCGGCCTCGATGTCGCTGTGCCATCGGCGGTATGCCCCGAAACCACCTCGGGCGGGGGCTGCGGCCCGCACGTCATCAGCGACATGCGCACGCATTTGGCAATGTGCGCAAAAGCCAACAGGTCGGGGCGTGAACCGCCTTCATCCTCAAAAACGAACCAGTCCGCGGCCGCCCCGAACACACTTTTGGGACCTTCGGTTTGCACTTCTAACAAGGGCCTGCGGTAACGAACCGACATGCCGACTTTGGGACGCTCATCCCCGGCCAGCCAGGTTTCAAGATTTCTCAAGCGCCCTTGATGCATCGTTCGCAGCGCGGCGGAGCCGCCATCATCGGGCCGCCACAGTTTTGCATTGTCCGGCGTTGCTTCGTTGCCAAATGTAAAACGCACCAGCGAAGCAGAGTGACCCAGACTCGCGACCCGGCTTGCCAAGGCCTCAAGGGCCGCCAGGTGCTCCGTCTGCCCCTGAGCCTCTGGCCAGACCAGTCTGATGAGTGGATTGGTCGGAACCTGTACCTTGAAGTCGCGTGCCTGCCGCGGCCTACGTTCCGGAAGCACGGCGATATCGCCGCCACGCGCATCGTTCGGTGGAACGAACACAGTGGGTGAAGACCGCTCGCTGCAATTCTCTGGGGGGTCGGCTTCAATCAGTGGAGCGGGAAGTCGTTCCAGCCATTCAAGTGCGGCGCGCTCCTGGACGTCGCAACCGCCATCACCCCAACTCTGAGCGAGGGCCGAGAACACCCGCTCAGGGTGCGGCGGCCATTCCGCAGCAGAACAGTCTGGGAGTGTTGCACGATACACACCCGTGAGCAGTTCGATTTCGAGTGCGAGCATCGCGGGTCAGTCCTTGGAGTCGTCGGCTTCGCTTTCGGCTTCTCCCATCAGGGCCAGCTTGCGGCTGGCGCTGACAAGCTGAATCAGCTTTCCCTGCGGCCGCAACACCAGATCTTCTTCGTTCCAGCCAATTCCTGCGGTCCGCGCGGCCTTCGCCGCGTCCGCGGCGAGGCGGCACGCATCTGCGAAATCCAACTCTGCATCCTCGGCGGCGCCGTTGGCGTCGATTATCTGGAAAGCTGGCGACGAACCTGCTTCGGGAACCAGATCGCATCGCGAACGCAAAAAATAGCCGCTGCGGTCTTGCGCCGCTATTGCGGCAAGGGCCAAAGAAGCCAACGCTGTCTGCGCTGCGAGTTCAGTGGAGGCTGCACCACCGGAATCCGCCTTGAATCGCAGGCGCCGCAAGGCCGCGAAAGACAGCACGAAGCTGTGCAATGCGTAGTTTATACTCACTCCAAGTGGATCAACCTTGGGTGCAATATTGGAATGATTTATCTCAGATGGCCGGACCTCCTTGGGCACGTCCTTGCCCTTTTTGTCTTTAGGCGCATCGAGGGACCAATCACCGTTGGGTAATTTGTAGACACAAACGCCGCTGCGGATTCCCAACGGATCGATTCTGCTACTTACACGCTTGCCAGAAGCAACTTCGGCCACCTCACCGGTATTCTTGTCTACGCCCGGCTCGGTCGCGACCCCTACGCCGATGATCTCCGAAACCACACAGCGCGGGAACTTCGCGCCGAGTCCGCCACCTTCGCCAGTAGAATTCCAGGCACCGAAGACCAAGGCGGTGGGCGAGAGCTCGTAGACGGAGCGTGCGTTGTGCGCCGTGGCCTCAATCAGACGACGGCCCGCGTCAGTGTCCCGAAAGCGGACGCCGTTGAGTTCGGAATCTCGGATGATAGCGTCAAAAACCCGGTGTGGCGCTTCCAGCGTTGTAATTTTGCCAATATCGCCTACCTCGGTGCCGGTGAAATCCACGGCAATTACGGGAAAGCCGAGAGTCTTTGACGCCCGAGCGACCTTCAGCGCCTCCTCAAGTCGATTTGCCTGGCTTTGTACGCTGTCGATCAGGACGCAGAGTATGTTCTCGCCATTAACGCGCCGCCGCTCGAAGACATGACGCGGAGGTGCGTTGCGTCCTTCACCGGGATAGGTGGGTGGAAAGATCTTGTCGCCCGGCCCGCCCGCGGGCTGAAGCTTGCGAACCCGTCGTATCGCAGCAGCAGTAGCGACAGCCGCCTGCAACTTTTCTAGACTTATTGCCATTGGATCCTCCCTGGGAGCACAGGCACCTCTGCGGCCGAGGAACGGACCTCGCTGTGGGTCACGATTTCCAGCGAGCGGGACTCGCAGACCGGAACATCGACCACCTCCCCAGCGCAAAGGCCGGGGCGGTCGAGCACGCGCTCGCGCACGGAAGTGCCGCTGGTTTCGATTTGTGAAATAATCATCACGGGCGATCACACGGCGGCCTGCTTGAAAAAGGGCGGATATGAACGCCGTCCGCAACCTCCCCTTGTTTGCGTTGAGGTGATTCGCTACAGCGTTATATAACAAAAGCGTAGCAAAAGTTAAGCTTAACCGGACGCCTGCGCCGTCTCCATCGCCGGGGCGGCGGGCAAAACCGTAAGCGTCGATGGCGTAGCAATAGACGAGGCTTCGCCTCGCTCCCTCGGATGTGGGGCGTTTTGGGATTCTCCGCTGCGATCGATGACGCCCCGCTAGTGGATCAGGGGCAGGTGCGCGCAGTAGAGGATTCCGGCGGCGCCGCTTTGGATGCGCTGACGGCGCAGCAGGTCCAGCCATGGCGCAACGATACGGCCCAGGGCACCCTCCAGCGCGGCGCGCGAGTCGGCGCCGCCCAGCAACTGGCTTAGCAACCCGGTCTGGACCGGATAGCTGACCAATCCCACCGGCTGGTCGGGCGGCAGGCTGGCCTCCTTTTTGGCTTCCTTGAGCGCGGCGTCAAAGCCGCCCAGTTGATCGACCAGCTTAAGGGCCAGCGCCTGCTGTCCGGTCCATACGCGGCCCTGCGCGATTTTGTCCACCTGCGCGAAGCTCAGGCGGCGGCTTTCGGCCACGCGCTTTACAAACTGTTTGTAGACCTCGCCGAGCATCTTATCTCGCAGCATCGCCTCCTGCGCGGGCGTGAAGTCGGTAAAGGAATCGAACATCTGGACATTGTCGCCCTCGAACACGCCTTCGCTGGTGATGCCCAGCTTGGCCATCGCGGGCGCGATGTTGAACTTGCCGCCCAGCACGCCGATCGAGCCGGTCACGGTGCCCGGGTCGGCGATGATCCTGGCGGCCGGCGTCGACACCCAATAGCCGCCTGACGCCGCGTAACCCGACATGCTGACCACCAGCGGCTTTTTCTTCGCGGTAAGCTCCGCCGCGCGCCGGATCAGCTCCGAGGCGACCACCGAGCCGCCCGGAGAATCGATACGGAAGATCACCGCCTTGATCGAATCGTCCTCGCGCACTTTCTCGAACGCCTCGGCCATCGTCTGCGAACCCATCGACGCGCCGCCCGGCGACAGCAACGGGTCGTAGCCGCCCTTGCCGCGGTCAATCTCACCCGAGCCGTACACGACTGCGATCCGGGGGCCGGAACGCATCCCGGAGAAAAAGCGCGGACGCACGTAGGCGACATAGTCGACGGTGTTGTGCTCGACGCCGCCGTAGTGCTTGATGCGCTCGTCGAACTGGTCTTCGTACTCCAGCTTGTCGATCAGCCGGCTGCCGATGCCCTCGGCGGGGCTTAGCGGCGCCCGATTGATGAGCCCGATGACGCCGGCCACCTCCAGGTGGCGCTGGGCCGCGATGCGTCCGACGAGCTGATTGAACAGGTCCTTGATCAGGCTCTGATCGGCTTCGCGCTGCGCGGGCGTCATCTGCTTGTCCAAAAAGATGTTGGCGGCGGTCTTGTACTTGCCAATCGCGTAGAGGTTGGGCCGCACACCGATCCAGTCCAGCGTGCCGCGCATGAACAACTCGCGCATCCCGATGCCCACCAGGTTGAGTTCGCCCTGTGGCATCATCGAAACCTCCCGCGCTGAACTGGCCGCCAGGTAGGCCAGGTTGCCGGGGGCGAATTCGCCGGCGGTCTCCAGGTAGGCGGCGGTCCATTTGCCACGTTTGGCAAAGCCGCCGATCTGGTCGGCGATTTCCTGTGCCTGCGCCATCTCCATCTCCGGGTCGATCACCTTCAGCGCCAGGCCCACGATTCGCTCATCGCGTTCAGCGTTGTGAATCGCGGTGCGGATATTGTCCATCGCGGTCTGATTGGCGCCGCGCAAGGTGCCTAGCCAGTTAGTGGCGCCGCGTTCGACCACCTGGCCGGTGAGCGTGATTTCCAGGACGGCATTGGAAGGAACCCGATGGGTGAAGAAATCCACCACCAGGGCAAACAGGAAGAGCACCACCAGGGTCGCCGCCAGCCGCAGCATCCATCGCAGTATCCGTCTCAGCATAGCGTCTCCTGAAAGCCACCCGGCCGAGGTCCGCCAGGCGCGTCGAGTTGGACACAGCCGCGGCAGGCCGAAAGCTTGAATGGCGCCGCGGCAGCATCGATGATAGCCAACCATACCTGACGCCGCGGAGCCAGCTTTGCCCGCCGCCGGCGGAGGAGCTGTGCGCGCTGCGGTGTTTTGGGAGAGGACGCAAGGCGATGAGGATGCTCGGAACTGCGATGGTGCTGATTGCGATTATGTTTGCCCTGGTGCTGATGTCGCCGCGGCGCGGCACTGCGCAAGTCGGCACCGTCATCCCTACGCCCTCGCCTATCCCTACCCCGATTGCGACACCGCGGCCCGGGACCCTGTCGCGCAACTTCTATTGCAACTGCTCCTCGGCCGGTCAGCCGGTGTTGTGGGCCGGCAACGTGCAGGCGACCAGCTATTTCCAGGCGCGCCAGTTGGCCACCAATCAGTGCCTGGCCTATCTGGGCGCCAAGCCAGTCTCGCCGCTGATCCCGACTCCCGCGCTAGCCTTCGGCGCGCAGCCCACCTTCGCGCCCCTGGCGGTCAACGTGTGCGGCTCGTGCGCCTGCAACTGACGGCGGCGCGGCACGGCTGAGATGGAGCCGAGCGGCGCGGCGCTCCGCGGCAGGCCGGGCGCTCTGATGCACGAAAGCCCGGTCCTGACCCGGCTTCATTACCGCGTCATCGTGCTGTGTTTTTTTGCCTGGATCTTCGACTTCTTCGACCTGGTCCTGTACTCCTTCCTGCTGGTCGCGATCGCCCGCGAGCTCCATCTCAGTGCAACCGACTCCTCGCTGGTCCTGGGGCTGTCCTTTCTGATGACGGCGCTGGGCGGCGTGGGCTTTGGCCTGCTCGGCGACCGCATCGGGCGCAAGCCGGTGATCGTGGCGACCACACTGATCTACGCGCTGGGCACGACGGCGTGCGCCAGCGCGCATTCGCTGGCCGCGCTGGTGACGTGGCGCACGGTGGCGGGGCTGGGGATCGGCGGCGAATGGGCCGCGGGACAGAGCATGATCGCGGAAACCGTGCCGGCCCAATACCGCGCGCGCTACGCCTGCTACGTGCAGACCGGCGCGCCGCTGGGCATCCTGCTGGCGGCGGTGGCCGGCGGTTTCCTGGCACCGGCTATCGGATGGCGCGCGGTGTTCGTCCTGGCCGCCTCGCCGGCGCTGATCGTGGCCGCCGCGGTATGGCGCTGGCTGCCCGAAAGCGACGTCTGGCAAAGCCACGGCGCAGCCGCGCTTGCCGGGTGGCGCGCGGATTTGCGCTGGCTCGCCTCTTACCGCAACACCCTGTTAATCCTGTTCGTCATACTGTTGGTTAACTCGGAGGCTTACTGGTTCACCTACAGTTGGCTGCCCGGATACCTGGAGATGAGCCGCAGGCTCAGCAGCCATCAAAGCGGCCGCCTGGTGATCGGGATGCAGGTGGGCGCGGTCGCCGGCTACCTTAGTTTCGGCCTGTTCGCCGACCGCTTCGGGCGCCGCCCGGTGTTCTCGGCCTTTGGCGCCATGATGGCGGCGGGGCTGCTGCCGGCCACGATCCTGTGGGAGTGGGCGGCGCAGGTCCCCGGGCTGATCGCGGCCTCGATGGCGCTGGCCGGCTTCGGCACCGGCATCTGGTCGGGAGCGGGCACCCTGATGTCGGAGCTGTTCCCCACCCGTATGCGCAACACCGTCATGGGCCTGCTGCTCAACGTCACCCGCGGCATCCAGTTCTTCACGCCGCTGATGATCACGGCGATGCGCGAGCGGATCGGCTTTGCTGCCGCGCTGGCGGTAGGCTCCCTGTTCGCCGCAATCGGCGCGGTGCTGGTCTGGATGCTGCCCGAGACCCGCGGCCGCCTGATTACCAGCCTCGATAAGAGCGCCTAGCGCGCGGCGCGCCGATCACTCGGGACCCTTGGGCATCTTGAGGCCGCGCTGGGCGATAATGTTTTTCTGGATTTGGGAGGTGCCGCCGCCGATCATCAGGCCCATCGCCGCCATCAGGTTGGTGGGCCAGTAGCCGCGGTCGGGTGCGCGCTCGTCGCCCTTGAGCAGCGGCGCGTAGTCGCCCTCCATCTCCAGCGCCATCTTGCTCATCTCGTAGGTCAACTCGCTGCCCACCAGCTTGTTGACGAGCGATTCCACTCCGCGCGGACGTTTGTGAATCTGGTCGGTGAGCTGGCGCAGATTGTGCAGCCGCATCGCCTCCACCGTGATTTGGAAATCGGCCAGGCGCTGGCGGAAGATAGGGTTTTTGCTCAGCGGCTGGCCGCCGCGCCGGAGGTTGCGCGCCAGGTCGATCAGGCGGCTTAGGACCAGCTTGTTGCCTTCCACCGCGCCGCCCAGGTTGCGTTCGTTGTACAGCGTGTCGTTGGCCACCCGCCAGCCGTCGTTGAGCTCACCCACCAGGTTTTCGCGCGGCACCTTGACGTTGTCGAAGAACACTTCGCTAAAGCCGCGATCGCCGGTCATCTGCACCAGCGGCCGCACGGTCAGACCGGGGCTCTTCATGTCGATGAGCAGATAGGAAATGCCGCGATGTTTGGGCGCGGACGGATCGGTGCGCACCAGCGCGAACATCCGGTCGGCGTAGCGGCTGCGCGAGGTCCACACCTTTTGTCCGTTGACCACGAAATGATCGCCCACCAGTTCCGCGCGGGTGCGCAACGAGGCCAAATCCGAGCCGGCGCCGGGCTCCGAATACCCCTGGCACCAGATCTCTTCCGCACTCAGCATCTTGGGCAGGTAGCGGCGCTTCTGCTCCTCGGTGCCGAAGGTGATAAGCGTGGGACCGAGCAGGTTGATGGCCTGGGCGCCGATGATGCCTGGCGCGCGCGAACGCGCCAGTTCATCATTGACGATAAACTGGCGCATCGGATCCAGTTCCTGGCCACCGTACTTTTTGGGCCACGCCAGGGCCACGTAGCCCGCCTCGTAGAGCATGCGCTGCCACTTCTTGCTCCACTCGATACCGCTGATTTTGCCCGCCCGCCGCTCGGCGATCACCTTGGGCAGATTCGCCGCCAGCCAGGCCCTGACCTTCTGGCGATATTCTTCTTCTTCGGGGAGCAGATTGAGGTCCATCGGCAATTCCTGCGCGGCGGCCAGACCTGTGCGGCGGCAGCCCGTCTGGATCGAATCAGTAGCATAAACGCGGACGCGGAAAAAACTGCGTTTGCGCCGCCGAGGGGCGGGAAATGCGCCGGTCCCGCGCCGCAGCCCGCGGTACCCAGGCATCAACTTGACTGGCCGATCAGTTAGGCAGTAAACACGCTAATGGGAGGAACCGGCATGTCTTATGATCTCTTGATCCGCAACGGCACCGTGGTCGACGGCACCGGCGCGCCGCGCTATGCGGCCGACATCGCGATCAGCGCCGGACGCATCGCGGAGATCGGCAAGGTCAAGGACGGCGCGCGCAAGGTAATCGACGCCTGCGACCTGATCGTCGCGCCCGGCTTCGTCGATCCGCATACGCACTACGACGCCCAGATCTGCTGGGATCCTCAGATCAGTTGCTCGTCGTGGCACGGCGTGACCAGCGTGGTGATGGGGAACTGCGGGGTGGGAATCGCACCGTGCAAGCCGGCGGCGCGCGAAATCGCCGCCTGGGACCTGGTCAACGTCGAATCCATCCCCTTCGAAGTGCTTTCCAAAGGCGTGAGCTGGGATTGGGAAAGTTTTCCCAGCTACATGGCAGCGGCCGAGCGCCGCGGCAGCGCGATCAACCTGGGCTTCATCGCACCGCTGACGCCCTTTCGCCACAGCGTGATGGGCGAGGAGTCGATGGAGCGGGCCGCGACAGCGGAGGAAACCGCGCGCATCGCAGCCCTGCTGCGCGAGGCGGTGGCGGCTGGCGCGCTGGGCTTCTCCACCACCATCGGCAAGCAGCACATCGGCTTTCGCGGCCGTCCGCTGGCCTGCCGCCTGGCCAGCCGCGACGAACTCAAAGCGTATTGCAACGTGTTGCGCGACCTGGGCAAGGGCGCGATTGAAATCTCGCTGACGCAAAATCCCCCGTTCATGTCGGAAAGCGAACGGGATTTGCTCGACTTCCTGCTCACCGAAAGTCAGCGGCCGGTGACGTGGCTGGCACTGTTCAACAGCGAAACCCATCCCGAGGCCAGTGTCGAGACGCTCAACCAGGTCGAGCCGCTGATCCGGCGCGGCGGCATTCCGCAGGTCACCTGCCGGCCGCTGATCTTCCAGCTCAACATGCGCAATCCGTTTTTGTTCGCCGCGATGTCGTGCTGGAATCGGGTCTTCAACCAGCCGCCCGAAACGCAGAAGCAAATCTACCGCGACCCCGAATTCCGCAACGCCTTCCGCGCCACGCTCAAGAAGGCCGGCTCGGTCAACATCATGGCCAAAAGCCACATGATCGAGGTGCAGGAGGTCGGCACGCCCGCACTCAAGCATCACGAGGGCAAGAGCCTGGCGCAGGTGGCGCGCGAGCGCGGCGTCGACGCGGTGGACGCGATGCTGGACCTGGCGCTGGAGGACGACCTGCACATCAACTTCGTGCTGCCGCTGCTCAACGCCGACGAGTCGCGCATCCCGCAATTGATCTGCGATCCGCGCACGATGATCGGGCTGTCCGACGGCGGCGCGCACGTCGACATGCTGTGCGACGCCGGCTACTGCACCTACCTGATCGGCACGTGGGCGCGGGACAAGGGCGCGATGACGCTGGAGTACGCGGTCAAGCGGCTGACCTCGGAACCGGCCGACTTCTTCAATCTGCGCGGACGCGGGCGCATCGCGGTGGGCAACCCGGCCGACCTGACGATCTTCGACTACAGCACGATCGGCTCGCCCAGGCGCGGCGAGATGCGCAACGACCTGCCCGGCGGCGGGCGGCGCCTGGTGGTGCCGGCGCGCGGCGTGCAGCACACCGTGGTCAATGGCACGGTGGTGTACGAAGACGGCAAATACACCGGCGCAACTCCGGGCGTGGTGCTGAGGTCGTAAACGGGCACCGGCGGGCATCCTGTTCATTGCCGGAGTGCGCAGTTCGCATCGCACGCCGGCGCGCTGCACGGCCGCACCGGGTAGCGGGCGGTTGCGGCGGCCGCCCTTGCGCCCGCACCCCGGCGCGCTATACATCGGCGCGGCATTCATTGCTCGATGTTCAGGAGGCATACCCTGTATGGCCGGCAAAGTCCGCTTCGCGCTTAACCTGGAATTCCGCAACCCGCCGCAGTTTCACCGCGACCCGACGCGGCTTTACGCGGAGATCATCGATCACGTCGTCTGGGCGGAGAGCCTGGGCTACGACTACATCTTCCTGACCGAGCATCATTTCACCGCCGACGACTGGGCGCCCTCGCCGCTCATCCTGCTGAGCGCGATCGCGGCGCGCACCAGCCGCGTGCGGCTTTCCACCAGTATCATGCTGCTGCCGTTTTACCATCCGGTGCGCCTGGCGGAGGACGGCGCCGTGCTCGACATCCTGTCGGGCGGGCGCTATGAACTGGCGGTAGGATTAGGCTACCGGCCGGAGGAATTCGCCGGCTACGGGATGAAGCTCGGGCAGCGCAGCCGGCGCGCCGATGAGATGCTGGAAATCATCCGCCGCCTGTGGGACGGCGAGACCGTCAACTTCAAGGGCCGCTTCTTCCAGGTCGAGAACACGCGCCTGACGCCGCGGCCTGTGCAGCAACCGCGCCCGCCGATCCTGGTCGGCGGCTACGCGCCCAACGCGGTCAAACGGGCGGCGCGGATGGGCGACGGGCTGATGGGCGTGACGCCGCAGACCTATCGGATCTACGTCGAGGAGCTACGCCGGCTGGGCAAGGATCCAGCCACGATGCGGATAGTCGGCGGCGGTCCGTGGGTGTTCTGCTCC